>Ga0115006_10003831_pt1 | contig 10347 bp, 3 predicted proteins | sample ArcOceMetagenome_3_FD_88943 | JGI IMG/M metagenome (GOLD analysis project Ga0115006, IMG submission 88943) | Marine eukaryotic phytoplankton communities from Arctic Ocean - Arctic Ocean- Svalbard ARC20M Metagenome | ecosystem: Environmental > Aquatic > Marine > Oceanic | place: Arctic Ocean...
ATCGTACCAGTGGCTCATTCACAGGACGCACCGTGAAGATGACACACATGGAGGGCCCTCGGCGTGCCCATTGCAACGAGCAGCACGACGGCGGACACAACCGCCGCCAGCTCCAGACGCACAGGCCGCCCAAGATCCAAGTAACCAAGGCTCGAAAGCTGAAAGCTCAAGAACAAAGTTCTGTCTATTTCATCAGCAAGCAAGCAAGCGAGCGGCTGCCTCACCGCGGCCTCCACGGTCGGCACGTGCAGCCACCGCGACCAGAACTTGAGGCGCCGCTGCCGGTCGCTGGCGCGCCCAGCCAAGTCCGCGAAAAATAACTTACTTCTGCATACCTACCTACCGACATGCGTACGGAGTTAGCGTCGTAGAGTCGGACAACGCGCCAGGGCTCACGCAGCGCCGCCACTCGACGAAGTCCCTGGCGAACGCCCCGACTGACTGGCATACTTGCGGTCGGTCGATCATCTCCACGAACCCCGAGATAGTCGGTGGCGAGGCCCCGCGCCGCCCCGCCACACACATGCTCTCGCTCCTCTCGCCGCAGCTCCTCGGGCGCGCGTGCTTCCGCGCAGACGTCGTACCTGACTCGTCGGCGTGGGCCGCCACCAGTGGCTGGCGCCTCGACAACTGCACGTCGCTCGACCTGAGCTGCCCGGCGGTCGGCAGCACCGTGACCGCGTGCTCCAACGGGCTGCTGCCGGACGAGGTGAAGCCGTTCACCGAGGCGCTCAAAGCGAGTGCGGACCCACAGCTCGTCTCGCTCGACCTGCGCGGCAGCTGGATCGGCCCGCTCGGCGGCGACGGCCTGGCCAAGGCGCTGCAGGGCCACTCCGGGCTCGCGTCGCTCGGGCTGGGCAGCACGGCGCTGGGCGACCTTGGCGGCGCGTCGCTCGTGCGCAAGCTGGTGCACAGCAGCGCCGCCGCCGCGCTGCGCCGGCTCGACCTCACGCACAACCACCTGGGCGACGACTTCGCCCGGGCGCTCGCCGACGCTCTGCGGGAGGACGACGACGAGGCGGTGGCGCCGCTCGAGTCGGTCGACCTCGCGTGGAACGGGATCGGCCCGCGGGGTGGGCGCTACCTCGGCGACGCGCTGCGCGTCAACGAGGACCTGCGCGAGCTGCGGCTGCAGTGGAACGGGCTGCAGGACCGCGGCGCGCGCGCGCTCGGCGAGGCGCTCGGCCACAACCGCGCGCTGCGCTCGCTCGACCTGGAGCACAACTCGATCAAGGACGCGGGCGGCCGGGCGCTCGCAAGCGGGCTGCGCAACAACTCGGCGCTCGACGCGCTCGGCCTCGAGCACAACGGCGTCTCTCGAAAGGTGGGCGACGACGTCGCGGCGGCGCTCGAGCTGAAGCCCGAGCTGCCCGCCGCGCCGTCGCGCGCCGAGCGGCGCGCCGCCGCCGCCAAGGAGCGCGAGGCGCGCGAGGCACCGCCCGTCTACACGCGCGACAGCTCCGCCGCCGCGGCCGGCGGCGACGGCGACGACGTCGAGGAGATCTCGTTTGACGAGGACGAGGACGAGGAGGAGGGGAAGCCGGCCGCCAATCGCGACGAGCTGTGAAGCGTCGGCCGTCGCCGCGAGCTGTCGGGATGTCGTGTGGGTCTTGGAATTTAGTTCGAGCTCACTTCTCATCATGTGAAAACGACAACGTGGACCCTCTCAGCAGCCCTCACACAACGTACAATGCGGGGGTGGCCTCCTCTCTCTCTGTCTCTGTCTCTCTCTCGGCCCTTCAGACTCAGTCGGCGCCCTCGCCGCCGCTCTCCTCCTCCTCGCCCTCCTCGCCGCTCTCCTCCTCGAGCGGCTCGCCCACCTTGAGCTGCAGCTCGTACTCCTGGTCGCAGCCGAGGTACGAGTCGGACATCAGGTAGAGCTTGAACGTGTACTCGCCCGGCTCGGGCGCGACGAACTCGAGCTTGGCCTTGGCCCGCTGCCCGAGCGCGATGCGCTTGATGCACAGCAGCGAGTTGGCCGCCACGTCGCCGACGACGAGCCACCAGCCCTCCTCCTTGTCCTTGGGGAAGTGCGGCGCGTGCACCTTGGGCACCTTGGCGCCCGCCGCCGCCGCCGCCGGCGCGTCGTCGTCCGTCTCGCGCTGCAGCTGGACGACGATCGCGACCGACTCGCCGCTGGCGATCTCGTCCTCGTCCTCGACCTCGTACGTGACGTCGACGTTTGGGTAGCGGTTGCACACGCGCGCGACGTCGCCCAGCTGCGCGGCGCTCATGCCGAGCAGCGCCACGCGCGCGTCGTCCTCCATGTCCATCAGGTCGAAGACCGTGTCGACGCCGGCGGCCTCGCACTTCTTGGCGAGGTCGCGTGAGACGTGCGGCAGCTGCAGCAGCACCGAGTCGCGGTCCCACATCGCCTGCACGCACATCTGGCTCAGCTCCATCGTCGCGAGCGCCGGCGCGAGCCATCCGCTCGACGAGATCACGTCGACCATCGCCTGCAGCAGCCGCGGCGCCTTGTCGAGCACGACCGCGAGGTCGGCCTCCATCTCGCGCCCCACGTCGCGCCGCGAGAAGTGGCACTGCAGGATGACGTTGGCCTTGACGTGCGGGTCGTTGTACCGCGCGCCGTCGATCTTCTGCGGGCAGTGGCGCGCGAGACTGTCGAGCTGGTCGTCCTCGCGCAGGCGCACCGGCAGCGCGTCGAACTCGCCCGCGCTCGCCATGATCTCCATCAGCCCCTTGAGCTTGGTGGCCGCCTGCAGCGACGACGAGAAGAGCTCGATCGTCGTGTACTGGATGTAGTAGTACGAGGCGATCATGCCGAGGTTGAGCGGCGCCACGTCCATCTCGTTCTCGACGGAGATGCAGCGCGCCTGCTCGAGGTCGCCGAGCGTCGTCTCGACGAGCTCCGAGAGGTGGTCGCTCAGGTGGCGGTGCGAGGCGCCCTGCAGGTTGTAGTAGTTTGGGTTCTGCGTGAGGCGGCGGTACATGAACGTCCACGTCAGGTAGTCGACGGCGTCCTGCTTGTTCTCGATCGTCTTGGTGACCGCCTCGGCGCACATGTGGTCGGCGAGGAAGTGGTCGAGGTGCGACTCGACCGGGAAGGGCTCGAAGAGGAACTTGCGGTAGAAGTGCTTCTTGGGCGCGTGGCACAGCAGCACGCACTTGCCCGCGTCGTCGATGAGCGGCCGGCACGCGCGGCCGAGCATCTGCAGGATGTCGGTGATCGGGTAGTCGACGTAGCGGTGCTCGGAGCCGTCGAAGTGCTGCGAGTCCATCAGCACGACGAGCTGCGCCTGCAGCGCGAGGCCCCAGCACATCGAGTGCGTCACGACGACCACCTGCACGGCGCCCGACGCGTGCAGCTCGCACACGGCGCGCTGCTCGTCGGCGCCGAGGCCCTCGTGCAGGAAGGCGATGCCGTACGCGATCGTGTGCGCGAGCGCGCCCTCCTTGATCTTGCGCAGGAAGGGCGCGACGTCGTCGGCCTCGGCGTGCAGGAAGCGCTTCGGGTCGTCGTCGGCCGTCGCGTACGTGAGCAGGTCGACGGCGGTGAGCTGCGCCTGCTTGGCCGACGGCACGAAGATGATGGCGGGGCGGTCGACGGCGTGGTTGACGACGGCGTAGTAGGCGGGCTTGGACATGGCGAGCAGCCGGCTCGGCACGTGCGCGATGTCGAAGCCCTGGATGTGGATCTCGAGCGGGACGGGGCGCACGTTGCTATGGAAGTTGAAGAGCCCCGACGTCGAGCAGCCGATCCACTCGGCGAGGTCCTTGGCGTTGGCGAGGCTCGTCGAGAGCGCGACGATCCGGCACGTCGAGTCGGTCTGCTCCTTGATGTACCGCATCCGCGAGATGACCACCTCGAGGATCGGCCCCACCTCGCCGCCGATCAGGTGCATCTCGTCGACGAGGAGCAGCGCGACGTTCTGCACGTTCTTGCGCTGCTTCCAGCGGCGCGAGAGCATGTCCCACCGCTGCGGCGTCGCGACGACGACCGTGCCGCGCTCGAGCAGCTTGAGGTCGGTCGCCGTCTCGCCCGTGAGGAGCTCGACGGCGATGCCGAGGTGCGCGCCGAGCCGCGCCTTCCAGTCGTGGTAGCGCTCCTCGGCGAGCTGCGGCAGCGGCGCAATGTAGACGCAGGTCCCGTCGGGGTTCTGCTGCAGCATGCGCAGGATGGCGAACTCGGCGCAGATGGTCTTGCCCGAGCCGGTGGGCGCGCCGACGAGCGCATTCTCGTCGCCGTTGAAGAGCGACGAGAAGACCTGCGTCTGGATCGGGTTGAAGTGCGAGAAGCGCCCCTCGTAGAGCGACGCGTGCGCGCCGAGCGCCGAGACGGGCAGCGGGCGCAGGTCGAGCAGCTCGGTGTGCGGCGGGTACTTCTCGGGCAGGATGAGGTGGCGGAAGGAGACGGGCAGCGTCGTCTCGGCGCCGAGCCACGAGTCGGAGACGACGCGGATGAAGTACTGCGGCGGCAGCGGGTCGAAGATCGGCACCGTGAAGTTGATCGTGTGGTCGTCCTCGGCGAACTTCTGCTTGAGGATGAAGACCTCGTGGTGGAGGATCGTCTCCTGGTCGACGTCCTCGACGAGCACGTAGAAGAGCTGCGCCGAGCCGTGCACCTTGGGCTCGAACTGGAAGTCGGGCGTGATCGTCAGCTCGACGCGCAGCACGGTGCGCGTGATCGGCTGCACGTGCGCCGAGAGCTCGAGGCGCGGGAACTGGTGCACGAAGCGGTGGATGGCCTTGCCCATCTTGGGGAAGCGGACGAGCTCGCCGATCTCCTGCGGCTGCAGGTCGTAGAAGCGCTCCCACTGGAAGTCCTTCTTCTCGATCTTCTTGATGATGTCCTCGGGGATGCCGGGGAACTGGCGCAGCGGCGTCTGCGAGAGCCACATCCGCTTGTCGACCATCTTGCACAGCGAGAGCACGCGGTCGGCCAGCCCCGCCCAGCCGCGCTTGAGCACGATCTCGTGGATGCAGCGCATCAGCCGCGCCGCCGACTGCGTCACGTAGACCATGTCGGAGAGCAGCGAGAAGCCGTCGAGCTTGATCTGCGAGATGTACGACTGCAGCAGCACGTTGACCTTGGCCGACGGCTCGTCCACGCTCTCCTTGACGGGCACCGGCACGCGCTCGACGAGGCGCGCGAGCTCCTGCTTCTCCTCCTCGCGCACCGTGATGTTGGCAAAGTCCTTGGAGAGCGAGAAGAGGCGGAGCAGCTCGATGTCGCTCAGCGTCGGCTTGAGGAACTCGTTGTACACGGCGACGGTCGTGTGCGAGACGTAGTAGTACGCGGCGACGCGCCCCAGGTCGGTCGGCTGGAACTGGCCGCTCTTGCGCTCATACTTGATGAGCGCCGCCTTGTCGAGCAGCACCGCCGCCGTGTGCACGAGGTCGATGCGCCGCTGCTCGAGCAGCGGGTCGGCCTCGCGCTCCGCCTCCGAGGCGCCGTAGAGCATCGGGTTGCGCAGCATGCGCACGTAGAGGTACGTGTAGCCGAGCCAGTTGACAGCCTCGCGCGCGTTCTGCACGGTGCCGAGCACGATCTCGGCGTTGAGGTTGTCGGCGAGCTTGGCGATGTACTGCGACTCGATCGGCAGCTGCTGGTTGAGCAGCGAGAGGTAGTACTGCAGCTCCTGGTGCGTCGTGATGATGATGCCCTCGCCCACCTCGTCGGCGCGGCCGAGGAAGCCGGGCCGCCCCGCGCGGCCGAGCATCTGCATCACGTCCATCATCGAGAGCTCGACCCAGCTCCCCTTGGTCGGGTCGTAGACCTGCGTGCCCTTGATGATGACCGTGTGCGCGGGCAGGTTGACGCCCCACGCCAGTGTCGCCGTTGACACGAGCACCTGGATGTGCCCGTCGGAGAAGAGGTCCTCGACGAGCGTCCGGTCGGCGCGCGTCATGCCGGCGTGGTGCACCGCGAAGCCGTACGGCAGGATGTCGGCGAGGTCCTTGTTCGACGTCGACTCCGCCTCGGTCTGCAGGATCTCGCGGCTCGCGCCGTCCTCCTGCAAAAAGTCGCCGAGCGTCTCGCGCTCGAGCGCCATGTCGCGGATGGCGCGCGCCGTCTTGGCGCACTCCTTGCGCGAGTGGACGAAGACGAGGACCTGGTTCTTGCCCGCCTGCGCGTGCGTCTTCTCGTAGACGATCTCGTTCATCAGCTGGAAGCGCTTGATCGCCTTCTTCTCGGTGATGCCGATGTACTGCTGCTGCAGCGGCACCGGCCGGTACGAGTTGTCAAAGTAGAAGAGGCCCTTGTCGGGCTTGACGCGCAGGAAGGCGGCGACGTCCTCGTAGTTGGGCAGCGTCGCGGAGAGGCCGACGACGCGGATCATCTCCTGCGTCGCCTCGATCTGGCGGATGGTGCGCGCGACGATGGACTCGAGCACGGGGCCGCGGTGGTCGTGCAACAGGTGGATCTCGTCGATGATGACGAGGCGCACCAGCTGCGTGTACGTGCGGTCGCCGCTCTTGCGCGTGATGATGTCCCACTTCTCGGGCGTCGTGATGATGAGCTGCGTCGCGTTGATCTGCTCCTTGGTGAGCGTCGAGTCGCCGGTGAGCTCGTTGACGGTGATGCCGAACGGCTCGAGGCGGTTTCGGAAGTTGAGCACCATCTCCTGCACGAGCGCCTTCATCGGCGCCACGTAGACGATCTTGAAGGCGTCGAGGTCGATCTCGCCGCTGCTCGCGTTGCGGTGCAGCCCGATCTCGTGCAGCATGCACAGCATCGCCACGTTGGTCTTGCCCGCGCCGGTGGGCGCGCAGATGAGCATGTTCTCGGCCGAGAACATCGCCGTCGGGTAGACGCGCGACTGGACACGGTTGAGGCTCTTGAGCCCCTTGAAGGCGGGCAGGCTCCACTCGGGGAGGTCGTCGCGCGTCACGAGCTTCTCGCCGTCGTTGAACGGCTTCGCCTTGAGCGCCGGCACGTGCACCTCCTCGTACCCCTTGCGCTGCGTGCGGAACGAGCCGGGCGGCAGGTGGCAGCGCTTGTTGGCCATCAGGTGGCCGCCGTTCTCGAAGGCGAGTGACTCCAGGTCGAGCACCTGCTTGCCGAGCTTGGCCTTGCCCGCGTCGGCGACGGCGGAGAGGAGGTCGGTGCCGACCTTGCCCGCGCTCTCCTCCTTGGCGCGGAGGTGGCCGAGCTCCTTGGCCTCCCGGCGCACGCGCGCCTCGAGCTGCTTCGTCTCGGTGAAGATCTCGTCGGTGCGCTCCTTGGCGTTGGCGATCAGCCGCAGCACGCCGCTCATCTGCGGGTGCTCGGCCATCTGGCGGAGCAGCGCCTCCTTGTCCGCCTCGCTCTGCGCCTGCGCGAGCTGCGTGCACGCCGCCACCTTCCACCGGTGCTTGAGCAGCAGCTTGATCAGGTCGAACTTGTCGTAGTCGAGCAGCACCACCAGCTTGTTCTCGCAGTCGCGCTCCTCGGGCTCCGACAGCGTCGCGAGCACGTCCTCGGCCATCTTCTGCGCCACGAGCGGGTCCGAGAAGAACTTGCCGCACTCGCGCTGCAGCCAGTACGCGTCGATCGCGCTGACGGGCAGCTCTGCGTCGTCCTCCTCGAGCTCCATCGCGCCGCTGCCGCCCTCGCCGTCCTCGTCGCCGCGCTCGAGCTGCCGCTCGGCGCGCGTCTCGAGGCCACCGTCGTCGTCGTCCGACTCCTCGTCCACAAACTCGCCGTGCTGCTCGTCGTCGGGCTTCTGCTGCCCCTCCTCGAGGTCGTCCTCCTCGTCGAAGACCACCGCCACGCCCAGCTCGTCGTCCAGCTTCTCGTTGCCCGCGCCGTCGGCCTGCATGTAGTCGGTGATGCGCTTGCCCATGGAGACCAGCTTCCCGAACGCCTCGGGCGAGACGGTGTTGATGAGCTTCTCGACCTCGCGCTTGCGCTCGGGGTCGGTCATCGAGTCGTTCTTCAGGCACGCGAGCACCTCGTCCGCCGCGCCGCGCAGGATATCGTGCGGCTGCGCGCCGAGGTTGCTCTGCATCATCGTGAGCAGGTCCTCATACGCCGCACGCGTCTCCTTGGTGCGCGGCCGGTAGGTGTCGATGTCGTCGTTGAGGCCGAGCACGTTCTCGTTCTCGCGGCGCTGCTTCTTGGACGCGTCCTTCTTCGTGCCCGCCTTGCGCTTCGCCGCGCCCTCGCCCTGCGGCCGGCTGGCCACGCTCCGGTCGCCCATGCGCTTGCCCACGAGGTGGTCCTTGAGCGACTCCGGCTCGCCCGACGGCTCATCGTTTCTCGGGCGGTGCTGGTCGGTCGTGAGCACGAGGTTACTGTTCGCACGGTACTCGTACTGACGGAAGCGCTGCACCTGCTCCGCCATCGCTGCGCAGTCGCGGCCACCGCGACGACCGCCACGATCGACGCGTCGCACAGCTCTCGTCGGAAAACATACGCCAAGCAGCTCTCACCGCCGCGCGATGAGGAAAGTTCTGGACAGGCCGCTGCCACGCGGCAAGCACGAGGTGCGCGCCGTGCACCCTCTGCTTCAGCACGTTAGCCATCGGCCAGCCACCATGTTGGCCCGGGACGCGACGCGGCCAGCGGACCCCGCAGCCGCACTCACCCCACAGCACTTCCACACCACGCACCTCGCAGGTCGGCCAGAGCGCCTTCGCCTTCCTCTTCTCGGAGGTCATCCAGTACAGCCAGGCACGGGTCAACACGGCGGATGAGCTGCAGAAGAAGTGAGAGCCCACGCCGCTCGCATGCACGCCACACGCATGCAGTTTGCTCATGTGCCCCGCGTCCGTGATGCGCAGGCTCGAGGACGCCGGTGTGGGCATCGGGCGGCGCGTGCTCGAGCTGGGCTGCCTGCGCGAGAAGTCGAGCCGGCGCGAGACGCGCATGCTCGGCATTCTCAACTTCATCACGACGACGGTGTGGAAGATGCTCTTTGGCGCGCCGGCCGACTCGCTCGAGAAGTCGGTCGAGCAGGAGGACGAGTTCATGATCGTCGAGAAGAACCCGCTCGTCAACATGTTCATCTCCTCCGCGCCGTGCAACTGCGTCGCCTTTGTCGCCGGCATCGTGCGCGGCGTGCTCGAGGGCGCGCAGTTCCCGGCGCAGGTCTCGGCGCACGAGTACGAGGACTCGCGCACGGTCATCCTGATCAAGTTTGCGCCCGAGGTATTAGAGCGCGAGAAGCGGCAGGCGTCGTGAGTGGGAAGACGTTGCTCGTGGAGGGGGCCTGCGCGGCTGTACAGAGCTGGCAGTGAGTCGATGTCGAGAGAGAGATTGTTCAGTATGCGAGCTTGCGAGCCTCATTGGAGGATGAATAGCCCTGCGCTCATTTCAACGCTAAACACACGAGGACACCACCCAAAAACAGTAGAAGATCGCTAACTAAGTAGGGTCGGCATAGGCCAAGAATCTATCGGTTGCTCTTGGCAACGCGCTCGATCTCGTCCTTCTTCTTGATGGCGTAGCTGTTCGACGAGCCCTGCGCAGGACAAGCGTACGGACAGCGGTGAGCGATTGTGTCGCGTGGGCGGCAGCGGGTGCGGGCCAGCAGCGGGTGCGGGCCAGCAGACAACCCCCGGCACCACCCGGCCAGCCAGCGTCAAGCAGCAGCAGCGCCGCCCACGCGCGTGCCGCCGCGCCAGCCCATCCTGCTCTTCCCCCCTGCCAGCGTGAGCGTCTGGCAGAGCCCTAGCTGCGGTGCAGCCACGGGCAGCCGCAGCAGCCCGCTGTCCAGAGGAAGACTCCGCCCCCCCCCCCACATCTGTGCCAGAGCCTCGGCAGGTCTGCGCTCCACTCGGCCCGCGCGTCCCCCCGGTCTCTGCTCGGCGTCGCTGCAGCCGCACGCAGCCTGCCTGGCTGCGCCATCGGTGGCGTGGCGGGGCGGTGGCGCACCTTCGCCGCGTTCATAATCTCGTCAGCAAGGCACTCAGCGATCGTCTTGATGTTACGGAACGACGCCTCACGCGCGCCCGTGGTGATCAGGTAGATCGACTGGTTGACGCGGCGCAGCGGCGACACGTCGCACGCCTGGCGGCGCACGGCGCCGCCACCACCCACACGCGTCGAGTCCTCACGCGGGCCGCAGTTGATCACAGCCTCCACGAAGACCTGGACCGGGTTCTGGTCGGTCAGCAGGTAGATGATCTCGAAGGCGTGCTTGACGATGCGGACCGCCATCACCTTCTTACCGTTGTTGCGGCCGTAGCGCATCATCGAGCAGACCATGCGCTCCACAATCGGGCAGGCGGCCTTGCGGAAGCGCTTCTTCTGCCAGCGGCCCTGCGAGTGCGGCAGGAACTGCGCATACTTCGGCTTGCACGCGATGTAGTCCTCGAGCGAGATGTCCTTGCACTCGACGTCCTCGAACGACCAGCGGCCGAAGAGCTTGACCTCGGTCGCGTAGTTGGCCGCCATGTTCA
>Ga0115006_10003832_pt1 | contig 10347 bp, 12 predicted proteins | sample ArcOceMetagenome_3_FD_88943 | JGI IMG/M metagenome (GOLD analysis project Ga0115006, IMG submission 88943) | Marine eukaryotic phytoplankton communities from Arctic Ocean - Arctic Ocean- Svalbard ARC20M Metagenome | ecosystem: Environmental > Aquatic > Marine > Oceanic | place: Arctic Ocean...
CAGGCCTAATCAGGTGGAAAAAGACCCCTAATTTGACCTAATTAGGCCTAATTAGGCCTAATTAGGTCTAATTTGACCTAATTAAATATATTATTCTCCCCCAAAACACACAAAACCCCCCCAATCAGCCTAGGCTGACCAGTCCTGCCGCTGTGTATATGAATTTTACCAGTGGTAAGGAACTACCTACCGTGTGGGGGCTTCCGACGCCGACCACGTTCAGCATGTCTGTAGGAGGCGAGACCATTATCATGGTCACCGGTGGCACGGGACTGGTTGGCAAGGGTATCCAGGCCGTCGTTGAGAGGCAAGCGGTGCCAGGCGAGCGATGGATCTACCTCTCCTCCAAGGATGGCGATCTAAGGTGGGCGTAGCCCTGCTTGCGCGTTTAGCGACCGTCACAAGCTCAAGGGTCCCGTCGTGTGTGCGCGTACAGGGACCGCGCCCAGACCAAGGCCATCTACGACAAGTACAAGCCCAACCATGTGATTCACCTCGCTGCCAAGGTTGGCGGCCTCTTTGCCAACATGAAGTACAAGGTGGAGTTCCTCCGGGACAACCTGGCGATCAACGACAACGTGCTGCACTGCGCCATGGAGGCCGGCGTCGAGCGTGTCGTGTCTTGCCTCTCCACGTGCATCTTCCCAGATAAGACCACGCACCTTTGCTGGTGCAGAGAGTGGCCTCGTGGCTGCAGAGAGTGGCCGCCTGGTGCAGAGAGTGCCACCCCGACACTCATCCAGCCCTGGGCCTGCTCCGTACTCGTCGCTCACCTGACCGGGCCGTCCCATCCTGCCAACTCATCCCGCCGTCCCACGCCCGCAGGTATCCCATCGACGAGACCATGATCCACAACGGACCGCCGCACGCGTCCAACGCGGGCTACGCCTACGCCAAGCGGATGATCGACGTGCAGAACAGATGTTACGCCGACCAGCACGGCTGCAAATGGACCTCTGTGGTGCCGACCAACATCTTTGGGCCGCACGATAACTTCTCCATCGACAACGGGCACGTGTTGCCAGGTCTGATGCACAAGGTGTACAAGGCGAAGCAGGACGGGGGCGACTTTACGATCTGGGGCAGCGGCACCCCTCTGCGCCAATTCATCTTTAGCGAAGACCTCGGCGCCCTGATGATCTGGGTGCGCCCCGCAGCCCCGCAGCCCCGCAGCTCCACAACCCCGCAGCCCTGCAGCCCGGGCCGCGTTTACTCAGCATCAGCGTGTTGCGCTGCAGACGATGCGCTCGTACTTACCATGGCTACACTTACCATGCCCTGCTGCAGGTGCTGCGCTCGTACCACTCCATCGAGCCGATCATCCTCTCGGTGCCGGAGGAGGCGGAGGTGACCATCAAGGACGCGGCCATGGCGGTGGTGGGCGGCATGAACTTCACCGGGCCGGTCAAGTTCGACACGGAGAAGAGCGACGGCCAGCACAAGAAGACCGCCTCCAATGAAAAGCTCAAGAGCCTCAACCCCGACTTCGAGTTCACGCCGTTTGCGGAGGCCGTGGCGCGCACGTGCCGGTGGTTTGAGGACAACTACGAGACGGCGCGCAAGTAGAGCCGCGCGCGTAGCTGCCACCAGCAAGAACGCTCGGCGCACCTCAGACGCGGAGTAGGCCGGCCACTATCTATATTTTGATATATTACCAGCCATGTGTGACGTGTGTGCGCGCGCGCGCGTGTGTGTGTGTTGTCTTTTGATAAGATAAGATTATCTCATCTTTGATAAGAGATAGATAAGATAAGTCTCTTATCTTATCTCTTAAATCTTGATAATAAGATAAGATAAGATAAGATAGATAGATATCTCTCTCTTATCTTATCTCTTAAATCTTATCTTGGAACGCGATAATCTTGGTTACGCGCCTACCTCCTCGCCAGGGCTCCCGGGCGGGTGCACAAAGCTCGAAGGAGGCCGCATGCACGCGTCGTCTGCACTATTCGATGCCGCCGTCTTCTCGGACAGGTCTGCGCGTGAGCAGCTAACGCCGCAGACCCAGGAGGACAAGGCCGCCAGCCAATGGAAGAGCCTGTTCGCCGGCCAGCACAAGCGCAAGGGCCGGGCGGCGCCGGCGCCGGAGACACCCCAGCCCAAACCGAAGCCGGCAGAGCAGCTCTACCTGGACTTCGGGCAGCGGTCATTCGGTCAGCGGCAGGAGTGCAAGACGTGCGGGCTGCTCTACACGCAGGGCCAGCCAGAGGACGAGGAGATGCACCGGCGCCACCACCGCCGTGTGGTGCAAGGGATCAGCATGCACCCATCGGCGGCGGACTGGGTGGTGCGAGAGCTTCCCGAGGGCGGGCGCGCCCTGCTTATCCTACCGAGCGACTCGGCGGATCGGCTGCGCAAGCTCGCCGAGGTGACCGCCCTGATGGCGGCCGAGCTCGGTGGCGAGCCATCGCTGCCTCGCGACGGGCGCGCCTTCCTCTTGGCGGACAGCAAAGAGAACCGCTACCGGCTGCTTGGCTGTGCGATCGCCGAGCCGCTCCAGCGCGCCTTCCGAGCGCAGCCGCAGGAAGCCGCCTCGGGATCGGGCGTGCTCCGGCACGACGGCATACCGCAGCCCGCGCTGTGTGGTGTCTCGCACATCTGGGTGTCCGCCGCCCACCGTAGGCAGGGCGTCGCGCGGCAGCTGCTCGAAGTGGTCCGGTGCGCGTAGCCTGACCCGCCCCCACCGCCCCCTACCGCCCCCTACCACGTGCCGCGCCTGTTGCCGTGCCTGTTGCCGCGCCTGTTGCCGCGCCTGTTGCCGCGCCTGGCCTCGCCCTGGCGCGAAACGCGTGTGGCCGCGCGGCCCCTGCGCGCAGGTCGAACATGCTGACCGGCTTCGAGCTGCCGAAGGACCGTCTCGCCTTCTCGCAGCCCACTGCGCAGGGTCGCGCGCTCGCCGAGAGCTACACTGGGACGACATGCTTCCTCGTCTACGCCGAGCGGCCCGCCGACCAGCCGCCGCCGCCGCAGCAGCAGCGGCAGCAGCAGCAGCAACAGCAACAGCAGCAGCAGCAGCAGCAACAGCAACAGCACGCCTCCTCCTCCGAGCTTTACTCCGCGCCTCACTCCGCGCCGCCGCCAGCGGCCGCGTGTACCGAGCTCGACGTACGGCCGGCCTTCTTGCCCGTCCAGTACGAGCTCTGTCCTCGCGGGCGGCTTCTTCAAGGCTAGCGTGGAGCGCGCACAGCAATCAGCATGGTGTAGAGTGTGAACGAAGTGTAAATTGCATCCCTCTCTATAGAACTATAAAAATAATAAAACCTCCTTTCAAAAGACCTTTTCCTTTCGTAATATCGTAAACCAACGCGCTACGACATTTTGATTTTCGGATTTCGGATTCCGATTCGCACAAAAGACTGCATTCGCACAAAAAGGCTACATTCGCACACAACAAAAACTGTGACCCTAACCAGGAATCGCCACGGCGAGCACCTCGTCTAGAGCCGCAGCGACCAAGTGCGCCGCAGCCTCTAGCCCGGCAACCTCTAGCCCCACCTCTCCGGCGTCGTCACTCGCCACGGGCTGGACCAGGACTCCGTGGTTTGCGGCAGCATTGAGTGCTCTACTGGCGGACTGGATCAGCGCTGCCTCGGTATCCAGCTCCGCCTCGCTGGCCGGCACCTCGGCCTCGCCTGGCGCCACGTCGGCCGCCGCAGCCGGCGCCTTGGCCGGCGCTGCGCCTGCCGGTCCGGCAGCGGCCGAGCCTCCTGCAGCTGCGACTCCTTTGGCTACTGCCAGCCCCTCAGGCGATCTCCCCAGGTGTGTGATCTCACCTGACTTCGCTCGCCTGGTGGGTAAGGGTGGGTAGGGGTGGGTAGGGGTGGGTGGGTAGGGGTAGAGTTGGCCGGTGCAGGCAGGGGTAGGAAAGGCGGGGGTGGTCGCGCAACTGGGCTTTCAAAACGGTAAGATTTTCGTAGGATTCCGGGGAACGGAAGGGGGCGAGGGAGGGGAGGGGTGGGAGGGGTGGGAGGGAGGGAGGGGAGGAGGGAGGGGGCAGGTAAGCAGAGGAGCGCGAGCAAGGCGGGTGGGTGCAAGGTGGGTGGATGGTGGGTGGATGGTGGGTGCATGGTGTCGCACCTCGCTGATGCCACCCGCGCCGCGACGAACTCCTCGCTGGCCTCGATGACCGTGGCGGCTGCCTCCAGCCCCGAGATGGCCTTCTGCGTCTGCCACGTCATCGACTCGGTCATCGCCTCGGCACCGCCGTCGGCCCCGGCCTCCGCCCCCGCCTCTGGCGGCGACTCCATCCCCGACTTGGCGCGCCGCGGACTGCCAGCGCCCTTGCGGCCGCCCGGGCCCATGCCCTGCCGGAGCTCCGCAGGCGTCCCCACGCATCTGTGGTAAGCCTCGGTGCCGACGCACCTTGCGAGGAGCAGCTCCGCCGCAGTGGGCATCGTGAGGGATCCGGCGCCCGCCCAGCAGAGAAAGCCCGCCGCCTCCGCCTCCGCCTCCGACCTTGGCCTCGGCCTCGGCCTCGCCCTTGGCCTCACCTCAGCATCGGCGCCCTCGGCCTCAGATGACCCGATAGACTCGCCCTCGGTGTCCAGCTTCGCACGCGACTTTGCACTTGGCGCTCCGCCTCGGAGTTCGGCACGCGGGATCGCGGCACGCAGCCGCTCTCGTCTCCTCCCGCTCACGCCCTGCCACACGATCCCGACCGGGTCCACTGCGGGTGGGCCCAATCCCTCTGGGTTTGCCGCCGCGGCGGGGTCTGTGGCCATCAGTTTGCGCGACGGGCTCAAAGGACGGACCAAATACATCTGCACCGGAGTCGCCGGCGGTGGCATGTCGGCGAGGAGCGGCACACGCGGAAATGGTGGCCGCCAGGGCCCGAGGCTCTTGACCGGCTGGCGCGGCTGAGAGAGCAGGTTGGTCCCCTGGCTGGCGCGAAGTCGTGGTGGCGGCTCGAGCAGTGGGAGCACGCCCTTTGAGAGTGGCTCGAGCTTTTCCAGCTGCACCCGCTCTGGTCTGCGTGGTGACAAACCTCCACTGCTGCGGTCATGAATGAAACCCGATTGCCCGCCGCGAGGTGAGGCTGTCCCATGCGTTGCTATGAGGTAGTCGTTGTAGGACCGAGGCGACGGGGGTGCTTTCAAGCGCTTGTGGTCAGGGGGCCTCACCTCGAAGCGAGGCGAGACGGCTCGTGCCGTGTTGTGTCCTCCCATTGCTCAATGAGCAACACTGGGCGACAGGTGGCTTGTAGCCGTTGATCTCAGACCACGCACCCAAAGCCGCTCACGCCTTCCCTGGCCCTGGCCCCTAATGCACACGCGCACGCCGTCGAACCGAACTCAGAACAACCGAAGGCGCACCGGGAGGGAGGAGGCGGAATTGGCACCTTAAAAATAGGAACCTGCAGCGCGCCGATCGGGCTGTGATGTGCAGAGTGCACCAAGTTGGGCTGCCTGCAAACTTTCAGCGGGTGACACTGACAGTGTTACACCCAAACTACTAACTGCGGCCGCGCGGCTCGCCGCAGTGAGCCGGCCAGCGGCGGAATCATGTCTGACGAAGCCGCCACAGAGCGTGCGATCTTCAGGCGCGCATGCGCCGTCCTCGCGGAGCTCCAGGACGACCTGGGCTGGTCAGATGTCACGTCGAAGTTCAAGGGACAAGCAAAGAGGTGGCAAAATGCACTCGACGAGACCGAGAGGCAAGGTGCACACCTCCGCGCCTCTCTCCTTGACGCCCGTGCGTCACCCGCCGTACCCGGACGCCTCACTCCGGCGCCGCGCGCCCTCCGCTGCGCAGCTAAATTCGACGTGGGCGCCCTGTGGACCCTGACAATGAGCCTTGTCGAAGTGATCAAGCCCACCAGCATGCTGCCTTCGTGGTCGCAGTCGACCGATGGGCAGCCTGCGGTGGGAGCACCCGCGCCACACGAGCACAAAGCGCAACCCTCACTCACGTGCGGCCGTGCGCGTGGCCTCACAGGTGAGCATCGACTGGCGTGGCAAGACCGACCACACGAGTGCACGGGCCGTGCTTCGCGCCGTCTGCATCCTAAGGGCGCATACGCTCAACCTGCAGGGCGGTCCAGCGTTCGCGCCGGATGGCATGCCTCTACCCACGACCAACTGGCAGAGTCCGATCGCATGGTTGTCTGCCCCGGCGGCTGCGGCCGCGGCGGTGAGCGTGGCACCGCTGCAGACGCCGGTCGAGAAGAACAAGGACCTCTGCGGGTACAACGGCTGCCCGCTTGCGACGGGGCACAGCGGCGTGTGCGCGATCGAGAGCCTGGAGACCAAGCGCAAGGTGCAGCACACCGACTTCCTCGACCCAGCAGGGCCAAGCGCAAGAGTGTCTGGGGGCCTCCCGCCGCCTCAGGCCCGTCCCGCCACTGCCGCTGTCACAGCGCCAAAGCACAAGGCAGACGCGGCCTCCTACGTGGTCCTTCCCACGCCGAGCGAAGACCTGCCTCCCGGGTGGTCGGTCGAGCTGCGGGAGACGGGTACGGGGCGCAAGTACAAGGTCTACTCCAAGCCGGGCGAGCCACAGTGCGACTCTCGTAAGAAGGCATGGCTGGCCGCCGGAGCAAGGGTACAGGAGTTGTATGGCGTGCCGCCACAGGCGCAGCAGTGGCCCCCACAGCCCGCGCAGCCAGCCGCCCCGGCGGCAGCGAGGCAGCAGCCAGCGGCGGGCCTGGCGGCTTCGAGCGCCACCCGATTGGAGAACAGCCCGACCCGCCGGGCTGTCCTCCGACAAGCCGCGCCCGCCGCGCCAGCCGCGCCAGCCGCGCCAGCCGCGCCAGCCGCGCCAGCCGCGCCAGCCGCGCCAGCCGCGCCTGTTTTCCGCTCGCTTGGTGCCGCAGACGAGCTCTCGGATGAGGTGCACGCCCGCTCGAACGCACGCCTCGGCCCCACCCTGAACCCCTCAAGCTCGAGATCCCTCGAGATCCCTCGAGACCCCTCGAGATATCGAGGTTAGCGCGCGCCCTTGGCAGGCGAAGCGGCGGTCCGACGAGCTGATCAAGCAGGCCAACGAGCACGCCCAGGCGCGCGACCTCGAGCGAGCCCCAACCCCAACCCTAATCCTAACCCCCAACCCCAACCTCAACTTCAAGGCCAAGCCTAACCCGTGGCCGTATCCCAAGCCCAGGCGAGCGACTTCGAGGCGGCGCAGCGGTGCTACAGTGAGCTGCTCGAGCGGCTGCCGTCCAGCACTCTCACCTCCGCGAGGCGCGCCTTCCACCTGGCCAACCGCGCCTTCGTGCGAGTCAAGCTAGGCTACTTTACCCTGGCCCTGGCCGACGCCGACGCCGCGCTCAGCCTCCAGGATCGCAGGCCGACCACCTTCTGGCGCAAGGTGCAGGCGCTTGATGGCTTGGAGCGAACCCACCAAGCTGATGTGCGCAAACCCGCCCCCCTCTGCAAGCCCCTCCCCCTTCCACCTCTGCACGCCAGCCCCACACCGCCCTTGCTCCGCGCCGTCTCTGACTCCCGTCGGCTCCTCACGCGCGACCCTAACCCTAACCCTAACCCCAACTAGGAGTTGGTCACGGCGGCGCTTTCTCAGGCTGATGTGAAGAAGGAAACAGACAAGTTCTGGCTGAAGATCAAGGAGCGCGCGGCGAAGGTCGCGTCGGCCGGCGCGGTGGCGGCTCCGGCAACCGTGGGCGGGGCGTCGGCGGCGTCGGCGTCAGCAGCGTTGTCACCTCCAGCGCTGTCGCCTCCAGTGCTGATGGGTCGCCCAGCGTCGCCACCTTCTGTCGCTCCTGCGGCCGCTCCGGTGACAGCTACCCCTTCGTTGGCCGCCACGGCCCCGTCGCCCGCCCCAGACGAGTCGGCCGCCGCCGCTTTCCGCTCGCTCGCTGACACCAACGAGCCGGCCGCAACCTTCTGCGCGCTCGGTGACACACACGAGCCGGCCTTCCGTTCGCTCTCTGCCACAGACGAGCCGGCTTTCTGCTCGCTCTCTGCCACAGACGAGCCGCCAACCGCCGCCTTCCGCTCGCTTGCTGCCGCACTCTTGCCCGCCCCGTTGCTCGCCGCATCGGATCCGTCTACGTCCGCAGCAGCTGTGCATCCAGCTGAGGCTGCTGTGCCATTGGCTGCCGCAACTGCACCGCAGGAGAGCGTGCCAGCGAGTGCGCCGCCGAGCGCACAAGCTCTCGAGTCGCCAGGCCCTGTCGCCGCGAGCGTCGAGCCCGCGGCAACCCCGCAGCCGCAGATGGCTACCCTTGCGCCGGTGACTGCCACGGCTGCGCAGCAGGCGACCGCTTCGCCGCCCGCGGAGGTGCCCGCCGGCGAGTCACGTACCAGCACGCCAGACGGCGAGCCTCGTGCACAAGGGGGGGGCGGCACGTCGTTCACCGCCGCCAAGGAGGGCGAGCTATCTTGCGGAGCTCGCCCTCCTCCCGGGTGGTCCGTCGAGCTACGCGAGACGGCGACAGGGCGCAAGTACAAGGTCTACTCCAAGCCAGGCGAGCCGAACACGCAGTCCCTCAAGCAGGCGTGGCAGCGCCACAACAATCCTGAGGCCACGGCTGACCTCGGGGCAGGCTGCGGCCTGACGCAGACACCGACGACCCAGGCCACGCCGCGCCCGCCGCCTGCATCACCGCCCAAGGGCTCGGGGGCGGTGGCAGACGCCTCTTCGGAGGATGATGACGTTCCGCCCAACACTGCTCGAACCCATGGCTCCAGGCTGCAACCCTGTGCATCCAGGCTGCAACCCTGTGCATCCAGGCTGCAACCCTGTGCATCCAGGTGCCTCTCAACATGCTGCCCACCGCGCTGAGCGTTGCGCTGCCCACGTCCCGCCCCACCTCCGCGGCCGCCTCTTCTGCCGCAGTACGCCTGCCTTCGTCACCGATCACAGTGGCCCTCCCCAACGCCTTGCCTGCAGTCTCCGCACCGACCGCGCTGTCCCCCCCCGCGGTGTCGCCTCCGGTGCTGATGAGACGCCCAGCGCCGCCTCCGCTTCCAGTAAATGCTGGGGCACCGATGCCTGCGGCGGCCTCCAAGCCCCGCGCGGCGGGCAGCACCAGGCGCGAGGATGCCTGCAGTACCTCAGCGCCGGCTACCGAGACACGGCCCACCCCTGCCAAGCTCCTGCCTGCGGGCGATGCTGTGATGCCGCCACCGACGGGACGGCCGGTGTCGCTGATCCAGGCGCGGCACGAGACCTATCCCTAACCCTAACCCTAACCCTAGCCCTAACCTGAGCCTAGCCCTAACCCTAACCCTGACCCTCACTCTAACCCTGACCCTCACTCTAGCCCTGACCCTCACTCTAGCCCTGACCCTCACTCTAGCCCTGGCCCTCACCCAAACCTCGCTGAGCCAGGCGCGGCACGAGCTGCTCGAGATCGAGGACGGGATCGACATGGACCACGTCAACGGCTACATGCAGAAGAACCTGCAGAAGTGGCGAGGTAAGGTGAAGAAGGCGGCCGCGCCCAGGGAGCTTGCGACGCACATGCGCGAGCTGCGGCAGTGCATGGTCGACGAGCATCAGGGCCGGCCGCTCTTCCGCCGAGGCTACGAAAAGGGCGCTGAGCTGCACGCGCAGTGGAGGCTGGCGTCGACGCAAAGTGACGTCACCGTCGAGACCTTGCAAGCGTTGCTGCTCGAGCTCTGGCGCTCTTATATGCTGTCGAAGCCAAATGACACCTTCACCACCGCGCCCTCGAGGGCGCCTGCAAAGCGTGTAGACAAGCCCGCCCCTTTCTCACCGGCAAGCTTTATGTCTGACCGCGACTCCGCGACCGCTGCCGACCGTGGCAAGCCGTCACCCATCACTATCGATGTCGACGCGCCGGCCAAGCCAGCGTCTCGGCCACAGAAGGTGCCGGGCCAGGCTGCCGCTGCGGCGCGGGGCGAGCAGCTGGTCGAGATGGGCTTCGGCCGCGCAGAGGTGGAGCGCGCGCTCAAGTTGAGCGGCGATGACTTTGACGGCGCGCTCGAGCAGCTCACCCAGCCGGCAGCCCTGGACACGCGTGTGCATGTGCCGCAGAGCAAGGCTGGCGCCGCCTCTGCCGCCGCCTCTGCCGCCGCCTCCGCCGCGCAGAGCCCCCCGCAGAGCGAAGGTGTCGCGCTGAAGGAGGAGGAGGAGACAGACGACCTGGTTTCGGACGTGCGGCAGTCGGGCATGGGTCGCAGGCGCTTGGTCAAGGGTGGGTCGGCTGAGAGCGTGGTGGGCTCTGCGCGTCCCGCCTCCAGTGGGTTACTGAAGGAGATCAAGGTGGACCCGACCCTCACACGGAAGGCGTTGACCCTGACCCTAACCCTAACCCTAACCGTAGCCCTAGCCCTAGCCCTAGCCCTAGCCCTAGCCCTAACCCTGACCCTGACCCCTAGCCCTAACCCTAACCCTAGCCCTAACCCTAATCCTAACCAAGGTGGA
>Ga0115006_10003833_pt1 | contig 10347 bp, 5 predicted proteins | sample ArcOceMetagenome_3_FD_88943 | JGI IMG/M metagenome (GOLD analysis project Ga0115006, IMG submission 88943) | Marine eukaryotic phytoplankton communities from Arctic Ocean - Arctic Ocean- Svalbard ARC20M Metagenome | ecosystem: Environmental > Aquatic > Marine > Oceanic | place: Arctic Ocean...
GAGACGAGCGCTTGGGGTGAGCTCAACCTCGCGTGGCGCTCTGACCGCTGCCACGCGCCGGGCATGCCGGGTGCGGCACCGTGGCAAGTCGAGAACCTGGGAGGAGGTGGTGACGATTTCGAGCACTGAGTGAGGAGCATATTGAGTGGTTGTGTAACGTACGAAACGATCGAGCTATACGATATCTCTGCAACTGCGCCGTTCACCTTTCTACCGGCTCCGCTAGGAGCATCTCCAGCCGTTCATACTCTTCGTACAGCGCCTCGAGCTGCTGTTGCAGCGTCGCCTGCTCCGCGCTCAGCTCGACGCACCGCTGCGAGTCGTTGCCCGCGGCAAGCAGCTCGTCGTCAAGCGTGGCAATCTTTTCCTCCGCCTTCTCGATCTTGCCCTCGACCGTCTTGATCTTATTGGGCGCCGCGCCGCGCTCCTTCTGCAGCTGGCGCTCGGCCTCGCGCTCGGCCTTGCTCAGCTTGGGTGCTGCGCCGTTGCCCGCCGCCCCAGCCTCCGCATTGGCGACGCCGCTGTCGTCGACCGAGAAGTCCGAATCTCGGAGCGATCGCTGCTCGACCGTCACGCTGCCGCCCGAGACATATCCGACGTGCGAGCAGCGGATCGCCTCGCAGAACGGGCGGTCGTGGCTGATCACGACGACGGCGCCCGTGAACTGCTCAATCGCCTCGAGCAACGCGCCGATCGCGGCAACGTCGAGGTGGTTGGTCGGCTCGTCCAGCAGGATGAGGTTGCACGGCGTCAGGCAAAACGTGGCCAAGGCGACGCGTGCCTTCTCGCCGCCCGAGAGCGCTCCGATCCGGCGCAGCGCCTTGTCGCCCACCAGCCCCAGCGCAGCCATCGTGTTGCGGCACGCCTCGTCCGTGATCGATGCGTCGGCCGCTCGCACCGTGTCGGCGACGTACTCTAGCGCGCTAGCGTCCTGCGGCAGCTCTTGCGCGAGGTCCTGCGCAAACACGCCGAGCCTGAGCCGTTCGTCGGCGTGTCGCTCGCCGGCGCGCGGTGCGAGCGAGCCCGCGAGCGCCTTGAGAAGCGTCGACTTGCCCGCACCGTTTGGCCCCCGCAGAATGAGCCGGTCGCCGCGATTGACGGTGAGCTCCGTGGCGCTGAGGATGTCTCGGCTGCCGCGCGGGTGGCGCAGGTCGGCGCTTCGGAGCGCCAGCAGCGGCGAGCAGCTGGCTGGCGGCGTCGCCAGGCTGAGCTTGGGCGTGCGCGTCTTGCCGAGCACGAGCTGGCGCGTCGCGACCATCTGCTCCTCGAGCTTGTCGAGCTTGCCCTGCCGGTCCTTTGCCTGTCGCGCCTTGCTCGCCTTGGCCCCCATCCGGTCGATGAAGTCCTGCAGCCGCCTCGCCTCGCGCTCCTGCGCCTCGACGGTCGCGACGGCGCGCGCCTGCCGCTCCTCGCGCTCCTGCAGAAACTTGGCGTGCGTCATCGACTTGTACAAGTTGAGCCGCCCACCCGCCACCTCGGCGATCGAGTCCGCGGCGGCGCCGATGAAGGCCTCGTCGTGCGAGACGACCAGAACAGTTCCGCGGTACTGGGATACATAATTTCCCAGCCACGCCCTCGCCGCAGCGTCCAGGTGGTTGGTGGGCTCGTCGAGCATCAGGAGTTCCGGTTCGGAGAGAAGCAGCCGCGCCAGGCCGATGCGCATCTGCCAACCACCCGAGAAGGACGAGCACGGCCGGTCGAACTCAGCGTCGGCAAAGCCGAGGCCCTTGAGTACGCGCGCGACGCGCGCATCGACGTCATATCCGCCCGCGGCCTCGAAGGACGCCTGCGCGAGCTCGAGCGCCTCCACCTCAGCGCCACTGCCAGTGATGCACATGTCCTGCGCGGCCTCCAGTGCGTTCTTGGCATTTTGGTACGCTCCCATCCGCGACATGACCTCCTCGCGCACCGTGGCGTCGGAGCCGCTCACGGCCGTCTGCTCCAGCACGCCCACGCGAAGCCGTGGCGACACCTTCACCACGCCGTCGGCCAGCTTCTCGCCGCGGGCAGACGCCTCGATCGCTCGCAGTAGAGTGGACTTGCCACAGCCGTTGACACCAACGAGCGCCCAGCGCTCGTCGGGCATCACCTGCCAGTTTACGTCCAAGATCAGCGGCGAGTCTCCTGCCCACACGTCGACATCGCGAAGCGCCACAGCAGCACCACCCATGCCCGCCTGCATGCGCAGTAGTGCCGGCCGGCGGAGGGCCGCACCCGACAAGCGGCTGGCGTAGCTTAGTGACACGAGGAACATCTGCACAAACATTAGACAAATCGAATCGAGCTGATGCCACGCATGTATCTCGCGCGATGTCCCGCATAGGTATGCCAAAAACACGGGCTACATGGCTGACGATACTCGTATGGTAGCCTCAATTACACGACGAGATGCACACGCACATTGTTCATAACAGACGGCCGCCGACCGCACTGCCGTCTCCGGCCGAGGCGCTCTCCGCAGCGGCAGCTTCGCGCTCGGCGCGGCCCGCAGCGCGCTCGGCCCGGACGTCGCGTGCGGCGCGCTCGAGCGCGAGGTCGACGTGGGCGGGCGAGCGGCAGTTGGGGCACGACGCGTGCACCTCGAGCCACCCGGCGACGCACTCGGCGTGGAAGGAATGGCCGCACAGCAGCTCCGTCGTTGCACGGCGCGGTGCGATGCCGGTGCCGGTGCAGGTGACGATTTTGCGCAGGCAGACCGTGCAGTCGTCACCGAAGCGGAGCAGAGGCGGCGCTCCGCGCGCCGCCTTCGAGGCGGCAGCGTGCACTGCGGCCTCGACGCGCGTCGTGATGGTGAGGAGGACCTGCTCCGAGTAAAACTCCTTCGGGAAGCCCTTGGCGGAGACGAGGTCGGCGCGGAGGCGGTGGAAGGCGCGCACCGAGGGCGCCAGTGATGCCAGGCCGACGACGCACGCCACGTAGCAGCAGCAAAGGGTGGCCGGCAGCGCGGGGACGGCGTCGCCGCGCGCGAGCAGGAGCACCGGCTGCAGCAGCGGAAAGAGCAGCCCCAGGACGAGCAGCGCGGCTGAGGCGGTGGCCCACGCCGCGAGCAACGGCGTCGCCGCGACGAGGCAGCTGGCTGCACCGAGCTGGAGCATGGCGTCCAGCGCACCAGAGGCAAAGAGGTGGGCCGATGGCGGCAGCGCTGGCCGCTCGCCAGGCAGCCACGGCATCAGCGACAGCAGCCATGGCAGCGACTCGGAGCGATACGACAGCCAATGCTCGGCTTTGGACGCTGCCGCGCCGACCTCGTGCTTGAGCACCGTCGCGCGCATCGACGCCCGCAGCTGAGCCGCCGAATCGCCGTTGCCCTCGACGGAACCTGTGGCGCCGAGCGCAGCCGCGGCCTCGGCCTCGTCGATCATCTCCTCCTCTTTCTCGTGCAGCAGCTCGAGCAGCCGGCGCTCGAGCGTGCCACGCCCTCCGCTACCCGAGTGGCCGACCGCGCGCGCCCACGCCTCGACCTCAAGCTGTGGCGTCACCCGCTGCTGCTGATCCACGTCCAGCCTCTCCAGGAGTTGCGGCAGCTCGGATCTCGCGTGCGAAAGGTAGGCGTTGATCGCGCACACGCGCAGGTCCGCAAGCTGCCGCGCCTCCTGCCGTGCCTCTTCGGCGGTCGTCACGACGGCGGCGGCGGCGGCGGCGGCGGCGGCGGCGGCGGCGGTGGCGGCGGTGGCGGCGGAGGCGGCGGCGGCGGCAGCGGCGGCGGCGCCCGTGGCGGCCGTCGTCGTCGTGACGGCGTTGGCGAGCCCAGTCTGACCGTCGATTTGCACCTCACACTCGACGCAACCCAACGTCCGGTCCGCGTCGACGGCTCCGGGTCCGCTTGAGGTGGGTGCGACGACGCACTGCGGAGCTGGCGAGGTCGGCGAGGACGACGACGTTGGGAGGGTTGGCGAGGCAAAGGCGTAGAGGCTTCGGTAGAAGCTGGCGTGGGTGGCGTGCTCGGGGTCGAGCGAGTGGAAGACGAGGAGCGGCAAATACGTGAGCTTGAGGGACAGCTGCATGACAACGCTGCCAGACGAAGGGCGCGGTGGGTTGGTGGGGTCGCAGCAACAGGGCGAGGTCGAGCGAGGGTTCCAGCGTACCACGGCAGCAGTGAGAGCACAAATGAGATCGGGTGCAGCACGACGATCTCGAAGATCGGGTCGTCAAACTCCATCCGCTTGCGACGGTGGCAAAGCGCGTCGTCCGCCATCACGGCGAGCAGCAGCAGCGCTCCTGCGCCGATCGCGAGGCAGAGGCAGAGGCCAACGGCGAGCAGCGTGACGCCGCGCAGCGACGAGCACAGAGCGACCAGCAGGCCCCACAGCGTGGAGGCCTCGTCGCCGCCGCCAGAGAAGGGCGGCGGGAGCGGCGGCGCGAAGACGAGGCAGATCGCACCGAACAGCGCCAGCACGTCGGCGGCGACGCACAGCGAGTTGAAGGCCAGCGTGGGGCGATGCAGCGAGTAAGAGACGCACCACCCCTTGGAGGCGATCACGCCGACCGACAGGAGGATCGAGATCAGGTTGAGCGCGGAGAGCTCGCCGGCGATGAGCGCCGCAGCAGCCTGGAGGGCGCACTGCGGCATCGCCTCGACGACCGCCTCCGCGAGGAAGCCCGAGTGCGAAGCGTACTTGGCGCGGAAGGCGAGCCAGAGGCTGTCGCCCTCGTTGGCCCCGTCGACGGTCGGACGGAGGCCGAGGCGGCGCATGAAGCGCAGCAGGCACGGCACCTCGAGGCTCTCGAGCCAGGCAAAGAGGGGTATGGCCTGGGCGAGCGGGAACGTGAGTGCGAAGACGAGGAGCCGCTGCCCCGGCGAACGGTGGCCCGCGTACGCCGCGGCGAAGAGGAACGAGTAGGCGGCCTGCGCGACCAGGAAGATGCAGACGGACGCGAAGAAGAAGCCGAACCGGCCGTCCTGGTAGAACTCGCGAGCCACGAGGACGTCGAAGATGACGTCGGCGACCGAGGCGCCGGCGGTGACGATGTCGTGTAAGAGGGAGAGGCAGCTGGTGGGTCGGACCATGTGTTATGTGGCGCGGGTGGCGGAAACCAGCTGGTGGGGTCTGTGTTATGTTGCGCGGGTGCCTGTGCTCGCGAAAAGACTTCGTGAAGGGATCCCAGAGGACACACCACGCAAAGCCCCACATTATTCAATTGCCGAAACCTGCCGGTCAGCAGGGTGCCCCACGTGAGGGTACACTGATCCCGAGCCAGCCGGCCTCGCGGGTTTGGAGGTCGGTGACCAGCTTGGTTGGTGGCGTCGCGTGCGTGCGCGGTCACGAGCTTCCGCGCGCAATCAAGGAGGACCCATTTAGGCAACTAGCTCTCGAAGCACCGCAATGCTCCTCGCGCCACGACCTCAAAGCCGCTGTGATGAAGCGCGAGGGCGGCCTCGTGAGCCGTTTCCACCTCGGCACGTGCTGTTGAGAGTGTGCCTGGAGTGTGCCCGCCAGTGCCCGCGCCATGCTCTCGACGGCCGGCACGCGATTTACATCCATGGCGCCGGTTGCGGTGTGTCTATAGATTTACTAGGTGGCAATCACAGTGTTCCCGTACTCTTTCACCGAGAGAGAGAACTCGTGCAAGAGGCGCTCCGCTGGGTCAGCGACGATGACACGCGTGTCGTTGGCACATAGGCCTTGAAGGCTGCCACAGACGGGCGGCTGGATCACCTGCTGCGGCACGCCGGCCGCGGTGAGCACCTGCAAGCGCTGCCTCTCGGCCACGACCAGCAGCGTGCGCACAGCGACCACGTCCTGCGGCATCTGGAACCGCCCGGGGATGCTGCCATAGCGGCCGATGCTCCGCCGCCACTCGCCGCTGAGCGAAAAGCATGCCAGGCGGTGGTTTGCCGTGTCGGCGACAATGACCGAGCCATCCAGCACGGTCAGGCCTCCCGGATCGAACATCTGGCCGTCACCACTGCCGCGGCTGCCGAAGCTGGCGCGGAATTGCAAGCCTTCCTGCTCGAGCACCACGACGCGACAGCGGCTTCGGTCGGAGACGAAGAGCGCGCCGTCGGCGGCGGCAATGGCCTCGGGCAACGGCAGGGGCGGCCCGCCCTCCTGCTGCTGCAGCTCGGACTCGTCGCCTGGGTCGCCCAACGGCGCCTTGATCGCCGCCGTAGTCTCCAATGCGGCGACGGTTCGCATCTGGACCCGGTGGTTGCGCGTGTCCGCGATGAAGACCTTGTCAGCCTCGCACGCGAGGCCGCGCGGGTTGCACAGATTCGACGGGCCGCTGCCGTTGCCCCCATGCGCCGCGACGATGTCGCGACCGTCTTCTGTCAGATGCTTGAGCTCGCTCAGCGCACCCTCGCAAACGAGGAGCTCGCCACTCGGCAGCAACGCGACGTGGGACGGGTGGCGGAGGAACCGATCTCCTTGAGCGCTCACTCCGCGCTGCGTCTCGTAGCGCAGCACGGCGAGCTCGCGCGCCTTGGCTTCGGCTTCGGTCGCCCAGACGGAGCACACGGACGCGACCGGCAGAAAGCCCTGCAGCATCATCTTCTCAAACAGACAGGAGAGCACGTCCGGATCGAGCAGCACACTGCACTCGCTCTCCTTGTCGGAGGGCGCGACCTCCCCTGCCGCCTCGATCTGCCCGGAAGCCGCTGCCTCGCTCGAGCAGAGCGACGTTGGCTCAGCCGTCGTTGTGCTGGCGCCTGCAGGCGCGACGGGAGGCGAGCCGGCGGTGGATGCCTTCTCGAGCGGTGGCGGCAGCTCCAGCACATGCAGCTGTCCACCCGCCTCGTCGGTCGCGTACAGGTACTTCGCGCCAAAGCAGACGCTGTGCAACGCGCCCGGCAGCGAGACGACCTGGAGCGGGTTCCCGTCCGGCGCGAGCAGCTGCAGCCGACCGCGCTCCGCCACGGCGATCACGCCGCCACGATCCTGCGCGACTGCCACGCCCGAGGGCTCGTCGAAGCCATCACGTACCCAGACGAACTCGCCCTTTCGGCTGAAGCACTGCAGGCGATGGTTCATCGTGTCGGCCACCACGAGACGGCCCTCCTCGCCGTCGTCCCCACCGAGCGCCGCCAGGCCGCGTGGAAAGCTGAGCTCGCCGTTTCCGGCTCCTTCGGAGCCGAACGATGCCTCTGGCTCGAGCAGCAGCGCATGGTACGCTACGATGCGATGGTTGTTGGTGTCGCACACGTAGAGCATGTTGCCAGCGACTGCCAGGCCGTGTGGCGCCGCCAACTGGTCGGGACCGGGGCCTGGCGTACCCACCGAACGCACGCACGACAAGCTCACGAGGTCCAGCTGATGTATGGCGCAGGCGGAGCGACTCGTGACGAAGAGTGACGACTCGCTGCACGCAATCCCGGTCAGCGCATCGCCAGGTGAATGGCGAGGCTGCTGCTTCGCACGCTTGCCAGAGGCAAGCAGCAGCGCAAGCCCAGGCACGTGGGCGCCCGCCACGAGCAGCTTGCCGCTCGGCAGCACCACGCAGCCCGTGGGTCGCTCGAGTAGGTCAGCGACGACGGCTTTTGGCTTGACTCCCCGGATTTTTCGCTTTGTGTGATGTCACCGAAGAATGCACACACGCCGCGCGCTTCCGGCTCAGCTCTCGCGCGTAGCCGCCAAGCACACCTCGCGTGACAGCACCAAGTACGGCCGCCTCGCCCGGAGCTTCTCCGAGCACCACGGCCAACGCATCTCACACGCCATCGTCATGACCGACGCGCTCAACATCTGCGACGGCATCGGCAAACTCAAGAAGCGTCTCCTCACGCAGCGCCGCGCCGCCTAGGCCCGCCGCTGACCTGTTGCACGTGGCCCCAACAGGGGCCGGGGCTCTCGCAGACACTAAGGCTAGCTGTTAGTTAGGCAGTTGTGCGTAATGCGAGGTATGCACACATGAAAAGAGTTCTTGTGATCGTGGCTGCTTTCCTACTCGCTTTGCGCTAGCTGCGCTCGGCCGACTCATGCAAGACATCACGCCGGACGCCGTGCACCGCCGGCTCTGGGCTGCGGCCATCGACCAGGCCGCCGAACGGGAGCTGGTCAACCCGTCCGAGACGGCGAGGACCTACTCTCACGCAGAGGACGCTGAGGGAGGCGCCGTTTCAGTGCTGGGCTCGAGGGGCGAGTGGAAGGTTGCGTCGCACGACAAGTCACGCTGGCTCGCGCTTGACCTCGGCAGCGAGCGCTGCGTGCACGCGCTCGTGCTACAGTGCGGCGCCATCGAGCGCACCTTCAGCGGCTGGGTCACCCGCCTCAAGGTCGACCACAGCTCCGCGGAGGCGCCCGAGGCCGGCGACTGGACCGAGTGTCGCGAGGTGCTCACCGGCTGTGGGAGCGATCCGATGAAGGAGCACTGTGTGCACCTGCACGCAAAGGTGTACGCTCGTCACCTCAGATTGACGCCGGTGGCATGGCGGGTGGCGGGCGTCTTGAGCACTCGCGAGGACCTCGAGCCCCACATCTCGATGCGCGCCGCCGTGCTCGTGTCGGTGGACGCGGGCACCACCGCGCTCGGGGACGTCTACTGCTTCTCGGCTAGGGCGAGCGCACTGCCACGCGGCACTCGGGTCGCGCTGGCGTCGAGCGTCTCGCGACAGGAGGCGTGCGGGACTGTGGTCGGGGACGACGCCCAGGGGCGCGCCGTCGTCAGCATCGACAACACGCGGACGCGCCGGGCGTTCATGTCGTGGGCCGCCGGGTTCTTCGGCAAGGGGGCCCGCGGTACGGTGCATGGCGTCGCCGTCGCGCCACAGCCCGGCGCCCTGCTGCCCGCGCCGGCTGTGCAGCACGCGCCGGGCACGAGGCTGCTGGTGCTGCGGGAGGGCGCGCTTCTAGACGCGACAGTGAGCGGCGCATCGCTCGGCGCGGCCCACGGCAGTACGCGCGAGCTGGAGCTGCCGATGCGGGGCCGTGCGATCGTCGACCTGAACGCGCTCAACCACTGCGTGAACCGCTTCGAATCGGCAGCGGCCTTCGAATCGGCACGGCAGCAGTACTGCGCGGCGGTCGCCGCCAGGGGCGCGTGGGTCGAGGATGCGATCACGGGGCGCGTGCTCAAGATTGAGGACCAGCTCCTAAATATCACAATGGCCACGGGCGCGGGAGCCGTCGCGATGGACGCAGCAACCCTCGCGAAGACGCCGGCAGCGGACCTGGTCTGGACGCGCGGTGCGCCGCTCACGAGCGGCGACCGAGTGCGCCACCGCGGCCGCCTCGGATATGTCGGCTTCAAGAACGACGAGTCAGCTACGTTGTCGCTTGGCAAGGCCGACGGCGCGGCGCGGCGCTTTTGTTGCGGCCGTGAGCGCGATCTGGGCGGTGGTGGAAGCAACGGCAAGTGCGGCGGCCTCGATGGCAGCGGGCCGTTGTGCCAGTCGTGCCGCAGGTTCAACGAGGAGAACGCGCCGTTGCTCGACGCGCATGCCAATCCGAGGCTCCATCACATCGAGCTGGACGGCACTGGTTTGGCCGACGGCGTCAGTGCGCCCACACGCACGCTGTTGCTGGCTCACGATGTCGAGAAAGCAAGCTGCATCACCGGCGTCCACCGACCCGAGTGGACAGGCTCGACGTTTCAGAGCGGCGATCAGGTCGTCGTCGAGGCGGGGCATGTCACACATGTCCGATCGCGCAAGACCGTGCCCCTCGCGTACGCTTACTCGGCCGTGGCGCTGAGCACCCTGCCGGCGGCGCGCAGCGCGACTGTGGAGCTGGAGCGCGACAACGTGGCCAGACGCGTGCGTGGCAGCGGCGGGAGCGTGATCAGTGCCGAGCCAATCCCCCTCGAGGGCGGCGAGGCGACCTTCGAGGTGGTCATCAAGGCGCAGGGCGGGGAGGGTGACGAGGGCCTCGAGGTGGGCGTGACGACGTGCAGGCCGGACAACGCCGACATGAATCGATCAGATTATTGCGCAGCGACCATCTTTCCAAATTGGGTGAGCTCTGACTCGGGCTCGCTCTGGATTGACCAACGAGCGATGTATTCGCAGGGCCAGTGGGCGACGACCCGGCCGACGGCCCTCAAGGCAGGTGACGTCGTGCAGGTCTCTGTGCTGTCGAGCGGCGCACTGCGGATCCATTGCAACGGCGTGCTACAGGCATGCTGGCATGCGGCGCGCATCCCGCAGGGCGTGCCGCTCTACGCAATCGTCGGCATGCGCGCGCCGCTCCGCGCCGTGCTGCTGCGGCGGCGAGCGCCACCGCGAGGGGCCACGCTGCCGGCGGGCTCCCGCACACTCACGCTGCGCGGCATCGAGGGCCGGCCCGGCGAGACTGTCGACCTGAGCAAGCATGGCCGGCCACGCTACCCAGCTGCCTTTGCGAACACGCTCTATCTGAGCGACGTCCGCTCACTCTTCCCGCTGCTGCTCGATCCGGATTCGTTTGGCCGGCC
>Ga0115006_10003834_pt1 | contig 10345 bp, 7 predicted proteins | sample ArcOceMetagenome_3_FD_88943 | JGI IMG/M metagenome (GOLD analysis project Ga0115006, IMG submission 88943) | Marine eukaryotic phytoplankton communities from Arctic Ocean - Arctic Ocean- Svalbard ARC20M Metagenome | ecosystem: Environmental > Aquatic > Marine > Oceanic | place: Arctic Ocean...
ACCCGGGTCGCAGAATTCCTGCACAAACGGCCTGCAGCGCGGGCAGCGTCCCGTCAGATCCAGGCGGCGCACACTCTGCCGCCCTCCAGCGCCGATGCAGCGCGGCTCCTGGTTGTCGGGGGTTTTCCTCCACCCCTCCCTCCCCCCCGCCCCGCGCTGCTGTGGGCCGGAGCTGCCCAGCGCGCGTGACTCACCGAGACGACGCGCTGGTGCCGCCGATGCTCGGCTGGTTGTAGACCACCGCGCCGCGCTCGCAGTCGGATCCGAAGTACCGCTGGCGCGAGGCCAGGAGAGCACCCGCGGGCAGCAGCATCCCGCACGCCCCGCCTGGCGCTCAGCTGCCTTGGCGCTTCGGTTTTTGGGTTCGTGGACATTGGTGGACTCGCTTGATTGAGCAAGCTTGAGCTGCTCAGCCCCGGAGGCGCTGTGAGGTCCGGGAGAGGCCCGCGGGTGGCGGCTCCCGGCGGGGGGGCGGCGCCAACGAGTGCGCGGAGATGGTAGTTGCGCTCCGTTTGCCGCTTGCCGCGTGGCCGTGCGCGGGGGAGCGCGTCTGCCGCAGACCTGACCCGGACGGGCCTGGTGTCGATGTCCTCGGTTGCAGATCCGGTTTATGCTGCTGCAGAACAGACAGGGCAAGACGCGGCTGTCAAAGTGGTACGTGCCGTACGAGGACGCAGAGAAGCAAGCAATCCAGGTGCCCGGTCTCTGTCTGTGTGCTGCGTGTCCAACCCCGGCGCGCCTGGCCCATCGCGCCGCGCCCGCGCGCCCTGATGTCCTCGGGCCCTCGCCCGCGCCGGGCAGGTGGATTGCCACAAGGTGGTGACTCAGCGCGAGGCCAAGTTCACAAACTTCGTTGAATGGCGCACCCACAAGCTTGTGTACAGGTGAGCATGGCATGATGGAGCGCGCACGCGCCCCGTTCCCGGCCCCGCGCGCGCGCCCAGCGCCTGTGTCGGTGTCGGCACCCGCGCGCGTTGCTCTCAGGGCCTGTGCCCGCACGACGGTGGCCAGAATGCGAATCAAAACGGACGCTGTGCCTGAGGATAGCCGCGGGCGTGCGACCGGCAGGAGGTACGCGGGGTTATTCTTTACGCTGTGCGTGGACGTGAACGACAACGAGCTCGGGTGCCTGGAGGCCATCCACTTGTTCGTTGAGGTGCTCGACCAGTACTTTGGAAATGTATGCGAACTGGACCTTGTCTTCAACTTTCACAAGGTGGGTGCCGCCCGCACGCGGCCACGAGCACATGCGCATTGACTCGCGAGGCAGGAGACATGCACTCCACCTCCGTCTGCCCGCCCTCCCGCCGCCTGATCTCATCGTCACGACGGCGGCGATGTAACAATTCTGACGGACTGAGGGGGCTGGGCAGGTGTTCGTGATCCTAGACGAATATTTCTTGGCCGGCGAGGTCATGGAGACGAGCAAGACTCAGGTATTCACCCATTCCCAGCATATCTTCATTTCCTTGCGCATATTTTGTATGTGCGCACACAATTCATGTACGTGACACCCATTATGCATTTATGTATGTGACAAAACACACGTGTGGTTTGTATGTATAAGTGTATGCATGCGGTTGCACCCGCACGCAGTGTGCGTATTCGCGAACCACGGAGAGCGCGCATGGAGGAGCAGCATATCAAGTCCCGAGGATGGAGGAGGGCATAGTGTGCAGAGGGGACGCGGCAAGCACTGTTAGTCGCAGAGAGACCGCCAGTGTGCATGCACGCGAGAGGAGGCGGGTCCAACACGCTCGTAAGAGCACGGGGAAGTCGGATCGCCTTTGCCAGATCGGGGCGGCCAGGCCAGAGCACGGTGTTGTGAGAGTAGAGACAGGGGGACGGAGAAGGAGAGAGCGCCGGCCATGGGCAGCCGGCGACGATGGCGCCGTACTCGGCGAGGAGGAGGAGGGGGGAGGGGTGCAGGAAGGTTCATCAAAACAAACGCAGTGAATGAGGAGGAAGACTGGAACGGAAGAGAACTTGGGGTGGGTTGGCCAGTACGCATCTTTGGGCTGCGAGGTGATCGTGGCGCAGTCGCCAGCGCCTCACAGTCCACTGAGCGGTGACTCAAGTTGAGTTTGCGGCCGCAGGCTTGTGCTGGACATCTGACTGCTCCACCAGCATCAGGCCCCTCCTGCTGCTGGCACGCTCTTTTGTGGCGCTGATAGCAGAATATCACAGTGAGTGCACTTGCTCACGAGGATTGCGGGTGTGCAGATATTGAATCGCGTGCACGAAATCGACCGGCTCTTGGGCGGAGGACAGGGCTACAGTGGCTACTCTCCGCAACATCCAAGTGCGTAAGTGGTAATCTTCGAAACAGTAGCAAATGGGGATCGTTGTTTCTCATATCACACTATTGAATGTAATAAATTGAACCAAACTGTGGGGTATGGTGTGAGGCGGTTGTGTTGAATATTGGCATTGGGGATCGTTGTAACCTATCATCACCGTAATCAGTATGAATAGTAGGGGCCCGGCATCGTGCCGATTCGAGGTGAACGATTTGTGTTTCTGTGCGTAGTCGCTCCGGCATCGGGGAGTTTATTACTGACAATTACAACAACATGAGGTTTTGCGGGGGTCCTAAAGACTCAGGGCGCACCATTCGGTCGCGGCGTGCGGTTGGGCGACTTCAACACTGGCAGCGCATGTTTCCTGTCCAGCGGAATGGGTACTTCAAGGTCTTGACACTTTTCTACCTGCAACTTTTTCTCTCGCCATGCAATGCACGCATGCTGCAGCTGGCGAGCCGCATAATCTTGTGCAACTGTGGGGTTCGAAAACATGAAGGACGGGTTGCCATCCTCGCCCTCGTCGTCCTCTGTTGATGCTTCCTCAAGACGGCTACGCTTTGAAGGATGTTTAGACTTGCGTTGAGACTCGTCATAAAGATCACCAACCTCGTCGTCATCGCTTTCAGACTCCGGGCTCGACGCCTCAGGAGATGCATACAAATCTTCTTCTTCTTCGTCCTCAGGTAAGAGCGTGTGCGCTCGCCGAACGAGGGCAATGAAAGTGTCATGGTACCTGACACATGCAACAAGCTTCGTGCCACTTGCAGGCTCCGTGGACCCAGGCTCAGGAGGTCGATCGATCTCTTGCATCCTCACAGGAATGTTGAGGTCCTTTATGACTGCCATCACTTTGACGCTAGAGGTAAACTGGTTTGACTTGATGCCCAAAGGCGGCTTCACTTCGGCAATCAATTGAGCAAGCTGAACGACTGTAATATGCGACGTGCCATCCGGATCAAAAACGTTCCACTTGTCCACAAAAGAATTTTTGCACTCCTCGGGGATCACCGCTACCTCGGCCTTCACCATGTCTTCGAAGTTCTGAATGATAACGGCAGTGATGAGCTGCATCAGCATGTACGTTCCAAAAGCTTGCCATAAGATATGATAAGCTACGCCAAGCACGGGCGAACCGCATGCGATGGGGTCCTGGTAGTCAGTCCTCGTGTCGTCACAAGCCAAGACAAGGTCCGACTGCGAACAATAAAACATGATAGCATTCCATGTTTCACCAGTGGCCTGTCGAAACAAGAGGAAAAAAGACATATCGAACCGCCCATAGTTGCCATCTCCATCCACCCCTCCATACAAATCCTGCTCCTGATTTACATTCCAAAACAGCATTGTCCCCAACACAGCAAAAATAAATAAAAACAGCGCGATGAGCGAAATGATATTGACCAGCGCGGGCAGCGAAGAAATGAGGGTGCTGATCATCTTCTGCAACCCCTCGAACCTCTTTATCAGCCGGAACACTCTCACTATACGTATTGCTCTTAGGGCAGTTAATGCTGGGAAACTCTCCGCCTCTTCTGCTTTTCCAGTGCATAAATGCGACCCGGAGGCAAAGTCAAGCGCAATAGTAACAAATGACAAGCCAACAAGACCGAAATCCAGACGGTTCCAACTGTCCATAAAGTAGAAGTTGAGTCCGAGGCCGAGCAACTTGATAGCAGCCTCGATCGCGAATATTACCGCGAAGCCCACGTTGGCCCACACCATGTTGGCTTGTGTTTGACACGAGTCATCGTGCTGCTTGGAGAGCATGACCGCAAAATTTGCAAAAATAGTTAATGTTATTGCTGTGTTAAATCCTGTACTGTTTGCCAAATTCTTGAGGGCGTTCCGCCATGGGTTTATGTGGGCTTTTTCGCGTGTGCGCGGCTTTAATTGCCTAATCCAAGTTACAGTCTCCTTCCACTCCTGCTGCTCCGCCGTCATCATCAGCGAAATTCCGTCCAGTTTATTCTTAATCCTGATATAGTTGTTGATGATGCTTGACACCAGCAGATTGAGCATGATAAAATTGCCAACCAAGACATGCAGCAAGCAGAGTATGGGAGCCAGATGAAGATTCAAGTCGGGCTGTGGTGTGATTCCAACCCCTGTGGCATCTGTCATACTGCCCATGACTTGTAACCATCCTTCAGTCGTTGCCATCTCGAACAAGGTCTGCAATGCGGTGGAGATGGTGTTGAATGAGGTTGGAGCGTCTTGCCACACGCCAAGGCCCTGAGTCTTTGTGACACATTCAATGATTGTCGGGACCGATGTTGGACCAGATAACGCCTGATCCGCCGTATACAGATTCCCCAGTGGATAGATAGAGGAACCATAATAGATCTGATCCTGAGGATCATAACAACGGAAAAATCGTCCTTTGTAAATGTTGCTGAAAAACATCCCGATGACAAACAGATACAGCAACAAGACCACAGCGACTGTGAGCATAGCGGGGATGCTACTGATAATGCAGGTCACCGTGGTCTTGAGCTGGGGATTCCGCTTCACAATCCGCAGCGGACGCAAGACACGGAATGTTCGCAAAGCCTTCAGCATCTTCAAATCGATGGTTGATCCAGTTAACTTCAAAACAAATGTGAGAACCGAAATGATTACGACGCCTGCATCCAAGACATTCCACCAGCTTCGCAAATATGCTAGCTTGTGGAACAAGACGCCTTCAGAAATGAGTTTGATTATCATCTCGAGCAGAAAAATTGCGGTGAATACATTGTCCATCTGGCTCAGCGCGGCGTGAAGCCTCACATCTGCACAGCAGGGTGCTTCGTCTGCAGAACCACAAGGTCCAAACTTAGTATCGAATCCATCCTCATCCCTTCTCACCGGGCACACATAATCTTCGTCGGCACTCGGAAAGGAAACCTGCCCCGGGAGCCGGTATCTACAGTCCAGGCCAGACGTGTCACATCGGGTCGCCCTTGTTTCACTTCGGGGATCGAACGCCTCCACCATGAGCAGTACGCTAGAAACAAGAATACAACCAATGATCACCTTGTCAAACCACGGATTATGTGAGATATAAGCCATCAACACTCGCAAGGGATTTCTCGGCGAGAACAAACACAGAGCATTATGCGCTGGAAGACGGATGCGCCGATGGATTCCGTGCTTATTCTTCACTGCCATGAAATGTTTCAAGAATGTATCTCTCAATTCGACTGCCATAATGTTGACATCAACGTCATCCTTGTCGAGTTTCAGGATGGCCATGGCACCACCAAGAGCAAACTGGGGTCCTTGAGATCCTTGAGATGCGGAAAAATGATTTGCACGGGGTTCCTGCACCGTGTTATTCTTAGCATCCGGAAGTACCCGTGCCATGCTCTGCCGAAACGTCTGCCGAAATGACGCCGCAACAGTTAAAATTCCCGACGACTCTGCGGTCAGCCCTGTATTCTGTGGCATCAAGTTGCGTCTCGAATCCAACCTGGCATTCGTTTCACCAGGCTGCTCGTGTTCCTGTTCTGCCTCGTTTACTAGCTGTAACGTGTGATCGACCTCTTCATCTGTCATCTTCGAAAGCAAGATGGCAACAAAAAGGTTCATAATAATGTAGTTGCCAACAAACACAATTATGAAGGGGAAGATTCCGCCGAGAACCCCCCTGGCAGTGATGCAGTTGTACGCGACTGTTGTCCAGTTTTCGGTCGTGACAATTTGAAAAACGGTGAAAAAGGATGTCGAGAATAGGTCGAAGTTACTCCGAGGGTTGGCCGTTTTGACGAATTTGAACTCACGGGCGAAGAGATTCATAGCCAACAGTGCAAAAATGTATGCAACCAGACAATAAAGAAACAAAACAAGCTGCAGGGATCTCATGGCAGTGCCCAGAGTGCCAACAATTTTGCGCATTTCGTGCCAATTTCGGAACAGCTTAAACAGCCGGAAGAGGCGCATTGTCCTCAGAACAGAAAATAACCCATTTGAAGTCTGTCCCTCCGAGGTTGCCGTGCTGATCAATTCCACTATGCTAAAACACACAATCAAGAAATCGAAGCAATTCCACGAGTCCTCGAAGTACCCCTCGAACTCAACGTGTGCATATTTGTCCCTGAAAGTGTTCCCTCTGATCAGGTTTGGCCTGCGTGTACGATCCCTAAAGATCGTTCGAGAGCCGCCTGTCCCCTCATTGGACCCGGACCCGGTCCTGCCTGGCCCCTGCAGCCCAGTTCCAGCCCTGAATATTGAATCTTGTCTGTCAGGCCCCTGCAGCCCAGTTCCAGCCCTGAATATTGAAGTTTGTCTGTCAGGGAGCATAGGGTCCATGCTCAGATGTTTCAACGTGCCCTGTCTGAAGCTTGAAGCATCCCCGTCTTGCTGCACAACAGGAGCAAAAAGGCCCATGCCAAGCATTTTCAGCACCATTTCTGCGATAAAAATGATGGTCAGGACCAGGTTAATCAACGTCAAGACTTTTGATGTATTCGGGTCGAAAGCAGGACACTGTATTGTTGGGTCGTCATCTCCGCAAAGTTGCCGCAGGCTTAATGCACCGACACCAAACGAATCAGCAGAATATAGCCCAAGCTTACACGACTTGTAGCCTTCATCGCCGAAACCAAAAATGCCTTTCTTCTCGGGGACCCAAAAGCAATTCGAATCGCTGGCATAACAATCTGCTGCAGTCTGCAAGTTGCTGCAGACCACGGAGTCTGCTATGGCGAGGTTGCTCTCAAGAAAACAAAATGAATTCTGCGCAGGTCTCACCCGTTTCCCATGCGCATCGAGATCCAGGGTCCGATTAAAAAGAGGACCAGTGCAAGTTGCATTGGCCGGCAGACTCGCATCTAACTTGCATCGTTGCTCACAGAGACTTGTCTCGAACTTGTCTTGGTCGTGGAACTCTATCACCATGCAAATCGTGTTCAAAACAATGCAAGCCAAAATGAAAGGCTGACACAAGCGGTGCTTCACCACAATCCTGCAGCATATTCGAATTCTGAACAGTGTATCAGCCACAAAGGTGTACATCAGCTTAAATCCTGGAATCGAATCATACAGCTTCTTGGCGACTTGCTTTGCCCGTTGGATCGCGTCCCCGGCTGTGAATTTTGAAGCCGTTTCCATGAGTATAGCCGATCTTTTCAAGGGCCTTTCTGGCGCTTGCTTGCTTGCGATGACTTGTGCTGTTTGCAGAATGGCCTCTTCGTCGAGTGCAATACGAGCCCGGAGCGTCAACTCTTCTTCCTTCGCTGCAAAATACTTGCTTGCGATGATCGCTGTCATCAATTGGATAAGGAAAACGGCACCAATCAGCACCCACAGAAGATGGAATACGCGGGAGGTCCACATTTGCACCCCGCCATCCACACCCATGTCGTACATGGTGCCTGACCATCCCTCCAGGGTGATATGACACAGTAGGAGCCAAATCGAGGAAAGAATATTGTCGTAGTTCATGTAACCTTCGCCCATGTCCATAGGGTTGAGCATCCAGTCGTTGGGACACTTTTTCCAAATCAGATTGCCGTCATCATCTGCACTTGCGCAAAAAGGATGATCGCTACAAGTGGCATTGTACTGGCTGCCATCCAAAACCACAGGGTCGCAACCGCCGAAGCAGATTTGCACATCCGCATTCCACCCATATTCGTTCACTGTGTTTGATGCCAGATATGGGTACTGCGCCAACACACAACACGTCAGTCAAGATGTCCCCAGAGTCAGGATTGCACGAGGTTTCACTCCCAAAGGCACTGCACCATGAATCCTCCAAAATATTACATCATGCGAGAGAAAACTAATTGGGTCTCCTAATTTAGGTTCCTTCAGGTACCTATTAGGTACCGTTTACCTACCAATAGGTACCAGTAGAGTCCTATCGGTACTAGGGCCCTATTACACCCTGGTTCCCTCTAATATGTTCCCGCATGACGTGATGTTTTGAATGTTTCGGCCTGGGGATGATGACATCACCTGCTGGCTTTCCAGTCTCGACTTGACGGCAGGGGTGAAATTCTGGTTTGGGTCCACAAAGCACCGTTTACGGAGGTATCCAGAGAACATGTCCACCGATAAGATCCCAAAAATGAGGAGCAAAAAAAGCAGAAGCATCAGGACTTCGCTTAGAGCTTTGAGTGAGCGCCCCACAGTGACAATGAGCGTTTTCATGCCACGTATCTTCGTCATAGTCCTGTGCCGACCCCAAAGACCCATCAGTCGATCCGTAATCGCAAAAGGCAACATGGAACTTTGGGGACGAAAACTTTCAAACGAACAGCGCTTTTCAAACTAGCCCATTCAACACACTCGAGAGAGACCACAAGACACTTTTGAACTAGCAATTTGAACACTAGGAGGCAGCATGAAGCAAGGACTTGGAGGGCAGACCTGAGTGGACGGAACACACGGACAAGCCTGAGGACACTGAAGACGTCAACAGATTGAAGATTGTCTACGTTGAGTTTGTCAGCAATTTCCGTGGCGAGACCAGACATGACGACGACAAAGTCGAGCCAGTTTGAAGCCTCGCGCAAGTATGCATGCTGGTGCAAAATGAGGCCACGCGCTGCAACCTTGCAAGCAAGTTCAATCGTAAACGCCGCGAGAAAGAAGGTGTCGAGATCGCTAATCGTTTTCTTCAAAGCCTCGGGGTACCAGAGATCGCAATCGTGACCCGCATAAAGTAATCGCTTATAGAGTTCAAGTTCAGTGCATTCGCGCCCGGGGCAATGGCAGATTCCGTCCTCGAGAGCCTGCCCACATTTCATGTTTGTAAGACCACAAACTTCACAAAGCGAGTCTTCAAAAAAGTCCCCGTCGAGGAGTATATGGACCTGGGGTGCAACATACTATCGGACGGGGATTATTTAAAGGCTGAAGACTCGCAGCGCAGCGTGATGGGGAGCGCAGCGTGATTGGGGAGGACGAGTCTTCACAAAGTCCCATGACGTTTCAACTCCTGATGGGGACTTTGTGAGGACTCGGCATGTGTGCAGCGGATTTGGGCCGACCGAGGAGCAGCAATTCAAGATGATAAGAATCAGGATGATGCGGTCAAACCACGGCCAGTCAATCCACATGATCATCTGCTGTCGAAACCAGTTTGTGTTGTCGAGACACAGCAACGAGCGATTTTGATAGTGCTCCTCCTGTCGGTCGCAGCAGCAGCAGCAGCAGTCAGCATCGAGAAGAAAAAAACTGCACGGGAAATACCGCAGGAGTCTGCGAAAAGTCCCCGTCTAGGGTTATGCGATACTAGGCGCCAGTCTTTCAAACGTCGCAGTCCGCGAGTGTATGCAGCATTCTCCTAGACGGGCGCTACACACCTTGCGCGCGACTGCGCGTTTGTTCCAAAGATTCAGATCCTTCAGCACCGCCCGCCAAAATCGATCGGCCCCTTGCTCCCCCTCTTTCTGGGCTGCCAGCTTTCGAGCGTGCCCACCCCTTGAACCCTGAAAACCCTGCTGGCTGCCACCGCGCATCAGCGCCTCTCTGCCAAGTGCAGATGGCGAAGGGGCGCGGTCCGACGCCTGATGCGCAGCTCCCCGCTCCAGCCAGGATGCCGACGCGGGCGACTGCTCGGACCGGTCAGGTCGCTCGTGGCCATCGAAGCTGCTGCTCGCAAGCCGGGAGAGAGCACGAGCGCGTTAGCGGAAGCGAGCATCCCAAGAGGCCCCGTGCCCGGGAGTCTTCAAGCAGGCCGCGGGCGTCCGCGCGCATACAGGCCGGGGGGAGCGCATACCGTTGCCCGTGCAGCGGGGGGAGGCGCCCGCCGTCCGCAGCCATTGAGGCGGCGTGCCCAGGCTGCTCGGCGGCAGGCTGCTCGGCGCCAGCCGGCGGTACATCGTGCTGTACATCGTGCTGCGGCGGCTCTTCGACCCCGCCGGGCAGCGGCAGCGCCGCAGCGGACGGCTCCATGGCTCGCCGGGCCCTGGGCGCGGTTGTGCCGCGGCGCTCGCGGTCCGGCGGGTGCCTACGAGCTGCCTAGGGGCGGGGCCGCGCCAGCAGACATTCCGCCGCCACTTTTCTCGCTGAGCGGTCACCCCTCGCGCCGCTCCAGCCTGCCCTCAGCCCAT
>Ga0115006_10003837_pt1 | contig 10344 bp, 1 predicted proteins | sample ArcOceMetagenome_3_FD_88943 | JGI IMG/M metagenome (GOLD analysis project Ga0115006, IMG submission 88943) | Marine eukaryotic phytoplankton communities from Arctic Ocean - Arctic Ocean- Svalbard ARC20M Metagenome | ecosystem: Environmental > Aquatic > Marine > Oceanic | place: Arctic Ocean...
AGGCACGAGGTCCATGAAGCCAGCGCGCGGTTAGCGCAACCCAGTTCCCAGCTGCACAAACGAGAAGGCTCGGGACGCGGTGCGCAACAAGAAAGCGCAGCGTCGAAATGATTGCCTTATCGGGCGCGACGCCCAATCAAGGATAGGGCACCGCGCGCGCCGTAGCTCCGTGGCTAGACACCTCCAGATAGTTCCTATCGGCACGCGCCTAGCTGTCGAGAGATGACGGCGATGATACATGTAGATGTTGGGATGTATGTCTTTTTGTTGCTGTCGGAAACGGTCCCATTGGCCGATGCGCCCATGCAGGAGAAGAGGAAGAAGCAGGTGAATAGAAAGAACAGACCTGCGAGCATGGGAGGGCTCGGCGTAGGAGGTGCCAGGCATTGACAGCAGATGCCAGGCCTGGACAGCGACAAGAATCCCAACAGGGTGGGTGGGAAGGGAAGTGCGAAGAAGCACAAATCCACGGTCTCGCACCGGGCGCCATGCTGTCCATAAGGCAAGCTGGTCGATCTGGGGGCCACAAGGCGAGAACAAGCTCAACCCCGTTCTGCCTGCACTTGCCCGCCGCTTTCCAGTACATGCTGGTGCTGCGCGGACAAGTACCGCCGCCAACAGAGCACTCGACTCCGGCGAGGCCGGCGCCAACTCTGCCAGCGACGGCTTGCTCAGTGAGGCGGTGCTGCTCCACAGCTTGGCGTCCACCGAGTAGGCTTCAGCGAAGAGAACGAGCCGTCGACGGCGGCGCGGTGGTGTAACACGCCGCCGATGCTCGACAGCTCGCCGGCACGGTGATGTAACGTGCCTTCTGGACATCCGCGGTGGTGTAACGCAGGATGCCAGGAGGGCGGCACGGTGGCGTGACGCGCCGCCCTCGCCCCTTTCTTCGATGGTCGTGTGAGGCCACGGGACGCGGTGGTGTGACGCGTCAGGGGAGCAGGCGCGCGCACTTAAGCAGTGGCTGCGCCGGCTGCGTCGAGCGCAGCTGCGGTCTCTGAGAGCTCGGCGTCGGCGGAAAGAAAGATCTCGCGCAGCGTCTGCTCGCCCGACAACGTGGGCAAGTTGGCCGAGGACACGGAGGTGACGTCGGCCCTGATCGAGCGCTCGAGGAGCTCGGTGTACACCTCGGGGTTGAGGCGCGCGTAGATGGCGAGCGACTCCTCCGTCTGCCAGCGGCAGAGTGCCATTATCTGCGGTGCCGTCGCGCCGCTCGCGAGCAACGAGCACGCCAAGAAGACCCGGAAAGAATGGAAGGAGAAGACCTTGGCCTTGGTCGGCCCCACGACGAAACGCAGCATGAGCGCGAGGAGGGCTGCCAGCGCCGCCCCTTTGAAGGGCTGCTGGCCGTCGGGCGAGAACAACGGCGTGGCCTCACGCTGGCCCGACTGGACGGGGTCGTGGATCTCGATCTGCGCGAGCGCGCTGAAAGCGCAGAGCGGCTCGTTGGCACGATGAGCGAGATAGATTGGCGACGACCCCCAGACTTCTCCGAACTGGTCCGCCTTGCTCACTGGCGGAACCAGCACCGCGTGATCTCCTGGCATCGGCGCCTGCAGCAGGTGCAGCGGCGGCTGTCGATACAACCTCCCGCGAAGGTGCCACGACAGATGCGCCCGCGACGCGCACGTGCGATCGAACGTCTGCTGCGCGTCGAGAGTGAGCTCGGACTTCCTCATGCCCGTGCGCGATGCGACGACGAGCAGGCCCTTGAGCGCTCGACCGTGGCGAGTGTCCCAATCGATGCGCGTCTGGCCCAGCTGCGTGCCCGTGACGACCGACGGCAGTGGCGAAGCCTCGTGCCCGACCAGGGCGGTGATGATCGCATAGGTGAGCGGCTCCTTGCGCTTGGGCACGAGCGACTGCGCGCCGAAGTCGCGAATGTGGCGCATGCACATTCGCTTGAGCGTGACTCGTACGAAGCGCGTCTCAGTGAGCTCGATGCCGCGCTGCCGATGGGCCCGTCGGACGCCGAGGAACGCATTGAAGGCGCTCTGAGGCTTGGCACGCTGGTTGCCGCGGCGCCCGCGCATGCGGTTGAGTGCCCAAGGGATGAAGCCCGCCGACAAGACGATCTCACGCTGGCGCTCGTTGGGGGAGAGGCCCGCCGCGTCTGGCCGCCACAAGGGTGTGCCCATCTCTTCGCAGTAGCGCGACCAGAGCCTCATGTTCGAATTGAGTTGGCGCTGAGAGTTGGCGTTGTCGTGCTCGGTGTCGAAGAGCGACGCGCAGAGGTGGCGGAAGCCGCTGGCGTTGCGCGGGTGCAGGGCGTGGGCACTGACGTCGCTAAGCAGCCTGGTTGCCAACTCGTCGCCGTAAGAGGTGCTGGGCACGAGGCCAGGCGCATCATCCAGCGCGGCGCCGCGTTGGATGACACGACGCGAGGAGACGACGACCTGGAGCGACGTCTGCGCCTCGACGACGAGGAACGGGCGCTTGCGCGACGGCGTGAGGCCGCCCGACAGCACGCCCGGCGACGGCAAAGACCCCTGCACCGCCGCGTCGGGCGTGGGGCCCGACGACGGGTAGAGGTAGGCGGTGCGAGCGCAGCGACCGACCTGCGTCGTGACGGGTGCAGCCGCGCCGCCAACAGGAGCCGCCGCGAGCAACAGCGCCGAGGCAAACGAGCCGATCGTGACGCCGGGCTGGGTGATCGACCGGTGCGCGAACGGCGAGGGGAAGGACGCGTTGGTGACGTCGCACGCCGTGTCGAGGTGCTCGTGCTTGCGCGCGTTGAGCGAGGCGTTGAGCAAGCAGAGCTCGGCGAGCAGCACGTCGAGCTGCGGCGGGTACGGGATGCGCCGCGGGCGGCAGCCGATGTGGGCGAGCATCTCGTGAAGCGCCTCAAAGTACCCGCGGCTGGCCGCGTCCGCCGTCGGGTTGGCGTCGCCGAAGATGTGCGCGACGGTGAGCCGATGGCAGACGTCCTCCTGGTACTCGGGCAACGCGAGTATGGCCAGCTGGACGTGCTGCATCAGGGGCGACTTGGACGCCTCCTCGGTGAGGTTGCGCACCGACGTGAGCGCGTCGAGCTCGGCCACGATCTCGATGGGCGCGGGCGTGAGCGCGGGGAAGACGCACGAGTTGCCGTAGTGGCCGGCAAACTCGGTGACCGCGATAGGCAGCTTGAGCTCCTCGGTGGTGAACGGTCGCACCCAGTAGGTGCCGCCGACGATGCCCGCGACGCCTGGAGTCGCCGTGCCTTCCTTGGCCGAGTCGCTGCGCCAGTAGGCGCGCGTCGCCGCCTCCGCACCGTAGATGGGGACGGAGCGGGCAAACTCGTGGCACGCGGCAAGGAACGGCGCGCCGGCGCAGCGAGTGAGCCGCGAGATCCAGGCGCGCGACTGCGCGACGATGATGGGCGTGAGCGCGTCGCCGACGAGCGGCGTGGCGGGACCGTACTCGGCGGCGCCGCCCGCCCCGAAGGGTGACCACATGCCGTACATGCTCGAACGGCGCTGCCCGGAGATGAAGGCGAGGTGGAGGAGCAGCCCGAGAAGCGATTGGTACTGGTCGATGGTGATCTCGCCGGCGACGACTAGCTTGAGGGACGCGACGGCGCGCATCAACTTGTCGAGCGGGACATACCCGATGCCCAGCGTCGAGCAGAGGCCCAGCCCAAGGAAGATGATGTTGGTCGGCCCTTGGCGCTTCTCCGCCTGCGCCATGATGACGCGCATGCGTGAGCACGTCGTGCGCCACGCGACGAGCCCGCGCTCCGCCACCGCCACCGAGAGCAGGCCCAGGAGCGCGTCGTCGGTGTAGAGGTGACTGGTGTCGCGCCGCGCCACCAGGCCACGCGCCTCGCGGCGCGCACACCATCCGTCGAGAATCTCGTTGGTAGCGCGGTCGGCGGCGAGCGCGGCGCCCTCCGTGAGCGAGAGGTTGTATCGGTAAATGTGCAAGACGAGATAGCCGAGCCGCTGACCGATGTTGCTGCCGTTAATGGTGCCCTGGCCGAGTTGGTGGTCGACCAGGTAACGCAGCTCGGCAGGGCTCTCCGGGCTCGCCGCCAATCGATCGAGCTCCAGCGTTATCATGCCCGCGAGCCACTCGCACTTGGCTGCGAGTGCCGCTTGGTAGAACCAATCTCGAAAGTCGTCGGTGAAGATGAAGAGAAAGACGTTGAGAAGGAAACCGAGGAACTTGAGCACGGCGAAGTCGGACATGGCCTCCCAGAAGAGGACCTTGATCTCCTTCGGGTTCTTGGGCGGCGCGTGCGACGCCGCCACGTCGAGGTCGGCGGAGGCATGCCCGCCGACGGCCGAGCCAACCGCCCATCGAGGCGAGCGCGAGTCCGAGGCCGCCCCAAGCGCGGCGGCGACGAGCAGCATGACGAGGCGCGGCGGGTACGCGCGAGCAGCGGCGGGAGCGGCATCGGCGACGGCGCCCCCTAACGTCGAGTCATCGCCCTCGGGGGCCATGCCGAGCGAGGCGAGCGGCGACAAGGCGGAGCGGAGCCCGGCGGTGAACCAGAACGTGGTAAGGTGCTGGCGAGACGCGCCGAGCGAGCCCAGCGCGAAGGTGACCGACTGCGCCGACGAGGTGTGCAGGAAGCGTTGCATGCATGGCATGAGCTGGATCGACGCGTGCGAGCGGAAACGCTCAAGGAAGTGCGCGTTGCTGGCTCGCCCACCGCCACGGTCGGCAGGGGCAGCAAAAACCACCGCGCCGCCGGCGCGCCAGACCGCAAGCATCACCTCGACCGTGCGCTCGAGGAGGAGGTTGGTGCGCTCGACGAGCAGCTGCAGATGGGGCGGAAGATCTGGTAGCCCAAGGATGCCTCGAGTATCGCGCCCACGAAGCCGACGGCTATTGCCCACGCCACCGATTCGCCCGACGCTGAACGTGTCCGCCGGGAACTGGACGAGCACGAAGGCGTAGACGCCAGAACGGCAGGCGTCGAGCAGCGCGGAGTACGAGGGGTGGCGCAGCAGGTCGCCCCACCCGCCGCAGCCCTGCTCGCGAGAGTCGACCTCGTCGCACGCGACACCGCCGTCGAGCACGCCGTCGGCGAAACGCACGACGGCGTCGCCCGAGCCGTTGAAGAGATGGAGGGCGCGGCGGTGGCCGAGAAACGGCTCCGGCTGCGGCGCGGTGGCCGGCGACAGGCGCGCGCGCTTGGCCGACGCGCCGTTGGACGGCAGGGCGCCCGTGGCGACCGCCGAGTCTGCGGTGGGCGCAGGCGACGGTGGCAGCGCCTGCCCGCGAGGTGGCGAGGGCGGAGGGCTGCCCGCAGTGACGCGCAGGCGCCCGTCCCACGCATCGAAGCAGGTCTGGCAGCAGCCGCGAGCTTCGTCCTCGTCGCGCTTGGCGAGGATGTTGAGCGGCAGCGCTTTCGCGCCCATGACGTCTGTGAGCGCGTACATCGGAGCGCTCGCGTGGACGATGCCACGAGGCCGCCCACCGAGCTGACGAGCGCGCGTGCCAACCGGAAACGGCTTCCATGGACATTTGGGCACCTGGTCGTAGACGGTGCACCAGCCGAGACCCACTCGACGCTGAAGGTCTTGCTGCAGCCGCGGGTAGGCGTCGGCGAGCGACAGGAGATGCTTCTGCAGCACAAGCTGCATCTCCGTGACGACCTCCTGACCCGAGAAGAAGTCGACTCCCCATTCGAGATGGTGGAAGATGGCTTGATCGTCGTATGGCAAGAGACCGTCGCCGCCTTCCGCGAAGCTCAAAATGTAGTCGAGATCGAGGTGAGTGCGAGGCCGGCGTTGGAAGTCGACTTCGCGCACGCCGCCGCCAGGAGCGAGCTCCCAGAAAATGCCACGCGCCTCGAGTAGCATCTCGGACTGAGCGAAGACGAGGTCGCCGGGCGGGCGAGCCGTCGCATCGGCCCCGTTCGCAAAAATGTCGTTGAGCCAAGCGGAGAGCGCCCACTGGTACTGCTGCACCTTCGCCGAGAAGTAGCCCGCCGGAAAGAGATGGGCGATGGTACGGCCTGGCTGGGCCATGTACCGCCGAAACCCCTCGGACGCGCGGCGCGTCTGAGGCGCGGGCGGCGCGATCGGCGCAGTGACAGGCGGACGGCAGCGGTCGACAAAGTCGACAGCTTCGAGGCGTGGATCCGAGAAGTCGGGCAGCGCACGATCGACAAGAAGCGCAGGTGGGATGTCGTCGAGCGCGATTGGACGCGCCATCGAGCACCACTCGAGAAGGTACTCGCGGTGAGGATGGTCGAGAGGAAGCGCCTCCATGTGCTCGGAAAACTGGCGTTGCGCCTGAGCGTCGGCCGCGACCGCCTCGGCAGCAGAGACGCCGCGCGAGACCCACTGATCGACGGCAGCGCCCGCGCCTTTGGGCCCGACAGCGCCCGAGACGTAGACGCTATCGGACGTCGGCCCGAGCACGCGATCCGCGACGGCGACGGCCGCGGCGTCGACGCCGTGGAGCTCGAGCGCGCCGCGGAAGGTGAGCGCGCGCGCGATGCACACCGCCGCGTCGGTGTAGACGGGCGAGCCCGCCCACGCGTCGAGCGTGCCCCAGACCAGCGCGTCGGAAGGCTGCGCGAGCCGCTCGCCGACGCTGATGCAGAGCGGCGCGGCGTACGTGCGCGAGAGCGACGGCGCGACGACGAGCCAGTCGAGCCCCGCCTCGCCAACTCGGTGCTCTGCTGCGAGGTAGCAGTGGCACGGGTCGCGCGCGCCGACGGTGAGCTGCGCCGCCGAGCCGCGCAGAGCGCGCGACGCCTGGTCGCGCGAAGCGCCGCCGCCCATGACGATGCCTGGAACGACAGCGCCGCACGCCGGGGCGAGCACCGAGGCGGGCTGGTTGGCGACGAGAGCGACGACGAAGAGCAGCGCGCGCCGCTGCACCTCGAGAGCGACGACGGGCAAGAGGGCGAAGCGGCGCGACGGCGAGCGCGGGGCGTCGGGGGCGGCGGCGTCGGCACCCGAGGCGGCGCCCTCGGCCTTGGAGGCGGCGGCGGCGCCGGCGGCCCACGTGAGGCTGCGGCCTTTACCGCCTTTGCCCCTGCCGCCTTTGCCTCTGCCTCGGCCCTTGCCGCCCCTGCCGCCCTTGCCCGGCTTGTCGTCCGCGTCGCCCTTGGCCCCTTTGCCGCCGCCGCCCTTGCCGCTCTTGCCCTTGCCCTTGCCCTGCGAGACGGCGTGGCTCGCCTCGACCTCGTCGGGCGTCTCACCGCCGACGGTGGGCTTGGTCTTGAGAGCGGACTTGGGCGGCTGCGTCGTGAGCTCCGGGGGCACGTGCGACGGCGACGGCGAGCGCGAGGGCGAGCCGGGCTTCTTGCCGGCCTGCTCGGCCTGGAGCTTGAGCGCCGCGTTCTGGGCGACGAGCGCCGCGTTCTCGGTCTTGAGCGCGTGCGCGGCCTTGAGCGTCTGGCCGCTGGGCGATACAGTACCCCCTCCGCCGCCCGAAGCGGAGGGGCCCTCAAAATGGGCCGCGATGTACGCCTCGGTGCCCGGCGGCCGCACGTGTGCCGCGCTCGTCGGGCTCGCATGCGCGGCCGGCACCGGCAGGTTGGCGTCGATGGCCTGGCGCGCCCAGATGCAGTACCGCGCGCGCTGCACCGGGTCGGTACTCTTGTGCAGCACGACGGGCCCGCACACGCCGCAGCCCTGGATCCCGAGCTGCTGCTCGAAGTGGTCGACGTTGGCGACGTTGCCCGTCGACGTGAACTTGAAGTCCTTGCCGTTGGGCATCCACGTGAGCTTGTGCGCGAGATTGCCGAGCGTGCCGTACTGGGCGTAGCCCGCCGCGACGCCCGTGTGCCCGCCCGGCGGGTAGAAGGGCGGCGCCGAGCCCGGCGGGAACGACGACGAGGAGGCGCCGCCACCCCAGCTCGGCGACGGCATGCCCGCCGAGTACGACGTCGGCGACGACGCGAGGAACGCCGTCGAGGCCATCTTGTTGGGGCTCTGCGGCGCCGCCGCCGGAGAGCGCGGGCGCTTGCTGCTCGCGGCGCCCACCACGTGGCGCGCCTGCGCGAGCAGCGCCGCAGGATCGTACCCCCCGCCGGGGCGCGTCGTGGTCGAGCCGAGGTCGATGCCCGCCGCCAGAAAGATGGGGCCGTGCACGTCCTTGAGCTTCTTGCCCTCGTCGACGCCCCGCTGCTGCTCGAGCAGCGTGTCCCAGCACGCCGCCAGCGGGTCGACGAGGTACGTCGGGCGCCGCTGCGTCGCGACCTTGCTGGTGATGTACGCGCCCCACACGCTCGAGAGCTCCGCGGTGGCCTTGACGACGAACGTCACGCCCGCGAGGAGCCACCCCGGCTTCGCGACGTCGGGCACCTCCGTGCCCAGCTTGCCGACGTGCCCCTTGAGCGTGTCGAGCGCAGCGGTGAGCGAGTTGACGACAGGCGCCTGCGGATTGGTCTGGACGACGCCGACGAAGGCCTCGAGACGCCGCGTGATGCCTTGCACGTCGCCGATCCCCTCGACGGTGCAGTACGTGACATCCGAGTCCGCCACCGCGTACGTCGTGTCGTTGCGTCGTCCGAGCACCTCGTAGGTGAGGCGGGGGATGTCGATGAGGCGCCACTGCATGGAGCGCACGTGCTCCGCCACCTCGGCCGAGACCTCGTAGTCGGCCGCCTTGGACGGGATGTTGCCCGCGTCGTCGGCGACGAGGCAGAGCGAGAGGTTCTTGCGAAACTGCTTGACGTGGACCTCCGCCTTCTTGAAGAGATTGTCCTCGGACGGAAGCGAGCCGAGCGCCACCGGAAAGCCGAGCGCGAAACGGCGGATGATGTGGACGCTCGACTGCACCAGCAGGCCCTGAATGTGCACCGAGTCGGGCGACGGCTTGGCGAGCTCGGCCTGCACCTTGGCGTAGAGGGCGACCTCCGACGCCTCGCGCATGAGCTTCTGGAGCTCGCTCGCCTCCTGCTTGCTGACGCTCTCCGCGTCGTCGCCTCCCTTGGAATCACTCTGGTGCTGCAGCGTGAGACCCTCGCGAATGCGCACGGCCGCAAACTGAGTGCGGTCGATGGCAACCGTGAGCGGGGGCTGGTGAGCATCGACGACGCCGAGGTACGGGACGACGAGGCTGTCGAGCGCGACCAGCTCCTCCTGCGACGACGGCAGGCTAATCGCGCGTGCCGCCGCGTTGTTCGCATAGATGCCTTGGTGGAGCATCGTGAGGAGCAGATTGAACGAGTTAGCCGATGACGGCATCGGCTTGAAGAGGGGCGTTAGCCCGGGCAACGCCTCCCCGAGCTGGCCGAAGCAGGTGTCGACCGCGAGGAGAAAGGTCGCCGACTCGCGCGACGTGAGCATGCGCGTATAGCTGATCTGCGAGAGGCGGTGCGCGCAGAGCACGTCGTCGCCCAGGTTGGGGGCCGCGTCCCCGGCGATCAGCCACTTGTCGCGCCCGACGATGGAGGTGAACGCGCCGACCGCCGCGAGCGCGGCCATCTTGGGGTTGCCGTTGCCAGCGCCGGCGAACGGAATCTTGAGCGAGATCGCAGCCTCTGCGAGCATGTCCATCAGCATGCGCAGCTGCGACGTGGCGGGGTCACGCCGCGCCGCGAGGTACGTCCCGCCGGCAAAGTAGGCGAAGCACCCGTAGAACGAGGTACGCATGAGCGAGGGGTGCGACGGCGAGATGGGGCGCGAGAGCAACGCCAGCGACACCTCGCGGCACCACCGCCCGCCAGCCGCGCCCGCCCCCCCCGCGACGGCCTCCTTGTGGTCCATCGACGCAGGGGTAAGCAGCATGCCCGCGGGGATGTTGGTGAGGTCGAACGCGTCGAACACGGCGTTGACAGCCGCGACGAACTCCTGGCGCGACTGGTACACGACCGAGAGGTCGAGCCCCGCCGTGCGCAGCGACCCCACCAGCGCAGACACGGCAAGGGGTGTGGCACCCCTCAGGGCCACGAGGAGGTCGAGGAGCCCGGCGTGCGCCGCCGAGTCGACGATGAAAGAGTCGCCGAGGAGCAGGAGCACCGTCGACGAGCGCGCCATGAGGGTGTTCGGGTTCGGGCCCGCCACAGCCTTGAGCAGCACGGCACACGACACGAAGAAGTCGTATGTGTCAGCCGCCCACCACAAGGGGTCGGGGCCACGCGCGGTGCGAGCAGCAGCAGCAGCCATGCCGGGGGCCACAGGCACGAGGTCCATGAAGCCAGCGCGCGGTTAGCGCAACCCAGTTCCCAGCTGCACAAACGAGAAGGCTCGGGACGCGGTGCGCAACAAGAAAGCGCAGCGTCGAAATGATTGCCTTATCGAGCGGTGCTTGAATCGAGAGGATAAAGCACCGCGCGCGCCGTAGCTCCGTGGCTAGACACCTCCAGATAGTTCCTATCGGCACGCCAAAACAATGCGTCGACCCGAAGGCGCTCGCCTTTCCTGGCTCGAGAGCTCGCGATCGCGACGCATG
>Ga0115006_10003838_pt1 | contig 10343 bp, 10 predicted proteins | sample ArcOceMetagenome_3_FD_88943 | JGI IMG/M metagenome (GOLD analysis project Ga0115006, IMG submission 88943) | Marine eukaryotic phytoplankton communities from Arctic Ocean - Arctic Ocean- Svalbard ARC20M Metagenome | ecosystem: Environmental > Aquatic > Marine > Oceanic | place: Arctic Ocean...
AAAAATCGCTGACTGTTTTTACAAACCCCCACACCAACGACGGCGGCGCGGCTGCGCTGGTCGCCTTGCTAGCAGGAACACTGGGTGCGCGCGGCGCTCTGCGTGCGGCCCTGCGTGCTCCACCGCGCGCCAGGGGTAGCGCCGGCAGTCGCGCCCTGCGACACAAGCGCGCATGTCCTCTCCGCGCTCAACGGGACGCCGCTCCCACGTCAGATCGGCGGGCGCAGACGAGCGCGTGTCGCCCCGGCCCTGGATTCCAAGGTATTCTCGTTTTGATGCTGCTTTGCCACCCTGCCTGCGCCGCCACGGGCTGGGGGGCTGCGGCGCAGATGTGCACACGCTGCAAGGTGGGAGGCCGTCTCGGGCAGGGGCAAAATCTGCCCATTTCTGGTCTGCTTGCACGCGCCGAAACAATCCACACGTCGTTGCGCAGGGCATGGGACCCCTCACAAGATCAGCCGGTCGCTGCGCAACCGCTGCTGGAGTACGTCACCAAAAAGATGCAGGACGAGGAAACGACGGCCAGGAGAATTTACCGCCGTCCGCAGTCCGCACGCACGGTTGCGTACTGCATGTCAGCGTCATGGGGGTTGCTTGTGCTGGCGGCCTGGGGCTTACCCTACTAGCATGCTTTCAGGCGACTTCACGCGAACTCGGCGCTTCTGACAGGCCGTGCTTGCGGCCCAACAGGTCGTGCTTCCTTCGCTTGCCTGTTGTTCCCATTGATAGTAACGAACAGACGAATCGCACTTGTCTGACGCGTGCCGGGTTTGGGCTCGTCCGGAGCCCACAATGGTGCGGGGTGGAGCGGACGACTGACGGCACCTGCCATGTACCAGCGCCAGGCTCACGCGAAGCGAGGCGCTGGCAAGATATTCCGCCACTCCAGACGCGCATCCGGGCTGTCTGGCGCGCATGTTCAACCTGTCGCGCCTTCCTCACCACCAAGCACCGCAGGTGCCAGCAGCACGTCGGCCCAGCAGTGCGCGTGCGATCGCCACAGGTTCTGCCCCGTCGTTGCCAGCTCGTCGGCTCAAGTCTGCCAGAGCGCGGAGCGGAGCGCAGCCAGGCGGTGGACCAATCATGAAGCCCCCTTGGGCGCTGGACAACGCTCCTGCGCCAGTCGCCCGCCAGGTACTCTTGCGCATGGAATAATGTGTTTCCTAGTGCAAGCAGAGTGGGCACACGCTGACGGACCGAAACGTGGCAGGGCGTTGCAAGCGCAAAACCGAGCACAGGCGCAAGGTTTTCAAGCCCAGATGCCCTGACCCCTCCGAAAATCACAGTGTCTGGGCACCAACGCCTTCCCCAGCCGAAAGGCACGCAACAGAATCGCACCAAGAAAGTTATACACAGTCGGTGGGCACCAGCAGAAATTCTTGGACCGGCCCAACCTCAGCGGCCACGTTTTGACAAGTCTGGCGGGATTTTCGTCGAGGGGTTGTCAGCAGCCGCTTGGGCACTGCTTAAAAAGCCCAAAAGAGAGACAATCGAAGAGCCGTCTGTGGCAGCAGAGAGCGAGGAAGAGGTTGAAGAGGTTGAGGAGGTCAACTTCAACCAGTTCGATGACAGTGAGCAAGAGGCTGATGATGATGGCCAGGACTCTGAACGGGAAGAACCCGACTTTGAAGCATTGGAAATGGAGCGCTTGGCCGAAGAAGAAGAGCGGCTGGCGAGAGAAAAGTTTGAGCAGGCCCAAAAGCAAGTAGAAGCCATGACTGCTGAGAGAGTTGAGACCACACGCAAATTGGCAATGCTCGAATGTATACTGCAGAGAGCGATTTCAGACGAGTCTGACAGCAGCGATGAAGATGGAGACAAGACCGAGGACGCGGAAAAAGACACGGTGGGCGAAGAACACGGGGGCCAAGACGGGTCAATGCCCTCGCCAAGTGCGCCGCGTTCGCCAGACACGGCCAGCAAGAAGAAGACCACATCTGAAAGTGAAAGCTCGAGGTTCAAGACACAGCAGAAGGCCGCTCAGAAAGACATTGATCAGGTCTTTACCGAGGATGTCAAGAAGAGATTCAAGGGTGGGGGCATTAACAAGGAGGATTATGCCAGATTCCTCTCTGAGCAACAGATGATTGGCGGTGCGATCAATCTTCAAGATGTGCACGCGGCGTTTGATCGTGCCAAAAGGCCCACTGATCACCTCATGTGTGTCCGCCCCTTGCCCACGAATTGCGTGTGTAGCCTGTGCATGCGCACGCCTTTTCACGCTGTCTTCCTTGCACTGTCCTCACCAACGGATGCGTTGCACAGCCTTGCCAAATATGGCGTGCTGACGGCATCGAGCACGATGTGGTTGCAGGGACAAGGATGGATTTCTGGAGAGCATTCAAGATCTTAGGTCCAAATTTGGAGTAGATATCCAGGAGTTTGACAACCTCAATACCGTGGTGGACGATGCAAAGGAACACATGGAGAAGGCCCAGATGACACGCACAAGAATTGGAGACCCAGTGGGGGTCTTGCGCATGCAGATGGCGAAGCGCAAACTGAACTGTACCGCAGGTGATGCCAAGATGAAACAGGCGCAATCGATCAATTTTGAGAACCTGAAAGTAGAGGAGGAGATAAAGCTCCTGCAAAATGCCCAGACACTCATGTATGACGCAGTTGGTGAATACACGGCTGCAATGGTCCAAGAACAAATCAAGCCTGTTGTACAGAAAATCATAGGTCTCAATGCCAGATTGGGACGTGTGCAGGCAAATCGTTCAAACTTCCGATTCGCGAATGTAATGATTCGTCAGACGCTCCTTCTCTGCAGCAAATATGAGGTCGCTACTACGCCTCCAATCCACCAGGAACAAGAGACAGCGACATCAGAGGAGCAGGATGCAGAGACAGGTGTATGGCCTGAAGTCCAGGATGTGCTGAACTTTGCTGAGCAACTCTGCAGCTACTCAGAGGAGTTGAAATATGATAGTGTCAAGAGCTTAGAACACGCGGGACAACGACTACTACTCGAAGACTACGATGCAGTTCTGACCTCGTTGCTTGTGTGTGAGGCCCTCGAAAAGGATGCTCTGTTGGTGCGAGGCGTCAGTCTGAAAAATAAGAGTGAAGTCTGTGTATTAATGCCGCAAAGGTTTAAACCAGCGTCATGGAACTGGACCTGGGTGGAGCATAAGAGAAGTGATGAATGGCACGAGACTGCAAATAATGCAATCGATCAGATGTACAGCTCGCTGCAAATGTACCTGGCCCAAGGCGTGTCGACCAAGGCTGTGTCTTGTCTGCAAACTCTGACAAAGTTCACTGGAGCGCTGGGTCTGCACAATCCAGGCGAGTCGTTGATGAGGGCAGTTGAGACGGAGAGGCGCAATGAGGAGGCTCTAAATGCGCTCAAATTGGTTGTCAGCACAGCTCAGCGCACTCATCACTACGCAGCACAGCTTGAGGAACTTCTCAACGACGCACTCGACAAATGTTCGTATGCAGATGATTATCTTGAGCATGGAGAACAGCAAGGTTCTCCGCCCGTCTCTCCCACCAAGCAAGAGCATTTGTCCGATTCCGAAGACGGCAAGGTTGGATTAAACAATTATCCTAATACTTCTCGCAAAGTCAGGTTCTGGCATAACAAGTGGCAAGAAACGGGCAAAGACACACTGAGCCAGGTTGTTTGTCTTGGGATCGAAAGCCTTGTTGCGAAAGCAGGCAAACAGGATGTGAAGGCAAGCAAAGCGTCAGACAACACCAATGCAACACCTGCTGAACTTGTCGACGACGTACAGCTGCGTATCGAACGTGCGCAAAAATTGCTAGATGTTGCACAGCAACTATGTGCTACGTTGCTTGAGCGATTTGAGGGCCCGGAGGCGGGAAAATCTGATTTGAAGGCACTCCTAAGACCCTTGGAGCATGCTCTCAGTGCTGAACTGGAAGGACGATGGCTTATGTTATACGAGGATAAGGTACCTGCTTCTTAAAATGGGACCCTTGACAAGCCCTTGAGTCTTAAATCAGCAAAGCATGCACATCACAATGAAAATTGTGCTTGTTTAAATGCTGGTACTTTCACCCATGAATTTGTCTGTTGTTTTGTTGACGCCTGCATGGTCAACTCAGATGAAATCAGCCGAAGAGAGCATGAGGGAGCGCGACCTCAAGGCTACACGATTGTTGCTTGATCGTGCGCGCAAGATGTATGTTGAGGGCACAAGACGGCAGAATCTTGCGCGAATGCAACGTGAAGTTAATCAAGAAGTTGACAATATTCCAAGCGCTCAGGACGTGAGCCTGGACCAGGCTTCCCGCAACCTCAAGACGGCTCGCTCATCACAAACACAACTCGGAGAAATACACGTGCAACTTCCAGCAGAGTGGCACGCTATGCAAGCGAAGCTGGAAGCGCTGGGCGTTGACGGATTTGCGCGTGCAAAGACCCGCTGGATCAAAGTATCCACCAAATTGCAGGTGGTGAACGGCTGCGTTGACTTTGTGAATTTGTCCCAACTCATCAAGAATGTGACGCTTGATAAAAAAGCACTGGAAAATTCGCATTCCGACTCCGATTCCGAAGCGAATATGTCTGAAAAGGATGAAATCAACAAGACGCCTGAGTATGTGCACGTCGAATACGGTGAAATGGTCGAGAAGCTTCGCAAAGCAACATCCCTCACACAGTCTAAAGTCTTGGGTGCTGTCGACTTCCAACAGCACCGACTGGAAATGCTTGACTATTGCAAATCGCGCCTCCTCTCTGCTGGTGAGGGTGTTGCCAAGCAAGGTGACAGGCTGCCGTATTTCATGTTCATCTTGAGGGGCAGCCTGAAGCTTGTCCTGCCCCTGCCTGATCTCAAAGAGCAACGCGTCGGCGAAGGTGGGCAAAGTGCGGTATTGGCTGAGAGGAAGAAGTCAGTCAAGTCGATAAATGCAGAGGTGCACAGCAAAGGTGCACGAGCAAACCAAGGCAGTGAAATCGCCCACTTCGGTGCAAGACGTATTCTTGGGGAATCGCACGTTGTGCTCCAGAAGCCCTTCTATGCACACATAATCGCAATGCAGGACGAAACAGAAGTGCTCGAATTCCATGTGCCTCCCGACACACTGACCATTCTAAAGTCCCACAAATGCTCTAACGATTCAAGGCGGGGCGTGAATGTCCTGCTGGAATCTACAGTTGTTCAGGAAGAAATCGCTTCAATTTCAAGACCAGACGGGGAAGAGGCTTCATCAAATCCAATATGGCGTCTCACAAGCGCGGATGAACGGGTGCAAGCTGCGCATAAAAGGTGATTTTACATGTAAACTTGTTGGCAGCAAACATTTCGCGTCACATGTACGCAGGGACGCACACCAACGCAAAATTGCATGGTTAATCTTTGATTTTCTGGCTGACAATGGACTGTGTCAACATACAGTCTCGAAAACGCCTTTCTTGAAGTGCGCGATGATGAGGAATCAATACAAAGAGCAGTGGACCTGGCTCTGTACAAGACCGTCTCTTCGGTAGGTTATTCAAAAATCTTGACCTCCCTGGGCTCGTCACTTCTGCAAGCCTTACTGGAAGGCTCTTCGACGTTGCAATACCACGAAAACCAAGTCTTGATGGAGCAGGTGCAATCTTCTTATCATGCATCCATTCCTCTCTCTCCCTCTACCACGTTTTTTCATGTGCTTACTGGATGCTTGAGATGTGAATGACTGTGCATCCTGGACGCTGAATCTTCAACTACATTCTGCAGGGCGACAAGGCAGACCACATTTTTTTGGTGATCTCGGGCCGTTTTCAGCTGCTGCGCTCAAGTGAAGAAGGAGAACCGGCTCCCGACCTTGCACACAGTCAGACAGCAGGAAACGCGCCTTCGAGGCTGAGCACAGCAAATGCGTCAGTGGAATCCGAGTCTGGAGCTGATTTGATGCCAGCGCAAGAGCCGATCCACCATGCACCCGAGAAGGTGATGAGGACGCAATCTTTTGATCTTGAAGCTGGCGACGTGGTCGGCGAAGAGTTTTTTATGCAAGCCACTCTCTCTGCTTCTACCTGCAGGTCAATTGTCCGTTTTTAGCGCACTGCTCACCATTTCTGCATGCACACTTTGTCCAAAGGCCCTGTCAGCATGGTGCTCGCATACCATTATCGTGCTCGCACAAACACTAAACACCAAACCGGCAGCCGCGATCTATGCTATTTTAGGCGTCAACGTCTTCAGGCAACGCTCATTTGTAAGTTACATGTGGATTGGTCTGCCTCCTCCTTTCTTCACGACCCTCCTCCTCCCCCTCACTTCCCAAACAGGTGCACGAAGCGGGGCAAGGTCCTCAAAATAGCACTGTGGTCATTCCAACCCATTTTGCAAGCGAATCCCGAATTTCTGCCGACGTTGGGGTTCGTGGCTCGCTCTTGATCCGGAAGACTCCAAATCCAATCTCCCATTGCATGCGAGTCTCAGTCAGCTCGAAGGATTCATTGAAATAATTAATTAAGATTTGTGGCAACAAGGTGGGAGTGTTATGCAGCATAGTCGGGGCGCAGATCAGGTCACTACAGAGCGACCCGAACGCTGACAGAGATTGCGAGCGTGAGAAGCAACAGCAAAGAAGTCGGGCTAGTGCTGCCCAACTTGCCCATCCGACAGCACTTCTGGAGAATCCACTCGTCCTCCTCACCTTCTGGCACCTTGCTACGCACGTTTCACGGAACCTGACCCTAGAGCAACGGGCAAGTGGAGCACCATTGTGCAGAAGCATGGTGCAGGACCATTTAGACTGTCACATAGACGCACCACTCCAGACGCCACCTCGGTGGTCGCACCACTGCAGACGCCACCTCGGGCCCCCAATCGGTCAGCACCAAGATGACACGCGCCTTATCTTACTCACAGTTCAGATTTCTTCCTGGCAAGCTTCTCGAGCTCAGCGGAGGCGGCGTTCAATTGTTTGACTGCTGCCGCCATCGAGCCCTTGAGACCCCTCACGGCAGCCTTGAATCGCTTTGCCGCCTGCACGTACTCGGCCTCTTCTGATCGCTGTTCGCGCGGCTTCTCGCATGCGAGGCGCAAAGATTTCACCAACAGGTGCACGTCCCCTGATTCCTTGGACAGGTCGATGGGAAAGGGCGGGCCCTTCTTGCCCTTGGGATAGAGCCACACGGTTGGGAAGCCCTGGATCTGACTGTCGTCGCCCACCTCATTCTTGGTGCCGTCGATCCTGCCGAAGACAAACTCCCCTGGGTACCTCGCCTCAAAGTACTGCGCCGTGAGCTTGAGACGTGGCTCGAGGGCGCGGGACTGGGACGCCCAAGGCGCGAAGAACTCGATGATCGCGTGCTTGTCCTGGTTGACGAACTCGTGAAAGGTCTTGCCCACCACGCTCTTCACAAGCACCCCCTCCTCCTCCTCCTCAGGGATGGGCTCGCTCATCTGATAAGGTGAGAGCTCATCGGCCTCGAACGCGTTGAGGAATTGCGTCAGCCCCTCGACGCTCATTTCACCCTCAAACCTGTACCGTTTGTTCTTCGCCACCTGGAACACGTAGATCCAGGGTTTGGGCGGGTCTGAGTGCGTCTCCAGCCCCACGAACCGCGACAGCCTCTCGTTCGTCCCGTCCTGCACCACCATGAAGTTGTACATGTGCTTCATCTTGTCCGCCGTGTCCTTGAGGACGATGTGCTCCGCCGAGATCTCGCCCTGAGACCGGAAGAGCACCACCTTTGGAGTGTAGTTTTCGAGCAAGATGTCGTCGGCGTTGTCGTCGTTCAGAGTCAAGACCGTCTCAGTTGACAGGCGCCTCACCGCCCACTCCACCTCCTGCGACTCCAGGGGCCCATCGTAGACATGCTCGACAGTGGCGGCTTGGTCGCCGACGTAAAAGACGATGGACGGCACCTTGGCCTTCATGTCGGCTGCTATGGACGCGCTCGTGATGTAGACAAATTCGAGATGCATGAACTCACCCTCCACCTCGGAGAGCGCGTCGAACGTCTCGCCCTCTTCATCTTGCACATAGGCGACGGCAACGAAGGGGAACTGGTTGATGTGTCCCTTGAGCCGCTCCGTCGACGTCACGGGCCCTCCGTCCGTGTTCTTCTTGCAGAAGGACACCAACCCGTCCGCGGTGCGTGCATCCACGCTCAGCCGCGATAGCTTGCCATTCACAAACCACTTGAGCGTCGGGAACCCAGCCACTCCATACTCTTGCTGCACTGACGGATTTCTAGTCACGTCCACCTTCACCAGCCTGCGAGGGGGTGCAAGGGGAGGCAGTTGTGGGCGGAAAGGAGAAAAGCGCGCGAACATGGCACGCGGGCAGGGTGAGGCTGGTTGGTGCCCTGCGAGCGCACGCCCAGCTGCACGGCACACGTGTTTCTACCGGCCATGCGCCTGTCGCCGCGCGCGCACAGGCAGCCCGAAAAGGCACGCGCGCGCACACACACACAGAGGCTGCCGGCTCAGGGCTGATGCCCGGGCGCGCTGCCAGCTCCACGAAGGTGCGCACCGGACGTCGGCATCGACGTCCTGGAGGTCCTTGGCCGCTTGGGTGTACTCGGGTTCGAGGGTCTTGCAGTGGCCGCACCACGGCGCGTAAAACTCAGCGAGCACAAATTTGTGCGCCTGCCACGGGGATGCTCAGTCGGCGGTCGGCTGCGCCGCGCCAACCCTGGCGCTCAGCCCGCGGCAGCGTCCCCGACTCACCTGCACCGCCTGCTTCAGGGTGGCGTCCGAGAGCTCAATCACCGTCCCAGGTAGCGCAGACTCGTAGTGTTTCGTCGTGTCCCCGTGGTCGGCGTCGGCGGCGTCGCCCTCGTCACCAGCCACCACGCCCAGACTCGCCGCCAGGAGCAGTGACACCGCCAGCACAGCCGCCGCCCTCATGCCCTCCGTGCCCCCGGCGACGAACCCTTGCCCGCAACCACTGCCCCCGGTTCAGAGGTGACGCAAGCATCCACGAACCGTGTTTTCGGAATTTTTCCTGGTCGGCCTTTCGCGCGGGACCACCATTTGTTTCACGTTTTGCTGTGCCTTAGGACCCGCGCCCTTCTTGCCGCACTCATTTCCCTACAATGCAGCGCGTCGCGTTCCTCTGCGTTGCCTTCCTTGCCGCCGCTCAGGCCTTCGCGCCCTCGGCTCCCCTCGCCCTGAGGAGTGCCAACGGCGCCTTCTGCTCTGGCAACAAGCTCTCCGCGGCCTGCCGCGCCCCCCGCGCCACCGCCGTCGCCCCCAAGATGTCGCTCGAGGCTGCCGGCTCCTCGCTCCTGCTCGCCGGCGAGGGCATGGCTGTGTCGTCCGCCGCCTACCTTGCCGTCCTCTTCGGCACCTTCATCCCCGTTGTCTTCCTCATCACCCTCTTCATCCAGTCCGAGGCCCGTAAGGCCGCCGAGTCGGGCTCCGAGGGCAACAAGTTCTAAGCCAGCGGCGCGCAGACAAGCTGTGGATGACCGGGGGCGACCGGCCTGCATATCAACCAAAACAGAAAACCGGCGCCAGGGCTCTGTGCGGCATGTAGTGCGGCTCAACTAATACAAACCCTGATGCCCGTATCTTCCCTCGTGTGCGTGTGCTGTCTGCAATATCTCGTCATACGTGCCTGCGCGGTCGGATTGCGTGGCAGGCGCCCAAGCGATGCGGGCTGCGGCGGTGACAGGTGACACGGGGCAAATGTTTCGTGCGCGCACTGCTGGAATGTGCGTGCGGGCAGAGCACGTCGGAGCCGGCGTACGTTCGTGGATTCCTGACGGGATTCGAACAGGGCTCGCTGTGAGTTGCTGCTGCTGCTGCACCAATCGCACGAGTAGGCAGGAGCTGGACGCTGCGCGGAGTGCCACGAGCGAACGGTCAAACGGCATGTTGCAGCTGGACTTGGTGTACATGGTGTACATGCAGCGGCAGGCAGGAGAAGCGTGGACAGTGGCGACGGCGTGGTGGTGGTGCGGTGTGCTGCGTGGGCGCGTCGCACGTTGGGCGAGGCCATCGCCGGGCGCTGTTCACAGCATCTTCTAACAACTGACAAGCGCTCCAGTACCGCTGCTACACGATGGCGCATGTAGGCTCCCAAGTTGGAGGCTACATGCGACAGCGTCATCGTGTAGTAGCGATGCTGCAGCGCTTGTCACCTCTTGAGTGAGTGAGGAGGCAGGGAATGTAGACAGCGTCCTGCCGGCTTATCATTGTCGTGCCTGCCATTTGTCGGTGGACGCTCCGGAATCACTTGATTCAATCCGAGTAGCTGAGACAGTGGGCAACTGGAGTCTGGTCCTTGATGTCCTGCTCGTGGCTCGTCCCTCATGTCCTGCCGTCCTCACAGCCCATGCACCACATTCCCCTCCTGACCACACCTTTGGACTGGGAGGTTTGGCTCCGAACTGCAGTTCGAGTCTGCACAGTCTATGT
>Ga0115006_10003841_pt1 | contig 10338 bp, 14 predicted proteins | sample ArcOceMetagenome_3_FD_88943 | JGI IMG/M metagenome (GOLD analysis project Ga0115006, IMG submission 88943) | Marine eukaryotic phytoplankton communities from Arctic Ocean - Arctic Ocean- Svalbard ARC20M Metagenome | ecosystem: Environmental > Aquatic > Marine > Oceanic | place: Arctic Ocean...
ACAGCATCCTCCACAGGCACCTCGTCTTAGTGCCTACCACTACTGCGCTCGTTTGCGTAGACATTGAAACATGATGTTTCGGCTGTGCATGTTATTGTGCCCCGAGGACGCTGCTGTGCGTGTTTCCCACTAACGAGACAAGCTGGGAGACAAGGCCTCCGTGAGCGGCGCGCGGCGACCGTGGGCTGGCGGGTAGGCTCCGGCTAAAATCGCCTTTTCCGATAGTTGCCCTCCCCCCGCTGCGCAGCCCTTTTTACAGAATATGATTATTGGGCCACCACGCGGTGGCCGTCGCCAGGCACCTGAGCGCATCCACCTGGTCTTCACTCAGCTTGAAGCCGAGCGTTTCCGCCGTGCCCAGCCACTTTTCCAGACGCTCCTTGACAGGATCACCGCCCCCTGCACCGCGCGGAGGCGAGCACGTGAGCGGGGCATCGAGTGGTGGCGGTGCGGCGGGCACAGTGAGACCTTGGCAATTCTCGTGCGCCAATTGAACGACCATTTGGCCTCCGTGGACGTGTCTGAGCGCGGCCTGGCGGCGTTCTGACCAGCTAACCCACCACACGCTGGCAGCCTCCGGCCGTGTACGCGGCGCGCCGCATTGTGGAGTTGATCATGATGAGCCCGGCCGGCTCAAGCGCCGCATGTATTCGTGTGAGCCACGCTGCCCCGCACTTCGGCAAGGGCCCTCCGTTGCGAAGTCGGCGAAATAAAATTTAAGACCGAGGGCCGCCGCTGCGCCGCGTGCTTCTGGCGTCGCCTCTTTCGCTCGCACCGCATCGATCGCCGCCCTCGATGTTTTCCCTGATCGCCGGCTTTTGGCAAGCCCTCTTTCGCAAGGTGGAGTTCCAGGTGCTCATCCTCGGCCTCGACGGCGCGGGCAAGACCACCTTGCTCGAGCAGATGAAGGCGATCTTCCTCGGGCTCCTGCCGGCAAGCAAGATCCCTCCGACAGTGGGCCTCAACATCGGCCGGATGCAAGTGAATCGGGCGAAGCTCATCCTCTGGGACCTCGGGGGCCAGACGAGCCTGCGCGCCATCTGGGAGAAGTACTACGCTGAGGCGCATGGGCTCATCTACGTTGTCGACGCCTCCGACCCCGACCGCTTTGAGGAGTCTCGCGCGGTCCTGCAGCAGCTGCTGAGCCATCCTGACCTGACGGGGATTCCGCTGCTGGTGTTCGCGAACAAGCAGGATGCCCCAGGCGCCGTGTCGCCACAGGAGATCGAGGCCCGCTTTGGCTTGCAGCACTCGCAAAGCAGCTCGCAGTCCCAGAAGGTGGTGGGCACGGCGGCTCTGACGGGGGATGGCATCCAGGAGAGCGTGGCGTGGCTGGTGGAGTCGCTGCACAAGTCGCCACGTGCCCTCGCGCTCCAGACTGCGTAGCAGGCTGGGCACGAGGTCCGGCAACGATGCTTTGGGCCGCCTCGCGACGACCACCGCGGTTCGGAGGTGGTGGCCGTGTAGGGAGCGGCCGCGGAGGGCGTGGCCCTGGAGGGGCGTGGCCGAGCTCCGCCACGCGGCGGTGCGGCGGCAGGCCGGGCAGGCCGGCAGCACCTGTTTCTCGCGGGGTCGTGACGGGCAGAGACGTGCCGGCGTGCAAATGGCTTACGGAGGAGGGTGGCCATCACGAGCTGGGGGAGGCGGGCACCCAGCTTGCGCGAGACGAACCAGTCAAGGTGGTGCTGTGCGGGCGCTATCCGTTGCTGGCTCGTTACGGCTCGGAGATCGGACCGCCTCCGCCCTCATCCGCCGGGTACTCGCCAAGATCGACCGTGTGTACTCGCCAAGAGTATCGCGAGGTCGATCTTGGCGAGTACACACGGCGGGGCCGGCGGGCGATGCAGGCCGCTTGCGTGCTCAGACGGTTGGCAACGACGCGCGTCCTTGCCGAGCACGGCCCGCCTCGTCTCACGTGGGGGAAGCTGAAAGTTCTTAGAAACCCACATTGGAGCAAGCTCACGAGCGGTGTGATGTTTGCTGCGTGTGGTCGCGTTGTCGCAGATAGAAGTAATAGAGAGGGTGGATCTGTGAGTGCCAATCAGCAGCCTCGCGGCCTCTAGGTCTTGCGCGCTCTTCTTCGTCTGCATAACAAAAGGATCCACGGATGGATTGGAAGATGGAATAAGACTCGAAAAGAGGCTCTCAAGAGGCGCACGCGCACGTGCACAGCACACTCTGGTGTGGTCACTGCCACACTGCTCACTGGGCACTGCGAGGCGGCACTGAGGGTCAGGCGCTCTCATTACTCATAAAGCCGTGTAAAAAGCGTACTGCCGTACAGACTACAGAACATTGAAACATGAAACATTGAAAGCCGTATTTTGAGTCTCCACTCGAGTCGCACTGCACTCCAGTCCGCGCACAGTCATCCCGATCCGAGATGCCAGTCGTCGCATTCTCAGTTTTCTCCGCTCAGCTCACAGCTGCGGCATTAATGTTATCATCTCAAACTTTCAATTTAATATTATCCGCACAAAACCGCGCGGGCCCCCGCGCGTGCGTGCGCGTCCGCGTGGGCTGCCGGCGAGGAGACGCGCACACGCTCGATCGCTGTGGCCACTTGCGCACTGCCCACTGCAGAGTGCAGTAGTGCCGTACTTCACTCTACAACGCTATACAGGCCATTTGGTCAGGCGAGGCCTCGCCGCTTCGCCACAGAGCCGGGCGTCGCTCGCTCACTACCGTTCGAAAAGGCGCAGCCCGGCCGCGTCCGTGCCAGCCCCCTGGCCTTGTCCACCGCGTCCACCGCGTCCGCCGCGTCCGCCGCGCCCACCACGCCCGGTGCGCCCGGAAAGCCCACCCAGGTCGTCCAGAGGCTCGTGGCCCATCTCGATGGGCGAGAGCTCGAGGCTTGCGCTCCAGCCCGGTAGCGCAGGCTCGGGATGCGCCGCCACCGCGCCGAAATCAAAGTCGCCGGCCACGGGCGCATCGCCAAAGGTGTCGCTGTTGAACGCATCCTCGTCGTCGTACTCGCCGCCGTCGTCGTCGCCGCCGCTGCCGCCGCCATCACAGCCGCCACCGCTGCCGCCACCGCCGCCAACGGCCTCGAGGCCGTAGTCGTCCACGGCCGCCGCCTCCAGGGTCTCGCCAAGTGAGCCCATCTCGTGAAGTGAGCCCGCTCCGTGCTCCGGGCAGGCCGTGGAGGGCAATCCGGGAGGGCAATCCGGGAGGGCAATCTGGGAGGGCGGGAGCGCAGGAGTGCCGCTCGGTGTGTCCGCGGCGAGGTCGCCCTCCCAGTGCTCCGCATCGGGCAGCCCCGCGTCATCGAGGCGGGCCTCGCCGCCGGGCGGGTGGACGCAGATCCGCATGGCAGGGCCGTCTGCCACCTGGATCACATAAGGTGGGAGACGGGATCACACGGGGTTGCAGGTCGGATCACGCAGGGTTGCAGGCCACCTCCGAGCAAGCGAGGCCCCACGCCTCAGCCTCGTCGCGCACGACGCGGCGCGCCGCCTTGCTCGTGTACCCAAAGACCATGCTGTCCGTGCGCCCGTCGACCACGTAAGCCTGGCAGCGGGCAAGCACTTCCTCGGCGACGCGGCCCGACGCCACCGCGGCCTCCTCCTCCGCCTCGGCCACCGCCGTCGACCCTACCAGCTCCCACTCTAGGCTGTGCGCGCCGTCGCCGCCGCCACTGCCGCCGCCGCCGCCACTGCCGCCGCCGCCGCCACTGCCGCCGCCGCCGCCACTGCCGCCGCCGCCGCCGCCGCCGCCGCCGCTGTTGTCAGCGTCGGCGCCCCTGCCAACCTCGAACAGCGACGCCGCCTCGAACTGCTGCACGCGAGTGAGCATGTCCTCCTCCTCCTTGGCCAGCTGGCGCCGCCGCTCCTCCTCCTCCTGCAGCGAGGCTTGCTGCGCCTGCTGCAGCGCCTGCACGGTAAGGGGGTGTAGCGTGGTAACGTACTGAGGCATGGTAAGGCGTGTAGCGTGTTCAGGCGGCGTAGCAGCGCCTGCATGAGCTCGGCATCCTCCTCATTGAGCGATGCCTGCTGCGCCTCCAAGAATGTCTCGTTCTCGAGTGCCTCGAAACGCGCGTTCTCCTCCTCCCGGCGTGCCTCCTCCTCCTCGGCAGCCTCCAGGGAGAGTTGTTGTGCGCGCCGGAGCATCTCCTCCTCCTCCTCCTCGTCGTGCATCACCGCCGGTGGCGGCGGCCCGCCCACCATTCCCGAGAGCAGGAGATCCTCAAATGCGGCGTTCTCGTCGCCGCCGTGCCTGCGGAGCAACTGCGCGCACTCTCGCAGCCCCGCGCCAGTGTTCACATGCAGCTGCTGCACCTGGATAGGGCAAGGGCAAGGGTCAGGGTTGGGGCAAGGGTTAGGATGATACGGCTAGGGTGAGGGTGAGGGTGAGGGCGAGGGTCAGAGTTAGGGTTATAGCGGCTGCACCTTGGCCCGCTCGGCGGGTGCGAGCGCGGCGACCGCCGCGGCGTCCCTCACCGCCGCCGCTGCCGCCTCGGGGATGCGGCGTTTGGCGGCCTTAGCCGTGTGGATCAAGTTGAGCTCGTGGTACTTTACCGTGAGTAGCCGCTCCGCAACCTCGCGCTGCTCCGCCTGTGGAGGGAGGGTCGAGAGGCGTGGTATGGGGCGACTTTGGCTCAGACGGACGGCGGTACGGCATGCTGTCACTGCGGCCTGAGCGGCGAGGGGGGCTCCTCCGGAGTGCGTGGAGCAGCCCAGGCCCGAAGCCTCGCATCCCAGGCAGCCAGGCAAGGTAGCAGGGGGGCGTTGGCGCCACCAAGACGGCGCCTTGTGGCGCGCTGCTCCGCCGTGCCGCTGATCATGATGTCGCGCGTGCGCGCGTCGGCCTTGATGTGCTTGAGCTGCTGCACTACCACCTTGGCGCCACCGCTCAGCCGCTGCACCTCCTTGATGTGGCCGCCATCCTTGCCGATGATCCCGGAGACCAGGTGACGAAACTCGTCGCCGTGCTGGATCTCCAGGATCGAGCTGTGCTCGCGCAAGCTGGAGGTCACCGGCCGCTTGCGCGGGAATGGCTCGGCGTGCCTGCCGTCGTCGTGCAGATTGAACGAGATACCCATCGGTCTAGTCGTGGTCTGCAGCCGGGGGCGCCCGTCGCCCGGCGCCGCAGCGGGCATGTCCGGAAAGTCTCCCGTCTTCAGCTGAAACATCGACGGCGGCGCCGGCGGGCGCAGGAAGCTCGGCATCGGCGGAGAGGGCAGTGAGGTCGGCCGCTCCCCGGACGCGGAGAACGGACTGAAATCGGACGGGCCGTTGTCTTGGTAGCTCCACGATTGCTCCTGCTGCGCGTACGGCTGTCGACGCATCGGCTGGGGCTGCTGCTGCTGCACCGCTGCTGCACCGCGTACATGCTGCCACCCGTCGGCGGCAGCCGTGCCCTCCTCCCACTTCTTTTGGGTCTTCTGCTGGGCGTTGCGCCGTGTCGCCTCCTCCTTGCGCCACGCGCGCGCCTCAGCTTCCGCCCGAGCTTGCTCCCTCTTGCGCTGTGCCTCCTTGGCCAGCTTGACCTCCAGCTCCCGCTTGCGCACCTCCGCGGCGTCGAGCGGAGTCTCGCCTTCCTCGCCGTCGACAAGGTGCGAGCCGCGCTTCTCGCCCGCGACGGGCTTGAAGTAGCCCTTGCCGCACGCGCACCGGCACGAGGGGCGCACCATGTCGTACTTATGCGTCCAAATGGCCTTTTGCATCTCTCCCTTGCCGATGGTGTTGCTCGTGCGCATCAGCAGGGCGAGAAGCTCCTGCGACATGCAGCGAGGGAAGAGGGAGAGTGGAGAGCGGGGACCGAAAGCAGCTATGGCGGAGGCGGGTTGGGCACGCGTCTCGCCGCACCGGGCGGGTGGGCAGGCGTGCACACCTTCTCTTGCTTCTCGTAGCACTCCTTGTGCATCTGACCGCCCATCGTGCACTCCGCCCACGTGCACACCATGCTCACGAACTCACCTGATGAGACATTTGAACCGGTCTCCATTGCCCGGCGCAGAACGTGACAGTTTGGCGAGCAGCAAGTCCCGCACGCCATCTTCACGGCCGCTGACGGTTCCTTTCGGCCCACGTTCTTCAAGTCTCCCGCATTCTTTGGCTTTGGCGCCATCGATCCTCTGCCTGAGCTGCGCCGAGACCTCTGTGAGGTTTGGGAGGTTCTTTGACCTCAGCGCTTCACGCTCCGTCGAGCACGCGCGCGCGCGGCCACGCAGCGGTGTAAATTTCTAGACAGACGGTTAGCGGAGATAGATGGAGATAGATAGATGTCCCTAGGTTTATAGGGCGTATCATCATCGCCAGTACACCGTGCCTTTGTGTCTGGGTGTGAGGGGCCCAGGCATTGCGGAAATGCGTAGCGTCGCGTGTCGTGTAGCGTCGTGAAACCCAACAATCGTATCTTATTATCTTATCGCAGCGGCGCGTATGCCGCGTTGGCTCCCCTCGCACTGCGTGAATCCCGTCGCAACTAAACACGCCGCTCACCCGGCGAGCCTACCACGGCTATCCACGGCTCTCGAAGAGAACCAGTACCTGCACGGCAGTGTGATGCTGATCGGCGAGCGCGCAACAACTAACTACCTACGCTGTGCGCCGGCTGGCGCGGTGGAGACGTCGATCCCGTCCGTCCACAGACCACCCGTAACGCAAATGGGAGGCGATGGCGGCTCGCTGGAAGAGAAAGTGGAGCAGGCCGCACCCCCCACAGAATCACACCAGAACACGTGCAAAAGGAGACGCCCCCAACCACCCAACCGAGGAGCAATGGCAGGACCCCGCCTCACAGCGCCCGAGCCCCTACTCAGCAGCCGAGCCCCCACGTCCCTCGCGGGAGCTCCCGCCTTCTCTTGCACTTCCCTGCCTTCGTCATACCACCCTGCTGCCAGGCACGCCTCCTTCACTGGGTCAAACGTCGCCGAAGCAAGTAGGGGTCACGTGATGTGTAGCCGAGTTGAAAATCCCTACTTCCCAAGCTTGTAGATAGGCCGTCCCCTTTTACTGTATGTCTTAACAAGCTAGGTGTACTGTATGCGACGGTAAAGACAATGGAAAATCTGCGACGTGATAGTGATAGCCGTGGAGACTGAGAAGCACAACATTGTCATTGACCCGGTCGCCAACTCGCCCGGCGTGCACATCGAGGCCGTGGGCCTGGGCGGCTCGCCCGAAGCGTGGTAAGATGGATGGTAAGTAGTCAGTAACTTCCAGTTGGAACTATAAAGCCGTATCCCCCGACGCCCGAGCCCGACTCGACTCTCGAGCGCGAGCGAGGCGCGCGCGATGACGCTGTGGCGCGTCGCGAAGCGAGGCAGGTGTCGTTTGTTATTTCTAGTCGGGGTGAAACACATCGTCCATGCTGAACTCGTGGCGACGAGGCTACTAGTACTTTAGTGCACATCCTGTGTTCGGCTTGCCATATGACAGCACGTGAAGCAGCTCTCGGCCCGCGCGCCGCGCGTTGTCATCATGCCACCCCTTCTCTACCTGCATGGACATGGAACCGCTCTGGTGTACAGGTATTTTCTATTGTAAATGTAATCGAACTAATATTATCTTTATTCTTTATCAATCCACACACGAGACACATTGTCACTGCGGCCATCTCTGCCCGTACCCCTCCATGTGTGCCGCAAGGAAGCGCATCTCGTCGATGGCTCTCCCCTGGCTCAGCACGGTGGCCTCAAGCTCCGCTATGCGGACTTTGACGTCGCGCTTGGATGCGGCAGCGGCGGGTGGCTCTACAGGTTGCAGCGGCTTCGGCGCGGGGGCGGATGCCAGCGCAGGCGGCGGCGGGGGGGGGACGAGCAGCGGCGCGACCGGCGCAGGAGGCGTAGCAGGCGCGACGGCCGCTGTGGCCATCGGCAGCGCCAGCAGCACTGTCGAGAGCTGCAGCACCGGTCGCCACTCGCTCCACTGCTCCACGGCGCCGGCGGGCACTTCGAGGCACGCACACACGCGCATGCCGCTACTCGTGCGGAGTGGGGGCAGGGTGAGCACGCAGCGGCTCACCTGCGAACGGGTCGTGTGCGGGTGCACCCAGCGCTCGTCATGCAGCGCCACGCTCCAGCTCGCGCCGAGGGGCAGCCCCACCGCGCTGATGACCAGCCGGCCAGACGCCTCGTGCACGCACTGCCAGCCCGCACCGGGAAGGCAGCCCGCAACAAGTGGACCGCGAAGGGGCGCGGCGAGCACGGCTGATGGTGGCAAGGGCGCGGCGGCGTGCGTGTGCGAGCCCAGCTGCTGTGCGGGCGAGGCCGGCCAATTGCGGAGCGGCGGCGTCGCTGTGCTCCGCGACGGCGATGCGACGTGCATGTGCCTAGTATACTCCTTCTCACCCGTGATCGCAAAGCCTTCGGCGTAGAAGCCCATCGGGCGGTCGGACTGGCCAGCGGTGAGGACTCGCACGACTAGCACGTTAGGGCCGAGTTGAAAGAGGTCGTTCAGCGGCCGCACCTTCAGCACCGAGAGCGCATTGGAGCCCTTCTGGGCGTCGATCGCCAAGGGCTGGCCGTTGAGCGTGGCCGACTCGAGCTTGCTGTCCACAGCGTACACCAGATCAAACGTGGCGATCTGCGGCGCGGTCACCTGGAAGGTGAGCGAGAACTCAGTGATGCCCGATGGCCAGTCGCTCTTGGCACTGCCCAGCCACTTGCCTTGGCCCGCCGGCTTGATCCAAGCCGGGTGAGGGTCGCACGCCGGAGCCTTGCCGGCGAGGTGCGTGCCGCGCGTGCGGGTCAGCCGCCACTCCGCGGCACCGGTGGTGAGGAGCGCGGTGGTCTTCACGCGCACCATGGATTCGGAGTTTGCGGGGGGGGAGAAACTGCGAACGCGATTTTCTTATCTTATCTTATCGGCTTCCACCCATCGTCTCGGCCGTCGGCCCCGCCAACCAACCAACCCCATCTCCCCATGGCGCCAACCAACAGCAGCCTCTCGCTCGGCCGTGCGCGTACGCGGGCGACGGGCCGTGGTGAAGGATGTCGGCGTTCGGCCGCCCAATGACGGGCAGGCGGCCGCGGATGACGCGCGCCAGAAGACGCTGCCCAGCGGCGGTGCTTGCGTGTAGATCAGTAAGTAGATCCCCACTTCCCCAGCCAGCGCCTCGTGCACACACACTCCGGACTCCGCATCCCCATCTGCCGCCACTTCGCCGTCGCCGTAGCCGTCGCCGGCCGCCTCGGCCGCGAGGCCGTGCAGCGTCTCGTTGCAGCCCTGGTACGAGCCCACCACCAGGGGCACTTCCAGCCGGGAAGGCAGGCTCCAAGAGGTCCGCTGATCTTCACTTTAAATCTTCACCCTTCGATTTGTTTTGTACTGTACCGTGACTGGAACCAAACTAGCCGCTTTCTACCATCCCTGAACGGTCTCTGCGCCTTTCGCTGACGCGTCATGACTTCAACCTTTGCGAGGGCGGAAATAGATAGCGAGCGGTCACCAAACTTCGACCCGGCGTGCGTGCGGCCGCGACCCTCTCGTGCGGCCACGGCCATGCGCGGCAAGAAGGCCGAGGAGGCGGCGGCCCTGGCCGCGCAGGCCTCCTCCGAGTTCATCTTCATCCTGATGTACGGCCCGGTGGTGCAGTTCGCGCGGCAGCCGGGCGCCGAGCCCTCAGTCGTCGCCATGCCGCTGCAGCTGCCCATGAGCGTCGACACAGTCTTCGTGCACCCGCCGACTGCCTCGCCACCCGACAACCTGGCGCACTTCTGCTTCTGCCCACTGATGCGCCTGCAGGAGCCCTCCGAGCTCAGCTTCTGCCTCACCGACTCCACCGGGCGTGAGCTACACGGCGTCTCGCTGCAAGTGCTCTGCCCGCTCGGCACGGCAGGCGCCAGCGGCGGCGAGGACGCGCCGCGGCCCAAGCACCGGCCCGTGGCCATGTGCCTGCTCAGCGGCCGGCCCGTGCTCGACGGCCTCTCACGCGTGCTGCGCTCGCTCCACCAAAAGGGCGTGCACCGGCTGCCCTCGGAGAAGCTATCCAAGGAGCTTGAGCTGCGCGCGGGGTGACAACCGCCACGGGCCTAACCCGGACCCTGAACCCGGAATCCTAGCCCTAGCCCTAGCCCTGGCCACTGACCCTAAACCTAACCCTGATCCTAGCCCTAACCCTAAACTCTAGCCCGAACCCAAACCCGAACCCTATCTCTAACCCGCACCCTAACCAGGTATGACCGCTACGGGCTGGGGCTGGTGATGAGCGCTAACAACACGGTGATGCAGGTGGAGCCGGGTGGCGTCGCCGCACTAGAGCGGAGGCTGCGTCCCGGCGACGTCGTTGTAGGCCTCAACGGTGGCCGCCGCTCCCGCCTGATACGGCCACACCCTGCCCTGCCCTGCCACCCCTGCCCCTCCCCCCCCTTCCCTCCCTCTGGCTGCGCCCCCC
>Ga0115006_10003842_pt1 | contig 10336 bp, 10 predicted proteins | sample ArcOceMetagenome_3_FD_88943 | JGI IMG/M metagenome (GOLD analysis project Ga0115006, IMG submission 88943) | Marine eukaryotic phytoplankton communities from Arctic Ocean - Arctic Ocean- Svalbard ARC20M Metagenome | ecosystem: Environmental > Aquatic > Marine > Oceanic | place: Arctic Ocean...
CACCCGGGTGCTTGTTTAGAAATTGACACATTAGGGGGGGGGGGCTTGTTTAGAAATCGACAATTTAGAGTGATTCTAAACAATCACCCGGGTGCAGGAAAAGCTACTAGACGGGATAGAGTGATCCTCTTGCGCGCGTCAGCGCGCAAGCTCCACGATTTTTCGTTATCTATGACTCACAATTCCCACTCGCCAGCTCGAGATTCGGCCGAGACTCTGTACAGTACAGGGTAGGTAAAACACACTGTCTAGGCCACCAGGACCCCAATCAACAGCGACTCGAAGGCCACTCGAAGGCCATCTGCCTGTATGACTTCGGCGGCAGTGTCCTCCCGGCGCTCCGAGATAGGGCGCAGGCATTCAAGCGTGATTCAAGCGTGATGGCATGAATGCACTGTTTGACGAGTGCATGAGCGGTGTCGAGGCTGACGCCTTTCACGTGTATCTTAGACGTTCTCGGTCTGCGCTTACCGACCTTCATTCACCTGTTGAATGTAAAAGGAATCATTCCTCCTTATCCTCCTCCTCCGCCTCCTATCTCCCTCTCTCTCTCTCTCTCCCTCTCTCTCTCAGCTGTCAGGCGAGCGTTCAAGTTTGTGCAAAAGCATGGCCCGTGCTTGGAAAGTTACTCAAGCCTTTGAACCGAGGCTTGCACGTCCTCTGATCTTTCTTTCCATTTGTCTGCAACTTCACCCTCGTTGACTCTGTTTGGGCCATTGGCAAGCCTGTTGGCTGTCGCTTGCCACGCTTGTCGCTCATCCGCGATGATTGACTCTCCTGTTTCAATCAGCTTGGAAATCGCATCCGTACCTGCCTTCTCAACATCTGTGAGCACATCCCACCACGACAGAAGCATCTTCATGGAGCGGATTGCCCGAGCATAACGCTCAATCTTTTTTGCTGTCTCGGAGAACTCAGTCCAAGAGATGATGGTGACTCCAAGAGCTATGATAACAATCACGTATTGCGACATTTCGAGATATGACAAGACCGTGCTGGTGGCAGTGACTATAATTACGGCGATTCGCAGAAGAAAGCGCATGCGGTTATAAACTGGCAGTCGCTCCTGGTAGAAAGTCATTGCCTTTTGAAGTCGTGTTTTGATGTATGCCTCGGGTTTAACCGGTGTGTAGTGGTCATCACCGTCCACAACCAATGAGATCGTAGCTGCAGAAAGCCTCGCTTCGTCACTTTTGAGCTTGGACTTGAGCTGCTGAAGCGCAGGATTGTCAGCGCCCTCAGCCTTCAGCTTCCCGCCCTGTCCTTCAATTTGATTGATACTCAGCTTTGTTGATGCTACTTCCGCTCTCACCTCCCGCACTTCTTTGTTAACAAGCTGGTTGTGCTTGTACACCTCGGGGGCGTGCAACTTTTCCAGGTCGCTCGTCTGAAGGTCTGCTGAACTCACCAGATCCAGTCGCCACGTGTTAATTGCATCGCAAAGCTCAATCTCTGGTCGTGCGTTTTCGGATAACGATTGCTGAAACCTTCCTATGCGCGCTCTGTAAAACCAAATGATCGACTCGAGCGAGCATGCACAGGAACGGAGCTGACGCCATCGCGTCTTTGCATTGAGAATGGAGTCGAGAGAGGAGGTCAGGGTGATGAGGGTAGCAAATCCAAAAAGCACATGGCTCATAATTTTTCGGTCATCGTCCGTGAGTTGCAAATTGCGACAGTTGGATCGTGCGGTTGCAACAGCGATCATTGACCAAGCAAGGAACAGCTGGATGATGAAGATGAGCTTGGACCGGAACTTGTACTTGGATGCCATCAGCATGGTTACATCATACTCGCACCACGCGTCCTTGATTAAGAGGAGGCCTTGCAGGCTAGTTTCGTTGGGGAGACGGTCGAGTTTGACAAGTTCTCCAACTAATTTTCCCGCTCCTTCAACGTCGTGCAGGTTGAGATGATGGAAATTCCGGTCGCTGATGATGGTTCGGATGTGCACTGACAACGCTGAGATGTTCGCCTTGTAGTGCGTAGCATAGCTCTGATGACCCTCATCGGCCGCTTTCTTTTTCACAGATTCAGGTTGAATCTGCCATGCATCCAAAAAGAACTTGTTGGCGAGCCATTGTGACGTCTCATTAATCTGATGCACTGTCGCTGGTGCTAGGGTGCCATTGAACGTTGCTCCTCTTCCTTCTGCTGCTCGCTCAATCGCCTCGAAGAGGGGGCACTTGGTACCCATTGACCTGACAGACGTTCGCAAATGTCATCATTTCGAAAATATCATCACCAGCGTACTGTATACTGCAGGACTGACACTCGAAAACATCTATGGTACCTTAGGTCCGATGCGCCAGGTGTCATTGTTTCAGTCGTATACGCGTTTCCATCACCAAAAAGGACATCATGAAAGTATGATATTGACATAGCATCAAACGTCTCTGGAGTCCCATTCTCCAGCAACACACTGCACCCTGATTCATATTCCCTCTTGGCATTGGCGATGAGGGTTTCGCGGTCTGGCGCGTCTACTAGAGGGCGCTCACGCATGTCGAGAAAGAGAAGTGGCGATCCACTAAGCATTGCCTCCTGAGAGAGAGAGAGAGAGAGAGGGAGGGAGGGGGGAAGAGAGAGAGAGAGTGTGTGTGTGTATGTGTGTGTGCGTGTGTGCGTGTGTATGCTTGTGTTTGTGAATGTGTGGATGTGCGTGCCCTCACGCACGCATAAAATCGCGAATAGTTACATACACACGCACGAATAGTCACACACACACACATACACATACACACATACACACACATACACACCATTGCCACAGCAAGACTAGATGCAGACCCCGTAGCTTTTTCGAGAGGAGGTTTGTCTGAGTGTCCGGTCTTGATTGTCAGACTGGGCAATGTGCTCGCCATGTGGCGGATCAGTTCATTCATCAGCTTGTTGAAGGGTCCGCGATGGCCCAGAGTATCCTTTTTTGCGTGAATTGTGTCCACTAACAGATAGATCATTGCATTTGGGTCGAGATCACATCGACACTCCGGCACCTCATTCTCAAACTTCTCCCACACAAGCTCGAGGAGCTTGCGGTCGCGCTGTCGCCATGCCCTCGAAGCTCGTCGAATGCTTCGCCACACAGCAGTCTCATTCGGATTCTGGTAGAGATAAGGCACAGACCCTGAGACTGACAACACAGTGAACGGAATGTCTTTGCCCCATTTGGAACGGTGGACAGATAGCATGCGTGTGAGAGAGCTGGAGAGCACACAATCAGAGGGACAAGCGTTGCTGATAATGATTGCTTGCGTCTGGGCGGCAAGTGGCAAAATGACAGATGCCATGAAATGATCCAGTTTTTCTATTGCCGAGATCTCGTCGTCCAGCGTCACAAACGGCCCACGTCCGGGTACAAGACCTGCTTCCTCCGTACCATATTCTTCGATGTTGTCATTCACGGCATTGGTTACATAATCCGTAAACCCTTGCGAAGAGAGCAAATTGATGATGAGCTTAGGTTTTGGGACCTCAAGGGCATCAAGCATTTTTTGTAGGCTGGCGTTGCTGCTAGCGAGAAATTCCGCCTGTGAATTCGTGAGGAACAGCAGCCGTTTGCGCCCCCCCCCCGAATCATCCGCAATCTCTTCTGTCATTTGAAACATTGTTCTTGCCTTGATCATTTGCAACTGCTCGTGCGAAATGTCCTCATCCGCCTCAACGAGAGAGGCATTATCTCCGAATTCTGACATTCTGCCCACGACCACTCGACGTTCGTGCGAAATTCCGTTTGCTACTGCTACCGCTGCTCCAGCTCCGATCTTCACAGGGGTTTCCTGTCCTTCTGGACCCGAAAGCGATGCAGAATCGTCATCCAGCCGCAACTTTGCCTCGTCAACTTGTCCTGGAATGGGAATCATGGGGTGGGGCATCCGATCTTGGGCTGAAGAAGATGCACCCGGCATTGCACCGCCAGCAGCGCTTCCAGCGTCAGAAACGGCAGCATTCCCATGAGAGGGTCCATCTTGTGCTCCTTGGGCCTCGTTAGCAGTCGCTGTAGATCCTCCATTGTGCTGATCGCGCCATCCCACCTGGTCCGCCCGGAGCATCCCGTCACGCAGCTGCAGTGAGGCAGAACCGTCTCCCAGCGGACCTGTCTGTGAAGCTTTGAGGGAAGATCCGTCTTCCCCTGAACCTGCCTGTGGAGCTTTGCTCTTAGGTCCGGCCGGCCCGCGCAAAGCGGGCCGACCGCGGTCGCCGGCCCGGGTAGGTGCGAAGCTCGCCGTGGTCCGAGTCCGGCCCGGCGGCCTTTACCGGTTCTCGGTCCGAGTCGAGAAACCGTTCAGAGTGTCACGGTCACGGTCACGGTCACGGTCCGAGTCATTTTCCCCCACTCCCGTCACGGTTTTAGGAGAAGCATTTCCGTCTAAATCGAGGGGCGTCGCGGTATGTTGCTCGGCGAGCGTTTCGGCGGGCCCAGGGCAGGCGCGCGGGGTGCAAGGGAGTGCTGCATGCTCTGCTAGTCACTTGTGCTGCTGATCTTCCATTCTGGGCTGCGGCCACGCTTTGCGGACCCGGTGCTTTGTCCCATCCGCCGTGACGTGAACACGATTTCCCTACGGGGCTTCACTCGGGCCATGTGGGCTGGGGCGCAGAGAACCCAGGCCGCCTGTACACGTGAAATCCCTCCGGCTCTCGTTTCTGCGCTCTGGCTCCAGAGACCCTTGGAGCCTTTGGAGCCAGAGCGCACCACGCGTGGGCTTGCGTTGAGTCCACGCGCTCAACGCAAGCCCACGCGTGGCCGCCTGGCGTGACAACACGAGGCTTCGCGGTGGAACGGGTGTGAACTCAGGGGCGTGTCGTCGTGCTGTGCAGAATGTTCGCACACATCCAGCGCTTCGTGGAGCTTGAGGGCCAAGACCTGTGGCCCGGCATCGGCCCCGCACAGATGGGCCTCGGGAAGCCCGGCTCAGTCGACGCGTCGACAGTTCCCTCTGCCGATCTCTGGGGCAATTCGGGCCCTGTCGGCGTGGGCAAGCCCGGCACCGTTGACGCGTCGACTGTTCCGGCTGGTGACCTGTGGGGCGACACCTCGGTCACGCTCCCGTACTGAAGAGCACAGCATCCGGGGGGACAGTGTGCACGGTGGTTTTTGACGCAGACGCGAGTTGTGTGGTCGTGCGCTGGCGGGCACTGACTGCAGGGCTGAATTTCTATTCTTGTGACGGTTGAGTCACACACTGAGGTCAACCGACGACTTATGTGTGTCGCTAAATAAACTCTAAGGTTATTATGATAGTGAGCGCTCAGGCGCCGGCAGAATCGGAGCTCAGGCTCAGTGCTCTGCTTGGTGGAAGGAGCTTGAACATTCATTTGAACCTGAATGTGTGCCTATGGCCGACAGCTTCCATCGATCCAGGCAAATCCTGCATGCGGATTGTGTCCCCCAGGCGCATCCAATGATTGTGTGCGCACGGGGCCAAGGGATCATCGGATGGCATTTTCTGTCTGCGTCGTATCGTGTCACAAGCACGCATTGGTCATTGCGTGCTGATCGGGTAACCTGAGTGTACAAAACGCAGCGCCACAAAGAGGGGGGAGGCGACGGGAAGACAAGGCAACCCCAACGTGATCGGAGCAGCGCGACGGCCGCCCGAGTCTCCACAATGGCCCCATGACCGCGGGACGGTCCCCCGGCGCTGCGGGGCGGGCCCCGCTCCGCCTCGGGACGGGGTTGGTCTGCTGTGTCTGCTGTGCGCCTAGCCGCGGGACGGTCCCCCGGCGCATTTGCCGCACTATTTGCGTGGCGCCAAGAGCCGGTCACCAAGAATGGGGCCCTACAATGAACGGTTTTGAGGCCCACATCGTGTCTGGACTCTGAGGCTCCGAGGCAGAAATTAAAATGATGAGCAGGTCGTGACCTGCTTTTTACTTACAGCACAAGTCGCCCAGCTCGCATCACACGTTGGCGTTGAGCGCTCCGGCCACAGAAATGAGCGCACCACAACAACAGTGCCACAGGTAGCGGTAGGGCGCGCACCAGGCGCCAATTTTGTACATGTAAAGGAAGCAAATGGGCCCCGCCGTCGCGGCGACGGCAAACAAGCACTGCTGTGCCGGCGCAAGGTCGTACACCTTGGGCACCGTGAGGCAGAGCGCCGCAGATATGACGGCGCCGATGACTGGAATGCCGCCGAGGCCGGCAGCCAGCAGGCACACCGCGGCGACGGCCCACGGCCTGTATTAACGTGGACGTGTTAGTCGGTTGGAGGGTGTGGATATGCACTCTCTCTCTCGCGCGCGCGCGCGCTCTCTCCCCCCCTCTCGCGCGCGCGCGCTCTCTCTCTATCTCGCTCTCTCTTGCTCGCTCGCTCGCTCTCTCTCTCTCTCACGCGCGCGCACACACACACACCTCTGCGGGATTATCAAGCCCGCGCAACCGGTGCCCGTGTAGAGGCATACGAAGCCCACAATCGACTGGTCGACGGCCCGCAGCATCCGCAGCAGGGGCTGGGACTCGTCGCAGTCTGTGCACGAGTGCAGGTAGTCCCGCCCGAAGAGGCGCGAGCGGTGGTGCGGTCTCGTCTGGACCATGAGCCCGTGGTGGATCGCGCTGACGACCAGGTTGGCGTAGGCGGCGAGCAAAAAGGCCGGGTCCACCCCTTCCGGGAAGAAGCAGATCGCGGTCGCGAGGAAGACGGTCGACGCCGCCTGGCTGGGCTTGAACCCCAGCGGCTCCCGGTGCGCCGGTGGCGAGGCGGGGTCGCCAGTGGCGGGGCGGGGGCCCGCGCGTTGCGCGCGGGAGCCTCCAACAGGTACCCGGCCGTCCGCTAGCAGCACGGCGCTCGGATCCTGAGGCTCCTTGCCCGCAGGCGCAATGGCCCTTGCCGGTCGGAGCCCGCGGCTCCCCACGGCCTGCTCGCAGCCCATCGATGTTGGTCCCTGTACCGCCACGCCGCCACGTTGCTTCCCTTTGCGAGCAAGGGACCGTGACGGACCGTGACGCGGGGACCGTGGGGGCACTCATGAAGTCACGGGCACCTGTAGCGACGACCACTGGCAGAGCAGCGAGGGGCGGAGCGGGAGGCGCGGTGGGCGGGCTCGGGCGAGAGACGGGGCGCACACCTGCGACGGCACGATGGAGGCGCCAAAGCAGCTCGCCCGACCGCGAGCGAGGCGCCACAGCAAGTCGCCCGAGCGCGAGCTGGCGGACTGGCTGGGGTGGGGCGGGCAGGCCGCGGGCGGGCCGGGCTCCGCACCGGGCGCGGGCACGGCCGATCCGGATCGGCCGGAGCAGGCGCCACGCGTGGTGTCCCCGCGGGGGCGTCCGCGGCGTCCGGTCGCAGGCAGTGGGGGCGGGGCGCGAGATGCCGACGTTGAAGTTGAGGGCGAGCTGGTCCGGACGCACACGCACGGCCTGCAGCGCGTGCACCTTGTGTCCCCGTCGCTGGACGACCACCTGCGCATCAACGACGCGAAGACGGGGCGGCAGCTGGCGGGCGTCGGGCTCTTTGTGCACCAGGAGGAGGGCGAGAACATCTATGTGAGCAAAATCCTGCCGAGCGGCGCCGCCGCCATGTGCGGCATGATTCGCGTCGACGACGAGCTCATCAGCATTGACGAGCACGTGATTCGACCTGACGACGAACTCACAAAGGTACGCCCTGCACGTTTTGCCCCGCGCTGACTGCACGACAGGCCTTGTCCGCGCTGTGCTGGCCCTGCCGGCCGCCCGCGCTGACCGTTGGTGCGGCGCAGATCCGGGAAATGACGTTGGGCCCCGAGGGGTCGACTGTGCGAATGCACTTTCGACGCCCTGACCGCAGCCCCGACGGCAGCAGCCTGCCCACGGGCTTCTACCACGAGTATACGGTCGAGCTGGTGCGCGGCATCTATGGCAAGTCACCGCCCAAAAAGGTGCAAAACGCTGATGCGCTGCCTATCCAGCACTTGCTCCCTTCCATCGCGTCTCAGCGCGCACGAGTGCATCCTACGTGGTCCCGTAGTACGTCTCTGACGGTCTGGAACGCGATGCAGCCGTCTGTGGCGGCGCTGCTCAAGCAACTGGAAGAGCTCAAGTTGCAGCTGGCAGCAGCAGAAGAGGACGCGGAGAAGGTCCGAGCGGCGGCGCAAACCGAAAACCAGGCTCTTCTGGCCGAAATAAAGACAATGCAAGGTGTGATCGACACTGCAAAAGCCATGCAGGTGACACAGATGTGCAAAATCACGATCCGCTGTGGCGACCGAGCAGCTGCCTTGTTTGCGACTGCACTTTTTTGCATCCTGATTCGCATTCGCATTCGCATCCTGCTTCGCATCTGCAGAGCAAATAAGTTTCTCGATCCCCAGTTCTAATGTGCGTTGGAACAAGCAGGAAAAGCACAGCAAACAGCTAGACGTGTACAAGGAGGATTTGGAGGCTGAGCGGAAGATGCGCGAATCTGAGCGCCATGCTCGCCGGCCACAAAATGCCGACGAGGCGCTCGAAAAAGCACGGGAAACAGCGACCCAGCATCAACGCACGATTGAGCTGCTGAGGAGTGAACGGCGACAAAAAGCCGACGAGGCGGAAGCGCAAATGCGTGCCAAACTCCTGAAACGGATTTCAACAAATGCGATTTCAAGATGGACAAAGCTGAGCCTGGCAGCAGCATATGATGGGTGGTATTTTGAAACCAGAAAATCTGCTGAAGTCCGCCGATTGGAGAAGATTGCGAGGCGCTCTCTGTCGAGATGGAGCAATAAGCAAGCATCTTATGCTTTTGACGCATGGCATGCTGACGCCGCCAAACAAGCACGCGCTAAACGCATCTCCGTTCGCATTCTGAAGCACTGGATCAGACGGTTGCTCTCTCGGGCATTTGAAAGATTGGTGCATGCGACAAGGACACTTGGTTACCAACGAAGCATCATGGAGCGGGTTGTTATGCGGTGGCACAATCACATATTGGGGACAGCGTTTGACACTTGGCGGGTTGACGCCAAAAAGCAAGAACGCGTCACATCATCATCCACCCGTATCATCAAACACTGGCGAAATAATTCGCTGTGCGGTGCGTGGGACGCGTGGGTGGACGTTTGGCGCTGGGCCAGACGTGCACGTCTTCTTCTCACGAAAGTAAGACATCGTTGGCGAAGTGCGGGACTCTGGAAAACGTTCGAGGGATGGAGAGAAAAGACATTGCATATGAAACACTCGGGTGAAGTCATGCTTCGCATCCTGAAACAATGGCAACAAAGAGCGCTCTGTGGTGCTTGGCGCATGTGGACGGAGCACTGGCACTGGGCCAAGCGATCACGTCTCATTGTTGAGAAAGTCAGCCGCCGCTGGCGAAATTCGAATCTCTGGAAATCATTCGAGGGATGGAGAGCAAAGGCAAAACAATTGAGGCGATCTAGTCAACTCCTTACACGCTTGATCAAACAATGGATGCATGCTTCACTCCTGGGTGCCTGGCACCGATGGTTAGAAGGTGCTCAACACTTGGCACGTGTGCAGCAGGTCCTAGACAAGATTGGAAGACGCCTCAAAAACTTGCTTCTCGCAGCTGCATTTTTTGGCTGGCAGAGTAATGCACGGGCACAGGGGCGCTCGGCTGAAGTTCTCACGCGGATACTTAGGCGATGGACTCACAGGAGCCTTTCGGCTGCGTGGGAAAGGTGGAATGAGGGATCATGTCATTTCAGACGCGTGCAACATGTGCTTGACAAGGCTGCTGCACGTCTATACTCTTCATTATTGGGCAAGGTATTGCTTTTTGTGACCTTTGTGAGCGATTTCCTACGAAGGACGTGGTTCCTGCGAGGTTCGTGCTGACACGTTTATTTTGCAGGGATTCTACGGTTGGCTATAGCGGGCCGATGCACACAGACGTGTAAGGACAGGGTTGTATCGTGTGCTCAACCGTTGGATGTCTGGCCTGCTGTCCAGAGCACTCTATGCTTGGCACACAAGCGCTCAACAAAGTTCGATACTGCGGTGTTTTTGTGTGCTAGAATGGATGTGGTGTGCATGCATGATTGTTTGCACGAAGGCGGCGCCACTCGCATGTCCGGACTTGCCTCATTTTGAGGGAATTGAAAGGGCTTCGAATGAGATATTTGCTGACTATCACTCGTTGCTTTTCAGGAGGAACGTCTCAAAAGTCTGTAGAAGATGGATGAACGTGTCATTGAGTGAAGCCTTCGATACTTGGCGCGAACATGCTGCGCATCAAGCCAAGTTGGAGCGAGCAGCTGTGCGTATCATGAAGCACTGGAGGAACAAGTTTCTCGATGCTGCATTCGAGGCGTGGTGGTGTAATGCCTCGGAGCTGAGGCATCATGGGTGCATTTTGGAGAAATTTGCTCTCCGCTTTCTTAATCGTATCTTGTCGATGGCATTTCTAAGCTG
>Ga0115006_10003843_pt1 | contig 10334 bp, 10 predicted proteins | sample ArcOceMetagenome_3_FD_88943 | JGI IMG/M metagenome (GOLD analysis project Ga0115006, IMG submission 88943) | Marine eukaryotic phytoplankton communities from Arctic Ocean - Arctic Ocean- Svalbard ARC20M Metagenome | ecosystem: Environmental > Aquatic > Marine > Oceanic | place: Arctic Ocean...
GGCGCCCGCAGACAGCCCGCGCGCCGGAAAGGGCCGGCCCGCGGTGTCAAGGGGGCCGCCTTGGGGAGGCCAAGCCTAGCCCCCCAGAAGCGGGGGCCCCCCCCCCCCCTCCCTCCCCACCGCCAGAGGCCGCCCCCGTCGCCATTTCCACGCTGCGTTCGACCATGCAGGCGCTGCTCGCGGCGATGGCGGCGCAGCCGACGCACGCCGTGCCCGCGCCGCACGCCACGTACACGTCGAACATGCCGTACGCCTCGCTGATGCTCGAGAGCGGCAGCGGCAGCTACAACCACCGCGGCTCCAAGGCATCCGACGGCACCCACGGAACCCACGGAACCCACGGAACCCACGGCGCCTCAAAGCAGCGGCCGTCGACGGGGCAGCCAATGTCGCGCGCCAACTCGGCGCCTCCGCGCGATGGACTGCCGCAGCGGCCGCAGACGTCGCAGGGCGGCGGCCGCAGCAGGCGCGCCGCCTCCGCCTCCGCCTCCGCCACGCCCGGAGGCCGCAGCCCCGCTCCCACCTCCGCTACGACCGCGACGCCGGCGCTGACGGCGCTGGCGACGTCGTCGTCGGTGAGCGGCGCCGAGAGCGCCAGAGACGCCTACGGCGCCGTCGATAGCGCCGCCGAGAGCTCGCTGACCGCCGCAACGGCGGCGGCGGCGGCGGCGGCGCGCCGACCCACCTCGTCGTCGCCGTCGCTGCGGCGGCCGCGGTCGTCGGCGGCGGGAGGCGGAGGAGGAGGCGGAGGCGGAGGCGGAGGCGGAGGAGGAGGGGGGTCGGGGTCGCACGAGCTCGCGGGGAAGCTGCGGCAGCGCGCCGACAACTGGCGGATGGCGGCGGCGACCTACGCTCTCTCCGCGTCGCACTCGCTGCCGCTGCTCTCGGAGACATCGTCGGCGCACCAGCCGCACCTGCCGCCGCCGCCGCCGCTGCTGGAGATGATCGACGCCGACGCCGACGCCGACGCCGCCGCGCCTGCTACGGGTGGGGGTGGTCGCGCGCAGTCGGCGGGTGGTCCGCTCGGCGGCGGTGGCGTCTCCTCCAAGGCCGCGACGGGGCGCGCCGGCGCGGCCTCGGCGGGCGCCGCCCGCACAGCCGCCGCAGGAGGAGGCGGGGCGGGCGGAGGAGGCGGTGGCGGTGGCGGCCAGAAGGGAATGGGCGTGCAGCGGACGACGGTGCGCGGCGTGCGCGTGGAGACGGGGCGGCTTCGGCTGCCCGACGACGGCGCGACGATGCTCTTCTGCGTGCTGTCGTCGCCCGAACCGCCCGCCGACGCCGCCGAGCTGCTGCTGCGCTCGACGGGCGGAGCGAGCGGAGGAGCGACGACAGCGACCGGGACCGGCGGCGGCGGCGGCCACCGGCGCGGCAAGTCCGGCGGCCACGCGGCCGTCCACATCCAGCGGTGCTGGCGCGGCACATCGACGCGCCGCGCCGTCCAATCGGTCCTCGTCGCGCAGTCCAGCTACGCGGCCCTCGTCGCCGATGAGGAGGAGGGCACCGCCGCCGCCGCCGCCAAGGACGCCAAGGACGCCAAGAAGGACGGCGCGCGGCGCGAGCTCGACGCGGCGCGCGCCTCGATGCGGCGGCAGGCGGCGCGCGCGGCGGGCGAATCGAGTGGCTCGCGCGGCGCCAACTTGGTGGTGGCGCACGCGCTCTTCGAGACGTACCGCGCCGACCTGGCGCTGCTGGCGCCGCTGCTGCGGCGGTGCGCACCGGGGCGCAAGGCCCTCCTCTTCAACCTCCCCGGCCAGGCGCACACCAAGCACGCCCAAGGGCTGAGCGGCGGGCGTGGCGCCGTCAACAACGGGTACGCGGCGCGCGCGCTGCGTGCACTTCTCGTCCACCTGCAGCAGCGCCGCCTCTTCGACTCGTCGGTCGGCGGCGCGCCGTATTGGCTCGTCGGCCACGCCGACGGCGCCGCCACCGCCGCCGCGTACGCGCTGGGCGGCGGCGGCGCCGCGAGCGGTGGCGGCGGCGGTGGGATTGGAATTGGACTGGCGCCGGCGCCGCCGCGTGGGCTGCTGCTGCTGAGCGCGTTCACGCACGTTGACGAGCAGAGAAAGGTGGTGCTGCGCAACATGGCGGCGGCGGCGGCCGCGTCGAAGGCGGCCGGCACCGACCTGCACGACCGCCTCTTCTCGCACCTGCTCTTCTCGCCCGAGTACATTGCCAAATTCGGGCTCGACGGCGCGATGCGCCGCGCGCGCGCCGCGTACAACCCCTTGACGCTCGCGGGGCGCGCCGCGCTGTGCGAGGGGGCGCTGCGCCACGTCGACCTCCGCCCGCTGCTCGCGGCCGCGGGGCAGGTGACTATGCCCCTCCCCGTCTCTCATCTCCCTCCTCCTCTCATCCCTCCTCTCATCCCTCCTCTCGCCCCCTCCTCTCATCTCCTCCTCTCGTCCCTCCTCTCGTCCCTTCTCTCATCTCCTCCCAGGGCGGCCACGGAGCCACCAAGATGGTGCCGACGGTGCTGCTGCACGGGCGGCACGACGCGCTCGTGCACCCGCGCCACGCCGAGGGCTGGCAGGCCGCCGCGGGCGCCGCGCGCGCGTCGCTCCCGGACGTCTTCGCACGCGCGTCGGCGACGGCGGGCGGCGCGGGCGGCGCGCCTGGTGGTGCCCCTGGTGGTGCCCCCCCTGGCGGCGACGGCGGCGGCGGCTGGTTCTGCCGCGAGGAGCTGCCGTGCGGACACATGCCGCTGCAGGAGTGCGCCGAGCCGATGGCGCGGCTGCTGCTGGCGCTGCTCCACGGCGACGAGGTGGCGGCGCGCCGCTTCGACGAGTGGCGCGTAACGGCGCTCGCCGCCGACGACGAGCGGCAGCGCGCGCAGATGCAGCCGCCGCCGCCCGTGTTGGTCACGCCCGCCCGGCCGCAGCAGCAGCAGCAGCACTTGGGGGACGACGACGGCTCGGCGGTGGCTGCCGGTGGCGGCATGGGCCTGGAGGGGCTCAATGACGTGGCGCTGGGTGTCGGGCAGGACGGCAACGCCGAAGAGGACTTCGAGTCGAACCCTGCGAGCAGACCGGCGTCGGCCGCCGCGACCAGGGCCGCGCCCGCGCCTCCCGCCGAGGCGACGCCCGCGGCGGCCAAGGAGGACGAGGGCGAGGAGGAGGGCGAGGAGCAGGAGGAAGAGGAGGAGGAGGAGGAGGAGGAGGAAGAGTAACTGCAGCTGGCTGAAACGGTCGTGCCGTGGCATTTGCGAGTGCAGTCAAGCTGGCACGTGTTGCCTCGCTCCGAGAGCCCTGGCCCGGCCCGGCCCGCCTGCCCACATGAGAGCCTGTTGGGAGCCCGCTCTTAGCGCCCCTGCTGTTGTTTCGCCATACAGGGCTGAGGAGAAGAAGCCGGCAGCTGCGCCGAAGCCAGCAGCGGCGCCAGCGGCACCGAAGCCGGCTGCCAAGCCGGTCGCCAAAAAGGAGGAGGAGGAAGATGAGGAGGAGGAGGAAGGAGAGGAGGAGGAGGGGGAGGAGGAAGAGGGAGAGGAGGAGGAAGACGAGGAGGAGGAGGACGATGAGGAGTGAGCTCCGCGAGCTCGGAGGCTGGGGACTTTGAGCATGTCGTGATGCGCGGTCGTGTCAATCAAAATTCATTAGACCTTTCTGCACGTGGTCTGACGGCCACCCCGTGCCTCAGGTGCTTCGTGTTGTTACCCCTTGCGGCACAAGTTTCGTGGGCAAGGATATTCGCCCGCGCACGATGCGACCCGAAGGCCACCGCGCTATACTGCTGCTGCTGCTCGCGGAATCGCCGCTGACGAGCGGTGCGCGCCTACGTGCTGTGCCGACGAATGGCGCCGCTGCCCGCATAGTCCCGCGCGCCTCGCCTCTGCGCCTGGTCGAGGCGGCGGAGGATGCTCCTCCGTCCCAGATCGGTGCGCTGCAGCTGCCGCGCCGAGGGCCGCGGCCGGAGCTGCCCGAGCTCTCCGAAGAGGACGAGAGTGTGCTGGCGGCGGGCAAGTTCCTGCAGCGGCAGCTGCTGGATAAGGGTAGCGGGAGCGGCTTCGCGGTGCAGGAGGTGCGGGCAGACGTCGACGAGGCGTGGCGGTGCGTCGCCGACTTTGCTGGGTACAAGGATAGAATCAAGACGGTACGCACCGCGGTCGCGTACACGCCTGAGCCCGACTCGCTCTTCGGTGATCTCGCGCCGGACGAGTGCTGCTACGACTTCCTCGTCAGCCGGATCCGGCTGCCGCTCGCCGTGCGCTTCACGGTGAGCGACGCGGAGCGGTACGCGACGTGGGTGCTCGACCGGCCGAGCTGGGTGCTCGCCGAGTCGACGGGCTTCTGGCACGTGCAGCCGGTGCCGACGCGGCCGGGATACGTGCGCGTCTGGTTTTGCGTCGCGGTGCGGCTGCGAGCGCGCGTGCCCGGCTTCGTCGTCGGGCTCGTCTCGCGGCTCGGGCTGCGCAAGGCGTGCTTCTGGGTGCGCGCTGCGCTGGGCGACGGGCAGGACGGCGGCGACGCTCCAGCCGCGGAACTAGCCACAAACGAGGACGCTTGACGGGTGCCTAGGCGTGGCGCCCTGCCGCCATGCGCACACGTTTTGTCGTCCGTCGGGCAGACATGAAGAGTTGAAGTGGGCCACTACGGTCCTGTCTATTGGGTGTAACTATCTGATATTCGATGCTTAAATGAAGCGACACTTCATACATACTGTATGTGGGCGCCCGCACACCCGCTCCAACGTCAATGATGCTTGTGCTTGTGCAGGGTGCCCTGCTGCTGCTGCGCCGTCACGAGCTGCCCCTGCATCAGGCTCATCTGCTCCTTGAGCGAGTGCACCGACGCCTCGAGCTGGATGCGCGCCGACGTCTCGGAGCGCAGCGCCTCCGCCTTGGCCACCACCGTCCGGTTGAGCCACTCGTTGTCGTCCTGCACACACGCGCGCACAGACGCACATCGTCAGAGCGTGTGTGTGCGTGTGCTATGACGTCATACTATGTGCGCGCGTGTGTGCGATGCGTGCGTGTGCGTGTGTGTGCGCGCGTGCGCGTCCCCAGAGTACGTGCACGCATCGTCAGATGCGTGTGCGCATGCGTGCTACGAGTGTGCGTGTGCTATGAGTGTGCGTGTGCGCGATCCGCGTGCGGGTGCGTGAGTGAGTGTCTGCGCGCGCGTGTGCTTGTGCGGCGGTGCGCGTGCGAGGAAAAGTGCGCGAGTGGCCGGATGGATCGAGGGTCCGGCGGGGCGGGGCGACAGCCACCTGCACGGAGTCAAGCCGCTGCTTGAGTGCCGTCTCGCGCTGGTACGCCTCGGCCGCGGCGCCCGCCTTGTCTGCGCGAATCATGGTAGGGCGCGGCCGTGGCATGCACACGTTATAGTCGCATGGCAGGGCGTGGATTCGTGTGTGTGGGCGACGATGCGCCGGTGTCTAGCTGCGTGTTGGCGGGCTGCGCGCACCTCGCTGGATGACCTCGCAGCTCTTCGTCTCGTTCTGGAGGCGGCGCAGGCTCTCCTCCGCCTCGCGCAGCATCGCCTGCGGCACGAGTGCGGGACATGGTGCGGGAGCGGGTTAGCGAGCGGGCTAGGAGCGAGTGGGTGGCGTGCCTATAGCGCGTGAGACAGAGGCGCGTATCCTTGTATAGTAGTATCCGTGTGGGCGCGAGCTCGTGAGGCGCATGAGCACCTGCAGGGACGCGTGACGCTCGGCGCTCTGGTGCAGCGCCATCGCATACGACGTGAGGCTGCCCTGCGTCCACAGCTGCACGCACGCCACGCACGCCATGAAGCCCAGCTTTGGCCATCGCATGCGGCTGCCGCCGCGGGCGGGCTTCTCGGCGATGCTAATCGCAACCATCGGCGTTGAGAAAAGTTTGACAAATGTGAATTATTACCAAAAGGCAACCAGACACCGCTACTAGTATCCACACAGCGCACGACAACAACTGTTAAACTCGATAGTTCTAGGCTGCTATGAGGCTGCCCCATCGGGTAAGGGCCGACGGGCTGGGGCAGATGCGCTCGGCGTATTGCCGAGGACGGGGGCGTCCCACAGGGACCGTCGCGAAATCGATCTGGGTGTGCGGGGAGGGGCCTATCCCGCTGTCAGGTGGGGGCATGCTGCACCTGGAGTTTGACAAATGTAGAGTTTCTTTGATGTTCGTGTTTGGAAGCCCTTTACAAACTTTACATGCACGGTTTAACTGCATGTCTCACGGAAAGAGGCACAACCGCGTGCACAACCACTAGCCCACGCCAGACTCACGCTCCCCTCACACCTCACCAGCCTCACCGCATCGTCTCCCCTCGATCCAGCCACACCCAACAACGAACATCGTCCTGATCACCCAAGCCTGCGCTAGCGCTTTTTTGGCGATTGACTGAAAGAACTCTCCGCATGCAGGAAAAACGGTCTGTAGATAAGACGGGAAAACCTATGGCTACACTCGCCCAAACCACAGACACAAACCGAGAGTGACTCAAAGTGACATGACCCCCACCCATAGCAATCGCCCCCATGCGCCATCCGCATGCAGGCATACTTCCGCATGGCATCCTAGCGCGTACTCCATCGTCGTCCTCGCCGCCCATCCTGCCGCTGGACACATGAAACTGCTTGCCTTCCTCGTGTTCGCGCCGATCGTGGCGCTGGTTACGATGTTTACGCTGACGCTCTTCATATGGGTTGTCGCCGTGGGTTGTCGCCGTGTGGGTTGTCGCCGTGGTCGGCGCCGTTCGTGGGCGCTCTGAGCGTACGGACGCTGCTTCTCACTTTCTGGCACGGCGTCGGAAAAGATCTACAAGCGCTGTTAGTGGAGGAGGAGACGAACCCGAAGCCGTCGCGCCAGACGTGGGCTGAGGCCTTGATCCACCAGGCCGGCGACGGCGTGGCTGAGATCAAGGCCACCACGCCTCACTCAGACAAGGCACAGCCCTGCATGCCCGCCTCGGCGCCGAGGCGGAGGCGGAGGATTCGGCAGACGAGGCAGGCGACGAGAGGGTACAGGCGGCTGCAGACACGGCTCTTGAGCTGGTCCACGTCCTGATGCGCTCCTTGGCAAGGCTCAAGCACACCACGTCAGGTGATGCGACAATGCGCGATGGAGTTGTTCGGGGGCACACGCCGCTGTTGGTCGGAGTGTTGGGCTGTCGTTGCTAGAAGAAAGAGTCACGAGATGAAATGAGGATTACACGAAGCTATGGCTCTTCGTTGTCCAGGACACAAGCCGCACCTGAGGCTGGCCACTCGTCAGGAACGAGAATCCCGAGCAGACGCATGTACACGGTACGCTCGTCTGCCGCCTTGGCCTGGGACAGGCTGAGAGGCTCGTGTGTCGCCGTGCCGAGGATGGGGTTTCGACGCTTCAGCTCCTTGCACGCCTTTTCCGCAGTGTGCGAGCTCACATTTGTGCCCGCGACGTCGAGCGACAAGATCTTCTTGCACTTCTCAAGGAGCAGGTCGACGGCCTCGTCGGCCTCGAGCTCCTCGCAGTAGCTCAGGTTCATGTGCTCCAGGGAGTCCGCAAGGTGGCTGTCGGCGATGTGGCGGATGCCTCGCGACGTGACCTCTGTGCCGGCAAGGAACAGGAACTTCAGAGGGCAGCGCAAACTGGAGAGTCGTGCCATGCCCTCGTCGTTGATTTCACAGAACTGCACGTCGAGGACCTCCAGCTTCGGACAGAAAGTGAGAGCAGCGAGCCCATCGTTCCCGATGCACGAGGTCACTCCGTCGCTGGGGACGAAAAGCTCTTGGAGATCGGGAAAGCCCTGGAGAAACTTCGTAAAGGCTGGACCGGAGAACTTGCACCGATCTCCGAGCCGGAGCCTGCGCAGCGGCGGCGGCCGCACGAAGAGGTACGGCAGATCACGATCAGTGAGTTCGTAGACATCATCGCCGAGGGCATCGGACTCGAACGTCTCGAGCTTCGGGCAGTCGAGCCCCATTTCCCCGAGGAGTCGATGACTAGCTTCAAGGAAGCTGCGCCACCACGAAGTCTCGATGCCCTCGAATCGTAACGAGCGCAGTTCAGGCCACCTGCCCGCCAGCCCTACCGCCTCGAGGGGGACGGGGCCGACCAGCCGTCCGAGGGCAAGCGACTCCAGCTCTGGGAGCGTCTGAATGAGCTCGAGACTGCTCCCACTGCATGGAGAGTCCTCCAAGTGCAGCCGACGAAGCTTCGGGTACGCCTGCACCAGCATGCTGACAAGCTCGTCCACCAGCACACTGGGCACATTGTGTGGCGGCGCCGGGCCACCGGTCAGCACGAGCTCCCGAAGATCAGGGCAGTCGCGACAGATGACACGCACAGCGCTGACGGCAAGGCCAGGGCTCATCGCCATGGTCAGTACCCCGAGACTCAGCTGGACGTTGAGCGACCTCTGCGACGCGCGGCGCTCACGAATGGCGAGACAGCAAGCCTTGCTCGCCGTGCTGAGGCGGCAGGACAGGCGCCAGGCACCAGCGCTGTCGTCGAGGAGGGCGTCGAGGAAGTCGGGCGCGGTAAGCGGCAGAGGCGCTGCCTCGGAATCGTCGCATGCGGCCCGGCTGGCCGAGCGCGTCAAGCGCTTCGTTTGGTCGAGGAAGTCAGGCGCGGTTAGCGGCAGAGGCGCTGCCTCGGAGGCGTCGCACGCGGCCCGGCTGGCCGAACGCGTCACGCGCTTCGTTGCCATGATGGAAAACTCGTGCATGCGTACACAGTTGTATGCACGACCCGCGGACGCCCTAGTGCAGGGTGCTGGGGTAGAAGCTGGCAAACGCGTCGCCTCAATAGCCTCAACAGCTTAAACACCGGGTCCGGCTATAGTGAATCTGGATTCTGTGCTTCGGCAAGGGGTTCGAGGTGTGTAGTTGAGGTAAGCTAACAGCGTTAAACCGTTAAACAAACAGCGTAAACAAAACTTCAGTTTAGGTTCGACTCGGAGCTTGAAGGCGAATCTCTTTACGGTAGCTTAGTGGGTAAACCTGATCTACAGACTGGCTGGAAGGTAGATGCGGCCAAACTGCTCATTCGGCTCGCCCGGCCACAGAAAGGAGTACTCACTGTCCAGCCAGTCTGGCGTCTGGCTGGTCGTCCGCCGCCTGAGGACGTGTTGCCTCCACGGCAGCCCAAGGGTCACGACTGTGGAAACGACGAAAGCGAAGCCCAAGACCGAGGCGGCGATAGCGTCCACTCTGCCTAGGTCTTCGCAGCCATCTTCATCATCGCCGCAAACGAGCACAGGGGAAAGAGCGCAGGTGATTGAGAGGAGGAAGACGATGGCGAAGTTGCTGATGATGAACTGGTCGGCAGCGGTGAGATAGCCGAGCTTCGGCATAGCGTCGTTCGCGACGAAGAGGAGCGCGCCATCGGCAAGGAAGACGGTTGTGAGAATGCTGAGCCGGTCGGCCACACTGCTGACGAGGAGGGCGAGGAAGCTGAGCGATGTGCTCATGACAAGAAGGGATGCAATCTTGCCAATGAAGAACGTTGGATACCGCTGCACAGAAAGCGTGAACGAGATCCGTGTGAAGCTCTGGTTGAGCTTGATTATGCGCTCCTCCAGACCGTAGCTGAGCACCATCCACGCGGCAAGCGCGCTGTTCTCTTGCCTTAGGTTGAGAATGCCCGTCATTGAAAGACCGACGTGAGCCTGCGCCACTGGGCCGCACATCGTCGGAAGCCGAAGTTGCACCTGCTCAATGGGCAGGCCCTGTTGTTGGAAGTCTACATGGACCTCGACCGTGTTCCAGTCGAATGGGAAGTCCATGAGGTCCAATCTATTGCGGACGTGCCCCCTGAAAATGCGTGTCGCCTTGCAGAACCCCGTGCTGGAATCCTGCAGCACGACATCGGGGTCCTCATGTGCATCTTGTGCGCGGTCGAAGCTGTTGGCCACCGTCGGGCAGGGTTTCCAGGTCTCTTCCCAATTGATTTTCTCCTGCTTCTTGCCTATCAGCCGCGTGTCGGTCCAAAAGTAGACCATCTCGATGTCAACCGTCGCGGTGAATGCTGCCTCGTTGACCTCTGAGACGTCCATGACGTTCAGCATCATCTCCACGATAATCGGATCCTCCTCCTTACGCGGATCATCTAGCTTCATTTCCACCGGAACGATCGGCGGCACACTCGGGAGAGCGTCCTCGGCCGGTTTCACGAACTTGAACTTCCCATTTGACAGCGAAACCTGTGTGCTGGCCCGCAAGGCGGAGTGAACCACTGGCCTCGCTGTCACGACTTGCCGGCCCGTGGTACGAGCGCCGCTGGAGCGGCGGCGGCGGGAGGGTGGGACAACATGCGACATGGGCGCCGTGCTAGCGGTGATGGTGGCGCTGCATGGTTCAACCCTAACCAGGGAGCCGTGGCAGCGCGCGCGTGAGGAGTCGGGCGGCAGCGGCAGGATGGGCGGCGAGGACGA
>Ga0115006_10003844_pt1 | contig 10334 bp, 5 predicted proteins | sample ArcOceMetagenome_3_FD_88943 | JGI IMG/M metagenome (GOLD analysis project Ga0115006, IMG submission 88943) | Marine eukaryotic phytoplankton communities from Arctic Ocean - Arctic Ocean- Svalbard ARC20M Metagenome | ecosystem: Environmental > Aquatic > Marine > Oceanic | place: Arctic Ocean...
GTATGAGTGAGTTGATGATTGATTGAATTGTCTCCGGAACGTGTAATGTATCAAGGAACCCATTCGCGAAATATGGTGTAACCATGGCTCTTCATCAAGCCGCAGCGAATTGACTGGTAAAATTGTACTAAGCAGTACCCCTGTATCGATAGCAGCCTACCTAGACTAGCTAGTAGGTACGCGTTGCGATCGCGACCATCGCGACCATCAAGCAACGTCGTCCGAAACAAAAATGAGGCCGGCGGCTGCTGCACGGCATGGCGGCGGTGATAATGATGTGCCGGCGGCGGTGGCGTCGGCACCACCCCCATCCAGTGAGGAATCTTCGGTTCTTGGACAGGGATCTGGTGGTGATAGTAGTAGCAGGGATGATGGTGGCGGCGGTGAAGGCACAGCCAGATCGCCGACGTCCGAGCGGCAGCGGCCGAAGAAAAAACAATCCAAGCACACGGGAAGTGCGCAGCGCAAACATCAGTCGACGGCCTCCTCTTCCTCAAAAAGCAAGAAGCCGCTGGGTGAGTCGGCCGGCATCGCCCTTCTCCTCTCGAATCATTCTCTCTTTGGATTGCCCGAGAGAGTTTGCTATCACTTTGATCTGATCGAAACGTTGCGACGATCCGGAGAAGATAATGATGATACAGATGACAAAGGCGGCGACAGCGGTGCTGCTGCTTCTGGCAGTGGCGGCAGTGGCGGTGTTCGGAGTGTTGCTGTAGCGACTCCCCACAATTCAGCTCCTGTCACCTCTGCGGGGAATACTTTCTGCGGCGTATCATCTCTGCTGGAGTGCGTCCCTCAGATCCCGCCCAACAAGCAGACCAAGAAGCTCCGACGATTACTCCGCAACAGAGTGAAAGAGTTCAACCTCGAGGCCCGTCTGTTCCGTTCGGCTGGTTCCAGTCCTTCTGTCACCAGCAGCCCTCGGTGCTATCAGCCGCCGTCGCTCCCCCTCCGACCCAAACCAACGACGAGGGTAACATTCGCGTACGAGATGACCTCGCTTGTTCTCTGCCTCGATGCTTCGTCGACGATTACTTCGACGTTTGGCAATCTAAGAACTGCTGCGTCCCGGTCGTCCTCTGATGACGGTGAAGATGGCGCCATCTGCGCCCTGGATCGGTTAGGAGGTATGGTCCGTCGATATCTTACAGCATTAGTGGAGCCTGTTCCCGGAGCGGTGGCGACCAATACTACAAAAACAGACGAGACTGGTGATAGCGCTACTAGCAGCGCTGGGAGTAATACGCCGGCTTCGTGGTGGATGCCGGAGCTCCGTGTCACAGTCCTGGCGGTTTTTCCCAAGGCTTCATCTTATGTTTCTGTCGGGTCGGTTTTGCCGTTGCTGGAAAATGATGAAAACGAAAGTGGAAGCGAGTTGGGAAGGACAAGTCTTTTGGTGAGAGATTACCGTGTAACGGATTTGCACTCGGCAGAGGAGCTGGCGTCGGCCGTTGAAGAATGGGCCTTGTCCAAAGTTGAGGCAATCATTGCATCACGCCTCTCGCAGGCCGGTGGTCGTACCAATGATAGAATTGACTCCATGTCATCATCAAGTCTTCGTGATCTCCTTGAGATATGTGACGACGCTCTGGCATCGACATTGCCTCCGGAGGGGCGGCCAGCAGTCGCTCTTGCCACGGACTGTAGGTCTGTGGATTGCCAATCTGTCCTTGAAATACTGGGAAACACTCGACGGACGGATGTTCCTGTACACGTGCTGGATTTATCTTTACGGCATTCTCAATCATCGTTGGCTCAAGCGAGCAGAGGAGGAAGAATAGATGCCGCCAATCAATCAAAGGCAGCTAACGAAATACCAGCAACGCAACACTTGGCCGGACATAAATTTCAAACGTTTGATGATAACGGACCGGAGACGTTCCCCTTGGGCATGTCTGATGATGCAGAGGCTCTCTACGATCTTTGTCGCGCTACTGGCGGATGCTTTCTCGACCGCGCTCTGTTGGAAGAAGCCTCAAGCACAACTGCTGGACAGGTTCCGTCGGATTCTGTGCTCCATGGGGACCACTATCTTGCTTTTAGACGAAGAGCGCTGCGCCCAAATGCTATTCAGTGGTAAGTGTCTTTACCTGTCCTACACCAGTAAACATTGAGCACCCGCTGTGGTCTCTTGTCGGGATGTTCGTGACGCTTCTTCGTCTCATGCTCTTTCCTCTCCTCTTATTTTTTGTTCAACATTCATAAAGGTACACAATTTTTTGCCTGTCGCCATTGACACCACTCTACAATGCGTCATGGGGCCGATTGCCGCCCCCGGCCTTTCTCTGTCGCAGCAAAGCCATGTCCAGTGTCGATCAGTCGAAATTGTTGAGCTGTCTTCGGCCAAGCTCCAATTTAACAGTACGCCGTGGAGCTCCAGCGAGGACTGTATTCTCGGTTTATGCTATATCGCCTGTTCGGGTGAAGAGTATTCTTCTGATGAGACTTATCGAAGGATTTCGAGCACGGAAATATGGCCAGAACACGTCCGATGATGACAAACTTTCGGTTATGTTGACTGTCTCCCTCGAATTTGGTATCGTTGTGCACTACGAATTCTCTTATGTGGCCTCCCCCTTTTACAATGTTTTAGTTGGAAGCGCTCATGCCAAAATAGAGCTCTCCGGTGATCCCGCCTTTATCCAATCCGTCAAAAATGATTTCATCAATCATCAAGTTGGTCAAGTGAGGGACCAGGGGACCATTTCTCAACGCATTTCGGCTCAGTTGTGCAAATTCATCAGGTTTATTAGGAAAGAAGATGCGTTCGATTCTTATCTCACCCCTCGTGAATGGAATTTCCAGCTCCAACCCGGATCGAACTTCCTTCGTCGCTTGGGTGCGATGTCATCTGTGCAGCGTCATCGACATTTCGATGTTGATTCTTCGATTGAAGTGGTCTGTGTCGGCGGCGATCCATTCTCGAACCAGGAGAGTCTTCTCAGCGAATTCATTCAGGAGGATAATGGCGAGAGCAAACTCTTCGAGGCAGTGTCGGATTTTTCCACCCAAACCATCATCGAGCGCGAGTGCTACATAAGGCAGCTCTCGTCCAGTCGGCGAGATCTCGTGATGTATTGTATCGTCAATGTCAAGCGGTCATCGGAAGCGGCACGATTGTTCTCCATTACTCTTGAATTCTTTGGCTGCCAAGATGAACGTGAGCGCATTGCTATCGTCTCAGATCTCAAGGACAAGCTGCACTCCTGTTCGCTTATTGTTCTCTTGCCCAGAAGGGTGAGCCGATATCTGCAGATGCTGAAACAAAGAAAAGCCGGTAGTGTTGAAAGATCACAAAGCTTCCTACACAGAGCTCATTGGACTCTCGCGAAAGACGATGATCTTATTGCAGTCATTTGCCAAAGACGGCGCAGCTCCATTGGAAATTTTATGCTTCTAGATTCCAGTAGGGACCATGCCTTGCTCGGGAAATTTGTTTCTTCAAAAGCTTTGGTCCAGGGCCGAGAGCGGTCTAGTCTCAACCTCGTCCTGTATCATATTCGAGCTACCGGCATGCGAAGACGTGTGCTTGTCGATATTTACATGGAAACGGAGAGGGGATATCTGACCCCCTACGATTTCTCGCCCCGGTCCTCCACAAAGCCCATATTTTATGAATTCTTTGAAAGAGTAAGGCGTAGAGATGAGGAGTGCTCTCTTGCTTTGAGAAGTAGAAGGAGGCTTTTGAGTGTTTTTGGCACCACGAATGTCATCGCTGGTGATATTCATGAAGTCTACCCTGGCGAAGAGCAAGAGGAGGATGTTTCTAGATTGCTCGTTTATGCTAACAGCACCACAAAGTATCTTCGGTTTTTCAAGGCAGGCGCCGGTGCCGCCAACGATGCTTTGGTAACCCTGACGACGGAGTCGATTCTATCCTCTGCATTTTCTGGTGCAACTAACATTGCCGAGCTAAAAATTGATCCGGGAAATTCGGACGGGACCTGCAGAGAGGGGAAATGGTTCCTAATACGCCACGACAATCATACCTTGAGCTTTTTGCATTTGGCACTCTCTGAGGAGGCGATGGACGCAAGCGGAGACGGACAGGTTTTCCGTCAGCTAAATTTTCACACTGTTTACTCTGCCGACTTGTATCAAACAAAGGACGACTTTGACGATGGCGGCGAGGAAGAGGGCGACGAAGAAGAGCATGCAGAGCATCTTGGTGTGACCGAATTTGCAGAAAGAATTGTTGAACGAAATCATGCAAAGAATTATGCGAGCGCCTCGTATCTTGCCCTTCGATCGAAAGCAGAAGACGGCGACAGCGTACAGTTTGACCCCGATGATTTTGACTTTGCGACGAGCTCGTGTCTTGAAGAGGTAAAGGTGACTGATGTCTATGTGTCAGCAACGTCTTCGTTGGAGGGAGATAACGAGATTAGCGCAACCACCGGCTCATCTTTGTCGGCCCTTGTTTTGTCAATGTTTGAGCCCGTCCCCGTGGGCAGAAGTATCGAAATTGGCAATTCGTATTATTTCTATTACAAGGGTGACGAGGCAAACGCCGACGAGGAGCAGATTGTTGATTACTATTCTTCTGGTCAGGATAGAATACATGATCTGACTGTCCCTTACGCAGGGACAATGTCAGTTGTCAGTGAAGACTCGGCATCGCACGACGTCATGTCCTTTTCTTCAGAAGAAGAGAACGACGACGGTGAACAGCTTGCCTTGCTGGGTGACCTGGCCAGATCTACAAGCGCCGATACAAGCCAGGCCGATTCGTTGATGTGGTCTGTGGACCCTCCTGTCTTTGTGCGATTTCTCCTCGATGGCAGAGAAGCATCAGCGAAGGAGCTCGCCGACACGCGTTCCAGCTCGAGTCTCTCTGTTTTTATCACTGTCTTTCGAAATAGTCCAACAGATACGCGAAGTCGTCCAGTCCCTGAGAATAGCTATCGCCTACCGAAAATTCACTCCGCGATAGCCCTCAAAATGGCAAATGAATTGAAGAGCTTTGTCGCGGAGCAGCAATTAGAACGACTCCGACAGGTTGGGTGTCAAATCTTGGAAATAGATCTACGCAGTGCCCTGTATCAATTGTCACTCTTGGAATCTAAGAGCGTAGCGCGCGATCAACTATCTCTTTTGTTCTTTGTCCCCAGGAAGGACGATCTTGTGTCGGCGTCGGCTCCCACGGATAACGAAGAGAATTTGGAGACCTTTTTTATTCTGCTTTGCTCGGAGATCGGTAAGCAGAAGACCATCAAGCTCAAATCTATTGCTGAAGGTAGTGGGGATTTCTTTGTTGTATCTGAAGGTGATTCTCCCTTGCCATTCTGGTGTTTCATTCAGCTGCAGAAGGGTTTGGGCCGCATACTTATCAATGTGCACCATCCAGGTGGTTTCGATCGAGCAACTGAGGTTGCGGCGAGAACGACCGCCGCCATTAAACAAGTATGTCGCCGAGTAAACCAGATCTTGCTGTTGGAAAGTCTTCACCGGACAAGGAACGCCAGCTATATGCTGATTAAGGAGGATGACGACGCTGAGACAGCGGGGAACGTGCGCAAAAATACAGACGACGAGAACGGGGAAGATCTTCATCATCGCGGCGACCTCCACCCTCACCACCGACATCGTCATTTACCCGGGGAATTCGCGTGTCCGGTCAAATTTCAGCGCTCATTCTTCCTGTTCCACCGATGCTCCCGAACCACCGCAGTGATGGCACTGGAATCGAAGGTGCTCCACAACTTTGCAGTGTCCAACCGACGTGGACTCTTCGTGTACAAAGACGCAGATGGTCACGTCTTCTATCTTCGACTTTCGTCTTTTGCCAGTGCAGATGGCAGCGAGGGCATTTTGCTCCTCGTTCATGGAGCCGAAATGCCCGGGCCGTCCATTACGACCGAGCTTTGTCGCCTACTAGAACGCATGTTATTCTCAATCTCGCTCGAAGCGCTGTCGTCCGTCCTCACCAAGAATCCTTTCTACCCTCTTCTTCCTGTCGATATTGGCTGGGTGAGAGATTTTGAGTCCAAATGGACCGCAATCACTGAGACGGGCGAAAGCATCCTGAACGCACCCCGCGAAAACATTCGGACCTACGAATTCCCCGATGGTGTCGAGCCGATGCTGGTGCTAATGTACTTTCGGTAAGTTCCTCCTGCCGAATGCTGTAGAGAACAAGGATACTCTACTGACATCTCCGTTTATTTGGTCCTTCGGGGAATAGATCTTGCTAATTATTAACCCCCCCCCCCCTGTTTCCTCATTGATCGCTTTCCAAAATGATATAATGCTGACCTTCAGTCAAAATATCTGCGGTAGTGGATTCTTCCATCATCTGAACGAGGCAGATACAGAACCGTTAGATTCAGACACCACCGACATCCCTAATGGTGGTCAGGATCACGATAACGAGAAGGCCGGTATCGTGCTACCGTTCGATAAGTCCTACTTTTCATTATTTTACAACAACTCACCGTCACAAGTAGATCCACATTATCAGCCAGTATCGACATTGACCAAGCGCGGTGATGAGTTTCGTAAAAAAAGTGGAACAGGAATTGGTTGGATTGAAATAGAGCTGATTGACAAAGACGGGTCAAGGGTTGAGGCGATCCGAACGGGATCTGTGCAAGAGAAGAATGTATGTAATGCGGATCGAATCAATTATTCTGTGGAGCTCTTACGAATGAAGCGCATTTGTGAGGGCGCTTCTACCGGGCCAAGACGCGCCTCCTGCCATCATCGTGTCTGCATCCGAATACAAAATACTTTGCTTGACGCGAAAATACTGCAGAGTTGGATTGAATTGTCCCTGAATCAAGCACTGGTAGGATTCCAAATTGAGAGTGTCTTGATGCAAAGAGCTACTACTTGTAGTGATGCTTCTGCGTCTCCCATCCACCCTTCCGTCGCGGACGATTGGACTGGATCAAATCTAAATCAAGGAATGAGGAATAGGAGCGGCGAGACCTCGCTCATCTGTTCACGAGAAGTCGATTCCTTGTGTAAAGGTATTCCAGCTCTTCATAGCATCATATCTCGTTCCTTTGATCTGCCTCATCCCGCAGTGGTGAAAAGAGAACTTAACTCGTCCCGAGTGGTGCCATCAACTTTGTTGGCACCCTTGACCCTGAGTCTTTTAGACGATGCTCTTTTGCATGACCTCCACCCAGAAAGGAGGGGTAGTAAATTGAGCTACCGGGGAGGTGCTGTTATCATCCGCACTGCGCCGGCAGAAAACGCTATGCTAGTAACAATCGACCGAGATGCATCAACCGGGTCTGTCAGGGTTGCCGAGACGATTTCCAAAGGACGACCTCGAAAAGTAGTTGACAGGGCCACAGACAGCCCAGAATATATTGTCGCTTTTGGGCTTGGGTATTCTCGCGAGAACGACGACGGCGACGACAACGACGATGCCGCAGATAAGAGACGACATTCATCAGCGTTTCGTTCCAAGTTGGTCTTTCGCGAGCTTGTTGCAGAGGACCCATCTGAGGATTCCTTCTCAAAACGGATTCGTGACTTCAAATCCCTGCGCCCGGATTTGTTCAAGAGGTCTCTCGCATTCATTTTGCATGTTACTAGGTCGTCTCGTGTGTTATACGTGTACAATTGGAACCAGGCCTCCCTATCGAGTGTCATTAGCCGGATGGAAAGCATTGAAAACGAAATAATTCAATCAAACCAACAAGTATCGCTGGACCAACAAGTTAGGTGTTTGCGTGGACTGAATCTTTGGCAAGAAGACGTGTCGGGGCCTCAAAAGATTGCATCTCTTTCAACGAAAAAGGCTGGAAAATCGCAATTGGACACCAGCAAAGTTGGAGGACAAAGACCTCCCGCTCCCGATCAAGGCAATCCTTTGACTAAGACTCAGCCAAAGGAAGGTCCCACACCACCACCACCGAGGAAGATTCGCCGACCGACAAATATACTACGTCCAACTTTGGTTGGCAAATCAGTGGAAGGGAGTGCCATGCAAGCGCTGGCTGCTAGTCGAGCGAGAGCTAGTTCCAAAACTATGCCGGGACAGCTGAGGCCTCAGCCAGTCGCCGCAACTGGTCGCCAGAGTACCAAGTCACGCAAAGAGCGTCAATCAACAACAGCAGTACCATCAGCAGCAGCAGCAGCAGCAGCAGCAGCAGTAGCGGGGCCGAGTAATAAAGCAACAAAACCAAAGAAGGAAGCGACGGGTCTATCGACAAGGATAAAAACAGTCAGCGAAAAAGAAGAGAAAGCATCTGGATGCTCTTCTCATTCTTATGGGAAAAAATCATTGGGCCACCAAAGATCTAATAAGTCCCAAAGAAAGGGATCGATGCCACCGAAGCTTGCGGAGTTCTTCTTGGCACTGAAGACGACCCACTCTTCAGTGATGCTGAAGAGAAGGATCCCTATTTCGATGGCGCAGCATCTCGTTGCAAAACTGATGATGTATGCGCAGTTGCAGAAGTGCAATATCGAGGAGCTGAGGTACATCATCGGTCATTCGATCCCACTATTTTCAACATCCTGTGAGATAACTCAGTGTGGGATTGACCAAGCAATGCCATTTTTATCATTCTTTGCAAAGCGCGTAGTCGAAAGCAATCGGAATGCAAGCATTCTCTCGATCGAGAGCACAACCAAACCCTTCGTTTATCTCAGACAGGACCTTGCCGGGTCTCGCTCATGCCGAGCAATTCTCTTCGCTGAGCTGACTGCCACGAGACACAGTGCAACACAGCAGTTGATTGGAAGAGCCCGTGGTTGGTTGTTTATTCATGCCTCTACTGCGACTATAGGGGTGACAAAGAAGAAAATGAAGAAATCGCGTCGTAGTGTGAACAGGTTTGCTACTAGTAGCAGAAGCAAGAAGGAAAAAAAGACCAAGGCGTTGACAAATCTCGAGAAGACGTCGTCATCTCTCCACAGCGCGATATCGTACTATCGGGTAAGTTTCTGCAGATGGATTTTATGACATTCTTCGTCCCTTTTGCGAACTATCTGTACAACCTCACCGATTACTTTGCTCTCTCTCTCTCTTTTTTCTAGGAGAAGCTGCACATGAGAAGTCAGTGCTTCAATTTTCTTGCATCTCTGTTGATGAAGGTAGTGTCGACACTGGACCCACCAGACTCCTCCTCAAATACAAATTTATCGATACCAGATCCACTGCAACTACTGAGAACGATGTTCTACGAATACCCGCCTTTTCTACAGCGAGAGTAAGTAAATACTATGTGTGTTGTTGTTGGCTGGTGCCGCCTCATTCCCGTATCTCACGAGAGCTTTTTAAAATATAAAATTCAATCCCGAAACGATCGCTGCAGGCTACCAAGGACCAACTACAGGCTCCTTCATAATAAGCTGTGCATCGTTGATTTCGCCCACGGGGACAAGAATATATCTTTCGAACCTGCACGATTTTTCGCGTACCTCTGCTCTCACCCTCCCGACCAATGGGGCATCGTTGAGTGCAGCAAAACCAATCAAAGGCTTCTCATGGGAGACATTACAAGATCAGATGTCCCTTCAGGTAAGTTTACTGGCCTACCGTGTTTTTTCGCGCTCAGTTACCTCCGAATGTTTTTTCAAGAACAGCAATTAGCATAGGACGTAATATTCCCACATCGGCGAGTGCCTGTATCGTATCATATTGTATCGTCGTATCTCATCTATTTCCATTTATTTCTATTTTTAATTTGATCGATTCTTTTTTGCTGCCACCACCCAGCTCGATTTTTCCTACTATGCAGCGAACCTACCGGGAGCACCTTGGATGTATTTCTACTATGTTCGGGAGACGGTGGGACATCGCTGGACGAATACGTGCTAAGCCCTGACCAAATTTTTGCCGAACGATTGCAGGCCAGGATGCTCCGGCTGGCCTGCGGGTCGTTACGCGAAATTATGAAAGCTTCCGCTATTAATCTTCATCGCGACACTCTATGGGCAAGTCTTTCTCCAGAACACAATCGGGACGCTTCTGGCATCAGTGCCGAGGACGTTATGGAAATGTGCCAGCTCTGCAGTCAAATATCTCTTTCCGAGATTGACCCCCGGCTCTCCGAACTTTTCTCGGAAGATAGCGATACCGGCATCAGATGGCACAGTGTTCTTTACTCCATGAAACAGGACCCCCTAGCATTCTCACACTGCCTAACCGTCAAAGCACCGGGGCGAGACGCAACGGCTCATTTGTTTCATTTTCCCAGAGATGACATGTTTGTTTACTTTGAACTTTGCTCTGGGTCGGGAAAAATGCTGGCTGCCAACTTATTACTTCGGGAAGAGAGCAAGCTTGACGATGATGAAATGAATTCTCGCAAGTGCAAGGCCGTGGATTTGGTCGCTAATTGGATTCTTCATTTCCTTTGGCACAACCTATA
>Ga0115006_10003845_pt1 | contig 10334 bp, 8 predicted proteins | sample ArcOceMetagenome_3_FD_88943 | JGI IMG/M metagenome (GOLD analysis project Ga0115006, IMG submission 88943) | Marine eukaryotic phytoplankton communities from Arctic Ocean - Arctic Ocean- Svalbard ARC20M Metagenome | ecosystem: Environmental > Aquatic > Marine > Oceanic | place: Arctic Ocean...
CGTCAGAGTGGCAATAACGTAGTAAGATGCCGGCGATCAGGACAAGGAGCAGCCTGCTGCCTGAACGAGGCGTCGGTCCATTCATCTCGCATCTATCTCTGCTCATCATGCGATTTGGTGTTCGGCTGTTCGGCTTCCGGAGTTCCTGAAGATCGGCGGCTGTTCCCGCCAACAACAAAAGAAAGCACTGAAACATGCAACAGCAGCAAAAATAAATGCGGATGAGCGCGGATGCGATGATGCGATGGCCAAAATTTTTGCTCCACCGGCTCCACCACGCGTGCCACCATGCCCAACCCCGACGCCCTCTCGTCCTTTGGTGACTTGTCCCTGGTCTCCGATGATTTTTCTCGGTCCCTTGGAGGAGATTGCTGCTCCCCCTTCGACATGGGTCCCGGCGCGCCGTCCCTGTCCTCTGATTCGCCCTTCGATCTAGCCCTCAGCATCGCCGAGGGTGGAAGTCCAATCTTCGACCTGACTTGGAAGGAGTCGAGTACCAAGTCCTTTCATACTAGTATTCCCGAGGCATTCATCTCCAGCGAGAGCATGTCGGGGGAGATGTACCCCATGCCCCAGGCCACCTTCGTCTCTTCCATCACCGTCGACGCCAAAACGCTTGGCGCAAAAACTTGTGCCGGTTTGGAGCAGACTGGCGGCGGCACGTCCAAGCCCGCTTCCACCGCGGCGTTCGAGCCGAATGTTGCTGACGCCAAGCCTCAAGCCACTTTTCATTCCGCCAAGGCCGAAACGTTCGCTGACAATACGACCAAGAAGAAGTCCACCGCTCGCGCGACGCGACGCAGCCCAAGGAGAAGCACCATGGCTACCAAGGCCGGCGTCACGATCGCCGACAGTGGCATCTCCACCCAAAGTGCCGCTCTTGCTACCAAGTCGAGCACGCGTGCCACCGTCGCTTCCATGAGCGGGGCTGCTGGCACCAAGAAGAAGGTCGCCGCCGTCAAGAAGGGCTCATCCATCAAGAAGGCGGCGGGGAATGGCGCTTGCCACTGCCGTCACTGCGGCCGTACGTTCACGAAAGAGGGTCTGGAGTATCATCTTGGCCATATGGTCTGTCGCAAGGGGCAGGACACGAGCAAGATGGTGAGACTGGTCGTTTGTCCTAGCTACCTAGCTAGCTAGCGTGATTGGTATCTTCGAATTTACTTGCATCTTCTCTCTTGCCCAACTACATGTAACTCAATTCATGATGCATCTCTTTTTTATTTTCTAAAATTCACTTTCATTGCGTTTCTTGGATTAAAGCCCGCCCCTCGCGGCTGGATGAAGGAAAAAGCTAAGGCGAAGGAGTAAATGACAATCATTTGCTTCCGGTTTGGATATGCCTTCTCAAGTTGCGCTCGGAGTGGTGGATGATTCGATTCTTGGGGTCGGTTGAGCAAGTTCGAATCAAATGACACATGAATTAACCTCCGATTCTGGCGGGATGCGATGGGCGCATTCTCCGCTTGATGATTAATTTGGGTTTTTTGTCAATTGATACAGCTCTTGCCTTCTGACAAGGAATCGGTCACTTCATATATCCCAACTTCTATCAGTCATTCACTTCATATACCTCAACTTCTTGGCACTGAATAGGAGTTCCTTGCAACGGGTGTGTCAAGTGTCCTCGGGCTACAGAATACTCTCAACATGTGGATAGATTAGAAGTGATGCCACAAAATTTCTAAATAGCTAGCTAGTTGCATAGTATAGTATAGTATAGTAGAGGAGTAATCTCGTGGAAGGACCGGCCAAATATTCATACCTGCCTACATGCCAAGAGTTTTCATGCTAAGCCCGGAGTCTGGAACATTGACACAGAACCCGTCCTCTGAGCGGAGGCAGGTTACGATCGATTCAATTGCATTCACAATGGCCAGGTCAATTCCATTCTCCTTCACGAAGAACGTGCTGCCGTACTTCCCCTGCAGTCGCGTCCAGAACAGGTTGGGGAGGGCGAACTTGACTCCATCGCCAACATTGAAATTGAGAACGTTGCCCTTGCCACCGAATTCGTCCACGACCAATATGATGTACTTATCGTCCTTCTGATCCTCCTTCCCCACGCTCCAATAATCCCTCACGGCCAGTCCAGGGGTATTTGGGTACGCCTGACAGAGAACCCGCACGCGGAAGCCGGTATCCTTCTCAAGGTTTGCGAGCATGGTATCCATCCGCTTTTCTTGGCCCGAGGTGAGGAATTTTACAATCTGAATTTTTATTGCAGAGTTTTTGTTGTGTTGTTGTGATTTGGCAAAGGTGGTTGTTCGTTAGAAAGACGATCAATGGAGGATGCTCTCCCTCAACCATGCACTAGCTAGAGTAGAGTATGTGATCACCACCGCAAACTTACCTGGATGACATTCTTTCCTGATTCCGTGGGGAGAAGATCGGGACGGTTCACTGCCTCAAGACGGGCCGACGCTGGCTGAGGAGCGGCAACGCTCAGGAGGGCGGCCGTGCTGATGGCCGAGGCGGCAGTGGTAAGAAGGGAACGCCGGTCGGAGGCAGAGGCAGATGATGCTGAGAGCGCAGTGGTAGGACGTTCCGTGGGAACCGGCTGAAAGGCGAGCGCTGAGGTGACCGTGGAGGCAGCGACGAGAGCAGGAAGGACACGCATCTTGACTTGATACTAGTAGAGAGTAGAGAGTCGAGACGGCAGGCAATCCTCCGGTGGCGGAAGAATGACAACAGCACAGAGAACGCAACGCATGAACGCATGCCATCGCATGCACCGCCCGGCGCCATGGCGCGGCTCTCGAGCTCTCGACGGCTTAGCATCGCTGAGTCAGTCAAGTGCTTTCGATGACGCCATCTCGACATCATCAACTTTCTTTTTTTTGATACGCCGCGGCTATCGATATTCGTTACCACCGTTGTCCGTTGTTCGTTCCGTCATACGAGTAGTTGCCGCAGCAGTTCCCCCTCCCCTTTCATGCGCTTACTGTAGCTTTGGACCCCCCTGCGGCTGCTTGCACGTTGTCGAGCTAATCGTAATTTTTCATTCATCGGTTTTCAAATATTGATCGATGTCATTCCCCATTGTGACTGGCGGAGCTCAGTCGAGCACGTCCCTCCCCCTCCCCACACCGGATGAGGTTATTCGGAATGTCGTGGCGTCGGAAGAACGGTATGAGGAGACTCATCCCCATTCCGAGGAGGATGGTGCTGGTGGTAATGATGACAGTGGTATCCGACGACGAATGATTGGGACGCCGCTGGTCACGATAGAGACCGACGCATCGTCCAAGCTTTGTGCTACAATGACGATCTCATATGTTGAGGCGACTGCGTGCGATCCATCAGGAGACGGCGAGGTCGCTTCGGCGGAAGGTGCGAATGTTTCTGCTGCTCGGCATCATCAGCAGCAGCAGCAGCAGCACGTGGGTTTAACCGCGGAAGTTCGGGTATCCATATCTCCAACCGTGGCGAGTCTGTCTCGGCGAACCAGGGAAACGACCTGTCGGGTTCGACTCCCTTCGAGAAAACGGGGAGGAAAAAAACGCGCCGCTGCCACTGCCGAAGAAGATGTACGGTATGGCTTTACGGATGTATGTCCCTCGGTGGTTTTTTCTTTGGACGGGCAGTATTTGGCGTGTCTCGTGCCGTGCCCTGTTCCATTGATGGCGTCGGACGAAGATCAAATATTGGACACAACAACAACTACGACCGATGACAATAGCAGCAGTTACAGCGGTGATAGTAGTGTGAGTGGCAGTCCCAGTGGTGGAATCCACCATTTACCCACAGCGGCAGACTCGGATTTATCGCCACCTCTTTCGACTGTGGTCATCTTTTCTTTGAAGCGTCCGATCAAGAAATCAGTGAATGATGGGCCAGGACCAGGACCCGCTTTGCCATCGATTCCTGGCCTGTACGATGGAGAGCAGGAACAACAGACGCAGCATATTGATGAGCATGATGATATCGTTCCTGTAGCGACAAGCCCACGTTCATTGACAACATCCTCGGTGGGAAAGAGTGGAAGGGGGGGTACATCTCGAATCGATCAGATTACGAGCATTTGTCCTGCATCGTCGTCGTCATTCGATAGTGTCCAGCAACACTCATTACCGAGTGGCCATGCACCCACTTCAGTATTAGTTGCAGGTACTGCAGATGGCTCCATTCTTGCTGTTGGATATAGACGGGCCAAGGTAGCTGGAGTGCTTTACCGTCCAGGAAGGAAACGAGTAAATCCTGCCGCTTCCAATGCAGAGGGCTCACCCGAGACGCGTTATTCAGACGCACATTCAACGCAGGTGCCGATGGGACCGGAGGCAATCATTTCCATGGACCACATAGCCCCTACCTTGAGCAATGATTTTAAGGGAGGTGCTTTGTCATCCAGCGGTGGAGCAGGTCGGTTAGCGGTGGTTCGTGTCGATGGAACTGTCGCCATGTTTCGAACTCTATTTGTGCAGCCTGGATCTCTCTCAGGAACTAGATCAAGCGACGACAGAGTTACCAAAGCATTGTTCAGCGATATTACCCCTCCATTCATCGAAAGGAACGACAGCGATACCAGCGTTCGTGAAACAGCTGATATTGGGGATGGTGGTTCCGTTGACGGAAGCGCATCAGTTCGGAGTGCAAACACACCCGTTCGGAAGGATAGCGATGGAAGCCTTGAGAGCATAAGAAAAAACGTTCGGGTCGCACAGTCGGCGAATGGAGTCCCCGGTTTGGCAAAACAAACAAAAGGGGGATCAATTGGGCCAACTTCGGTGGATATGTCCGTATCTGAGCCGCTTCCGAGACCAAATCGGTCTTTGAGCACCGGGTCGGTGTCCAGCGTTACTGCTGGTACAGGACTGATGATGAAAATCGAGCGTCTTGCTACGATACGACCGGGAGATGAAGTACCGCCGTGTGCAAAGGTAAATTGGTTCGATATGGGAAAGATCGTGCTAATTACTCGCCCATATCAGCCCAATTTGCACGACATGACACCTCATCGCCAAATCAGGAGCCCCGGTGGTTCATCAAACTTTGGAAGAAGTAGAATTGTGGCACAAATCTGGTCTATTTGTAATGAAGCAGGGCCGGTGCCTACTCTTTCTATTATGGCGACGCTTCGACTAGGAAAGGACGAACTTGTGGAGACATCGCATGGCGTGTTCAAGTTGCAGCATGCCCCGCCTCATCTCGCATTATCAGAAGCTGGTAACTCATCCGACAATGCATCGGTCGACTTTGAACACGGATCTTGGATTGAATCCTCACAACATCCGGTCCCGCTTGCTTACTTCAGCTCTTCGATGGGCATGAGCCGCTTCATTCAAGGCTCTGATTGCATGGCTTTGAGTTGTTCTTTGTTGGTTCCAACCACGGCATTTGTTGGTACGCCGTCACATGTTGCATCAAGGTTTGCTAGAGGAAACGGAGGAGCGGATTTTGCTGGGACCTCGACTCCGTCGGATAACCTTGGACGGAAAGAGAGGCAGCTTCATATTCGACCTTTTGTTTGCCTATGGGATTGGCGCAATTCTGTTATCGGTTTCACACTCCGCAGCTCTATTGACCAGATTGTTCCTCAGCAATTGGTGCCACACGACATAACTTCATCACCAGCATCGACTTCGTTGTTATCAAGGCTTCTACTTAGTTGCGAGCCAAAGACTCAGATTGTGTTTCTTTGCGCGGGGTCAGGAAAAGTACAGAAAGAGGTCTATGACGCTGGATTACTTTCGCCCCCCTCATCAACGAAGAGAGAAAACTTAATGGTGGAAGAAGCCTCGCCGCTCATGATCACATCAGACTCTGTCTCATTTCCCATGGTTGAGAAGGTGAGAATCGCTGATGTTTTACAGTAGCAAATGTCAATGGTCTCATGGTCTCTCTGCATTCAAAGTTGAACATCTCTAATATTTTTGTTTTCTTTTTGCGCCTCTCGTTGCGACTTGATGCATTGCGGCTTGTCACGCTTATTCCGACGTATATACATACTTAATGTATATGCGCAATCTCAGTCCGCTGTCAATATCGATTCGAATGTGTTTTGGAAACACGCTCAAGTTCCTCTCTCATATACCACCATGAATGGTCCTGTTTGCTTGGCAGCAATCGGCAGGCGAGTCGGCCGCTCGATCGCCATTGCCTCTTCCCGGGGTCTTTGTGTCCTTGACTTATCACTAATGATGACAAACAACGGGACAAACGACCGTAGCATCGGTAGCGATCGCGCAAATTGTGTTGTGGGCCACGTATGTTCGATTTCGACGGATGCTATACCGATAGGGATGAAGAATGGCAACATAAAGTGGAGGTTGTTCCGAAATGAAAAAGAAGAACAAAGCTTTCGGGTCATCGCAATGTCTTGGTGGGAACGAAGCGCTGAGAAAAGCAGGAGCTCCGAGGACTTGCTTGTTGCTGCAATCGAGTACATCTCATCGGATAATACTACCCGAAAAGGAACGCAAGAGAATCAATACTTCTTGGTTTGTTGGTCACGTCGACGACTGGGAATGGGACCGTATCAACTGCTCGGAGAAGCCGATGCTAGCCTTGACTCGGGAGGAAAGGCGGGAATAGCGCTTCCGAAGGGCCTTAAGCCGAACGCAATATCTATTCTCGCCGAACCGACTGGAAACCGTAAAAGTTGTCGGCACGGCAGTCCTACATCGTCCAGGGCAGTCGTTTTGATCTCTTCGTCTCGATCTGATGCTCCTGTCACGTATATGGCATATCAACTCCAAGCCTTGGATTCGACGCCCGTATCAGTCATCGATGCTTCGGATAATCAAAAAACAAGTCAAGTACTGTCGAGATTATGCTCCACAGGTCGAATTCCCTCGATGGATGACAGCCCAACCCAAGGCCCAGGATCAAGTCCCTTTCTTGCCGGGGCTTCATTTCAGTTCGACCTTTCTGAAAATACAACGCTAGTCGGCTTTGACTCGCATGCTTATGTCGGTACAATTGGTTTGATCCATGTGGACGGCAGCTTTTCTGCGGTTTGTATTACTCCGTTTGGTCCCAGTTTCGGAGGATTCGTCTTACCAAAGACCAATCGAAAGGATGGATCAAACAGTCTTGTTGTCAACTTTTGGTTGTCGGATGTGATTGGAGGTGACCTGTTGCGGCCACAGCACAGTGAAGGTGGAGATTACGCGTCAAAATCGATGCAAGATAATTTTTACGTTTGGACCCTAGCGCGAAATGACAGGGAGGTATTCTCTTGGCGAGTTCCTTTCTTCGTCAACGGCCAAAACCTTGCAAGGGCGAATACCGAGGTCGTAAGTATTACATGAATGACTTCTTGTTTCATTTTTCTTCTACGCCAAACTTTTCAACTTCTGCAATTTCATATTCAGCTTACCCGTTAGATCCGACCTTCTATTCTATATTTCGTTACATTCAGACTTTAATGCCACTGTCATCTTCGAACAGCCGCGATTCTGCATCCTCACTTCACAGTGGATTGGAGACGCCGATGGTTGTTAGGGCCTCCAATTTCTTCCTTCACAAAGACGCCGGGTTTCTTTCAAATGGTCCCATCGATGAAAATACAATGAAATCATTCCTTGGCAAGGCTTGCTATGTTGGCGACTCTGCCTTTATTACGGGCAACGCAACGAACGAGAATGAGATTGCGATAGGGCCGCTTCCACCAACATCTAGAGGGTGCGTATTGTACTTGGGACAACATTCACGCATCCTCCAACCCCGTTTACCAAATAGTCAAGGAATATTTTCTCCTAGTCCGTCACCCGGCTTCAAGAACACACTCCAGTTCACTCTTTTTGGCACCAGCGAATGTATTCTTGGTCCATCTACAATAATCTCGAGCCTCCATTTAGCATATGCTGATATCGCTGAATCGAGTTTGGCCTCGAGTACAAACTCGACGACTTGCTCCTCTTCCAGAGACTACATCAACTACCTGCTTCACACAAGACAAAACGATGATGTAATTTTCAGTGCTTTACGTATGATTGTTCTGCAGACGGTCAATGCGTTAGCATCGATGGCAAAACGACCAAATCGACATGACACTCGGGCGTTTGCCTTTGCTAAGGCACTTCTACGCGAAGTAGTTACCACGACGAAATCTATCCTCCCGCCTTTAATTTTCTGCAGATTCTTTCTCGGCCTCGGTCGTCAACTCGAACCTCATGACTTTAGCGAATTATTTCCTCTTCCTTACTACGACGTGGAGATGACCAAGCAGACGTCTCTGCCTTTCGAAATCTTATTTCAGGAGTCAATGAGATGCGGTTCAATTGCTGTTACATCGGCTGCGCTTCCATTATTTTCGTCTGGATTAAAGTCTTTGACGTGGTGCAAGCATTTGCTATGGCAATGTCTGCATGTTGTGAGAGAAAATATCAATGAGAACACATCTATCGAGCTCGATCAGTCGTCAGAAGAGAGAGAATTTATTCTTCAGCTTTACAAGTTCGGAGTAAAGCTTGAGGATGTGAACCATGCAGAATCTACATCTGTTTATTCAGATTGCAAAAATGACAATGACGCCTCGCTCGATGCCAGTTCCAATCTCTATGACTCCTACGTGTACTCCGATGATGACGACGTGTCATCTTCCAGCAGAGTAGACGAAGAGATACAGCTGCAACCTCGTTCGAGAATGTCTCGTTTTGTGTCTATGATAACACCAATGATCTGGGATACGACGCCGGCAAAACCGAGCAAAGATGAGATGGAAGAGAAAGCTATCGCAGATGCCGCATCCATGTTTATATATTCTGTTTTTGATGAAGGAAACGACCAATCTAAGGTGTCAAACATCGACGGATCAGTACTGACTGTCGTTGAGGAAGAAGTCGAAGAAATCGAGCACGAAGAAGAAGAGCGGTCGAATTGGGGGACAGAAGTTGTTGATGGCGGTGCGTCCCATAGGGCAAAATTTGAGGTGCCGTCGTTGGTCGATCGCAGTATTGCAGGTGTTGTTTGCGAGCATTTGGTAAATGAATTCCATGAGGCTTGGAGGCTTGCTCATTCTGATCCGTGTTCGTTGTCAAGTTGGACGGCAATAGCTTATATTGCCGCTCTGATGGGTGAAGGACGAGGCGATCTTCCGTCACAGGCTATCGCGGATTTCCGAAACATTTTGCAAACCATTCCCGAGGAGGACCTTGCGCAGTACGCACGGCCCGGTACCAACGTTTTGATCAAACAAATCGACACGGCTTCTCATCATCTTCGTGATCATGATGCTGGGTGCGTTTTTGATTTGATTGTATTGCTATTACATCGCCATGAAATGCATCAGGATGTGCAAGAGTATGCAGTTCCTTTGATAGTCCTGGCGATCATCATGGGGGGGATAGCCGGGCGACTCGAAGGCGTGATGGTGAGTCCAATCGACAGTTGGTATTCAGCATGTACCTAGGTATTGAGGAGAGGGTATGAAGTAGGTAAGAAAAATCCTAAAAAGAAATCAAGACTGTGCCATGTGGGCTACAAGCCCCAGCTCTAACTTTATGGTCTGTATAACTGTACCATGGTAGTGCATCCTAGTGAATTGTTCCACATCAGGCTCCGTCTATGCCGAAGGGACATGTTGGACACGATAAAGCCCGCATCGCTTTCAACATGAATTCCGTGTCGCCACCTTCCAGTACTCGTAAATTGCAATCACGCTCCGTCAAGTTTTGAATGCCTGCCTCCTTGGCCGCCAGATTGCGCGTGGATGATATCTTGCAACCTTGTAGTGCTCTTCGTTTTGCCGCCCCTGGACTGGACGGATTGTTGTCATACACCGACCCTCCGGACTTATCGCCACTGTTCAATCTCGCCATATTTCGTGCGTTAGAGGAATAGAATTTCTGTTCCGGTATTGCATTGGATCGTTGCGGATCGGCAACGAGGGCCGCCAACGCGGCAGCGGCACCTACATGTATCCCGAGGGCATCTCGCCGAGTCAAAACCGATGCTTTCGAAGTTGATTTTATGTCGCCCAGTTCGTCTCGCCGAGTCGATGCGCCTTTCGAAGTTGATTTTATGTCGCCCATCAGTTGAAAACCAGCGGCAAGGATGAACGGAAGCACACAAACAAGGAAGATGTGTTTTGGATGAAACATGGTCGGTGAGGCGAGGAGTCGAGTCGTCAGAGAAGGGAGCAAAAGTGTGAAGTCAGCAAGTTATGGTCACCCCCAGCATCTTATCTGGCATCTGCCTTGCGTTGCGTTGCAAACAATCGTAATCGATCGATCAAAAGCAAGCAAATAAATTGCCGTAATTTCGGGTTCTGAAAACGCAGATTTTCGGCGACGTCAGCATCGGCTTCGTCTTTTCGTCTTGCTTGCTCTTCGCGTTTTTCGCCACTTTGTGCGCATGCGTGGACGTTGGACCGGTACACGTAGAGCGTA
>Ga0115006_10003846_pt1 | contig 10334 bp, 10 predicted proteins | sample ArcOceMetagenome_3_FD_88943 | JGI IMG/M metagenome (GOLD analysis project Ga0115006, IMG submission 88943) | Marine eukaryotic phytoplankton communities from Arctic Ocean - Arctic Ocean- Svalbard ARC20M Metagenome | ecosystem: Environmental > Aquatic > Marine > Oceanic | place: Arctic Ocean...
ATAAATATATAAATTTATATATATATATATATATATATATATATATATATATATATATATATATATATATATATATATACGTTGAAAGGCCATAATGGTGTATACGTTAGAAGGCCATAATGGTGTATACGTTAGAAGGCCATAATGGTGTAGTCCTATACGTTAGAAGGCATGGTTGCATGGCGATTGGCATGCATTGACTGGCATACTAAATTGCATGCATTGACTGGCATACTAAATTAAACCTGAAATTGAATATCAAATACTAAATTAAATCTAAATTAAACCTGCATGCATTGAATGGCATACTAAATTAAACCTGGACGGGGCACATCTGATTGGCTTACGAAACGAAACCTGACGGTCGGGCGTGTGCAACAGGTGCTCAATTTCGAAAAACGCGCCCCTATTCCTGTGAGTGTCCTGCGGCCGCTCTCTTGCTCCCTGTCTGTCGTGCTCCATGCCCCACGTTCTCGGATTCGCGCGCTCTCTTTCCGTGCCTCTTCCTCTCTCCTGATGCTATCTGGTGGCCAGCAAGGCTGTGGTCGACCCCCTCCAATTCTGTGCATGGGTGGCTGAATTGTGCACTTTGTTACACACATGTTGTGATTATGGCTGACGACCGTGCGTCGGATACAGATTATTAATTTGTTGCGCACGGAAGCGATTGATCGGGGCATTGAGAAGGGCATCACAGCGGGTAATGCTGCCTCCGTATGCATCACTCTCGTCTGCTTTTTGAGTGCGTGTGTGAGAGTACACACGCCACACGCAAGCACGTCTCCAGAGGATTAATATCTCTCACTAATCTGGAGGACAGAAATCTGAGACTTGTGGCGTTCGATGCAATGTGCAGAGAGCATACGCGAGCACAATGAGGAGGCGTTGCTGGAAGAGGGGTTGGAAGCTGTGCAAAAAGCCTTTATGCGATCTATGAGATTAGAAGATGGCGAGTAGGTAAGCAATATTCACTTTGAGAGGTGATGGAGCTGTAGATGACAGCACCAGGCCAGACGCGGACATGCAGAGATACACACGAGTAGAGGTTGAATTTTTCAAGCAGCAGTGGCCATCCCGCCCCTGATCAGCTTCACTGTGTACTCTTCGTCGTCCTGGCCTTCGTTTTCGCGAAGAAATGTCATCTCAACTGATGTTCCAATCGGCCCGAGAATCATCCCACGCACTGGATGCAGTGGTTCATGTCAAATGTAGGCAAGACGTGCAGGAGAAACAAGCTCGCATTAGTAAGTGTCAGAACAGACTCCAGAGGGATTCAAAAGTGAATTGACCTGCCATGATCGATTCGTGCGTCACGTCCTTGCCATTCACCTTCACTAGCTCGTCTCCTACCCAAATCTTCCCGCTCCTGGCAGCTGCTCAGTAACAACATTGCGTCACACTAGTGCGTACACTCTCTTAGGGATACACTTGCGTCGGATATGGTTATACGTAAGGAGCAGCATGCAGATCAGAGACTGTGTATCTACCTGGCCCGTTTTGCACCACTTGGACTGCTCGATGTGGGTGGTTGTCCGTCAATCGCAGCCCCACACCCGCCGTCTTTGGCCCAGGCGGATTTGCGTTTCGCGGAGTGCCCGCTCCCGACCTAGCTGAACTGGGTGCCGATGTGTCGCCGTGTTTGGGTGCCAGTTGCAGCTTGGGCACTTTGGCAACATCACCGCCACACACTCCACACTTTTGAGCTTTGACTGTGTACAGGCAATAGATCAGGACCTCTGAAGAACAAAAGACATGTTCTAGCAATGTCAGGAGAACTAAGGGACACATTACGTTTGTCCTGGAGAGCAGCAATTTGCTTGGTCGCACTTTTCACCCCTGCTTTCTGGACATTCAGTTCATCCTGTGAAGAGTTGCAAGAGACATACAATCAGGCATGATACGTCAGCGCGAGGAATTTCCGACGAATTGAGCATTGGACGCTCTCGATGATATCGATAATGGTGCAGCACTACACAAAACGCTTGCACCTGGTGTCCCTTCAGCTCCTTTTGCAATTTATCTCGTTCCGACATCAGATTTTCGATGTTCTCATTCAACTTGCTTATCTGGCCATCCTTGCGCCCCATCTGCCGAGGATACATCCCCGCAAACATTAATAAACGATCACATAAAGCAAAGACGCTGCATCGTGGGGGCGAATTCACACCTCTGATGATATCTTTTCCCTGTGATGGGCCTCTTGACGTTTAGCATCGTCGGTCTGCTGACCCATTGCTTGCAACTTGGCTGTGAGATCATCTCTGCTTTTCTCTGTCCTCACGTGCATGGTCAGGCTGTTGTGTGGATGAAGCAAACATGAATTCTCAAACAAAAAAGTAAGGCAATTGGCCCAGGTATATCACTCCTTTAATAACCTGGGTTCCAACGGGACAAACACAACATGTGAATCACCACCAAAGTACGCTCTTGCTGGTTGTCAAATTGGGTGAGGATTAGCGGCGCTGTGGACAAATAGATTACCTATTTCGGTCTTCTGCGTTCGATGCAAGGCTAATTCACCTTGAAGCTCCTTGATGCAAGTGTGGGCTTGGGCGAGATCTGCAGTCAACGCATCACGCTCCTTTTCCCTGCGAGTCGAGGGTTGAAGAGTTTGAATTGTGCATTAGCAGTTGCTCTTGACGATTAAGAACACAAATTGCCAGACTTATTGTTTGACAGTCAATCTTGCGGAGTGATTGACTCACCAGCTATTTTTCATATCGTTGACTTGATCCATACCGTTCTTGGTGGAGGATCGAAGAGCCTCTAACTCAGCAAAAACGTCTTCTGCGGCATTGCAGATCTCTGGCGTTCGCCCACGAAGCCTGCAAGAGGAAGCGCTCGTTAGTTGTCTCAAGATGGGCAGTAGGAGTCATGGCGAGCCTTTTGCAGAAGCAAAACAAGCTTTGTGCGTGCTTGCACTCATCAAGCATTAAGGAACACACCCTTGGAGATTGGGGAGCCAACAGCCACGGGTGAGACAAACATTGGAGATCGTGGTTCCATTCGCGCCCGATTCTTCCGATCCGGTTGTGCGTACGAATCGCAGCGTTAACTTACTACCAATTGGACCAGTAATGGCCTCCTCTACGTGTGCTTGATCGTGCAGATCTGCAATCAGGCACCCTGCCACCAGATACAAAATTACATCTGTGCTGACGTGCCTTGCCACTCCAAACGGCATGTAACATGCATTCATCCTCTTGTTTTGTCACTCTCTAATGCTGTACTGCATCGTTCACATCTTTTAAAAAATACCGTCGACTTCAATCAGCTCATCTCCGATGTCAATCTTTTGACTGGCTGCTGCAGGCCCTGCAGGCACAACCGTCTCAACTCGTAACGATAATCCGCCTGGAACACCTGGATTTTCGCGTAGACCTCCACCCTGCTCCTTGGCAAACGAAAGACCAACTCCAAAGCGTCCAGCGGAGGGCTTGCCGGTTGCATCGCTGCCATACAATTACACGTGTGTATGGATGTTTGCATGTTTGCATGCATGCATGCATGCATGTATACTTGCAGGCGTGGATATATCATCAAGACAGTACCAAATTGCAAATGCCAAACGTTCTGCCTCCTCGTGCATGGCTTCGAACTTCTCTCTCTCCTCGTTCGCCAATTGCAGCGCCTGTTTAAGCTGCTCGATCATGGTTTTGTCCCCAATTTCCCTGATTTCGTTTCCCTTTCGATCTCCTTCAAACTCCCCCAACACTCTCTGTAGTTCCTGCAGCGCAAAGGAGATCCCAATAGAATTTGAAATAAATTAGAACATACGGCAGAGTGTCAATGCTGATTAAAGGTGGAACAGCAATGTGCCCATACCTGCAGTTCCTTCATCTTTGCGCGCAACTCCTCTTCGTACTTAACCTGCCCAGTCTCCTTCGCTGCGTTCTCCTTCTTCAGCTGCATACATTGCAGCCAGAGTCCGTGAGCGTCGCCATATGCAAATGTAAATATGCGCAGAAGCATGCATATGCACACGTGTGCATGCGGATACGCACTCAATTGCTTACGCGCGTGTATACCGCAAGGGACTATACTATATCATCACATCCACAGCAGTGAAAATGATGCCACCTGTTCTATGTTTTTCAACAGATCACTTCTTTCACTTGACGCCGCCTTGACTTGCCTTGAAGCCTGGTTACAATAAGAGAGTACGCGGTGACAGGAAAATGTCAAGCATCTGACACTTGCTCAATGAGCGTAACAAGCGATCAAGCACCGATCAAGCACAGGGTGATCGTACAAAGACCTTGTCCAGATCTCGAGTTGTAGCCGAAAGTGACGCCTTGAGACCGTCGATTTCCTCCTTCAACTCCTTGAGCATCTTTTTGAAGCCATCGATCTCCGCATCTTTGGCTGCAACGAGTTTTCCCTGATCTTCAAGATCTTTCAGCAAGTGATTACATCTTGCCATTGCTTCGTCGCGTTCATGATTGGCCTTGTCAAGTTGCTGTTTTCGACGATGTTTGTCCTCAACGGCGAGAGCTAATGCTTCTTCTTTCTCTGTCTTCACCCTGTGAGCTTCTTCGCAGGCTGCGCGTGATGATTCTGCCATCGCCTTGAGCGTTCCTGACACATGTGACGATGTCAGCAGAGAACAAAGCTGGCTGCATACACGTGAACACACATATGTGCCTTGCGCACTGTCGTGCGTGCACATTGCATGCATGTATCCATGCACATATGCAGCAATAAAAGCATCTATACAGAGCTTGTATACCTAGTTCCACGGCCACGTCAGCACTCTTCTTATGGCACTTCTCAAGTTCTGACAGTGCCTCTGTCTTGCTATTGACTGCTGACGTGATCTGATCCCGCAAAGATTTGACGAGAGCTTCCGCTTTTTGGTCTTCTTTGGCCTGGCGGGTTGTGATGTCTGCCATGCTCCAGCGGGGTCAGATAGAACATTGATGCTGACATTCACTGACCTCGTTTCTTTGCTTGACATCTGAATCTGTGAGTACTATTTTCTTGCTGCTATTGCACACATGAACACATATTACCTTACACACATGTAAACAGATGGATGAGTGTCATATACTTGGTGTAGGAGCCTACACATATGACGAATGAATTAGACAGGTATACATACATTACATACCCATTACGTCAGAAGCAAGCTTGTCTCGTTCTTTCTTATGCTGGGCAATCTTGTCCATCATCTCTCCCCTTTCAAATTCATGTTTTTTCTTCTGCTCGTCCAGTAAGCTTTTCGTTTCTTCGGATTTGGCTTTAAACCTTGCAAGTTCCTCATGCAATTTTCCAGCTGCCTTGACTGCCTCAGGCGATACAGATAAAAGACCTGGAAGTCTCGAAAATGGATCCTTCTCAATACCTCTCTGACGCAACAACTCTGCGACGTAGGGCTTTCCGCCATCTGTGGGCTGCATCTTGAGTCGAACGGTGCGCCCTATAGGCCCAACCAACAACTTGTCAACTTCCTTAGACGACAACGAAGCCACGTTTTTACCGTCAATTTCAACGAACACGTCACCTTGATTGATGTTGGTTCCTTGTGCTGGGCCCTCAAGTATTTCTGATACAGCTGTGTTTCCATCCTTTGTCGACGTCATGATGATGCCCAAGCCCGCGGGACCTGCAACCAGCGGGAGACAAACAGAAGCATGCATTCTTTCGCCAGCGTCGACGAGTTGCTTCACCGCACTCTCAGCAGAAGCTTGCCTACGTTGCAAATCTTGCACCTCTGCTTCAGCTATCTTCTGAGACTCTTTCCAGTCTGCAAAGATCTGATCCCGTTCAAGCTCAGCTTTTTTTGCTTGCTCAGCAAGAGCTGTCAATGTTTCAAATAACCCCTCCATCTCCGCGCGTTTTGCATGCAGTTCTGCATCTATCTTGCGGCGCTCTTCGTTTACGCTCTGCGAGGTCTGCGCCTCTGCATCAGCACGCTGTATTGCCGAATCTCGTTCGCTCTCGAGTCCTGCTATCATGCGAGCCTGATCTTGTATCTCCAATGATCTTGCCTGCGCCGCCTCTTTGAGCGCATCAGCTTCCCCTTTTAAAGCCTCGATCTCAGCAAGAGATGCATTGTGGTCTGTTCGGACTTTTTCTAGCGCCTGGCATGACGAGGATAAGTCTTCACGGAGCTTTGTCTGATGAACTAATGCTTCATCAAGCTGTGACGCCATGCTGTGCATTTGTCCCTGAAGCTTCTCCTGCGCTCTTTTCACGTCGGCCAGCTCCTTCTCCCTGTCAGCGATCAATTTGCGCGGATCCGTGGGCGCATCGGACCCAGAGGACTCTTCCAAAGATTGAAGCATTGCCTTTAGTTCTCCAAGCTCCATAGCCATAGCACAATTATGCGTTTGCACTTTATCGAGCTCGTTGTCAGCCGCGGATTTTGCCTTCTTTTCTGCAGCAATTTCTGTGCGAAGCACATCGATTTCCTTCGCTCGTTCCACTTCTTTCTCCATGGCATCCTCTTTTATAACCTGAATTTGTGTTTTCAAAGTTTCTATTTGTCGCTTTGCACTGTCCACTTCAGACATCAGCTCGCCACGCTGCTTATCCCACATGATATGACTGGCAGCGGACTTGGCCTCAGCGTCATCGCGTGCACAAGAGGCAGCATGTAGGTTGTGATGCATTTTTTCGGCAGCTTCTGTTGTTTCAGGCGTCAGATGGTCTTGCAGATTGTCAATAGCATCGTTCGACGATTTGTGCGTTCTCTCACGGGTCAATTCCACTGCCTTCGGGTCCCCTTGAATTTTGAGCTGCACTTTTTTGCCAACCTGTCCTACAAGCATTTTTTCTGCAGCCTCTCTTGTCATTCCCGCCACCGCCTGCTGATCGATTTCAACCAGGACACCAGTCTTGAGGCCAGCATTGCTTGCCGGACCGCCTCCAAGAATCTCAGCCACGATGACTTGGGCTGTTGAATTCACATCCAGTACAATGCCAAGCCCAGAGGGTCCGCCCAATATGGGCCTGCAAACGGCAGCATGCATCAGTTCTCCCGCCCGCACCGTGCTCTTGAGTTTTGCGAACAAATCAGCACATTCATCTTCAAGACGTTTTCGATGCGCAATCGCGTCATCTGCTCTTTTTGCTTCTCGAGCCATCTGTATGGTCATTCGTTTAGCTTCAAGGTGTAGGGAATTAGACTCCACGTGAAGCGCATTTACTTCCTTCCTTTTCTGCACCAGATGCGCTTGCGCGACAGCCAGCTCTGCTGCAATTGCTTCAGATTGCACACGATCTTGGGCCATCTTCTGTTTACAATCTTCAGCCTCCCGAAGCGCGTCCTGCAATTTCTTTTCGAGTGATTCGACTTTTGCCGTGCTCGCATCGCTTTTGTGCATGGCACGCTTCAAACTCTGGGAAAGCCTCTCATTTTCGACAGCAAATTGCTTGATGTCAACTGCACACTTGTCAGCTTGCCATTTCTTCTCCGCTAGAGCAGCTTCGAGTTCTTTAGTTTTGACCTGAGCCTCGTCAAGATCTGGGATCAGTCTGTTGTGCGCTTTGTCCAAGGACTCAAGGTCAGCACTCACATTCGTATGCTGGGCTTGTAAAGTTTCCATCAGCTCACTTTGCTCCTTAATCTTGACTTGGCAAGTGCTGAGCTTTTCCACCAAAACTCCATTTTGTCGCGTGAGTGCTTCAATCGTCCGCGTTGAATCCGCATGATCAATCCCGAGTCTTGCGTGGTCTGATTGAAGATCCAAAAATGCACGACTGAAATTTGTCAGCTCCTCCTTGATCACGTCCTGAGCTCCCTGCATCTTTGCGGCGTCCTGTCCCACCTCTGCGAGACGAAATCGAATATCGGACACAAACTCATGCACCGTGGCAGCTAGTTGATTCAGACACTTGATGTGGACTTCTTTCTTTGAAGTATTCAATGATTTTTCTGCGCGCAGTTTGGTCATGACTTCCTTCTTTTCCTTTGCTGCATTCTGCACCTCGTGGCGAAGCGCAGAGATTTCAGCTTCAAGAAGCATTTTTTCTTTGTTGCATGCATCTTCGAATTCCTTGCGAGACCTGTTCGAATGAGTTTTCGACGTCTGCAGTTCATTCAATTGCTTGTGCAGATTTTTGGCTGCCTCGCAAGCTTCATGCTTCAGCTTATTCACCAATGCATCTACGTCGGTACCTTGCCTTCCATCGCGTAGAATTTGGGCGTCATACGTCTCCCCTTGTTTATTCTGGCAGCGGAGATTCACAGCCACACCTACGCACCCAACTAGCATCCTGCACGAATATTTGAGGAACGAGATGGTCAATAAGAAGAGTGGACGCACGGGCTCAGACACACACACGGCCATGGACATGAAAACAAACGTTCACCTTTCAGCCTCTTCCATCACAAATCCTTGTCTGTCGCTGTTGGAGAGAAGATTTTTATGGACAACACTCTTGACTTCTATGCCATCGATCGCAACAATCAAATCGCCCACGTGCAAACGACTGTCAGCTGCGGGTTTCCCTTCCAAAATTTCCTTGATGCAAACCCCTTCGAAGGATGAGTCCACATCCAAGACCAACCCTAGCTGAGAGGAGCCTGAGAAGGGGTTGCAGACAGCTGCGTGCATGATTTCACCAGCCTGGCATGCATCAACAAGTTTTTGGAGAAGAGACGAAACATTTTGCTGCTGCTGAGCTTCAGAATCTCGCACTTTTTTTTCGGCATCAATTAATTGGGCCCGAAGTCGGTCGCAGACGGTTTTGGCTCGGATTTCGTCTGCAACAGCTGCACTCAGCTTACGTACGAATTCGTTGTGCTCACTCCGTAAAGTAGCAAGCCGCTTCTCCAAATCTGCTAATTCTACTTCTTTCGCCCGTGCTCTGTGAGCCTCGCGGTCTGCTCTGCTTGCCTCTAAATCCCGCTCACCCTGCACGGTGTGAATATTACGCAATGCCTGTTCTAATTCACGAGACCGAGCTTGTGCTCCTGCCTTCAGCCCTTCAATTTGACAAGCCAGATCTTCATTTTCATGCGCCAGGTCTGCGATACGCCTTGACAGGTCTTCTTCTTTCTGGTGTGCATCGTTGAGACTCGAATCAAGTGCAGCCTCAAGGTGCTGAACGCTCAATAGAGCATCATTCAGTTGTACTGTCAACTTGTCTGACAGCTTTTGAAAATCTTGGGCCTCGGCGAGCGCGCCCTGAAGCAAATGCGTCTTGTCCATAGATTCCCTGGCTGCATCTGCAGCCTCATTCCTTGCCGCCTCCAGTTGGGCTTGCAACTCGGAGATCTTTATCATCTGCTCGGAATTTTGCGATCTGAGTTGTTGAGCAGTTTTCTCAGTCTCCTCGCGCTTTGACCGCTCAGCCTCGAGCAACACAATCGAATTTTTTGACGCAGCATCCTTGCCACCCCGGGCCTTCTGAAGTGTACTTGAAAGAGCCTTGTTCTCCTTCATAACGTCCTCAAGTTTCCCCTGGGATAAACCTCAGTCAGACTAAGGAGTGACAGGCAGGTCGACCTAAGAACAAATAAACTAGTTGGATGCAGCAGTGTGCAATACGCCTTTCCACACACAATCGCTTGGAAGGCAAGCAGAGAGATACCGCAGTTCCGACAAGATCTCCCCGCAGCTTCTCGTTTTCGGTCTGCCGATCCTTCAGGGCCTTGCGAAATTTTTCCAGTTCTGCCTTGCCAGAGGCTTGTGCCTCGGCTGCGCGTGACTGAAGTTTTTCGAGCTCTGCCTGCTTTTCTTTTGCAGCATTGCGAAGCTTCTCGACCTCGGACTGAAAAAGTTGACGCTCGTCCCCCTTGAGCTCTTTGTATTGCTGCCTCAATTCAAAATCCTTGACCTTTTTGCGAAGATGCTCGAGTTCGGCATGCATGTTTCTTGCGATTGATTCCGCAGGTGCCAATCGCGCAACCAAATCGTCAATGCTACCGAGTGCCGGCTTGTTCTTGCCCGGTGAGGCTGCATCATTAATGATTGCCATGTGCAGGGACAAGGCGAGCTCTGTGAGCTTGTTGACATCTGCGTGTTGTCCTGATGGCGACTGCGCTTTCTGATCCTGGCAATTCTTCTGTCCCTCGACTTTTTCTTCTCTTTCAAGGTCCAACAGACCCCGCAGTACATGCGACATTTCAGAAACCATTTTCCCCTGTAGTTGGCGAGTCATCAGGGTTACTTTGGCGTCATCTCTCTCGGCCGGCACCCCAGAACCCTACAACTCCCAACGCCTCTATACCACTACTAGTTCCCAATATTTCTCGCGCCTAGGACTGCACAGGCGTCAGATGCGCTGCCTGGTGCAGCTATGTATGTATGTATGTATGTATGTATGTATGTATGTATGTATGTATGCATGTATGTATGTATGTATGTATGACATACATACATACA
>Ga0115006_10003848_pt1 | contig 10331 bp, 12 predicted proteins | sample ArcOceMetagenome_3_FD_88943 | JGI IMG/M metagenome (GOLD analysis project Ga0115006, IMG submission 88943) | Marine eukaryotic phytoplankton communities from Arctic Ocean - Arctic Ocean- Svalbard ARC20M Metagenome | ecosystem: Environmental > Aquatic > Marine > Oceanic | place: Arctic Ocean...
AGTCACTTTACTGGAAGCTGGTACCATATTTTTGTGTTCCCATGGAAACGGTGCATGTTATTCTGGTTGTTTCGGGCCCCTCACCTAAACTTAGTTTTTGCAAGTTGTCTTCACAGCTCTCTTTTTTTCTGGGGTGTGCACTGCAGAGGACGTCCGGCCGCGCTGGTCGGCGGCCGGGCAGCGGTTGGAGGCAGCGTGATCTCCGCAGGCGATTGGAGGGCGCAGCTCAGACCGCAATAGCAGATGGACCTCACGGTATGTGGCGTCAGCATGAACCCAAGCCCTCCTGCAGAAGACAGTCGACATAGCAAGCGCATGGGTAGACCAGGCTGTGCGGATTTTGACGCCCTGTGCGTGTGCAGGCCGGGCATGTGCTCCCTCTGCCTCCTAGTTACATGCAAAACGCCAACGCTAGGTTGATCCACTGCTACCACTCCACGCGCGCGCCGTTTACGCGCCTGTTTGCAGTGAATAGATCTGCTTGTTTTTGCCCTCTGGGGCCCTGTTCCACAAATTTTCGTTTGCTTTCTCATGTGGCATGTCTGGCAGCGAGGCTGGTGTCGCAAGCAATCGTGATGCGACAACAGCTGTGTATTCAAGAGCGCAGCATGATTCTGCCCTCAGGATGGAAACGGCGTTGAGCGAAAACCGATTTCTCAAGGATCGATTGAAACTGCTTCTATCCGCCACAAACGCGTCCACACCGGCTTTGACCCCTTGGCTGCAGAGGCATCACGACGTGGAGAGGAAAGATCAAGATCCCATGCAGCAGGGATTGAACTCCCAGGGCGAAATCGAAAGAGTACTCAATGAGAATCAATTTCTCCATGATCAAGTGCAACTCCTTCTCATTGAGGAACAGTGGGTAAATGGCAAGCTAAGCCAACAAATTTACTCTGCAGCCTCACCTGAGCGTCAGCCTCCCTCCACCAGAGCTCCTGTGCCACCCACCCAACCTGAGGTGCGTTCTGAGCCAGAGAAGCACACGGAGATGCCATTAAAACCCGTGCGGTGGACCGTCATCACCGACACAGATGGTGATACCAAGAGAAGAGACAAGGATCCGACATCCCTGTTTGCCGCCCGTGGAGCCGTACGAAGGTCACCACAGACGGCAAGCAAGAACTCTTCCATCCCATTGCTACTTCCAAGCACGGATATTCCGCCTGGATTGTACGGGTCGATCCCCTTGTTTAAAACCAGTATCTCTGAACAGGTAAAATGCAATGCACATCGTGACATTTTCGCACCAGTTTGCTAAAACAGTCAAATGCGAGCAGCGCTGGAGTCTCTTGACGGCCAGAACTGCCTTGTGCAGACCGCGTATGCGAATTCCACGGAGGTTCACGTCAAGATCTTCAGCATGAACAGTTTTGATGAAAAACAGCGCATTAGCGGCGGGAGTGAGATCGAAGGTGTCATGCCTGTCATGCATCACCTGTGTACATCCCCTGCGTATTGCGAATTGTTTTGATGTCTCCAAAATCACGAGCGGGCATATCTGAAAATTTAAACCCTGTGGGTGTACACAACTGACTTCGCAATGATTTCCAGATCCTTTTATCAAGATCACAATCGGGAAGACATCATACAGGACCAGGATCAAGCACAATCCAGGAACAGAATGCTTGGAGGTTGCAGGTGTGCACAGCAATGTTTACTCGTTCCAGCGCCAGATCGATGAGAAGATGCTTGAGGTGTTGCTCTACGACAAACATGGCGGTCTTGCGGAGGGTTCAATCGATCTGAGTGAGCAGACTTACAGCGAAGTTGAACACCTGCGTGCTTTGAGGCATGGTGTGCCGTTTTCATTAGTCAGCAACAAGACGGGCAAACTTTACATTGTCTACTTAGCATTTGGTGCCAGCGTGGAAAAGGCAGACGTTACCCATGTGCAAGAGTCACAAAAAGATTCGCAGGACGAAAAGAGGCGAAGGGACGAAGTCAGTGAGCTAAAGAAACTATTGGAACGTGAGCACGAATTGAGGGTCATGCAGCAGATCGAACATGAACAAATTAGAAAAGTGGAAGCGGACGTGATTGCGCTCCAAACACAATTACTAGAGGCGCGTGCCAATAAGAAGCTGCACGGTGATCCAAGCGTGCTATCGCCCTCTGCTAATGGCGCGTCAGTTGGACTCGAGTTGGGCACCCCAGTCATGGTGCACTCTTTACAATCAATGCCCGAATACAACGGGCAGATTGGAAGGATCAACATGTTTTTGGAAAACGATCGCGCAGGCGTGATCCTTGACACCGATCCGGAGGCTATGCACAGCTTTCACATTTCCAAACTCATTGCCATCAAGCATTTAGCTCAAGGGCAGAGTGATGGAAAGCATGCGATATCGAGGCCGACACTACACATTGGGCAGCCTGGAGCAAGCTTGAGTCCACGAACAACGCCCCCCCTGCACTTGCTCGGGGGCCAACAAGGGCTGCACCTGCAATCTGACCGAAGTCCACAGACGGCGCAGGTCGTCCCCTTGCGCAGACCAGCAATAGCAGTTGACGCAGGAAATGTGACAGGAAGTAGTGGTGACAGCCTCCTGATTCCAATGCAAATCGAGACTATGGGGGTGCGAAGGCCGGCGGTTGGAGAAGAAAGGCGTCGTTTAAGTTCTTTGTACCGGCATTCTGGAGTACAGACGCAAGACCAGGAACAGGAGAAATCAGATCTGATGGACACTCACAGCGCTTTAGGTAACCCAACGCAGATCCCTCAAATTGCACAAGTACCCGATCTGCAGGTAGGAGCCCAAGTTTGTGTGCACTCCATGAGCGCAGCACCAGAGTATAATGGGCAAATAGGAAGAGTCGTTCAGCTTTTGGACACTGGGCGCGTGGGAGTACGTCTCAAGAACGATCCGGACTCCATGGTGATTTTCAAGCCCAGCAAACTGGTTCAGCTGACTGGGGAAGAGACCTCTGTGCAGTCGAGTATGCTCGGCACCCCCCAAAGTACGTCGAGGCCTTCCACCCACAGGCATTTGCATCCCTCGATGTCCCCCTCGCTCTCGCCACCCCCAGTTCCCGTGCCAGGATCTTACGCTCACAGGCTGGCGAGCCCTGCACCTCCCCCTGCCGATGTTCGTAAGGCACAATCCGTCAAGCCAGAAACAACCGCCGTACAACCCGTCAAGCCAGAAAAGGGGCCCGAAGCAGCCATTCAGGTGCACGTGCGAGTTTTTGGAATCAGTGGCTTCAAGGCGACAGCAGGGTGGATGGACAAAACAGGTCTGCATATTTTTGCTGTTTTGCTTGAAGCAATTTTCCAAGGCACTGACACTGTGATTGTGTGACAGATCCTTACGTCAAGCTCATCCTCGGAAAAGTGGAATGCAAGACTGCTGTCAAAAATAACGCAGGCGGCACAGTCACTTTTGACGAAACTTTTTCCTTTACCCTGCAAGCGAAAAACAGGAACGCGAACTTGGGCTCCAGCGACGTGTACTCCTTGCTTGAGGATCGGGGCGATTCCACTCTCCAAGTGCTTGTGTATGACTCAGATACCCTGAGCGATGACTTGTTGGGACAGCGTGAGATCAATCTCAGCGAGCACCCTTCCCATGAAAGTGTCGAGGCTCTAGAAAGCTTGTCCCAAGGGATGCCCTTCGCCATGGTGGACGGCAAGACTGGCAGGGAGCAGGGCACTGTGCATTTGGCGTTTGCTGCCAGGAGCATGCACAACACGGGTGCAGAAATGGCGCAGTCGCCTGTGGGCAAGGAAGACAAAGCACCAGAGCATGCCGTGTACTCCGAACAGCAAGCACCTCTTCCAACACCAGAGAAACACCGAGACAGTGTCAGGGGCAAAGAGTCCTTTCATGGGACTCCGGTCGTGCTGGCGGACGCAGTACATGCCCTCAACCGGTCGCCTCAGGTCGTCATAGAATTAGGCTCCCGCGTTTGCGTCCACTCGTTGCCCCCCGACTGGACCCACCTCAACGGCCAGGTGGGGACAGTGACCGAGCTTTTGAAAGGCTGTCGGCTCGGCGTTGTGCTTGATGGAAAGCCCAATGCAATGATGAGCCTCAAACCCGAGAATGCCGCCCTCGTCCAGCCTGTCGTCCAGTCTGAGGAGAGCAGCGGAGAGGCGGATGGCATAGCTCGCGGGCCTGCAACCAAGGTACACGTTTTGGGCCCGTGCTTCAGCGCCTTGCGAGCCGCTTGATGGCGCGTTCGCGCACACTTGCCGATCGTGCGCAAACTTGGCTCATCTGTGTGACATGCGAACCACGCTCTTGGCGCACAGCAGGACGGCGAGTCCGGGGTGTGGGGTCTCGGCCTTGAGGACTTGCCTCTTGGCTATGCCATGACTGGCTTAAAATTCTGGAGCTCTCCGACCAAGGCATTGATGATCGCTGGCTTTGTCCAAGGTCTCCTTTCCCTTCTGCCCTGCTCTACTTGATCACTGCCGTGTCTTGGACATGTCCTCCTGTGCTCCGCACTGAACCCTCTCGCCAGTCAACCTCCTCCCTTTCCGCTCCCTCGCGCTCGTACGGCTCTTGTCTCCTCATACCATGTTTTGTACCTGCCTAGCACGCGCGCACACACACCCTCACCCGCAGACGCACACGTACACATCACGAACAGGTACATCCGCGGAAAGGACGGGCCTGGTGGTCGGGGACACGATTGTACGGGTCGACGGCGAGTCGGTGCTGCACATGGAGCCTCACGCCATCCTTCGGCGAATTGCCGGTTTCTATGGGACTGAGGTTTGAATCACTTGTATCTCCCCTGTGCTCACTCTGCGTCCTCGGCGGCGTGGTGCATGTATACAGCAGATGCGCTCAGGGTTGGTGCATACTGGCAGGTTGCGCTGGAAACAAAGCTCGGGAGAGTGGCCCTCGTGGAGCGAGACCTGAATCTGCCTCCTTCCCTGTAGCGACCTTGCGAGTGGGGCCTTGTCGCACGTCGGCAACTCCGTAGGCTCCAGGGTTTGCATTGACTGTAATGAATGAACCACCCGAATGGAACCCCAATCACTCTGTACAGACTTGCTCACCGTCTGTGTGCAGGCTTCTCTCTCTTCCCTCTCTCTCGCTCTCTCTCTCGCTCTCTCTCACTCGCTCGCTCGCGTGCGCGCGCGCGCTCTCTCGCTCTTTCTCTCTCTAGACGCACGATAGACGGTTCACCCGTTTGGCATGAGAAGTTGTATTCTGAAACTCAGAGTAATCTGACAGAAGGCAAGAAGAGCGTGGCGTGTCATCGTGGTGCAGTGGAACCTAAGTGCCTCCTCCGCTTCCCGCCCCTCCCGTGCACCCATTTGCACACGCACGCACACTTGCACGCTCGAAAGCTCAGTGCTCCCAGGGAAAGCGCCCCGTGCGATCCCAGATGTTGAACGACACTATCAGGAACGAGCCGACAGAGAAGAGGAAGAGCATCACAGACATTTGCCCCAACAGCCGCACCGTACGCGATGGTGACTCGGTATACCTGCACGCGGGGTACCAGAGGAAAGCGTGCGACGCCAGGCGCGCGCATGCACGAGCTCGTGAGTAACGTCCAACACGCGGGCAGCAGAATGACCAGGGCACAGCGCAGTAGGATGGCGGGGAGGGGAGGGAGGTGGGGATTGGAAGAGAGCGACGGACAGAAAGAGAGAGACGGCGAGAGATAGGGCGTGCATGACGTACCAGCAGCCAAGGAGCCAGACAAGGGGCATGGAAAAGCCGAGGAGGAGGATGACCAAGGGGCAGCAGAAGCTCTCGTGCTGGTGATGCACGATCAGAACAGGCCTGTGCAGTGGCTCGCTGTTAGGCGAGCCACCGCAAACAGAAAAAACCGGGTCGTCCTTCCGTGCACACGAAAGGAAAGGAGATGGATCAAGCAAACGCTGGTGGGCGTGAACCTCTCGTACACTCACCGGAGGCGTCGCTGCAAACACGTGCGCAAGCCTTGCGCATGCGCACACACAGAGGCACAGAGACCACCTGCTGGGAGCAGGCTCGAGGCGGACGATTTCGCGCCTGGTCTGTCGCTGTGTGTGGTGCACATGCACCTCGACGCGCTCCGTCACTGTTGTTGGAGGCCTGCGCGCAGGCTCACCTGTGAGTACCGAGCACGTCGCAGGGCACGCAGACGCCCACGCTGCGCGCTGGCAAGTGCAGCACGCAGGCAGGAACAGGAGCAGCAGGCGGGCGTGGCAGCAGCAGCTGCGGTGTGGAGGGGAGGGGGTGGTATGGTGCACACCGCGAGCGCGCCGGGGGCGCGCGCGTCCGCGCCACAGGGACCGTCTCAAACTCGTCGTCTTCGTCGGCAAACTCGCCGCTTACGCCGGGGTGCGCGGGGTTGTAGGGCGGCGGGCGCGACTGGGCCGCGCTGCCGGCCGCATCGGCGGGCAGCTCGGGCGCACAGGGCTCGGGCAGCAGAGGCTCCTTGAGGCCCATCTCGATGGTCGCGAACGCTGCGGAGCTACCGCGCGGACCTCTGATACGTACCTGGTGAGCATGTTCGTGGGCCCCTGCTAGCCTGGAGTTCGCGCTCGATGTGATCGGAGATGCGATGCGGGGGCTGCTGGGGCTCCTTGTCCTGCTCGCGTGCCGCGCGGACGTGCTCTACGACGAGGGGGCGTGCGACGCGCGGGCGCGCGACGGCGGGGCGTGGGACGAGTGGGCGGTCTGGGGGCTGCTCGAGGCCACCGCGGTCGCGGTCGACTGGACGCAGCGCGGGCGCGAGCGCTGGCTGCAGCAGGAGGGCGCCGCCGTGGCGGCCGCATCCGATGCGGCGCTTGATGTTCCGGCGTACGTCATGAATCTCGCGCGCAGGCAGGACCGGCGGCAGCACTCGGCCGCGCTGCTGCGCGCTCTGGGCGTCCGACGCGTGGTCTTCCCCGAGACCATCCCGGCGGCCGAGCTCGACGTGCAGGCCGTCCTCGCGCAGGGCTGGCTGACGCCTGAGAGCCTCCGGGGCATGCATGACCGCGTGCACCTCAGAGCGGACTCGGCGAAGCGCGCCTACATCGCCAACACCATCGGCCACCTCTCCGCCCTCCGCCAGGGCGTCGACTCGGGCAGCGAGGTGTTTCTCGTGCTGGAGGACGACCTGCTCCCGGCCGCGCCGCTGCTGAAGGTCAGGGAGCGGCTGCAGGAAATGCTCGGCGCGCTGCTGGCTGCCCCGGGGCCCGCGCCCGCGGCCGACATGCTGTACCTCGAGTACTGTTTCGAGGCCTGTAACCAGACGCATCTGCACCGGCGCCGGTGCTGGGACAATGGCGCGGGGGCGCCGGCCAGCTGGCTGGTGCAGGCGCGCCAGCCGGTGTGCTCGGGCGCCATCGCCTACACGCGCGCGGGCGCCCAGCGGGTGCTGGAGCAGTGCGTGCCCATATTTGACGGGATCGACGGGATGCTGCCGGCGCTGATTGCCAACGGATCGCTCCGCGCCCTTGCTGCGGCCCCGCCCCTCTTTTACCAGGACGGGTACTGGGGCACAGACGCCGGCCGGCGGCGCGACCACAGTGCTATGAACTTTACTGAGGACCACGCCAGCGCCCACGGCAGCACGGCGCAGCACTTTATTTACCTCCCGCCCTGCTCCTTGCTTGGGGACAGCAACATGTCGCTAGTCGGATCCAACCTCGTGCATGCGCTGCGTGGCCAAGAGGAGAAGGAGTTCGTGGACGAGGCGCTCACTCGCCGCGTCCGCGTGCCTGCCGCGGGGCCTGGGCTGCTGACGAACAACGTGCAAGTAGAAGGACCGGAGCAGGAGAAGTACTTTGCTGAGCGAGGAACGAGGGCGCTGGTCATCAAAGGGCACACGAGCCACGCAGACGCCGTGGGCCTCCTATACTCCCACTCAGTATACTCCCACTCATCCGCTGCGCCAGCATCGACCGGCGCGTTGAGCGAGGGCACAGACGCCGCGTGTCGTCGTGTGCAGCGCGCGTCTCTGGACCCCGAAGGCTTTGAGGTACCCGTGGGAGCCTGGAGCTGGACACAGGACTTGGTGCTGCATGTGCCGCCCGCGAGCACGTGCTGGAGGCACGCTGACAGCGCCGCTGCCCTGTCCCTGTGCCCAGTCAAGTTGGTCTGGCACTCGCACTCGGGCATCGACCTCTATTTCCAACATCTGCTTCTGTACATAGAAGGGGCAGGGAGGCGAGGCGCGTCCTTGAGTCAGTCCTGGCCTCCCCCGGACCGTGCCAAGAACGGCCTTGCACCTCCCGAGTACGATGCTGCTGGGCACCGCGGCGCGCACGACCGCGTGGCCCCAGTTTCATCTAGTGTTGTCAAGCCTGTGGACACCCTGCGGCAGCCGCCCTCTGCCCAAGGGGGCGTGAGGGAGACGGAGACCGGAGGCGAGAGCGAGGACGGCCGAGGGCAAGAGGAGCAGAATGCGTCGGTGAAGGATGAGTTTGTAGGTCGGCGGCTGGCGGTGTACGAGGCGCAGGACGGCAGGTGGTACAGCGGAAGAGTGGCATCGTTGGACCCGTCGTCAGGGGCGCATGTGGTGGAATACGATGATGGCGTGCAAGAGATTTTCGACATTGCTGTAGCTGACCGCCGATTCCTGCGCCTCGAATAGGGCGCTGGGAGCTTTGGGCGGCCTACCACACCACCACACATGCCTACCTCACCGCATGCCCTTCACTCTGCATTGCAATAAAGCACGTTCTGCACTTTCAAAACTGGACGGACCAAGACTGCAGAGGGAGACCGTGGCAGGGCGGTTAGGCTGGAACGCATCACTCAAGCCGGAGACGACAGTGAGGGCTGCTCCCCTGTCTCCGTGGTAGGATTGCTGGTACCGTGACCGTGGGCCGTCTGACAACCCTCGTACCCACTTCGATCATCAGCAGACTCGGTTGCCGAAGGTCAAAGTCGCCGCTTTCGCCAAGCAAGATTGCAGTAGTGACGGAGGCTGATGGGGTTATGGCAGTGTGTCAGCGTGGGCCCACGCTGCAGGTGGCTCCACAGTGCGCCTACAACCAGCTGAACAAGTCCAGAAAACAAAGCGCGCTCATTGCGCGACGTGCTGTACAGCCTCCGCTCCAAATCTCGTTAAGCGTCTTCATTTAACTGGACACACAGAAACATGAGAACCTTTCGTTAAACTGGACCCAGCGGTGCCCGTCCTGGGCGCCACAGGCGCCCTGCAGCCGCCTCGCCACCAGAGGTGCAGATGACGCGCGACCTTGCGGAGGATCGCAGCGGGTTGATAGAAAGGATGTAGACGGCGGCAGCCAATATAGCAGTGGACAACAGGGTAAAATGTGGTGTGAATTTGCCTGTTGGCGGGGCGCAGCGCGTCCAACGTCTTCTCATCTGAGCTCAGCCCCTTGCCACACCAAGCGCTGATGCTCTGTCAGAGACTCAGAGTGCCGGTATACTCCAAGAAAGATTGCTTCAACTCTTTGACCTTGGCAGCAGGGAATACCCGAAATTTGACCTCCCTTCACGCACCACAAGCACACAGCGCTCGCCATCGCCTGCTTGATCTGCCGCACCGAACTCTTCACGTTGGTCGGGTTGGCGCCGGGCGTAATCGCCATCACGGGCGGCGGCGTAAGAACTCCGCAGGGATGGTGAAGCAAGTCCCATGGCTTTCGATGATGAAGGAAGTGAGCGTTCGATGATCTAGCGCCCCTGAGTGCGTGGTCCACGGCCGCGCCTCCGCGGAGTTCTGGGGCGACTTGCCGCAAGCACGCACAGGACTCGAGCGCCACACCACGTTGCTATGTCCTGTTGTTTTGTTCATGCTGGTTGCAATTTGGCAGCAGCTAAACTGCAGCGCATTGTGGGTGGGAGGGGGAGAGACTTGAAGAGGACACGATGCGGTCGGTAAATTCAGTGCGGCGCTTTTCGTGACCGCATCGCATGAAGTTCCAGGTGCATCTTGGACACCTCGCGTTGAAGGCCTCTGACCATGAACGAATCGCTACCGCACGTTTGTGTCTTGCGTTCTGTGCTCCCTGAACCGGGCGTCTGCACCTCGTCCTTGGACGCATGCCGCGCATTGGTTCTCGCCTTGGGCGTCTTCTGCGACTTGTCAGAGGCGAAGATTTCACTGATCACCGACTTGTGGCGACGCGGGCCCGCCCTCATCGCGTCGTGTGGGGCGTGAGGCGCCTTGGCCAAGGCGCAGAAGCTTGTCGCACGGCGTCCACGCCAGCCCTGGGCCTGGACTCTTTTCCGTAGGAGTGGGGAGCGGCTGAGCGGAGGCCCTGAGCACCGACACGAAGCAGGACACGAAGCAGGTTGGGCCGTGTGTTGGGCCCAATAAAAAAAATCGCCTTTAGAAGGCGATTTGTGTCGATTTCGGGAAAACGATCATGAAAAAATGCGGTCGGAAAATCTCCTGAACAGGATCTGGAGAATTGCGAG
>Ga0115006_10003850_pt1 | contig 10328 bp, 3 predicted proteins | sample ArcOceMetagenome_3_FD_88943 | JGI IMG/M metagenome (GOLD analysis project Ga0115006, IMG submission 88943) | Marine eukaryotic phytoplankton communities from Arctic Ocean - Arctic Ocean- Svalbard ARC20M Metagenome | ecosystem: Environmental > Aquatic > Marine > Oceanic | place: Arctic Ocean...
GCACCGCACAGCCGCGCTCGTAGCGCGTTCATTGCGCCTCACGGCCTCCACCCTGCGCAGGTGGGGCCGTGTACGTAAGGGGGACGCTGTGCGTGGCGTCGTGTCGGTCGGCGTACTTGAGGAGGGGCTCCTGGGCGCTTCGGTAGAAGATGCCGGCGGAGGCGGCCTGGAGGACCTCGGTGCCCAGTAGGGGAGCGCCCACGAGATGACGCTCGTCGAGCACCACCCACGTGCAGGGTACCGACAGCACTTGGTCGCCCTTCAGCTGTGCGAGGGTGATTGGCGCGTGCTGGGGTGCAGAGAAGAACACCACGTTGATGGCGCCCGGCGGCAGGACGCCGATGACCGGCGAGTGCTCGCCAACCGCATTTTGTAGGAGACGGGGGGAAGCCACTAGGAGGTTCTCTTGATGAAGGGCACGAACATCGCTGATGCAAATGAGGTTCACGTTAGACATCGTGTCGATCTGCCCGCAGATGCGCTGGAGGATGAACCAGCCGAGGGTGCCCCAGGTGCTCTTGGCCACGAGAGCGATCTGATTGGCGCGCGGGCAGGACCACGTGAGGTTGCACTCTGGATGGAGCCGGCGTGCTGCAACGAGGGCGCACTCGGCGCAGAGTTCTTCGAAGGTGCGTGGTGTGGAAGCAGAGGGACGCGCGGCCACTGAACGGGTGGTTGGCGGAGGCGTTTCGACAGGGGGCACTACGGTGATTCTGCGCGATGAGCTCGCCATTGAGCCGCCGAAAGTCTTGGTCGGCCCCGATGACTTATGTTGCGTCTGGAACCTGCGGCTGCGCCTGCGCTGCGTTGGTGGGGGGGCGCGGCGCTGCCAGTAGCTCCGCGCGTCTGGTGCGGGGTCCGAAGCGTCCTCCAATGGCGGGTAGGGTGGGGCGCAGTAGCGGTCGCGGTAGTTGGCGTCGTCGTGAGGGTGTGGGATGTCCTCCTGGGACTCTGGGTCCTGAGGGTGAGCAACGCTCACGGCGTCAAGGGAGAGCGCTGAGTAGAACCACAAGTGTTCATGGGTGTCAAACACCTGCAGATGCGGAGGATGCGCCCACGGGGGTGTGGTACTCCAGGGAGTGGACAAGCCGAGGAGCTCCAGCACGCGGCTGCTGTCCGCACGAAGACGGGAGCGGAGATGAAGAGTGGTGAACTCGGGCGGGGCACTGCGGAGCATTAGGTTGTCAGCGCGCAGCATGCGGGCTTGGTCGGCGTCGTACTCGTAGCATTGGTACACGGCGGTCGGGAGACGGCCGACGAGGAGGTGCGTCATCAGCAGTGCGGTAGAGAGTCCCACGGATGTGAGGCCACTTGAGTAAAATGGGTTCGGCCAGTGGCTTGGCAGGGACCAATGAGGGGTGGCAATCAGCGTGCGCTGCGGGGACGAAGCCGGGGCGCAGAGCATGCGCCACGAGCTGCGCGCGTGTGTGTTGTCGTAGAGAATGTGCGTGTCTGGGTGGTCCAGCAAGTGTTGCGGCAATGCAGTCAGCGCGTTGGAGTGCTGGATGCTCATGGGTTCGATGAACTGCAGATTGTGAGACATGAAGTACGTGTCGCTGCTCCTGTCAAGGCTGGGGCTCACAACGTGTGTGGAGAAGATGAGGACGAATGGTTCCGTAGGGAGCGAGAGTTTTTCCTCGTTGTCACAGCGTTGGCGGTTATAGGTGCGGATGGCGTAGACCGCTAACGCGTAGTAGACGCTTGGGGGGAGGTGGTGGACGTGGTCGATGCGGTCGCGGTGATGCGTGGCGTCGAAGATGCTAGCAAAGACATTGGACTCCAGGTAAATGGTGGACGTGAACCAATCATCGGCCAGGGGTCCAGGCTCACGGTTGGAGCGGTGGATCTGACGGCGGCGATGCATGGAGCTAAGGCGGTGCATGGCGGGGACGGCGCCGTTGAAGGTGATGAAGTGTGAGCCGTCGGCGAGGATGCTGTGGTTGAACTTCAGGTCGCAGTTCTCAAAGTCCGTGAAGTCGAAAGTGTCGTCGAACGAGTACTGTGCGAACTCCTTGTAGAACCACAGCTCGAGCGCGTGGAGGATGTCGCGCCACATCGCAGGTGGCACGCTGGTGTAGCAGTGGCTGACGTTGGGGCGGTTGGTGTGGAGAAGGTTGCGGAGGGCCTGGCCGCCGGGTCCTTCAACAGGGCGAAAGGGGCGGTCGCGCATGTAGATCTGAGTGACGTCGAACCCAGCGTTTACCGCGACGACGAGGTAGGGACTCTGCGGGCCAGGCTCACCGACGCGGGAGAAGAAGTCGTCGGGCAGCACAGGCGCTAAGCGGTCATTGAATGGGATGAGGTCCACGAACACAAAGCGACGGGACATGACGCCGGATGCGGTGCAACGGTGCAGGCGGACGCGTAACACATACCAGGCTGTGAAGCGGGCTGCGAGGAACGTGTCGATGCCCACTACATGAGTAGCGAGAGCGCTGGCCACGCGGTCCATCAAGTGTGCGGGCAGCCGGAAGATGGAGAGGGAATGGCTTGAGGCTGAAGGTCTCTGGTCGAACACTTGGTCGAGCACGCTGTCGGAGCAGCTCAGCGTCAGGTACGAGACGACGTTGTCGCTGGGCAAGTCCAGCGAAAACCCCGCTGCACGGGAGGAAATCGGCGCGGTGCGCAGCAGAGTCACGGAGGGCTCCCTCGCCCCACGCCGGGGTGCTCCTTCGCGCCAAGTGATCTCGAGCAGTAGGTACTGTTCTCTTAGGTCTCGTAGGGGCTCGTCGGCGGCGAAGTGTCCGAAGTGTCGGGAGATGGTCTTGAAGTCGTCGAGTGGGGTTGTTCGCCAGGCGTGCACGTCGTCGGAGTCGAGCGTGAGGTAGATGGCGCTAAGTGCTGGAGGGGCTGGCTCTACGTCGCTGCCGTTGTCGCTGTCGTCGCTAGAGATGGAGCGTGGTGGCGAAGCCGATGGCGTGGAGGGAGAGTAGTAGCCGGGGTCCGGTAACCCCTGGAAGACGGTGGATCCTGGCCCCCCCTGGAAGATGTAGCGCGTGGCCCAAGGGCGAGGGTCAAGCGCCTGACCATGGTGCGTGACGCGCAGCGTAGAGCCTTGTGAGTCAGCCAGACGCGGCTCTGAGCTCGCCGTACTAGGGAGGGCGGGGCTGTCATCCGGCTGGGACGGTTCAGCGGAAACAAACGTGGTCATCGCGTACGGGGTTGGGTTCGTGGGGTTTGACGGTGGAGGGGATGGTCTATCGTGTGGAGCATCGTCTCCGTTGTCAGAGGACCATGAGAGGTCGTTAGGGGTCGGGCAGTCGCAATCGGGGGCCGGTCCATTCCTGCTGAAATCAAAGCTGCACTCCGGTGGGGAGCAGGGGCAGCTAGGGGCTGGGTTCCATTCAAATTCGCCGCACCTCGGAACCTTTCCGCGCGTCTCTGGCTCGCTGCCACTGGAGGCCTGCTCGCGGGTGCGCAGCTCGGCTTGCTGAACTAGGGCGCCTTCCTGGCCGTCTGTTGCAGTTTGGTCGGCGCGGTCGGCGGGCTCCGACGGGCTGCAGCGTGCGGCGCTGGCGCTGCACTGCACGTTCTCGCTGGATGAGGGCGCGGCGCTACTGAGATGAGGTACGTTCCCAGCCGGGGCCACACCGCTGCTGGTCGCGGTTTCTGCACCGCTGATCACCGAGTGCGGCCTCTTCTTCTTAGCTCCTGTGCTCATCCTGGCGTTTTGAGCAGTGCGCGCCATGCGGCAGGACATTTGCTGCTGGCTGGGTTGCTGCGCAGACTGGTCGTCAGGGGGCTGCAGCTGCTGTGATTGGACGGCATCTGCCTCACGCGAGGGAGGAAGTGGAGCGGCACTAGCAAAGGGGTCGGGGAGGGACGCATCACAGGGGGCGGGGGTGAGCAGCTCATCCTTGGTGATGCCTGAGCGGAAGTGGACGCCGACGATGCCGACACCGGACTCGTTGCTGCCCTCTGGCCCGGCGACAACGGTGGCTACCATGGTGTTGAACCGTGCTGCGGGGCTTCCATTGTCGAGGGCGCGGGCTGCCATCACGATGCGCACGAAGCTGCGAGAGCCCTCCACGCGGGTGCTGCAGGTTGGTGTGGCCGAGAGCCACGGTTGCTGAGAGGTGGGCAACTGAGCCGAAAAGGGGAACTGCGGGTTGTCCGCGAAGTCGGCGGTGCCGCAATAGAGGTTCACTGGGGGGGTGAGGAAGGTGTCGTCTGGGTAAGATGCAAAGTCACCTGAGATGCGTAGGAGCGATTCAGGAGTGAGGGTCTGCCACTGGGTTTGGGTGTCGTGCACCAGGTGAGCTGGATAGGGGAGCAGCTGGCTGGGGCACAGCGTGCTGTACACACGCTGACTCTGGTACTCGCCACCGAGGACGTGCCCGAGACGGTGGAGAAAGGCCAACCGCTGCATGAGGGCGTGGGCGGCGAAGGAGGTCGTCGCTTTGGCGACCTGTGTGCCCCGTTGACCCTTGACCGCCAGCTGGAGTACAGTGGGGGCGAGAAGCTGGATGCCTTCACGGATGACGTGAGCGGTGAAGCGTTGTCGGAGAGGAACCTGAGTAGGCAAACCTTGCCATGGGCAGCTGAAGCTAGCGGCGTAAAGTTCTTGGGCGACACAAGCCTCTGCGTAGTAGTGCGGTGTGACAAAGAGCACCGCGGGTAAGCCTTGGGGTCCGAAGGGAACGTTGGAAGGCCTGTGCTCGAAGAGTGCAGCGTCTGCGTCGGAGAGGGTAGTGGGGAAAGGTGGTGACCCGTTAAGGCAGCAGTCGGGATGGGCGTCAGAGGTCCCTCGGGCGCAGCCACGGCACGACGTTGTGTTGTGGGTTGCGAGGAGTACGTCAGCGATGATGATGAGGGCGGGGAGGTTGCCGTGTAGGGCGGCGACGCGGATCGGGTCTGCAGCGGTGGTAGGCAGCTGCGTAGAGTCGGCAGGAAGTAGGACGCCTTGGAAGGGCTGGGTCTGGTCGATGTACTGGAGGAAGTTGTGCAACTGGAGGCAGAGCGCGCCGGGGGCAAGCCAAGAGGAGCGCAGGGCAGCAGGAAAGATGCGGTCCCATTGCTGGCTGGAGGGTGGCGCTGCGCGCGGAAGGACCGTCAGCTGGTCTGTGGACCCTGCGCCGCGCAACTCAAAGTTGACTGGGAGGTGGCTGGCCGTGAGGAGTGCGGCGACGTAAGCGAAGAAGGGCTGTGCTAGAGCGGGGCAACGCAAGAATGGAGCCGCCTGCTGGATTGCCATGCTCACCATGACAGTGGAGAGCCCGTGATGGGACGGGAGAAGGTCTGCTGCTGTAAGCCCGGTGGGCAACCTGGCGGCAAGGGGTGCGACCGCTTCTTCCGTGTCAGACTCACTGACGGTGCCGGCATTGCTGCTGGTGGGGCTGTGTGGGGAGAGCACTAGACGTGTGGTGAAGGCAGATGTGGCCGTGAGGGGATGCGGCTGCGTGCTGCCCGGGTTGTTGTGAAGGGGGGTGGAAGTGACGGTGTGGGAGGTGAGGTTTTGGCTTCCTGAGGAGGCGGCAGACAGTAGGGCCTGGGTGACTAGCTCACCTACAGGGCCGGCCACACCTTGCAGGATTGTACGTACGAGCGTCGGGTTGTCATGGGCTGCAGCGGCGGCCTCCCAGAGCTGAGCTGCGTTCTGCGGAGTGAGGCTTGCCGGGGTGGCGGGCTGACGTAGGAGCTCGGCCTGGTTGCGGCTGCTTTTCCGGCCCTCCGCGCTGTGGATGTCGGCGGCAAAGAAGCCGAGGGCTTGAGCCGCCACAGCGGTGGCAGCTCGTGCCGTGGAAGGGGTAGAAGAATCAGTGTCTGGAGGCTCCAGGCTGATTGGGGTTGAGGTCAGATCGGGGTCCGGGATGAAGGTGACCGACGGAAGGGGAGGGTCAGGTGAGCAAGTGGTGGTTGATGTAGGGGATGGTGTTGGTGGAAGGTCAGCAACCGACCTGGAGGATGAAGGGCTCCCGTGGTCGGGCCCTTCTGGCACCCGTGCTAAGCGGTGCGCTGCTGACGGAAAAGCGGAGAAGGCGGCGCTGTCGTGAAAGGGGTTGAGGGGTTCGACCTCTGTGGTAAGGAAGCCTTCATCTTCCAGTCGTCGGGTTGTGCTTCCTACGACCGTCGTGTTTCCGAGTACGGTGGCGGGAGGAGGGACTGCTGTAAGGTTGTTGACGTGGGCGGACTCAGCGGCGGTGGCTGAGGGAGTTTGGCGGGGAGCACGGCGGTCACGTGGCTGCGCCGCACCGGCTGGGGGGCGGTTGTTGTTGTCGGGCGGCTGTTCCAGCGGCATGGCATTGGCGGCAGCGATGGCTACGGGAATTGCTGCGGCGCCGGCCGCGCTCTCAATCCAGGCGCACCAGGGGAGTGGGGGGTCACGCCCTGCGGCGAAGGCGACGAGAACCACAGAATCCCAGAATGCATTGCACAGCAGCTGCCGCGCAACCACTGCGACGCCGTCTCTTTTCTTGTTGAAGTACACGTGATGTGTACGGGAGGTAGACCAGTTCAACGACCTGAATGCTGGGTAGCTCTGGAAGACGCACTGTCGCAAAGAGTCCGGCTCGACAGCTGGGTTGACGTGGGGCCCGTGGGTCCGACCGCAACATCCAAACACCATGTGAGTATCGTTGAGGATGCGGAAGGGGTAAAGTGGACGCAGCTGGGAGGGCTGGGGCTGTGGGGGTGGTGGGGGAGGTACGCCTGGTGTCGGAGGTCCTCCGTCTAGCCTGCGGGTGGCGGGACCATCGGGCGCTGGGATTTGCGCGACGGCAGGTCTAGCGGGCGGGGGAGCGCGTGGAAGTTGGGGGTTCCCTGACGGAACGAGCACGTAGCCGGTTCCCTGCAGCTGCTGGTTCATGGAGGCGGCGTGCGCCAGGATCTGCTCCTCGGAGTGGGCTTCGGAGTTGAGACGGGTGGCCACGTGCAGGGCAGAAGTGCTCTGCCGAGAGTCTTCGGCCTCCTTGGTCTGCACGGCGTCGGTGAGGATTTTGGCCAAGTCGTCGAAGGTGACGCCCTGCTGAAGGAGAACCCGTTGGAACTCTTTCTTGACGTTGTCCATGAGCTCAGCGCCAAGGAGGAGGCGCCCTTGCAGGCAGATGTTGGTGGAGTGCTCCCACATGGTGGGGCGCCGGGCAGTCTCGAGCAGGTGGTTGTTGATGAACGGGAATTCCTGGTACGCTTTGAACACCGAGTCCAGCAAAGCCGTGTCGGCGCAGAGGCGGTGAATGAAGGCCGCGGGCGATTCGTCCTCGAAGCCAGCTTGCCGGAACTGGATCTCTCGCATCATCATCAGGACGCGTGCTGGTTTCACTCCCCACAGCACCACCAGGTGGTCGAAGGCGGCCCGCACGACGACGGACCAGTCTACGTCGGACGCCCAATTGGTGGCGCCGTGCAGCTGCTTGGCCACCACCTCGCACAGCAGGCCGTTGCCCAGGTAAGTGTACTCAGCGTCTGGGCCCAGGGCGGAGTACGATGACTCGCTCCATTGGATGGGGTGAGAGGTGGGGAGGGTGCCGAGCCATGCGCGTAGCATTGCTTGGTTGGCGGACCGGACCGGGCGGACGCTGGATGCCGACGACTCGTACTGGGTGATCATCAAGGGGAAGACGGACAGGACAAAAGCCGCGTCGGTCATGACGATGCCCATCTGCCGAATGTAGGTAAGCCATGTGTGGGTCTCTTGCTTGGCGAGAAGGATGGCCTTGTTCTCTGTGCTGAACGAGATGATGGGACAGGACTTGAGGGCTTCCTTCAGTGCTGAGCGCAACGCTTCGTCGTACTTGGTGTGGCTGGGGAACGCAGAGGGAGGGACGTGGAAGTGCGGGGTGAGCCACCAGAGGGCTGACCAGAGCGCTCGGTCGTCGTTGAGCGGGTCGCGGACTGGCACTGTGGGGAAGGCGTCGGCGTCACCCACATTGGCGACCCACGCAAAGCCACTGGAATCTTGCTGGAGTGGTGCATGGCGGGCGGAGTGTGGATCTGCGAGCATGGCCGGACGGCGGAATGGGACGGGGTTCATGGAGAAGGGAGACTGACGGTAAGCGGAGAAGGGAGCTGTAACGGGAGGTGGTGAGGGGCGAGCTCGGCTGTCGGAGGGCTGGGGGTTGCCGAGGATGGGGCGATTGCCGATGATGTTCCCCGGGGGGGTGAAGTGTTGGGGAGGGCGTTGGTGAAGTTGGCGAGGGTGATGGTGAGGCGCGACCTCGGTACTCTCAGCGTAGTCCATGCGTGGAGTGTCGTAGCCACCTTGTCCGCCTCGATGGTTAGTGTCGCGGCGGTCGGGGGGGCGGATGTCGGGGTCGTCCAAGCCAGCCTGCCGTCTGAAGGGTAAGGTGTGCGCAGAGCCGGGGGGGTTCATGGAAGGGTCCTCAGTGGTGATGTCGGTGAAGTGTCTGCTGGTGTGGAGGACGCGGGAGGCGGTGGTGGAGGCCATGACGGGGGCACCTGGGGTGTGCCCCCCGCTGTCAACCCCCCCAGATCTCTCAGTGTGCTGGTGGGACTGCTCACGGTAGCTCATGTCTACAGAGGGGTTAGCGGATGCCGAAGGTGGTGGGTGGACGCTTCGCAGACCAGCCGACTGGGGAGCATGGGGGCTAGGGGACGAACCAAAAAGGGGGGGTGTCAAATTCCCAAACGTAGGGATGGGGCCTACAGGGGTCGGGAAGAGATCGGGTAAGGGCGTTGCGAGGCGTGGTTCTGGTGAGTCTACGGTAGTGTGGTAGTTAGGGGAGTTGGGTTGGGGCAGGGCTAAATCCTCGGCCGACGCATCTAACTGCGTGGTGATGGCGAGCGCAGAAGCCTGCACCGTCTGTGCAGCTGGCGCTTCAGGATCAAGCTGTGTGGCTGGGTCGTGTTCCATCCTGGGAAAAGGGGGGGATTCGGGATTCGGTTCCATGTGTCCGGGTCAGACGTCTTCAAAAGTTACTCTAATCTGTGTGTGTTTACGAGGTGAAAGCTTTGGCTAAGGCCAGGCCGATGGAAAGCGTCCTAATGAGAGAGGCTAACCAAAAGGCTCTGAAACGGAAGCTAGGCTCTGACAGCTTCGTTGAAGACGAGCTCAGAAGAACGGAGACTACGGAGGCCAAAGGGCCGAAGATGCAAGGTGGTGCTAGCGCACGTGCGCGCGCTAGAAGGGCTGGTTGGCGACAGCGGAGGGGAGCAGGCAGGTGGAGGCCCGGTACTTCCCTCTGGGTGCTGGCGGCAGCAGGGAAGCGTGGATGCTTCCCTTGGGGCGCGCGCGTTGGCCGAGATGGGGGCCTTGCGCGCTGGCTGACTGGTGAAGAGCGTCAGCTGGATGGTGGCGGCTGGGACGTGAACCGTCGCAATCGGTGCGAAACGGGTCCAGAGGTGGCCGTCGAGAGGGTGGTGGCGATGGGCGCCGCCGTCCGTGATGCGCTGAGCGTGGCTTCCTTTAGCCGTGAACTAAGCGCACCCGGGGCCCGATGAGGCAGGGCCGGGTTGGTGGAGGTGCAGCGGGCTGATCCTGGCTGCACTCCGTTGGTTGCTGGCTACCACGAGACGCGTGGGTCGCTGAGCGGGGTGGCTGGCAGCGGGAGAGCGCCGCCGTCCGTGATGCGGGGTGCGTGGCTACCTTTAGCCGTGAACTAACCGCGGATGGGGCCCGGTGAGGCTGGGCTGAAGTGGAGGGGCGGAGCAGGCTGGTCCTGCTGCGCCACCGCTCCGATGGTCGCTTTAGCGACGGCTGGCGCCCGCTCGTGCGGGATCGCCGGGGGTGGAATGGGGGGGCTGCTGTGAGCCAGAAGACCCAAACAACCTTCGTGGGGTTGGGGAGGGAACGTCCTCTCGGTTGGCGGTTGGCTCTTCTTGGCAGAGCGGCCGCCACCTCGGCTGGACTCGCCGGCCCCAGCCCCGAGAACGACATGCGATTGGATTTAATCCACAGCGTGTCATCCGGATCAGATTTGCATTAGGGGGGTGCGATTATGGCGGCGGCTACGCTGGCGACGCTGCAGGCGTAAAGGCACTAATTTGGGTCTGTCAGTTAGTCGGTACTGCTAGGGTTTGGCTGAGGTGCGGCAGGCGGCGAAGGCACTTGGTCGTTGGCCTTGGTGTTCTTGATGCGGCGCTGCTGCGCGATGGCTGGTAGCGAGTTGGGCTGTTGGGGGTGTAGTGGCCCTAAGAAAAGGGGGGTTTTGGCGCAGCTGCATGTCTAAGATGGTGGCTGAGTGCGGGCTGGGGTTTGGTGTCAGAGGCAGCCTGGCTGAACTTGAAGGAACTCCGCAAGGTCGTGACAGCTGTCGTGTAGTTGGGGCGGCGTGTTAGACTCCGCACTGGAGCACGAGTTAGAGGGGGATCCTGCGCCCAAGGTGCGTGGGGAAGTTGGTTGAGGTGCCCTGAACAGGTGGGGATGGCCTCAA
>Ga0115006_10003851_pt1 | contig 10326 bp, 9 predicted proteins | sample ArcOceMetagenome_3_FD_88943 | JGI IMG/M metagenome (GOLD analysis project Ga0115006, IMG submission 88943) | Marine eukaryotic phytoplankton communities from Arctic Ocean - Arctic Ocean- Svalbard ARC20M Metagenome | ecosystem: Environmental > Aquatic > Marine > Oceanic | place: Arctic Ocean...
CCCGTCCAGTCTCCCCCGCACCGACGCCAGGGGGAAAGAAGGCGAAAGAAAAAAGGCAAGCAAAGGGAAGGGGGGGGGGGGGGGAAGGGGGGGGGGGGGGGGGGGGGGGGGGGGGGGGGGCAATGATTTTGGAGAAGGAGAGACAGAGTGGGCGCACTTGGGGGGAGGACGTTGCTGGCAGAGAGGGAGGCAAGCGGGCGGGTTGGAAAAGGACCTGTGAGCACGCCGGCATCATGTGCGCGTTTTGCTGCCTCCAGGTCCCAGGCGTAACCCTCGCGCACTCTACGCGCCAGCTTGGCTATGTCGTAGAGCGACTTGGCATCCTGCGCCACGTGCATCCCACCTGCCCGTGCCTGTCCCGTCAGCATCCTCTCTGTCTCTCTGTCTCTCTGTCCCTCTGTCTCTCTAACTGTCTGTCTCTCTGTCTCCTCTTCGTGTTTCACATGCGCACAGGCGCCGCACGGAGTATGGCCTGCTCTTGCGTCCCCTCTGGCTGACATGGCTCGCTGCCGTTGCACGTTTGCAAGTTCGCATGTTTGCACGTTTGCGTGTTTGCATGGTTGCATGTGTGCGTATTTGCGTGTCTGCGTTGCATGTTGCCCGGGCAGTCAAGTCGCACACGTGGCGGCAGACTTTGGCAGAAGTAGCGGCAGTGAGGGCAGGCGGCATGCGGCAGCCAACATACGCGCTCTCATGCAAGCACACAGCGACGCGGCGAGCAGAGAGCACGTGACGAGCGCGCTCTGATGCAAGGGGACGGAGCAACAGACATTCAGACTTGGACGAGCCCTTCCAGCGGCCGCCGCGCTCGCCGTCACCAGCCTGGGGCTTTACGGTCGTGACCATGTCCCCAACAGATGTGTAGCCCTGGTCGTGCAGCGCGTTGTACGGCAGGTTGTTGCTCCGGATGTATTCCCAAACCTGTGCAGCAAGTCCGGACCACGGTGGTCACCAAAGTGGCAACGCGTGTGGTGCCGCAGATCTGTGCTTGCCTGTCAGTCCTTTGCCTGTCAGTAGAAAGTGCTTGCGCGCGCCAGGCTGGTGCTGACAGTGGCAAGGCAACACCCGGCGCCCAGCCAACGCCTTGCACGCGCAGCTGCCTGTCTTTCCCAGCTCTGCTGTCTTGTCTTTGCCAGCTCAGCTGCCTGGTCTTGCACGCCTGCGCTCGCACGCCTCTTCTCGCACGCCGGAGGCCGCTAGCACGCCTGTGCTCGCTTGTCTTTCACACGCAGCTGTCTCCAGAGGAAAGTGAGCATGGATTGCGGCGAGCTGTTCGTGAGGGCTGTTCGTGAGGCTGTTCGTGAGGGACGTGAAGCAACCTGATCCAGGTCCCAGTTGATGAGGGGATTCATCTTGAGCCGCCCATCTGCCGCATCAATTTCCAGCAAGGGGAGGGACTCGCGCGCGCCTCCCTGAGAGCGCCGCCGGCCGGTAAACCATGCCTGGACCCCCAGCTGACAGACAGAGCGCCATACGCCATCAGTGATGCCAGGTTAGAGGCCTGGTGCGGGGGGGGGCTGAGCGAGCTTAACTCGCGCCGGCAGCTCAGTGCAACTTACACGTCTACGACAAGTGCGCGCATGAGCAAAAAATCTTGCACATGTATTTGCGGTGCGCGGCACCGACACACACGTAGCACACACCAATAACACACACACATTTTACCCACACACCTGATCCAGAGCACGGCGAGTGGGCTCTATTTTGGTGAGGTAGTCGAAGACGTTGGGCGCGACGCGCCACAGACGCGGGCCAAACTGCTTCTCAAACTCTGTTCGCGTGCCTGCTGTGCTGCACCTGACCAAGTGTTGCGCGTCTCACTATACCGACTACCGCCGCATTCGCGTCTTGCGCATGCGCTGTGCGCACTCACACGTATCGCGGCAGACTGGAATGGTTGCATGCAAGGGTGACTGTCGCAGCCTTCCCAAATTAACCTGAATATTCTTCCATTTTCATGCAATTCATAGAAGTCACGCGCCTTTTCCATCAGGTCGTAAGTCTCAGGAAACAGGTGAAGCGTGTCAATCATGACGACTTTCGTTTCGGTAAGCAGCTGCATCTTCTTGAGCATGTCGGTCACCACAATACCAGATGGACCTGCAGCCGTGCGCAGGACGTCGGTAGGGCTTTGTACACACAGCGCAGCAGCCGCCACCCGCCCCCAGCAGCAGCACGCCGGCACGGGGCGACGCGCAAAGCAGGGCGCATGGGGCGGCGGGGGTTGGGGGGTCCGAGCGGGAGGGGGAGGGTTGTGGCACCGAAGCTCGTAAACTGGACCCAAGCTCCGGGCGCAAGCGTTTGATTCACCCACTTGAGCAGCTCGACCGGCTGCTCCGCTGCCGGAAGGCCCTCGAGCCATGCGTTGGTCTTCGCAATCTCCTCGGGCTTGAAGTCTGACAGCTCAGCGAGTCCCATCGCCACCTGCCCGCGGCGCCCGCGTCAGGGGCACGTGGCTGTGAGCCCGCGCGGCGTGCTTGCAACCCCGCCAGCCGCCTGTGCGCACCGATCGCGCCCAAGGCCAGGCACGCACTCGCTGGACGCCCGCTTACCGCGAGCCCCCGCAGGCCCCGGCCCTGGAGGCCAAAGAGCTCCAGGTCCGGGTTCGACACGTGCAGAAAGACAAGGCACGAGGCCGCCATGATGAATAGGTAGATGCCCAGCCGCACGAGCGACCCGCCGCGCTTTTCAGCGGCGGCTGAATTCGCCGCGGCACCCTCGCTCGGCGCCATCGTCCTTGGCTGCGCCTCCAGAGGATAAACCCTTGACGCCGCCACGCTCAGTGCAGACCTCCTGCACTTTGATGGTTTCTTTCTTTCTGTTCTCAGGGTGTTCTCAGACGAAAAGATCCATTTTCCCATCCGTACGGCATCGTACACCGGTGGATTCTGCTGTCGTCAAAATGATTCCAACTGCAAAACGCGCGGACAATTTTCAGCTCCGACCTTTTGTGTCCCGGCACGTGACGTGGACAGGAGCCGAGAAAAAACTGAAACGGTCCAGAGATACGCGGCGAGATGCAAAAAGGCGCCGTGGGTCAGGAGTTTGGCATTATCGGTCAGAACATCGGCATTTTGTACGACAATATTTGGATCATCGCCGATATTTGGCATGCATTGTATCTAAAGTCTGGTCACCAACTCCGACGCCAGTGACCAGTCCACGCTACCAGGACCCTTCACACTGGTACCTAGACATACCTAGGCATACCAAAGAAGCAGTACAGAGATATCACTGGTACTCACGTCAGTATCAACTTTACTACATTTCTGATGACTGTTGCAGGTTCGAGAGGATTCCTTCCAAAAATTTCTGCTGCATCGGTTGCCTTTTGGTGGGGCCAAGCGGCGCTGGAGAACTTGGCGACCGACCAACTGCCCCTCCTTGAGGCAGGGATGGCAAGCTGTCTGCGCCCGCTTCTGCCTTGCTGGCTGCGTCCGGCGGCGCCCGCCAGCGGCAAGCAAGAGAATGTGGAGGTGACGCTGGGTCAGGAGGACGCGCTGCCCGCATCCGACCCGAGCGCCAACCGACACCCGCCAACGCAGCCAATGGAAACGCTGGGGCGCGTCGCGATGGAGAACGAGAGCTCGGAATCGAAGCCGTGGTCGTCAATCTTCAGCGGCGACAACGAGGACGAGGACGCCCTGCTGCGCGAGCAGCAGCAGATGCAGCAGATGCAGCAGATGCAGCAGATGCAGCAGATGCAGCAGTACATGCAGCATGGGCGCGCCGCGAAGGCCCCGCCGCCCAGCGGGCGCTCCGCCAAGGGCATCTGCGCGGTCTGTGCGAATATGGTGTACGATTCGGAGCCCCGCGCCAAAAATGACGCGGGAAAGTACATGCATGCGAAGTGCGCCGAGGAGCACGCGCGCGGTGAGGCGGAGGAGATGCAGCGCCTAGAGGAGCAGTTTTTCGTCAAAATCTGCGCACGCGAACAGGCGTGGACCCCGCGTTCGCAAGCGACGGTCCGAAGACAGGCGGTGCGTACGGCTCGCATGTACTGGCAGCAGAAGAACGGACGGCCAGCGCCGGGAGCCTGGGGAAAGACTCTCGACGAGGCATTGCCAGCGCCGTCGCCGTTTGACTACGTCGAGGCCCCGCGTCCGCTGCCAAACGTGAACGAGCACGAACAAAAGTTTGCCGAGTTCGAGCAAAAGGCCAAGGCAAAGCAGGCCATAAAGTTTTCCGACATCCCCTGGCCCGATGCTGAGATGTTCGCGGCGTGCTTGATGCAAGCGCCGGATGAGGAGCAGATGAAAAAGATTAGCAAAGACTGGTCGCGGCGTTGGCAGTGAGTTCCCGCTCCTCGTGCCAAGTCGCTCCCTCCGTGCTTCTGTGTTGCTCGTTGCCCGTCCTCTGCCCTCTGTCAAGTTCAAGTTGGCTCTTACTGACATTCCTACCTGCGTCGTGCAGCCCTGATTCCTGGTCCAGGTACAGGCTCGAGCCTGAAGACCATGAACGAATTCAAGAAGCTGTCTTGAGGGTTTCCATGATGGTCAACGCTGAGCGAGCAAAGGTAGTGTGACTGTGTTTATTAGTTTTATGTGAACGGCTTCATTTCGACTGGATCCCGGTGGCGCACCTGGGAAGTGTGACTCGGACTCGCCACCACCACCATCACGTCGCAACGTTTTCCACTCGAGAAACACCTCGCTGGTGCGAATGGTATTGGATCTCGAATCGCGCATCATTCAAGTGCGGGGCGGTTTGCACTCACGGATTCCCGTTTTTCTACACACATGGCCGGTATTTTTGGTTGTTGGGATCGTCAGTATTCAAGTCCAGACCTCATTTTTTATTGATTCAGCTGAATAAAAGCCAAGGCTATGCCCCCTCGTTTCGGGAGTCAGAAGAGGGCGGTTGGTGGTCCAAAGAGTTGGTAGTAGACGGGAGGGCACACCATTGTAACAGCTCTGCGGGCTCCTTGTCCTCCAGCACCTGAATGGAGTATTGGGCCGCCGCTTGCTCTGCGGCTTTCTTGCTTTTACCCGTGCCCCACCCCAGACGCCTCTCCGCCACCAAGGCGTGGGCTGTGAACTTTTGGTTGTGCTTTGGCCCAGTTTCGACCACATGGTACACCGGGTCGGGCATGCGGATGCGCCGCAGCGCCTCCTGCAACTTGGACTTGAAGTCCGAGCCTGACGGGTCCCGTGCTGCGAGTCGAATGTCCTCCTCAAGCCAGCGCAGCACAACCGTGCGTGCTGCGTCCAAGCCCCCGTCCACGAAAACTGCGGCGATTAGGGCCTCGACTAGATCGGCGAGCAGCGCCTCTTTATTCCGTCCTCCCGTAGACTCTTCGCCCGCGTTCAGCTGTGCGAACCTGCCGAGGTCGTGCCGGCGTGCCACCCGGGCCAGCGCACTCGCCGAGACCACCTCCTTGCGTATGGATGACAGCCGCCCCTCGTCGAAGGCGGGGAATGTTTGGAAAAGGTGCTCGGCCACCACCATTCCCAGCACCGCATCGCCGAGGTACTCGAGCCGCTGGTTCGAGTCCAGGGCCTTCTTGGCCGCGGAGCGGTGCGTGACAGCCTGCGCGAGAACGCTGATGTTGGAAAATGCGAAGCCGAGCAGCCTCTGCAGCTCGTCCAGGCCATCCTCGCGTCCTGTGGCCCGTTTCGTGTGCCGCCGCGCGAGCTGCACATGCGAGGCCTGCTGCCTGTCGCGGCTGCCCCCGCGGAGAGCCAACGGCACAGGGGCTCTCTGCGGGCTGCCTGAGCAGGGGACGGGCGCTGGCCACGGCTGCGCGCCGCGCGTCCGCGCGCAGCTCGCCTGGGCGGCTCCCCGCCACCGCGCTCCGGCCCCTGAGCAGCCGCCCAGCGCAAAGGGCTGCGCGAGCACCACGCACTGCGCCAGCACGAGCACGAGGCAGAGCCACCCGCGCGCCGCCATCGGTGCTGGGGTGCGGGGTGCAGAGTACCGCCGCACCACCGCGCCGCCCCGAGGGCGCCGCTCAACTGGAAGCCCAGCGCCGACGGACAACCCCTCCGGCCTCCGCCAAATCAAAGGAAACAGTGTTCTAGTTCGTGGGCATCAATCCCGGACAACATGGCGGCGGCAAGGGCCGCAGCCGCGAAGGAGCTGTACGCGTCGGTCGGGCAGGGCCACGTCTTCAAGTTCTTTGACACGCTCTCGCCGTCGGACCAGGTGCTCAGGCCGGGCGCCCGCGCCCTCCTCCCCCGGCGCGCTCGCCGCTCTGCCGCCCTGCGCCCGCCCTCTCACAAGGCGGCGGATTCGCGGCAGGTGAAGCTGCTCGATCAGCTGGATCAGATTGACGTCAAGCGCGTCGTGGAGACCTACAAGCTGACCATGGATGCGGGCACGGGCGGCTCGGCGCCGAGCCGCCCGGATCCGCTCGAGCGCGTCGAGAAGCTCTTCAAGGCCAGCGAGAGCGATCGGCGTGCGTGGCAGACCCGCGGGCTGTCGCTGATCGACAGCGGGGCTGTTGCCTTCCTGCTCCTGGCAGGCGGTCAGGGCACACGTTTGGGCACCTCGGACCCCAAGGGGTGCTACGACATTGGGTTGCCTTCGCACAAGTCGCTCTTCCAGCTCATGGCCGAGCGCCTACGCAAAGTGGCGGAGCTGAGCAAGGGCGTGGCCGCGACATCAGGAGACAAACGCCGCCTGAGCTTAGGAGAGAAGCGGTGCGTGCCGTGGTACGTCATGACCAGCCCGCAGACCGACGAGGCCACGCAGAGCTTCTTCAAGAAGCATGCATTCTTTGGGCTCCAGGAGCAGGACGTTTTTTTCTTCCAGCAGGGCACGCTGCCGTGCATGTCCATGGAAGGCCACATCCTTCTTGAAACCCCGTGCACGGTAACGAGCGCGCCGGATGGTAACGGCGGCATCTACAGGTGTCCCCGTGTTCGCTTGTACCCCCCTTACTTGAGAAGGTCTCTCATAGCATCGCCCGCATCGCCCGCATCGCTAGCATCGCCCGCTCTCATTGCTGTCGCGGCCGCACGCGCAGGGCGCTCGAGAAGTCGGGAGCGCTTGCCGACATGCGGAGGCGTGGAGTGGAGGTAGTGCACTGCTCGTCGGTGGACAATGCGTTGGTCCTGGCTGCCGACCCGCTCTTTATTGGCTACTGCGTAGAGACGGGTGCCGACTGCGGCGCCAAGGTGTGCGCGAAAGCCTGCGCCGAAGAGGCTGTGGGCGTGCTGTGTGCGGCGGAGCAGGGTGGCGCTAAGGTGGTGGAGTACAGCGAGCTCGAATCGTCAGCAGCGAAGGAAATGGACGAGGCGACCGGCGAGTTGCGTCTCAACGCAGGCAACATTTGCAATCACTTCTACACTGTTGATTTCCTGCAGGCGGCTGCAACTATCCCCACGCCCTTCCACGTCGCCAAGAAGAAAATCCCGTGCGTCGACGATTCCGGGGCCACCGTGAGCCCCTCGGCTAACAACGGCATCAAACTGGAGATGTTTATTTTCGACTGCTTCCCACACAGCACCAAGTTCGCGTGTGCGGAAGTCCTGAGAGAAAGCGAGTTTGGGCCCGTCAAAAACGCGCCTGGGAGTGCCGTGGACTCGCCAGATACAGCGCGTGCGTTGCTGCTCGAGCTTGGACGCCAGAGGGCGCTTGCTGTGGGCGCTACCATCTCGGGCCAGGGCGGCGTCGAGATTTCTCCGCTTCTCTCGTACAGCGGTGAAGGTCTCGAGAAGCTCAAGGGCTCCGCTCTAGAGGCCCTGTCCCATGTGGAGTAAGTGAGAACAGAGCTGAACAACCCTCTCTTGTTCTTTCTTTAGACATGTCTAAAGAATGTTCGTGCGCGCTTCCTATATGCCGGAACTCAAAGACCACAGAGCGTGTGGTTCCCTGCCGTTTCACCTGCAAAAACGCGCGTGCGCGTTTGGCCCCCGCTACGGGCCACGCCACGGCGCCCAGGTGTGCCCGCGGCCAGGAGTTGCCCGTTTTGGCGACAGGCGCCCTTGTCCAAAAAATGGCGACAGGAGGCGCCGTTGTCCCCTACGAACGGCAGGCGCCGTGGTCCCCTACGAAAAAAAAAAGGACAAAAAAGGAGGGTTCGAGGGGGTGGGGCCCGCACGCGGGGTCAAACGCGCACGCGCGTTTGCGAGGAGGTGCACCTCCTCTGAGAGAGACAGAGAATAAGAGAGTGGGTGAGAGGGCAGGTGCGCTTTGGATTCACTGGATTCACTGAATTCATTAGGGTGGACGCCCTGCCTGGTCGGGTTTGGGCTTGGTGTTGGTCTTGGGCTTGGTGTTGGCAGGTAGGTCAAGCACCAAGGCCTTTTCGCGGTCCGCAGAAAAGAGGGGCGGAAGCACAAACCCTCCGGAAAGCTCCACCCTATCGGGAGCGACGGCACTTTCAAACTTGGCCTCCGCCTCAGCCACCTGCTGTTGGTAGTCTTGCTGTAGCGCCATCTCTTCCTGCAGCCTCTGCAGCTCCTGCGCGATGCGTTGCGTATCCTCCATGTCCACCCCTAGAGGATGTGCTGAAATGTGTCCCGCATGATCGAGCTGCACGCGGCGGCCCTCCTCATGGGCATTCCGGGCAGACTCGAGCTGAGCAATCTGCCGTTCAAGCTCTTGCAACCTGCTCTCGACTTTTTCGGCAAACGCCCGGCGCGTGACAGAATCCATTTGAGCGGGTCCGATCTTGACGAGGCCCATGGATGCGGCCAAAGCCTCAGCCACCTGCTCTCGCCCCTGGTCCAGTGGAAGAGTGTCATAGGGCGCGCCAGTGTCACAGGGCGCACCAGTGTGTCACGGCGCAGCATGGCGTGCTAGGCCGCCATGTGCACTTGCACCCGCGTGGCGTCACCTAGGCAGCTACTACACGCTCGTACCGTAACGCAGAGTGGGTGGGGCTGGGGGCCTGCACCCCAAGAGTGGCGAGGGTGGCAAGAGGGGCGAGGCAAGAAGGATCACATGGATACCAACGCATCGGCTAGACACTCAAGGACGCCCCAAAACACAGGCACGCGTTGGGCGGGACGCAAGCTGTGCCGAGGGCAGGAGGGAGCGCACATGCTCTTCGGCAAGGTTGAGAGGAGTCAGATCATCATCGCCGGCATGCACTTCGGGATCAGCGCCACTCTGCAGCAAAAGCTTGACAGCCTCCAGATGGCCCTGGCGCGCAGCCCAGTGAAGCGGGGTGTAGCCGCCCGAGTTTGCGCGGTTGGACAAGCGCCCATCCGCCTCCAGCAGCCTCTCCATCACCTCCAAGTGCTCACTCCAAGCTGCAAAGTGCAGCGGCGTGTTGGAGCACGTATCGTTCAGGTCCGGACGCGCCCCGGCCTCGAGCAAGGCGCTGACGACGGCAGCATGGCCGGCACCTGCAGCCCAGTGCATGGCAGTCATGCGCTCGTGGTCGGCCATGTCCAAGAGCATGCCTCCGCCTAAGCCTCCGCTCTCCCGCGGTGCGACCAAAACGCTGACAGCAGCCTGGTGCCCCGCGCTGGCGGCCCAGTGCAGAGCAGTCCAACGGTAAACGGCGATCTGCGCCTCGCCGCGCTGCGCATCCACGCTGCCGTACGTCAAAGTCACGTTTTCTGTCAAGGGTTCATGCGAATGCGCGTGGTTGAGCCCGAAGCGCACAGAAGCCGGAAGGAAGCTTTCATTGTTGCTCGCGTCGATCTCGGCACCGGCCTGTACGAGCATCTGCATCAACTCCACGTCGCCGGTCTCGGCCGCGTGCAGCAGGTGCCGATTCAGCCGGTAGCGCGGCTCCTTGGCGAGCATTTCAGGTGCCGCCCGCTGTGCTGGCATCAGCGGCCTGTACCTGCCCCACCCCATGATATCGTCAGAGCCCCAGCGGCCTTCGAGATAGCCCTGCCCATGATCCGTCTCCTTGTGGCGTCTGCCCGCGTTGAGCCGTTCTGTGTGCGCGTCATACACCTTGACCCACTCCTCATAGTCGCACCCCGCCAGCTGCATTTGCGTGTCCACGTCGAGGGGCACATCCTGCGCAACACCGCACGGCTCACACACCCCACGGCTCACACGCCCGGGCGGGTCGCGGTGCGCACCGCTCGCGGCAGGCGCGCGCGCACGCGCAGGCACGGCAGCGGGGACGGCTGGGCACGGGGGCGCGGGAGCGACGCACGTCGTCGTCGCCCAGCTCATCCGAGTCCGGCTCGTACTGCGGCAGCTCTGGGATGCTCTCGAGGAAGCCTGGGCGCTCGGGGGTGTGCAGGTCCCCAAACAGCTCCTCGTACTCGTCCTTTTTGCCCGTGATTTCGCGCAGGCCCGCGGGCCCGTCGCCGCGCCGTCGCTTGGCCGGGGGCGCGCCGGGAAAGTCTCCAAAGGCGACGCGCGTCGCGCCAGAGCGCGTGTTCGTCCATGCGGGAGCCTATGTGGCAAAGC
>Ga0115006_10003852_pt1 | contig 10325 bp, 1 predicted proteins | sample ArcOceMetagenome_3_FD_88943 | JGI IMG/M metagenome (GOLD analysis project Ga0115006, IMG submission 88943) | Marine eukaryotic phytoplankton communities from Arctic Ocean - Arctic Ocean- Svalbard ARC20M Metagenome | ecosystem: Environmental > Aquatic > Marine > Oceanic | place: Arctic Ocean...
CTCTCGCTCTCTCGCTCTCGATGCCTGACGAGAGATCGCACTTGTATCCTGTATCAGGGGGCATTGGATAAACCGGAAGTGCGCACTCTGATGGATGACTTAGGTGCGGATTCCGGCTCCCGGCCCCGGCCCCGGCTCCGGCTCCGGCTCCGGCTGCGCTGGCTCTGGCTCTGGCTCTGGCTCCGGCGCGGCCTGCATCAATCAACTGTGGTGAGCCTTCATTGCAAGCGCGCTCCGCCCTCGGCCACCAGTCGCAGGGGTACGAGGTTCTGAAGTGCCGCACAGTGCCGGTCCAAGTCACCACACAGCTCGGCCACGCGCTGCTGGCGCCCCAGACCTAGGCCTCCTAGCTCGGCCAGGTGCATGGCACCGCACGCGGTGCGCTTCAGTGAACGCGGCCAGCTAGTCAGCTAGGTCTTGTCTTCTCTCAATTGAAAAACAGCTGCAGTCACGGCCCTCGGATTGTGTTTTTGGCGCTTTGCGGGGGGAAAAGTCACTTGCCAACCGCGTAGCGGCACGGTCGTTCGCACTTGAGCTCCCGCGGGTCACGGTGCCAACCCGTGTGCCCTGTAGGGGCTGGCGCGCGGGGCAGCGCACTGCCCGTCCGGAGACGGGCTGGGCGGCGGAGCGTGTCTGGCCCGCGCACAGGAGCTCGCCCGTGCAGCAAACATGGACGCCGTGAAGGGCGCCGCTGCCGGTGCGGGTGCGAAAGCTACTGGGGCGATGGACGGCATGAAGGCCAAGGCCTCCTCGGCGATGGACGACCTGGATGATCATCTCCCCCCGTCGTTGCGCACAGCAAAGCAAATTGCGAAGAAACTCGGCACGAACAAGGCAGCGCGAGCAGCATGCATGACGCTGGCTTCCGGCGAGAGGCTGACCGCAGTGCAGAAGAAAGCCCTCTTCAAAATGGGCATACGCGAAAAAGTTGACGAGAGGGCCATGCTCGCGATGATCAAGCAAGCGGATGGGCTCGGTGTGACGCCAATGGAGCTGGACCTCATGAAGGCAGAGGGACTGAAGAAGCAAATGTCGAAGCAGCTGCTCAACGGCTTCGGATGGATGGCGGGTGAGAACGCTGGGCCTGGCACGATGTCCGTCATCCTTGAAGCCCAAGCCCGGTTGTGCGGGATCGCATCCGCTGTAGACAGTGACGAGGCGGAGGTTAGCTCCGTACGCGTCCTGCGGCAGATGGTTTTCGGGCACAGCATTCGCCCGATGGATATGGCAGATTATCTCTGCACAGTTTTCGGTACGCTCGACGGCACTGAGTCCAACAACAACACAGCGGAGAAGTTCTGGCTGCGTTTTGCCCAGGACGCGCTAGCGGTGCCCAACTCGAAAGAATCCATCATGCTGCAGCAGCTGCTTCTTGGCAGAGGTATAGGGCCATGGTCCGCCTCCAAGGTGCCTGTGGAGGATCAGGGCGAAGTGCTAATCAAGCTGATCACGAGGATCGAGCGAGGCGCTCCGAAAGTGAAAAAGCCCCCGCCGAGCAAGGATGATATCGCAGCAGGTGGAGCGCTGATGGCCGAAGCATACGCCGACTGCGACATAGACGAAGATGAAACGCGTCTAATTTTCCAGGACTACGATACTGATCACGGAGGTTCACTGGATATGGACGAGCTAACCAAGGTCATTATCGCAATAATCAAACGCGTAAGGAAGAGCGCCGTGGAGAAGTCGGAAGCCCACCCGGAGCAGGACACTACTGATAAACAGTCCATTGAAGACCGCTTCAAGAATATGCTGCAGCACTATGACTCTCCGTCTGGTAGAGCGGAGCTTGCGGACACGTTTGATCCAAGCGGCGATGGAGACGTGTCGCAGGATGAATTCGTATCAGCTTTTCCGAAGTTCGTTCGGAGTTTCAGCGGTGCGCCCGATCCAGACCCCGAGCCAGCTCCCGCGCCCGAGGCAGCTCCCGAGCCCGAGCCCGAGCCTGATCCCGAGCCTGACCCCGACCCTGACCCCGAGCCGGACATCGAGAGTGGGACGATGGTAGCAGCTGCCGGTGGCGCGGAACTGACGAAGGAAGAGAAGAAAGCAGCGAAAGCCGCTGAAAAGCAGGCAGCTAAAGAGGCCAAAGCCCAAGAGAAGGTCGACAAGAAGAATGCGAAGGAAAAAGCAAAGTTTGACAAACAGCAAGAGAAGACCCGGCTGAAGACAGAAAAACGCAAGAAAAAAGCCGCCGACAAGGCCCGCAAGAAGCGCGCCAAATCAGGTGCTGGTGCGGACCACCTAGACTCGGATGACGAAGAGAACTTCACTGGCGCCAAAATGCCCGCTCCTCGAGGAGCAAAGGAGATGTTCGCATACCTTGCCAGCAACGGTTCCGCAGCACCGCGGGGCATAGCCACTATTCTATACATCGGTGTGAACGAGCGTTTGCCACACAGCATCGTTATGTCGCTCGTATATCTCGTCATCGGCGCAGATCTGGGACCGAGGGATGTATCGAATTTGTTGGCACTTATCACCTTGGAGAAGAAGAGTGTGCAGCATGCATCTGACCAGTACTTCAAGCTGTGCGAGCCAGCGTGGAAAGAGAAAGAAGAGGCAACCGAAAAGATCTGTGAGAATTTCTCCAGGCAACTTAGCGAGTATCAAGCCAGCGGAAAGGAAGAACCGCTTGTGTTTGAGCTTGGAGTCAGCGAAAAAGTAATCGAGGAGTTTTTGCAAGAGAAGTGCGAAGAGATGTGCATGGACATCGAGTCAGTCTCAGGTGCTTGGGACAAGAAGGCAGGTGCAGAGATTCGACGAGGCTGGACAGTTACAGTAACGCAAGGACAGGGCCCTCCACCTGAGACCCAGGCCGAGCCCGAGATCGAAGCTCCCGCAGCAGACGGGCCCACCACGGAAGGTGCTGAAGAAGCTCTTGCAGAGCCTGCCGTAGATGGCGAAGAAGACCTCGCGCTAGCAGATCGCGTACAAGGCGGCGAGGATGATGATAATCAGGAGGAAGCTGTAGAACCCACAGCTGAGGAAGCTGTTGACCCCACAGCAGAAGCCGAGGAAGTCGAGGAAGCCGTAGAAGCCGACGCAGCTCCGGCAGAGGAATCTGATGCTGAAAAAGGCGAAATTGGATTGACTCCGGAGCAACAAGAAGATATTGATGCGGCATACCGAACCGTTCCTGGCCGCAAGGACGGCCGCTTGGCTAATACACTATTCCGGTTGGCACGTACCGCAAACAGGATTACTGTACACGAGGCATCCGATCTCTACATTCGTGCTAGGGAGGTGTTGAAGCCAGAGCTGCTTGGCAATGGTGGTCTCGAAGGGCTGCTGGATGGCCACTGGCCAAAGGAGACCCTAGACCTTTTCGACAAGGGTGCGAGCAGCCCGCGCGCCGGTTCTCCGAAAGCCAGGGAGATGGAGTTCGAAAACCCTGTATCTGATGGCGGCACCGACGAGATGGGTCAGTCAATGGATCTTGCCGCACTCGATCAGGAGTCAGAGGACGCTGGAACGTTCGAAGTGGATCCCAACCCTGAAGCTGGAGCTCTGTCTCCGCAAGCGCTGCGCCAATATGCCAAGGAGTACGAGCCAGATTTCGTTCCTACACAGTACGCATCTTTGGTTGCTGTGCTTTTGTCACAGGCAACTAACAACTACACTCTCAAGGCATTCCAGACGCTCATCATGCGGCAGGCCATGCCGCCGGAGGAGGTCGAGGCAATGACTGCTGTGGCAGCTAAACAGGGAGTAGACTTCGACGATATGAATGCCCTCATCTGGCTCTGGACTGGAGGCGCCCGTCCAGCAATGGCTATTCCGATGACTGAGCCAGTCAACAGCGAGACACCGACGCCTATCAGCCCGCCGGCAGATGCCAAAGGTAAACTTGAGTTGACAGTGATCAGGGCCAACGGCCTGATGAAAGCGGATCGATTCAGCAACAGTGATCCGTTTTGCACTGTGCGCGTGGAGGGCCATCAACGGAATACAGAAACCATCAAAAAGAATCTGGATCCGGAGTGGAATGTCACCATGGGTTTCCGTGTGACTGACCGCTCGACCGCAGTCGTTGAGGTCTACATCTTCGACGAGAACAAGAATGGCACGAGTGATCCACTCGGCCGCGTATCGTTCCCGCTGTCGATCCTCGAGCAAGACGTGACATGGAACGACCCTGATACTCCGCTGGAGGTCGAGTTCGAAATTGAGCCCATGCGCGTGATGACCCAAAAGCACGGTGAGTTGGGGACACTGACATTGGCACTGAACTTCCACGCGAGCGATGCACAGCCTGTCATACCAAATGTTACTAGCCACCGCATCGAGAAACTCATCTGCACCCTGCAAGATCACCGGGTCAACGCGGACGTCATACAGTACATCCGTGAGGCAGCGGCAATCGTTTTGACCCGCACGCGCAAAAACCTGCAGACGCCACGCCCTCCAAAGCCTACACTGAGGGAGCTTCAGGAGCAGGCCGAAAAGGAAGTCGCTGCAAAAGGCCCGGAAGAGGCCATGTATGTCAAAGCGGACTTGGAGTACGATGCTGACGCGGACAAGGCAAATGAACGCGCAGCAAGCAACCCGATTCGGCAGAAGTACATGACTGCTATCGCATATTGCCTCGGCAAGTTCTTGGGAATCAACCCAGCCGTGCTGGGTGTGGTTGCTGGAACGATCATCAAGTTCGCCCCAGCACCAGAGGTGACCGGGTCTTATGCCGCCGCGACACTAGGCGTTCTAGGGCTACCAGAGCGAGCTCTAGCTGGAATCAAGAAGTTCCTGGCTGACCGCTTGAGCGAAGAAATGGAGAAACTAGTACGAGCTGCACGCTTGGACAATCAATACTTCAAAGAGCTGCAGAAAATGTGCCGCGGTCAAGGATGCGCACAGGCAATGGTGGATCGAGCAAGCTCAATTGTTGCGCAAGCTGATTCGTTTTCAACTGCAGCTGCTCTGTTCCGGCTCAAGGCTGGGCAGGGTGCTGCAGAGCCTGAGGAGTGCACTGCTCTGGAAGAAGTAGTGGCCAAGAGCCCCGATGACTTCGTCACCGCAGGCGTCCAGAATCTCCAGCTGCTAATCTGGCCAGTACGCGAGGAGACGTTTGATATTGTACGTGAGCTTATGGACGGCAACAAGGCTGCTGAACAAGGGCTTTCTGGCTGGGAGAATCGCGCAGAGCTTGCGTTGATCCTTAAATCCGACGACTTAGCCATGAGAGCGCTGAAAGGCCTCGTACACATGGAGGAATTCCGCGTGTACTTGGACACAAAAAAGAAAGACCTCGAGAAGATCGCGCTGGCAAAGCTTTTGGCTGGCGACAAAGCTGCATGTGCAGTGATGCGGAAGCTGACACCTTCCTTCGGCGAGAAAGTCAATAGGGAATGGGACAACCTGAACAGATTCCAGAAGGTCAAGGTCAGTGCCTTCGTAGGCACACTCGCTCTGGTTGGCCTGAGCCAGTCAATCAAAGCAATTGGCCTAACTGGAGCGCTCGGGGAGACTGTACAGCTCGTAGTGGACACACTCATCTTCATCGCTACCATGATCATTGGTATCATTGCTGGCGTATGGTTTGTCCTGCAGGGTAAGCCGTACCGAGACAAGGTTGTCGGGCCCAACAAAAGTGGCGTGGATTTGCTCCGTAAGCTCTCATCCACCGCCGAGGAAGCAGACGCCAAGAAACAGGCCATGGAAGCACTGCAAATGATGCTAATGGGACAGGAGCCAAACGTGGAGGGCACGGCATTCCTTCGTAGCAAGGCTGCGAAGTACATGGAGAAAGCGCCAGAAGCCATGGAGGCTCTCAACACGTTGGAGTACATCTTTGTTCTCCAACAGGCCGGCAAATCAACAGCGCTCATTCACCAGTACGATGAGAAGGTCGAGTGGCCGAAGCCGAGTGAGCTATGGCCACCAAGTAAGTATAAGCTGCAGGAAGCCGCCAGTGCCCTCAAAAAGAAGGGCAAGTCATTCGTGTTCTCTGCTTCGGTCAACCCGTGGATCAAGAAGTACGCGCAGCATGCTGGCAACTGTCTTGAGCTATTTCAGGCTGTGGAGGTGCCGCTGTCGATGATCAAGAACATCGAGGAGGAGTATGATGCGTTGGAGAAGATTTACAAGGGCAATCGAGTGGACACCGTGGGTCTGAAACCACTGTCAGACATTGTCGATAAGCTCGTCAACCTCGATAAGCATGGTGCAGACCCGACAACACTGCGGGATGCGCTGGCGAAGAACTTCCGCGGCGTGAATGCGAAGGACATATTCGAGGAGCTCGACTCAGATGCCAGCGGCACGCTTGACAAAGAGGAGTGTAATGCAGCTGCCGGAATTCTCAGCGAGAAGTTGGGCTTCACGATATCATCGGAAGATATGGATGAAGCGTTCGCGCAGATGGATATGGATGGGGACGGAGAGATTGAATTGAAAGAGTTTCAGGGTTGGTGGAAAGGCTACGCTATGAACAAGAAGCAGAAGAAGGCGCTGCAGATGCAACAAATGGAAGCCGCGGGTCTCCTGGAGGCATCCCCGAAACCTAAGGAGTTGCAGCTGACGCTGAAGGTGATCACCAAGCTTATGCCGACCATGGGGTTGCGGCTGCGGGCGTTTGAGGTCCTTGAGGATATGTGCCCTGATGATGCGACCTTCGATGTTCTCCAGGAAGCGTACAACCTGTGTGAGCTGAAACGCGCTATGATCAACGATCCTGGGGCACGCAATGCGATCATTGGACTGGAGGCGATGTGCATGGTTCCACTTTTGTTGAAGGGTGACCCGAAGATCGGCATTGATCCCAACCCGAAGGCTGCGGAGATCCTTGAAAAAGTCAAGAAGGGTGATAAAGCAGCAATTGGAGCGCTCGCGTATTTGAAACAACCGGAGCGCAGGCGGTATTGGGGTATGATGACCCAGCGACAAAGGCGCCTCTTCATTCTGACTTGCGGCATCGCGTCGTACCCGGCCCTTTATTACTCAGGTGCACTGTCTGACTTCCCTACTGACGCGCTGATAGGGGCGCTAGCAGCGGGCTTTGTCGATTGCGACGACCCAAAACACGCCAACGTGACCGAGTGCATGGAGTCTAGCATGAGTGGAAGCTGGAATGATGAAATGGGAGACGAGTCATGGGTGCAGGATGGCCCTGGGGCGGTCCCAGGAGCTGATTTCGCCCCCGATTCTCCCGATCCAGACGCTCCTCGTAATCCATCATTCTTCGTACTGGGTCTTCTGCCACTACTGAGCTCACTGTTTGTAAACCTGTTCGGGCAGCGGATTGCATCGCTGATCACCTTGGCCACGGTGTTCTTTGCCTCCGCTGGTTCAATCATTGCGTCTGCGCTTGCCGGTGAAGGTGGTTTTACTCCAGCAAAACTGGTTGGTGTCAGCATGGGCGTCTATTCTGGAAGTGTTGCCACGAAAGTCGCGACAGGCAACATCAAGTTCGCGTACGGGGTCCAAGGCGCATCGGTCGGCGCTATTTTGTCCCGCTTCTCGACCTTCATCTGGAGACCAAGGGTCATGTGGCTGATTCCGGAGCTGACGCCTTACATGGGCTGGGTTGATCTGACTGTTGCTGGTGGGTTTGGAGCTGCTGCAGCATGGGTCAGCAACCAGTACCGGGGCATCATCAGCATCTTCGCAACCGCGGCAATTGGCGCGTTTGGCTTTATCCAGGTCGCAGTTGGGTATGGCATACCTGGCATCGAAAACTTTACCATGGGCAGGCTGATGGCTGGTGGCGTTTCGTGCGGCGGTGAAGACACGTCTTGCTGGGCGGCTGGTGGTCTTGTCCTCACGCTACTAGTTGGCGGCACGATGAATCAATTCAAGATGGAGACAATCGACTTCAACATGCCCGCTGTTACAGCTTACGAACGATGGATTCACAAGATCGAGAAAGGTATGACACTGCTGTTTGCTCTGAATGAGTTCATCGAAGGAGGCGTTAACCTGAGCACAGACGACCTGATGGAACGTTGCCTCAAGGCTCGTGACGACCTAGTGCAGTACATGAACCTGATGACTAATCTGATGCACTTCGGCCTCTGCTTCGGATTTATCATGGACTTCATCTACAACCTTGAAATGGGAATGTACTCGGCTGTACCGTGGGCCGGCGCTTTCAGCCTGGGACTCGCAATTGTAACACCTTTCCAGGGAACTATCGGAACCCTGTCGGACCTCTTCACATCAAAGAAGTTTGCGTTGCGTATGAAAGAAGTGAAGGTCCCAGGATTCATTCGCAAGTTTTTCCCGAAGATATTCCCGATCGGGCGTGAGTCGTTCATCATCAAGTTTGGCCCGATAGGGCAGAGGCTGCAAAAGCTGAGCTTCTATTTCGCCATGGTCAATGGCTTCATCTCAGCCACCATGGTCGCAATATCGTGGCTTACAGCGTCGATGTATGCAATTCACGTCAAAGCTAATTGGGCAACACTACAGCACGAGATGCCAGGCATGGACATGGACATGGCAATGAAACGTGTCACTATGTCCATCAGCAGCATTGGTGACTCCGCAGCGGGTCTGTTTGTGATCTTGTCTAGTGGTATCTCAACAGCAGCATTTAATCTGGGCGGCCTGAACTGGCTGATCGTGCACGGTGAGTCAGTATGATTATTTCAACACATGAACTCGGGTCGTCTTGTCTAACTTAACACTTTCTTGCGTGCTCTGTTGCCCCCCGCAGTTGTGGAGATGGAGAAGTTCTTCGTGATGGGGTGTGGCAGTCTCGTGCTCGGGCTCGGGATGAAGCTGAGCTATGATATGCCGGCTGGCAACTTCTTGTTCGTCCCGATGGGTCTCGTAGGTTCCACCACTGCCTTCCTTGGACTTATAAAAGCGGTTCCCTGGTTCCACAAGAAATTCCCAGACATCATGTACATGCTACACCAGGCGCAGATAATTTTGTGTATCACGCTTGGCGTCATGTTCGTCTTGTTCGTCCAATTGGCACGCCGTGCGGGCGAGTTTGTGGACAACAACTGGGAAGGCTGCGAATACCCAGTGTGCACCATCCCTCCGGGCTCTAAGGACCCGTGGTGGGGTAATGCAGACTTCAGCCTGAGTTACTGGGCGGACAAACAGGGCATGAGTAAAGAGGACCTGAAGGCACTGGTGCAACCGCTGTTCTATTCGGCGGGTATTGCAAACATGGCCACCTGCCTGACGATCTTGGGCGGCAGCAACCTTGCGAAGATTCTCTACTACCGGGACGTGTGCTCACGAAAGGAGGAAACGATCGCGCTGCAGAGTGGGCAGGGGCAGGCTGAAGTTCGGAAGTCAGCACTTGTCAAGAAGGTCCGACGGGTTCGCGAAGCGGACATCAAGGAAGTACAGGCCGAGATGCAGAACAGCGGCATCGTCCATCTGGAAGAGGATGCGCTGATGATGGAGTTCGCGACTGCAATCCCCATGGAAGAGCACTACGATTTGATTGCACACGATGATCTGATCGCGCAACTTGGAGATGCCGCCGACACAGAGAAGCTTGCTGGTGACGCGTCCCGTGGTGTTGCATCACTTGGTGGGATCGGTGCTGGGTTAGGCGCAGCGATTGGCGCGACTGGATTCATGGAGGACGATCCCGACATGGACTTCACGTCAAATGCGGGACTCGACAAGTTGAAAGACACGGCGGCAGATCTGAACCTTGAGGACAAGGTGGGCGGTCTACAGGCCAAAGCCGGCGATCTGCAAGGCAAACTTCCAGACGCAGCCGCACTACAGGGAGAACTCACTGGGAAGATCCCAGCGGGGCTACCGGCTGGGCTGCCAGCGGGCATGCCCGATGTCGGCGCGTTGAAGGCCAAGGCAATGGAGGCTGCGCAGAAGGCGATGGACGAAGCAACAGCAAAACAGGCCGAGGCGCAGGCAGCCCTTGACGGGGCGAAGAAGAAAAAGGACAAGAAGGCGGCTGAGGAGGCTTTGGCGGAGAAGACGGCGATGGTAGAGGAAGCCAAGGCGGCACTCGCAAAGATACAGGCAGGCGAGCTGCCCGCAGGCATTCCAGGTATGCCCGCGGGCATGGACCCGGCAGCACTTCAGGCACAGCTGCAAGGCAAGATTCCGGAGGGCATGGACCCAGCAGCATTCCAGGCGCAACTTGCAGGCATGGACCCGGCGGCACTCCAGGCACAGTTTGCAGGCCAGATTCCGGAGGGCATGGACCCGGCAGCGTTCCAGGCGCAGCTTGCGGGGATGGACCCGGCGGCACTTCAGGCACAGCTGCAAGGCCAGATTCCGGAGGGCATGGACCCAGCAGCATTCCAGGCGCAACTTGCGGGCATGGACCCGGCGGCACTCCAGGCACAGTTTGCAGGCCAGATTCCGGAGGGCATGGACCCGGCAGCGTTCCA
>Ga0115006_10003853_pt1 | contig 10324 bp, 12 predicted proteins | sample ArcOceMetagenome_3_FD_88943 | JGI IMG/M metagenome (GOLD analysis project Ga0115006, IMG submission 88943) | Marine eukaryotic phytoplankton communities from Arctic Ocean - Arctic Ocean- Svalbard ARC20M Metagenome | ecosystem: Environmental > Aquatic > Marine > Oceanic | place: Arctic Ocean...
GTTGCAAGTGAGCACTCGTCAATGCCCCCGAGCGTATCCCAAGTAAGCGACGTAGACGGTGACTTGCAGGAGTGCACAATGACCGCCAATGATGAAGAGAATGAGCTTGTTCATGGAGCAATGGGACAGCAGAATGAACTTAATTCCACTGATACAATCCCCGAGCCACATTTATCACAGGCATCAACATCCAAGACATCGGGAAATGAAGTGACCGATGACCTCTTGGATTTGTCTGATACTGGACTAGAGCTCGATTTGGAGGCGATGATCCAAGATATTGGAGGCGAAGACGTTCCGGTCATTAAACGCAATTACAACGAGTCAAAACCGATCCATGGGAAAATTTCGTCCGCGAAGTTTTTTACGACATGCGGGCCTAACTCCCTGGCGGTGTCCGAGGGAGAGGGCCAGGTGAAAAACGCTAACCTGTACCTTCATCAGTGGCAGTTCCCCCTGTCTGACACGGCTGGCCGAAAGCTCTGCCACCAGAACAATCCGCTCCCCAAAGACATCATGGGTGAAGATTTGCTGAAGTATTGGATTGATTTACCGCAATGTAAGTTGGACAGCCCTCTCCAGTACATATTCATGGGTCGCGAGGACACTCTTTCGAAGCTTCACCGGGATCCTGGCGGCCTTGAGATCTCCATCGCACCAGTGGTTGGGCAGAAGGAATGTGTTCTCGTGCACAGAAGTGACGGTTCGAACTGTCTTTATCATTTGTCAGCATCGCTTGATGAGATCGATCTGCACAAGCACCCAATGCTTTCCCAGGCTCGTATTTACCGAACGGTCATTGAGCCTGGAGAAATTCTGCTAATGCCCTATGGAACCTACCACCAATGCCGCAACGTAACTCCATGCCTGTCGTACTCTCGATTTCACCTTGACACGCTTAACTTGCTCCCGTTTGTCGAGTCAATGGTGAATGGAGACGCGCCCGAGATAGACCAAGAGGAGGTTTTGTGGAATCTCACGTCTGCTCTGATTATTAAGATCGACTCCGTTTTCGACGATGTTCAATCAAGAGTCAAGATGGGTCTGGGTGAAGAAGGCTTGATTACTGACGACGTCATCGAGACCGTGAACATTTTACGCACCTTGAGGCATTTCATACGCGAGATTGGGAGACGCCATGAAATCAAAATGATTGTCAAAGGTGGCGACGCCAACAGCCAAAGCGGCAAAGCCGACCACAATTTCGAAATGCTTGTCGACGACATTGACATGGTGAGTTTTTATCTGTTCCGTAGACTTCGTCTCTTGCTGACACTTTTTTGCTCTGAAGTCCTTGCACGAGTTCAGGTATCGTCAATCCAAGATTGTGCCCACATTCAAGCCGCGCAGAAGTCGTGCACTGAAGGGAACCCTGTCCGGCCATACGTCGGGGCGTGTTGGCAGCGATAAGATTGTCAGAAGGGACCTCAGCAAATTTAGCAACGCTGAGGGTGGTGCTGCAGGTGTGTATGAACTTGAAATCATTTCAACTTCACTGAAACTTAACGCGCCTTCCTCCTCCTCTAAGTTGCATTCAATGCCAGCCTGGACAACAACTACATGTCCCTGGTCAACGCGGACATACAGAAGCACTACCCAAACGCTTCCAGAAGCAAAGTTGGCGAATCGCTCATGAAAGAACTGTCAACGAGTGATCTCGTAGCCTGCCAGCTCGTCCAAAAGTTTGTCAAGGCGGAAGTTGTCGACTTGATCCCGAGCATGAAGGCTGTCCTTCTGTCATTCGAAGATTTTCCATCGATCTACGATGAGTGGGTTCCACATGATCGCGTTAGGCTTCCAAGTGCCGCTGAAATCGCCCCGGACGAGCTCAAGCCGGGTCTCACGGTCATTGACCTGTCCAACAGTAACGAGTACCGAGGGAAGATTGTGTCAATTTACGAGGGACCGGTTATTCGCGCCAAGCTAACTGTAAGCCAGCACGAGATGACCCGCCTAATCGTCCCATCTATGATTCTTGGACGATACGTACCAAGAAAAAGGAAGACAAATAGTCAACATGCGAACGAATAAAACTATGAATGAGGAATAGGCTTAATTACTTAAAAAGTTATTCGACTACTCTACGTGCATTTCCCGTTTTGTTCTAGACAGCTAGGCACAGTTGAAATGACTTTGCAGCGCGCCGGTTCTTACATGTTCGCTACAAGTCTCTGCCTTGTGAAGTGAGAAGGTCTTGTTGTCCTCATCCTTGATCGACCCTGAGCTGCTGCTGGAGGAGTGACCCCAATAATCTTGAAAACAATCAAAGCCACAACAGGTACCGTGCGTCATTTGAGAAACGGGGACGAAAATAGGTAGAGATTAGACTTCACATACCTGCAGCATCCAGCGCGACGAGGCAAGACTCCCTCACTACGTCGTCGTCGTCATGAAGAAATTGACTCAGAATCGTCTCGCACTCTCCCCACCTTTCTTCGATTGCTCCCAATGCCTCGGCACTTTCGTGTCTGACCATGCAGTGCTCGTTTTTGCGCTTCAAGCTCAGTTCGAGGTATTCAACTGCATCTGAGTGCTGTAGCTGGCCCAACACATATGCTACCTCGTGCCGCAGCAACGCGGATGATGCGTCGTTTACTAGGGCATTCCCGAGCTGTTTCACACAATCCTTCCCGCCGCGGTTTCGGAGAGAGAACATGGCTCTAAACCTTTCAAACAAAGGCTCAGATTCATTCAGCAGGATCGCCCCAATTTCCGCCGTCTCCATCTTGGCATGTCTTGGGTGCGGAGGAGCTTTTTTGAGTTTTTTTGAGGCGATGAGTCGAGCAGGACATGCACTTTGCACGGCATTATCCCGCGTACCTGGGTCTATAGATGAGTAGGGACTGAGCATGCAGGCGCATGCGATGGGTGCACTTTCTTCGCCCTCTTTGCCACCATTGGACTTCCATCTAATGTAATCAAGTGCCAGTCGGCACGTCTCCCCAACCTCGACGGATCTATCGTTCTTCCCACATTTTTCCAAGACGGCAATCGATGACGTCGATCCGATGGCCCCCAGCGCTTCTGCACACTCGTGCCGAACCATGGCGTTGTCGTTCTCGTCCAGCAGCGTCTTTTCCAATATTGACGTGGACCTTTCGTCGCGCAGTTGCCCCATCACGTAGGCAAACTCGTGTCGAAGCAAGGAGCCGTGCCGACAGTTGGCAAGGCTATTTGCAAGCGCATCTATCACGACCTGCGAGACGTCGTCTCCAAGCCGCTCCGCCCCACGTTTATCATCGGCATCACTCTCCACACGGGCGTTCCTTGTGTAATTGTCGTACTGCTGTTTGAGAAAATAGGTGGCTCTCATCCGCTTTCCGATGGGCGAGTCCGCATCATCAAGAGTTGTCAGAAGCGAAGCCAAGGGTGGAGATTCCCACATCTTCGTCGAGGGAGTCGAGGGACGAGGGAAGCCCACCGACCGCCAACCGCAAGAACGACAGAGGGATTGTTGTTGACTTGTTGTTGAGATGAAATAAATGAGGTGAGAGGTGGTGGAGTGGTGGATGGAGATGAGCCGAGGGACACCTCGAGGTGCTCTAGATAGACCCTGGGGTATAAATAATTACTGATAATTCAGGGGGTTGAAGTCTAAAGAGGTCTGAGTAACAGATTCCTCTATCTATATTTCCCGAAGGGGGTCTAACTGTTCGCAATCGAGACTGCTGGCCGGAGGAATATAAAGAAATTGGGGGTCGGTCCACCGCGCCGGGGCCACCCCGGGCCACCACAACAACAAGAAGGCTTGGACGTTTTTCTCTCTTCTGCTCTCCTGAGCTGAGAGAGCAGAGAGGAGAGAGCTAGAGGGCCGATTGTCTTCTCTTCGAGAGTCGATCCAGTGTTTTCGTCATATCGTAACAGAGTTCGCGTTGCGACTCTTTGAACCACTTGTGACACAGTGACACACGGGCAGCTCTCTGGGCGTACAACACTACAAGGCACTACAATATGGGTCGTCTCGGCCTCGCTTCGGCGATGCTTGCCATGTGGGCTTGCGGGACTCGTTTGAATGTCAGCGCATTCCAGCAGCAGACGACAAGCGGTTGCATTGGATCGCGCTTGTCGCTTGCTGAAGGAGGTTGGACGGGGGAGGTCGCGAGCAACGCCAACGAAGACGGGTCGATCAGAGGCTGCACGGTCACTTCCGTGGAAGAAACGACGCACTCCGTCCAAATAGACGGCGTCGAAGCAGATTTGGGGGCATTCAGCGCAGCCATATTTCGCAAGGTGACCAGCGACGCGAAACGCCAGAACTATGTTGGGTTTAGACCCGGAACCTTGCCCCCTCATCTCCTACCGACGTACAGGTGAGTTTTCGACGAGTGTTGGGAGGCTGGTGGCGCATGGGGACATCATCTTTGGTCTAGGACAGGTCTGGCGGCGAGTTTTCAGAACTTCTCCCCAACTCACTTCAGTCAATTGCAGAGCGTTCGCCATGGACGAGTGCGCTAAAGGTAAGGGCATTTGGTTGGTATGTCCTGATGAAGACTCTCAACAATGATGCGACGCGCTGCGCAGAAACTGTCTTGGAGGCTCTACAGCAAAATAACATCCGGCCCTTTTCATCAGCAAGGGATGATATTCAGATCAACCAGGTATCGATCCCCCCCAGGTCCGGAAAAAAGAAGAAGAAAGGCAAGAAGAAGAAAAAGGACCAGGGCCAATCTCTTGAGGACACCAAGCCTGTCGCAATCTGGCAAACTTACGACACAATGAAGGATGCACTGAAAGCGGGTTGGGAGCCAGGGCAAAGCTTCAGCTTCGTCGCGAGTAATGTCAAAGGTCAAAAGGTTGATCAGGTAGATATGAAACCAAAGCCTGTCATATGAGCTCTGCATGCATAAATAAATAGTGCTAAGGTGATAGCTATGTGCTATGTTAGTGAGATGTGTTAACTGGGGACCCTTCCAGACTGGGCCAAAAATGGAGGGTTGGACAAATCAATGACCTGACCACTGGCACTGGCAGGCACTGGCCTGGCATTCGGTGGCTGCATCTATGACTTCCTTGGCCTCCTCATCTTGCTCTTTAGGAGGCAGAGTGTCTCGAGTCAGCCACTCCTGGAAGAGATGCTTGAAGCATTTCGTGATCTAATAGAAGCGCTGTAGGGTGCAAACCACGGATGTTGGCCCAGGGCTCGGTCTCACCACAAAGCTCGGTTAGCTGGGAAGTTAGTCTTAGCAGTGAGTACCCGTTGAATACAAACACGATAGCTTCGAACATCAACCCATCACTGTCCATAATTAACATCTTGAATTGCCCAAGACTATGAGCTCATTGACCTGCAGAAAGCCCCCGGGAGATGGCCCCATATATCCCCTCCTCTGAGCCACTGGGTTTGTGGAGCTTTGCGTTTAGCTTAGACTGAGTCTATCTGCCAGCCTTGCTGTCTACTGGGTCTGCCCCAAACTTTTGTATCCGGCTAGACACACTCTTGGCTCCATCCGTGTCCAGGCCAAGATTCTCTTGGACTAGGAAGTCCCCATTATCTCCAATAATGCCTGATGCATGCCACTTTATTAGGGGGGGGCATGGCAGATTTGGTGGTGTCTAATTCTGCCTTGGACTTGGACAGGTCATTCCACGTATGGACAGTCCAGAGCCAAGACGGCGGCAGAATTAGGGCCGGGATGGTGGCCCATCCCCACACACAGAAAAAGTGGCCTGCCTAAATGAACAGTGTGGCCACACAGTGCATTGCGAAGCATTTCTCGGAGTATAAATTGTGCTGAACTGTGGATCTATCTTTGTGATTGAGCCTGGCAATTGATCTCAGAAGGGGGTTGGTCGACCTTACAGTTTTTTTGTCCCGGCAACACCACCAAGGCACAGTGTGACAATGAGTGTGACAAAGACTGCAGCAGATGGAGTGAATGGAGAGAACTTCTGAACTTCGTGCACCTCATTGCTGTTACCAATCAAGCCACTTGCTTTTTTAGGCCAACATTCTCCACACAGGTCATCCTCCAATACTTGTCTGGTTAGCACTCTCATTCAGGAATAGTTGCAAACTACCTCATCTCCAACTTCGAGTTTGAAGCCCACACCTTTCTGATTTGCATTGGGCAGAAAATCGTATTGGCTCCTCTAAGCACGTGCGCAGGGAAACCTTTCTGGATGGCTTTGCTTGCAAGCACTTCAACGCATGACTGGATTCTGGGTAAAAAAAGCCCAATTAATCTCAAAAATGTGATGGTTAAGATATTTGACATTATGGTGTTTCTGGTACTACAGCCGGCACACGTATGAACTGCTTTGCGTCACGTATCGCACCCAGCGGTACGGAGTGTAACCCGGCATATTCTCAGCAATCCGAAGGTACCGAACTTGCAAGCTTGAAACATTGTACATGGGAATTTCGAATGTCATATTGATTGGACCAATCTCCCTTCTGATCTGCGATGTGCACGGTCCACTCAGCGTGACCTTTGCCCTCATCGTCTGCTCAGTGCAGCCGGGAAACTTCTTGAACGTCCACATCAGTTTCTTATCCTGTGACATGTACTCGGCATTGACGCCATTTGCACCGGGTGTGCTGACAACCGAGCAGCTGGCGGCAGTCGTCGACTGGGGCAGCGGAACTTCTATCGAGACATTCGCGCCAAAGTGATTGTCGGGTATCTCTGCCCTCACGTGAACCGAAATCTCTAGTTTGTTGGGCTCAACCTCCTCGATCGAGGGGAAGATGCGGAATGGCGATTTGAATTCACCCGTCATGCGGTAATTGAGCACGATGAATTCCCCGTCCGGCGGATAAAACGAAAGCGTCCGCCCGTGCTCCCACTCAGACAAATTGACGCAATCGTTGAAGTTTATGTCGTCAACGGTAACGCCTGATCCGTAAGCGGAGTTGTTACTCCGCCCAATTGCAAGGTCTTCGTTCAGAGCCAGCCGAAGTTGAGGATTTCCCGCCAGATAGCTCTTCATTTGGATGCATCCATCGATGGTGCTATTCAGAACATATCCGTTATTCGAGAAGAGTACACTCAACCGCTCTAATATGTCAACGAAAATCTCGTTCTTCTGATTGGTACTCAGGCTCGTCTTCTTCCCGTCCGAGTCTACCGAGCCTATGACAGGTTTGTGAACGGCACTCGCACTTGCGGTTTTAGGGTTGATCATTTTGCCCGTGTCGGCCACAGGAGCCACAACAATTGGCTCATTGTAAACGAACGCTTTTAGATTCTCAGTCTGCGTCACCTGCGGATAGCCATAATCTAGCAATTCGTCCAATAATTCGTAGAGCAGGATGAAGTTTTTCCGAATCGATTCCTCGGACAGCGTCCCGCAATAATCTTTGAACACTTTGGCGATCTTCGAGAGAAGCTGTGGGAAATGCCGACAAGTTACAAACGTGAGATCCGGCCGAGCCGTGCAAGATCGACGCGCGTGAGAAGACGCACCTCAATGACAACCACGGGGCTGACATTCTTTTCCGTCGCACAGCCAAAAACCAACCCGTTCCGCTTGACGTGCATGTAGCTATAACCGTCCGGCATGACGAAGACAGGCGGTGCGTCCCCGAACTGCTTCTTAGAGTCTTTCGGGTTCGCCGAGGCGCCGTTATCGGGATCATCCTCGAGCGAGGGCAACTTCCCATCACCCAACCCAAGTGTTGTATCCATGCCGGGCGTGCCGGGCGCCACGCCGTCCCAAAATTTGACCTTGCGGAAGAATGCCTCGGTGTGCGATCTTTCGTTGGCCCCAACGCCCGACTGGGAGCGGTACGTTTTGGCTATTACCGTGTCGCCGCGCGGCGACAGAATGAAGAAGTTCACGATCATTGTCTTCGTCGCGGGCAGGTGGTGCTGCACAACCCTCCAATCCAAGCAATGCCGACGGTCTTCCTGTCGTCCCTCCAGTCTGCCCAGTGGCCCCCGTCTGCCTTGGCCGGCCTGTGCGTGCGGCCGGGGCTTCATCCCGCGCCCGCTGTGCCCGCGGGCTCAATTTAGACCCATAGCCACGTGGAGATGTATATAATGAAAAGTTAGAACATTAGTTAGTCGCGAAAATGAGATCTTGCGGGTGACGACATCGCGGCACCCTCGCCGCCTCCGCCGGCCGGCCGAGAGCGAGCTCCGCGGCTCCGCATCCGCTCCGACTCTACCATACATACTCGGTCCATGGCAATGGAAATGAAGCTGTAGGATCGCCCGACTCTCCGGAAGGACAGGGCAACGTTGCCACCCTCCGCCGCTGCTCTACCACTTCCTCCAACCATGGCTGACGATGACCAGGCCAAGAAAGAACAGAAGAGGAAGAAGCACAGGAAGCGCATGGGTAAACTTTTGACACGCTGCTTCCAGCAAGCCGACTCACAGCCGTTCCAGCAATCTTCAAACTCGTCTCCCGGCGAAACACGGGACCTGTTGAAGGTTGGCTCTAACCTTGATAAAGGTGTCTATGACAATGGGAAGAGCGGCTGGGAGATATTCGCACGCGACGTTGGTTTGGTGTACACTTGGCACATAGAGAGGTGAGTATTTGAGTGTCGGAGACTACCTGAGACGGAGGATTGCAATACGGCGCCACGGACGCGTCTGCATTACTAGAAACGATCAGGCACTGGAGTTTCTTCGTTTGTTGTTCAGCAGATCCCAGAGTCCGGACAGAGATAGCCAAATATCAATGCACACAGAACATCTCGCAGACTTCGCTGCTTACTCGCACGGGAATGATCACCCAGCATGCTCTGTGACACTCCAACCTGTCACCATTCATGTTTTTCCAAGGCAGAGAAGTCCTCCAACGGCGTCCTTGCTCACACAGTCGGGTGCAGTAGTAGCGAACAGGGTGGCTCTACAACATAGAGCCTGAAAACGAATCCGTGGGCCTGATCATAGCACGTTTTCGTTGACTCCAACCCAATGACACAACAACGACAAGGTGCACCTATCATTCTCACAATTTGAATTCTCCATATTCCGATTTTGTTTTAGGAATGACAACCACGCGGAAGTTGCCGAAGCCCAACTGCAGGTGGTGGCTGGTTTATTTACCAAAATTGACTCCACTCTTGGGAAAATCGTTCTCGAGTCGAAAACCGCCGACTTAACTGCCAATGGATCGTCCGAGAAGAACCAGTCGTCAACGGCAGGGAAGAAGCGAAAGATTAGCGACAAGGAAAACGAGTCTTCGAGTCCCGCGAAGAAAGCTAACTTGGGAACAAATGGGATGACCCTGAGCCAACGAGAGGAGAAGGCGATGAATCAGCTCGCAGCCTATCTGGAACAGCGTGGCGGTATGTCCCCCTTCATTTGGCACCACTCCGCGTTTCATTGTGCATCTTAATCTTGGTTCCTATCCATAACTCCTTCTTATGACCGCGTACGGTTCAGGCGACAAAGCACAGAGCCAGTCGTTTCGTTGTCAGGTAGCAAAGCGGCAAGGTGGGAGATACGAAACGACATACTATTCTGAATCCCACAAGCGCTTCAAGTCCATGGCGGAGATCGCCCGATTTTTGAACCTCACTAAAGCACCCGCCAAAAGGACCGCCGGCAAGGGTGGGAAGAAAGATTCGGACAAGAAGACGCTGAAACGCGAGCTCGACAAGCTCATGAAGGCAAGGACGAAGGCCGCAAAGGTGCTGGAAGACCATAACGATAACGGTATGGAGCAGCTCCCGATTGTCGAGGAGGCGTCGTGGGATGATGGATCGAATACTGCCATGATACACAAGGCGGGACTGTGTGTGCCAAAGTCTGATGTGGAGTCTTTTCCCGGAATACCGAAACACTGTCTTCCTGATTTGCTTTTGGTTTGGGATTTTCTGTGTACATTCGGACGCACTCTGAGCCTCCAACCTATAGAACTTGATGATTTTGCAGCTGCGCTGTCCTTTAGGCCTCCACAGAGTCCGTCGGAAGGGGTCGAAGGGGAAGAGGAAACGCAGCAAGTCATGCAACCGGCCCAGTCGCAAATACCTGTATATTTGTCAGAGTGCCACATCGCCTTGTTACGAATTTTAGTGAAGGACCCGTCATCTGATTTATGGTGAGTCGACTTTTTCTTTCAAGGCCGTCTTCAATGCCCCGCCTTGCACTGACGATTTCTCGCAGGTGGTGGAGCGTGCTGGAGACGCCTGAAATGGTCGAGCAGGAAGACGAATACATGAATCCAGTGTACAAGAAACGGAAGGCTTTTCCAGCTGTTTTGAAGGTTGATGTGGAGGCTCTTCTGTCTGTAGAGGAAGATCCAGCCTTGACTCGTCAGTGGTACCAGTCACTAGAGGACGTCCGTACAAGAAAACCTGACAACAGTGGTCCGATCAAGAGTGCCGTGAAGAGTGCGATATCTGTGACGACTAATCAGCACCTCA
>Ga0115006_10003859_pt1 | contig 10317 bp, 7 predicted proteins | sample ArcOceMetagenome_3_FD_88943 | JGI IMG/M metagenome (GOLD analysis project Ga0115006, IMG submission 88943) | Marine eukaryotic phytoplankton communities from Arctic Ocean - Arctic Ocean- Svalbard ARC20M Metagenome | ecosystem: Environmental > Aquatic > Marine > Oceanic | place: Arctic Ocean...
CTATTACTAGCGAGCGAGCTTACATGTGTACCTTTCGAACACGGAAGACGGAAGTCATGGACGCTCTTACATTCATGGTTTGGTGCCATGTAATAGCTTCGCTTACGCTTACGCTTTCACCTATGGGCACATGGGCACCCGGATGGGAAAACGTCAATCAACAGAGATCATGGATCATGGCACATACTCGTACTCGTACTCGTACACATACAGTATTGTGAATACACCAAGCCCATGTCGAGAAGCAACGAAAGCAGTAGAGGGCAAGACGTACCCGGCGACGTTAAGGATGCCTTCGAGAGTTTGGAGAAGAAGCTGGACGCTGGTCTAGCGGATCTAATGGCGGACGAAGGCAACTCGAGAACTGACGACGACGACGACGACGACGGCGACGACGGCGATGACGGCGATGACACCGCAAACGATTCCCTGGTAGCGCTCGCTGCCGCAGACGATGCAGCCCGCGAGGCGGAGGCGATGGCAAGGAGTATGGCAGAGGAGGCTGCCACGTTTGCTGCGACTGTTGCTTCCACCACGGTTGATGATGACGCGACTTCTGCCGAAGAAAGAATTGAAATGACAAGATTAAGTCAGCGCAACGAGGAAGAGGCAGAACTACTGCAGCAAAAGGCGGCACTCGCGGCTTCAGCAAGGCAGAAAGCCAAAGGCAAGTCCCCGAAACAGATATCAATACTACTCCTGGGTTTGATTGGACTCATCTTAGCACTTGGTGTTGGGTCGGTTTTTCATAGAACAAGGTCGACTCGTCCGGAAGCCAACGAGCACGACGATTCGACTCAGACTCTGTTCGATATAATCAAGGAATGGAACGTCAAGCATGAAAAGGAAGAGCGGTACAATGAAGCAATGAGAAACATGCTCAATCCGAGGAGGGAGGACACGAAGGACGCGGGAGAACAACATAATGCACATCAGGAAGAACACAAGGAGACAATACCACATGACCACGAGGAGCAACAATATCTCATAGCTGGTGACGGTCAGATGGCCAAGTTGATCAATGCCATGTACCAGCCAGTGTACTATGTGACCTATCGACCGGTCCAAAGGCTGAGATACTATTACTACCACCAAACGCCGTCGCATCGCCAAGAGGAGGTGGTGGTGAGACAATCGCGCAGTGGCGGAGCTGTGACCTACAGAAAGGCAAAAGTTGTCCAGAATGTGCACCATAATAGATCCTTCTAGCTACGTAGGTAGCTAGATACTAGTAGTAGACAGCTACATAATTTATTTATTTTGATGTGCTTTGGCCTGAGCTGCTCGGATAGGTGTGTTCAACACGTCCCACCAACGTCTGGCAAGCACCATATACATAAATCGTAGCTACATATTTTTCTCGCGGTTGGATCTGTACACGTAGACGCCAACCATACCACGAAAGCACCAATCTCTGCTCAGACATTGTACGGATTGGAAGCGGCCGTCGGTGGTCCGCCTCCGGTAGTGGTAGCACCAGCGCCCAGAGCAGGCCTCTTGTTCGCATCGCCACTCTCCTGTCCCAGCTGCCGCTTCACCCCCTGGCTCTGGCTCTGCAGTGCGTGTTGATGCTGAGATTGGACATGCAGCTGCGATTGGTGGTGCTGCTGCTGTGAAGCAAAGGGAGGCTGCCCAATACCATTGCCACCAGCTCCGAGGGAGGATCTGCCTCGGGACGTGCCGGGGCGGGCCATCTCCTGCTGCTGCTGCTCGGCACCACCGCCGCCTGCTCCGCCAATGTTGGACGTCATCGTCACATCGTTGAGGGCGGCAGCGTTCGATGGTCCATTCCCATCGGCGGCAGTGTACTGGGTGAAGAGTCCGCTCTGCTGCAGATTCTGCCTCGCCGACGGAGGACCGTAAGGAGTCGTGGTCTGCTGGTGGACCTGAGACTGCTGAGCACCAACCATCGCCGTGGTGATCGCCTGCTGCTGCTGCTGCACCTTGGCAATGGTGCTAGGTCCTGGGGTGATGGACGGATAACCCCCAACTGGAGCTGGAGCAGGAGCAGGAGCAGTAGCAGTACGAGTAGTAGTGGCAGCCACATTCGCGGTACTACCGGTAGCGCCGGTAGCAGCGACAGCTGCTGCTGCTCTGGCTTGGTGAGGGTGGGGAGTGTACGGCATGTGCTTCTGAGGCTGCGGCTGGGCAGCAGCGCCGATGCTCGGCCTCCCCCCTCCCGTATTACCATGGAGTGGTCCGTTACCAGGGGTCCGTCCCACAACGACCCCAAGGCCGCCACCAGTACCAATGCCGGCACCGATCGTACCGGGCTGCTTGCCGTACAGCGGACCTCGGGAGGTTTCCGCCGGCTTGGGTTGCTGCTGCTGCTGCTGCTGCTGCTGCTGGTGGTGGTGGTGATTCTGGTGCATCTGCTGTGGCGGAAGCGGGGCGGCAATGCGCCGAGTAGGTGCGGCGGCGGCAGCGGCAACGGCGGCAGTAGCCGAAGGCTCCATCTTGACCATGGCGGTGGCACTAGTACCACTACCAGCTGCGGCCGCCGCACCCGGCAACCTGGTCCGGTCCTTCTCGAAGAACGTGGCCTTGTTCCGATCGAGCTCGTGCGTTTCCAGGGCCTGCCGGAGCGTCACCGGGGCGTGCTGGAGCTTGAACTTGGAGTCGTAGAGGGAGTTGCCGAGCTTCTCCCCGAAGTGCCTGGCGGCGCGCTTCATGGCGTCCGTCACGGCGCCCTTCATGGCGTGGGCGACGGCGGTCCCCAGACTCTTGTCGATGGAGTCGTTGGCCCCGACGTCCTCCCGGTAGCTGCCGGTCGCGACGTGGATGATCCGGACGGTCGCCGTGTAGTGGACGTGGTACCGTCCCTTGGGGTCCTTGTCGCACTGCTCGCGGTTCTTCTCCCGCACCTCCATGGACCACCCGCCGAAGCCGAACAGTTCGTTGAGCGTCCGCGTCACCACCTCGCCCGACATGTAAATCAGCTTCATGTTGCCCGGGCCGGGACGGGTCGACACGTCCGCCTTGAGGGGGCGGGTCTGCAGGATCTTCTGGAGGGGGACGGGGCGGTAGTGATGATCGAGCAGCGGCGTCCCGTCGGGATTGAGCACGTACGGGACGGCGGCGGCATTGCCGGCATTGGGCTGGTACTGGTGGGTCAGGCCCGCGAGGGCTCCTCCGCCGTTGCCGCTGCCAGCGCCGTTGCCGCTGCCAGCGCCACTGCCTCCCGCCATGGCCACCATCATCTCCATGCTGGCGGCGCCGCTCATCATCATCCGATGGGACAGCGCCACCTCGGCGGCCCTCTGCGCCGCCTCGATCTCAGCGGTGCCGACGCCGCCGGTAGCGGTGATGGCAGCCGACTGTGCCATGTTGCCTCCCGAAGGCGCGCCGCCGGTGCTGCCTCTGCCGACGCCGCCGACGCCACCGCCACCGCCAGTGCCTGCTCCCCGGTTCATTGATTGATCCCTACTGATTGTCGGCCGTCATCTTGGATACTACGGTAGTACTGGAGAGACAGCGGGTATCAGCCAAATCACGAAGCTGCCATGTCAATGCAATGCAATGAGCAACTGCCGAAAATGGCCGCAGATAGATTTCAGATTTCCAGTTCTCAAATTTTCTCATCATCAACATTTTCTCAAAAAGTCAAAAGTTCGAGACACACACGATTACAACGCGCGCGCGCCGCGCCGGCCAACGCAACCAACAACCCGCCACGACCTATTATTTTCGGAGGCTGGTTTTGACGGCGTTGACGCCTGAACAACTTGTACACTGGAGCTGCCTCGCGGTTGTTTGAGTCAAAGAGCAGACTGGAGTGTGGCAGAAGACTACGTATTACCACATATTTCTCTTCGTGCAAGTGCTGCTCAGGTACCAACGAGCTGACCAGCCAGCATGGCCAGAAGTCCGAAGAAGAAGACACCTCTGAGCGACGACCCCGGCAACGGGGGGACGCCCGTGGAGGACCGCATCCGGAGTGGCGGTAGCGCCTACGACATGACTCCGATCAGCCCCAACGTTGCCGCGGCTTCACCCTGGACTCCCGAGGCTCTGGGCATGGAAGTGTCGGCGTCTCCTGCCCTGTTGGACAAGATCGATGCCGAGGCGGGACATCTCAAGGACCTCAACACCACCGCTCAGAGCACCGATAGTGCCCTTGCTGGTGGGAAAGTTGCTGCCGATGCTAGTACGAAAGGTGGTGCTGGTGCTAGTAGTAGAAATCGTCGCTTTGCTGTCGTTGCCGGCTTGGTTCTTGTGGCGGGAGCGGGAGTTGCCCTTGGCCTCACTCTTGGTCGTGGCGGAGGAGGAAGCAGCAGTATGAGTACCTCTGGGAGCATGAATGCTGGAAGTGCAGATGGTGGACCCGATGCTGATCCTGGCGAGCAAGGTGGCCCTTCTGAGACGACATCGACTGCCGCCGATGTCGAGGAAGGGGAGGAAGAAGAGAAAGAATCGCCCAAGCCATCTCGTCCTCCCCCCAACGTTGTCTTCATTGTTCTTGATGATCTTGGATATGCCGATGTCGGTTTCACGCAGCCGGAGGGCGAAGGTCCGGCCGAGGTGAAGATGCCCAATTCGGATAAACTGGCGAAGAAGGGTGTCATCTTCACTGACGGATACTCCTCCGGTGAGGTTTGCGCCCCCACCCGGGCCGGTTTCATGCTTGGGCGTTATCAGCAGGGCGTTGGAATCTACAGTGCCAAAAGCGGCGGTGGAGATGGAATGCGATTACTAGAATACAACAATGAGACGGTTCAGTACGACAGTGTAAACCCATGGATTCCGCACTTTCTCAAGCAGAAAACTTCGGGCGCTGAGGCCGATGTAAATTATGTGACCGGTGCGTTTGGGAAGGTACGTACAAAAAGTCTTTCTGGCGTTATGAGCCCTGAGCTCGACGTAGCTAGTCCTGTCTCTATATCTACTTGGATTGAGTCTGATTCCTTCTATTTTACTCACTTGATTTCTCGCATTTCATGCCAATTCATAACTACTACCAGTGGCATCTCGGCACCGACGATGTCTTCCTGACAGATGCTGACGGCATCTATCGGTATCAAGAGAATACGCCTAATCACGGCAATACTCAATACGCCAACAAGCAACGGGCAGATGGTAACCTATATTTCTATCCTATCAACGGTCCGATGATAAACACCAATACAAATACGTCCGCCCACGTGATCGATGGAATCCCTAACTTGTACAGCAGCATTGCTCCCCTGGGTCAGTCTGGCAGTCCGTACCATCCTCTTTACAGAGGGTTCGATGCCCACCACATTTTTATGGGGCGCGGTGCTAAGGACTACTGGGATGCAAATGATATGTACATGTCCATGGACGAAGACAAACCGAGACTGGCAAAAACTCGAAGGATGGATCCGCGTCTCAATCCTGGCAACGCCAAGTATCCGTTGATGGATCAGGAGCCGTTCGACACCTGGAATTTTGATGCCAAAAACTATGCCATTCATCGGGACCGAATCCCATCAAAATATGCGACCGTGAACTTTACAAACTCCGCCATTGATTTCATCCGAAAGCATGCGGGTGGACCTCAGCCGTTCTTTGCGTATATTCCCTACAGTGCTCCACATTACCCAGCTCAAGCACCTTATCACATGGATCCCGAAACCGGCACCTTGGACCGGATGGGAGAAGATATCCGCCGGTATGCCAATATGACCAGAGAAGAATTCGAAGCCAGTGGTATTGAGGATGCGTGGTTCGATCCTTCGTACGATGGTGATTGGTTCCCGGATCCCGTGTACCTCTACGAGAAGTACAAGGATCACGAGCGGGGGTTCTTCAACATATATGTGGAGGAAGATAATCTTTACGATGAAAATACAACAGGGTACACATGCCAAGAATGCAATGACGATGATCTCAGGAGACGGGCCATTACAACTGCTATGAACAGATGGGTTGACAAGGGTATTGGACAGATCGTCAATGCCCTGAAGGACCCAAACGGCGATGGGGATACCTCAGACGGTGTCTACGAGGACACAATGATTGTTTTCATATCAGACAATGGCGGCGCTGGAAAGATGCGGGCCTCAAATAAGCCGCTCCGAGGAGGTGAGTGGTGATTTTTGCTACTATGTGCGATTGATGGCTTCGTAGTAGCTGCGTAGCTCTACACACAATGATTTCTGCGGCATTTTCACATTTCTCTCTTCCCTCGCCCTCATGGTTTGCTTTTTCCATTTATTTATTTTCACCCATTCAGGAAAATTCTACATGTGGGAGGGTGGACATCGGGTTCCATTTTTCATGGCATGGGATCGTTTTCTATCAAGTGCTGGCGAGAATGGCACTGATATTCGCGGTACATCCGTCGATGAGCCTGTCACTTCGCTTGACGTGCTCCCAACTATCCTTGATGCTAGTGGCCTTAATGATCCTTCGTCCAATCCACTTCTCCGAAGCTCGCCGTCGGATGGCAAAAGTTGGCTACCAGTGCTAGATGGCTCCGTCACCAGGCTTCATGATTATCTATTCTGGTTCAGAGAGCGAGCAGGCGATCGCTATGTTGGAGTAGTTCGGAGAGGGCAGTGGAAGCTCATCATTGATAGGAAAGATGGGCCAGGGTTCGAGTTATTCGACCTCAAGACTGATATTGGTGAGACCACCAACTTGGCTCAAAGCAATCCAGACATCGTCCAAGAGTTCAAAGAGGCTTTCATCGATTATGCCAATGAAATGGCCAGGAGAAACGGCGAGGAGGTTCCGAATGTTCGCTTATCAAGAATGGGATCGATTTGAGCATGGCCGATTGCCCAGAACTTACTTGAGGCCCCTTGTAGACGATCTTTAGACGACTCTTGTATAATAATCCGCTATATTCGACGCTATATATAAACATACACACAATAATATGGATTTGTACTTATGCCTGTATCACTGGCTCCGTAGCTACTATGTACGTAGCCAAAGATAGCAGGTAATACATCTTCCGAAAAGAGTGCGATGGGCGCAAAGCGAGTGCCCCATCTTTCATCTGTGTAATGGTAGACGCATGCTGAACACTGCACAATTGACACTCAAGTTTATCCTTCAAAACTTTTGGTGTAACACTAATTTGCAAGTTTGTTTGTTTCGGCCCTGGTGTGCTTGATCGATGAAATGGGGGCACCTGATGAGATTCGATTCCGTTTTAACTCTAGCTAGCTAGCTACGTGTAGCTAGCTACGTAGCTGAATCATCTTCCCCTGGTATAATAATACATGCATCTTCAGAGGTGCCAGTTGTAGCTCTTAACCACTTCACCTGCCGCGACTTGGCCCATCTCTAAAAGGAACTTCAGTTCAATGTTGCTTGGGCGGCACAAAGTCAATTATGCTTCAATGACAATGATTATTTGTGACGGTTTGTGGGAACAACACCGCCCCGGCGCACTCTCTCTACTTTATGCCAGCTTTCCGAGGAAAGTTCAATGCATGATCGGCATGTTTTGTCTCCCACTGGTATGATATGCGTGTGGAAATGATGTTATTGGAACGCCAGCGCCTGCACGCAGGAGAGGCTGTTCTGCTCTCGGAGGGAGTTTTTGGTGGGTGATGGAAAATGACGGGACGGCCAAGGACAAAGTTTTGTATGTGATGGGCGAAAGAAAAGTCGGGACAGCATTTTCGTTAGCAAAAGGAAAGCCAGGCGAATTCAAACAATAAGTGCAATATTTCGTAATCGTGAGACGTGCAAGCAGGCCTACTTAAAAGAAAGTTGAAAGCACATACCGATCGGACCATCCCTTGGCTTGTCTCCGCATGCACAATTTTCTTCTGCGGCTCGGACAGGAAGTACCGCTCGTGCTCGTGCTCCTCATCGGGCAGGACCACAAAGGCCCAGTCAATCTCCTTGAACTTTGACACCAGGAAGACGGCGGCTGCGGCGCTGATGAATATCATCGTGGCCTTGCAGGTAGCAACAGAGGTGAACTGATGGCAATAATAACTGCAAAATGCCGATCGTGGATTAGAAATTATGAGCAAAGGCGACATCATCGCGGGACGACGCGGCGCGCGATAGAGCGGCGCGCGCGGCGCGCGCGCGCGGGGACAAGGCAAGGGGGCGTTTCCGGGGGGACCCCGTGGAGATGAGCAAACGTTCTCTCACACAAGCAAAAATTCGCCCTCAATAGCGGGCGATAATACTCTTTCTAGCTACGTACCGTAGTAGGCAAAGAGTCGTCCTGTTGACCAATTATTTAGATCATACATGTAGATATCTGTTCTGCTTCTCTTCTTTGACGATGTTGAATGATTGTTTTCTCTCTCATCCCAAAAAGCAGCATCGTCAAAACTTGTCACACACTTCCAGAGATCAGACAACAACAATCCATGTTATGTTGTCTGTTCTATTCCGACTGTTATGCCCCCCACTCTTTGACATAAATTCTATACCTCCAACCGCCACCAATTGACCATGGCTGGCTTCCAAAAGCTGGAAAACGCGCCGGTACCCAGGAACGCCTCTGCTCCCCCGCCTGCGTCAAGTCAACTTTTAATTCCACTCTCATGTTCAACACAATTTCCTTTTTCATCATCTTGATTTTTGCCTTTCGTGGCACTGTTATTATCGCTTGTCAAATTATGAATCCAATCTGCACGCACAACCGCCTCCGCCATATTCGTATGTAAAACTCCTCTCCTCTTCTCCCCTCCCGTTTATGCAAACTTCTTCACAGTGGGGAGGATGGCAGTCTCCAAATCCAGCTCGGAGTGGTCGGTGGCGTTGATGTGGATGCCGACGCCGTTCAGCGCGGACTTGATGGCCTCCTTGCTGCCGGAGTAGAGCATCTTGGGCCGGACCGACGCGGTGTCGGGATTCCAGCTGATGAACACGAGCTTGGAGGTCGGGCGGCCGTCGTCGGTCTCGAATTCCAGGTCGATGAGGCCGTAACGGCAGTCGTTCTCGGGGAGCTCGGAGCAGAAGTCGTCGTAGGTCTTTTCGATGGCGCCGCGCTTCTCGATCTCGATGGACTTCTTGTCCTTGGACTTGACGTAGATGAAGTACCGGAGCTTGTTGGGGCCCTTCTTGAGCTTGAAGTCGTTGAAGGCCTCGGCGACGTCGTCGTTTGCGTCTACTCCAGTGGACTGTTTTAAGGGGGGGGGAGGGTCAGAAAGACATATTCGTTAGATATGAGGTGAATGTCACTGTCTTGAATCGATGAATGAATTGAATGCGAATTGTAACGGCGGCGGCCTCCCAAAAGGACAAGCAAACAAATAAATGACAAATGGATGTGAAAGCTACACGTAACAGCTCGCGTATCAGAACCTGGCAGAAATGACCCACGGCCCAACACAGCTAAACCCTACAACAATGGGCCACGACTATCGGGACAACCTCCTTGGCACTGTGCCTTGTCTGTATCGGCAGTGTGGCCGATGCAAAAGCCGGTATCTGTGCCTTGCGTCATGCGCGTGCATGGCGTGCTGATACGTGACCCATTTTTGTCGGTGTGCCAAGTACATATTGTAAGTCGTCATGGAAAATCGCGATGCCCACTCCAGCGCCACCCATACGGCCATTCCATTCCATTGGCCGGCATTTTTGCTGCGCGGTCCGCCCCCTGTCCAAACCCCCCGCCGCTCCGCCGGCACATCCCCAAATTTTCGGCAAGCCCAAAAAAATGCCGTTTCGGGCCCTGCGCTCAGTCATTCCACGTTACCGGATACCGCTCGGTCCCTTTGTTTTGGCCCAAATCCCGCCGCGAGCAGCGCCATCCCGGTCACCGGCTCAATTCTCTGCATCAGCGAATGCACCCCCGGCATCGGCGTATCTTACCATGGTTGCTTTGTTATTATTGGGCGTTTATTACCACAAGATAAGATGTGTTGTTTGGCCGGTTGCTTTCGATTTCCGCTGGCCAATTTTTCAATTTTTGCATGACGGCGCCGCATGACGGTCGAAAGCAGACGCAAATTCGATCCGGCCGCCTCATTTTTTAGCGGCCGCGTAGCTATCTCAAAGCCCTAACCGCTGCTTGCTGCCCGCACGCACACCGAACGCACCACCATGGAGGCAGCCTTCCTCGAGAGCGGGACGAACGTCGACAAGGTGCGTGGGGCGATTAGATTTGTCTCGGGGTTTTGGGAGAAAGAACAAGGCACCGCCTCGAAGGGCGCCATTCCACTGGCCGAAATTTGAAATGGATGAATGGAGCGGAGGTCCAGGGGAGGGAGGGGGAGATGTTCAGAGCAAACTGGGCAAGGATACGAGGGATATCCATTTTCCAACTCAAACGATTGGAACTATGCGTGGCTTTGTTCCGTGTGTGGTGTCTTATAATCTGTTTTGGCTGGCAGGACCTTCTCTCACCATACACCATACACTTTTGCCCTATTA
>Ga0115006_10003860_pt1 | contig 10316 bp, 11 predicted proteins | sample ArcOceMetagenome_3_FD_88943 | JGI IMG/M metagenome (GOLD analysis project Ga0115006, IMG submission 88943) | Marine eukaryotic phytoplankton communities from Arctic Ocean - Arctic Ocean- Svalbard ARC20M Metagenome | ecosystem: Environmental > Aquatic > Marine > Oceanic | place: Arctic Ocean...
ACCGTACGAGAGTTGACTGGATGAGCGAGCGAGGAATCTACCGTAGAATCGAATCGAGGAATAAAAAATGGAATAGCATGACATTTATTTGCGCAACTGCGCAACATAACATGCCATTGCTGTGCCATGCTTTGGCAATTGTACTTTTGCACAAGCATACTTCTACGTACGTAATACGATCGTACCAGCCGAGAGCCGAGCCCACATTCCTACTCATGCTGGCATGGGCTCACATGACATGGGAGCAGGGCAGCATGATCTACCCGCATGTTACACCGATAGCCCTCGCGGTGGTGGCCACTCTTACGTCTGGCAAGCAGAGCTCAGCCACAGAAGGCAGGACTTGGCATGGGTGTGCTGCTGCTGCGCCGCCGCCTGCACCTGCTGGTGGGCGATATTCAAGAACAACGCGCTTGAATGTGAAGCCACGTGCGGAGGAGATGGGATGTGCTACCAGTAGTATCACTAGTAGAAGTAGTACACTGTCACATCGACGGGTTCATGGTCTTGCATGCACCGTATGTCTATGTCCGTTGGACAGTACTAGTAGACTCTGCTTTCGGCGACGACCAAGGGTGGGTGGAGTGGCCTTGCTCTCAAGGGCGAACAGAGGCGGATCCTCGACGCCGTCTACTCGTAAGTCTACTACTGCTGGCAGTTCACCGTCTTCTTCTTCAGACGACGGGGTCGGTAGATCTTACCACTTGATTTGGTCGCCTTCTTTTGGCAGAAACTTGTTGTTGAGCACCGCCATTCTCTTTGTCCTGGGGTACATACCTATGTTTCCGCCAATAGTTACTATGGGGGACTGTCATAATGATATATCTACATCCACAGCTACTGGTACCGTGGACATATCGTCATCGTTGTCTCGGTTAATTCGCCTACTGCTTTTGCCTCTTTTATCCTCTTCTTGCTGCGCTCTGCAATTGCTCATGAATACAATCGCTGGCGTTGGATGCGCTGGATTCAACAATGTTTTGGGACCAGTTCGTCCTATTTTCCTTTCCTTTCTGGTGCATTCCTCGGTCAGGACGTTCCCTGGTCCAACGATGACCGGGCTTGGGAAATGGTGTAGCAACACCGCAATATCCTTCCTTTTCGCTCTGATGCCTGAGCTTTTGCATATCTGGAACAACAACGCAAGGAGGTGGCTGATAGCCAGTCGAGCAAATACGACGGGTAACGATGCGAATGTTCGCGCGACAGTGGAGCTGGACATTCCAAGCATGGGTTGTGCTGCTTGCATAAACAAGATCGATTCAACAATTAGTGGTTGCAACGGTGTGCTCAGTGGCAGATCATGGCTCGAGGACGATCCCAAGGGGGGGCGAGCAAGATTCGTCATCGCGACCAACTCTGTTGATGATGTCGATGCGATCATTTCGTCAGTCACAGGAAAAGTCAATGGCTCCGGCTTTTCGTGTCGAGTCGATTTCGTTGATGTTGCCGATAAAAGGCCAGATTGACGAACAGCTAGATTACCGTAACATGATGTACCTAACGTACCGGTAATCTGGCTAGTACTACTATTCCAACTAAATGCAGCAGTAGTAATCGTAATCCCGCGGTCGATCGAGTGAACGCAATCTCATGAGGGTTTCCCAAACAATACGAGGCAAGTGCACATATGTACAAAGCCTACCGCAAAAGCCTAGTCACGCGTATACTAGTATGCCCGTACTACGTAGTAGGTATCTGTCTCCAGGTACGTGTAGCTAAGCATCCGTCAGCAGTCCTCGACCCAAACCTGCTTCTCCCTCGTCCTCTGGCTCCTCCCGTTCCTGATCGAAAATTACTTCGTTTAAAATGCCAGCGGCGGCATCTCCGCCTTCTGGCCGTCTACCTCGCATATAGCGGCAACATCCCTTGCAGCCGTGTCGTGAGAACACAATGCAGCACTGTAGATTGGATAGGCATGGATAAATGAATGATGAGGAATGACGAGAGGGGTTGAGGCGGAAACATGACTGCACGCAACACAAGAATAGCAGAACCCCAAACTCACATTCTTGCATTGAATGCAGCAGCTGCGACCGAAGGTAACGACCGCGAAGAAGAACATTAACACCACGATTCCGACGAGGGTATAGCCAAGAATATTGCGGCAGAGGGCGTTCCCGTGATGGGATTGATCATTATTATCGGGGTCCGTGTGGTTTCCGATTCCCGCAGAGGCGTACGTGTAGGCGGCAGCAGCCGGCCAGCCCATTTTGCTCATTACTTGCATGTCATCAAGCTCTGCGGAGATTGACGGCAGTGATAAGAGAAGAAGGGAGCAAATTGCAAGTGGTTGTACAGGGTTTGTCATTGTTCTCATCATCATGCCATCTTGCGATCTTGCGATTGAATTGAATTAATTGTGGCGAATTGCGAATGACGGTTTCCGACGGCAGTTTCGTCCGTGTTCCCGGGAATTTTTACCAAGCAACGAATGACTGAACGAATCGAATGCCCGAATTTAGGAATGCGAAGACAGGCAACAACGAACCACCTCTCTGCCCAACCAAGGGCCAGCCAAGGTGCCGTTTATGCACCGATAAGTTCCCTTAGCTAGCTCTAGAGATCTACAAATTCGAAAGAAAAATGTATCATCATCGAATAGTTCACATCACGTCATATTTCGTCCTGGTGTCGGTGGTCACTGCGGCAGGTGATGGTCGTTTCCCCATCACTCGACTACAAGAACGTGGAAATAGAAAGCCATCGGATCCAGGCCTGTCCTCCAATGATGAGAATCTAGATCTGGCTGAAAACACAACGGCATCACCGGCACCATCAATTCCGCCCTCTGTTTCTCCCATGCCTACCACGACAGGCGGCCACAACACGACGACTATTTCGCCTGCGCCATCGAATCCTCCGTCCATCTCTCCGCCACCCACGAGAGTGGGCGGGGTTCCGTCGGCACCGCCATCGATATCATTCCCACCCACAACGACGAATCACTCTCATCCACCGTCAGTATCACCGATGCCTTCCTCGCCACCGACTCCCGACACTCAAAAGGGTGGAACTTCCATTTTGAAGAAGCTGCTGCGTGCCGTGGGGTGGACCGCCCTCGCCATCACTACTGCCCTGACCTTTGGATGGATCGTGTCCAACCACAGGCGCATCCTCCCCCTTCTCGGAGAGTTGTGGTTCCGCATTCGCACGACCGATTGGAGGAGATTTGTTATGAATTTAGCGGCAAGCACGCGCGAAGCCTGCTCTGGATTGTACCACAGATTGCGTTTCGGAAGATGGAGCTTCCGCGGTCTAGGAGGACGCGATTATGATACCGTGCCGTTGAATGAGATTGTGTTTGACCCTCATGATAGTGGAGACCCAACAGAGTTGCTCCTGCAAAGGGAAAGGTGAAAGAAGATGTGTGGAGTAGAATGAGTCGAATGTGGGAACACATACCGGTAGTCGGATAGTACATGTAGCAGAAGTTAGTTAGCATTGTCAAGAAGACCAACGCAACGGCAACATAACACAAACTCGTTTGGTCCAAACTTCTTTCAATCTAAGTACAGTTTTAATCCATCCACATCTACACACAGCCCAGGAAATCCAGGCATAGGCACATCACATCAAGTAAGTCTCGGCCTACATGTAGCTTGGCCCTGCCTCTCAAACTGACGCATGTTACAAACGGCAAATATACGAGCTGCTTTGCGTGACGTATCGTACCCAGCGGTACGGTGTGTACCCGGGCATGTTCTCCGCTATCCTCAAATACTTGATCTGCAGGTTGGACACATTGTACATGGGTATCTCAAAGTTCATTCCAATCGGCCCGATCTCCCTGCGAATGCTAGACGTGCACGGTTGGTTGAGCGTCACCTTGACTCTCATGGTCTGCTCCGTGTTGCCGGGCAGTTTCTTCATCGTCCACAGCACCTTGCGATCCTGGGCCGAATATTCAGCATGCGCCCCCGTCGTTCCTGGACTAGTCACGAGGCTGCACGACGCAGCGGCCGTGCACTTAGGCAAAGGCAGCTCGAGTGTGACGTTGGCTCCAAAGTGATTCTCCGGCATCTCAGCCCGAACAAGAACCGAAATTTCAATCGTCTTGGGTGCCGTCTCTTCGATGGCGGGAAAGATTCGGAAGGGGGTCTTGAAGTCCCCGGTAAGGCGGTAGTTGAGAACAACAAACTCGCCATCCGGAGGTCGGAATTGCAGCGTCTTGGCGTACTCAAATTCGTTGAGGTTGACGCTTTCGTGGAAGTTGATATCATCAAGAACGACCGCACCATATGGTGCCGCAGATGACTTTTCCCGTCCGACGACAAGGTCTTCGTTCAGGGCCAATCTCAATTCAGGATTTCCCGCCAAGTACGACTTCATCTGAATACAGCCGTCGATGGTCGAGTTGAGAACGTACCCATTGTTGGAAAAGAGGACGTTGAGCCGTTCGAGGATGTCGACGAAAATTTCATTCTTCTGGTTGGTGCTGTTGGTCTTCTTACCGGAAGAATTGACCGAGTTGATGACCGGTTTGTGAACGGCACTGGCCGAGGCCGTTTTGGGGTTGACCAATTGGCCCGTATTGACGACGGGTGTGACAACGATGGGCTCATTGTAAACAAACGATTTGAGGTTCTCCGTGGAGGTAACCTGTGGGTATCCGTAGTCCAGCATCTCATCAAGAAGTTCGTACAGCAAGATGAAGTTCTTCCGTATGGCCTCCTCGGACAGTGTGCCGCAGTAATCCTTGAATACTTTGGCAATTTTGGAGAGAAGCTATATGGAAAGGATTGGGAGGCAGCAAGGCAGCATACATGTTAGCACACTCGCGCGGTAAGGGGGGGGGTTGTGCATATGGCATTGGAAAAATGCTCGGCACATCACGTGCTGTCGTTGACTATGTTGTGCCGTTGTCCCAAGACGAAACTTACCTCGACAACCGTGCAAGGGCTGACATTCCGGTTGGTAGAGCAACCAAAAATAAGCCCGTTCCTCTTCACGTGGATGTAGCTAAGGCCGTCAGGCATAATGAATACCGGCGGTGCGTCTCCCTTTCGCTCGGTCGATTCCCCTCCTCCGCTGCCGCCGTTGCTCCCGGCCGCTCCATCCGCAGCAGCGCTACCGCTACCACCGTCGGCATCTCCGCCCCCGGAGGTGACACCCGTTGGCGTGAGGCCGGTGGAATCGGCGATGCCCGGAGTTGCAATGCCGTCCCAAAACTTAATCTTGCGGAAGAAGGCCTCGGTGTGCGATCGCTCGTGAGCTCCGACATCGTCACTGGTCCGATAGGACTTGGCAATCACCGTGTCACCACGGGGACTAATGATGAAGAAATTGTTCAATACTATCATGATGACGATATGCTTGCCTCGCGTGTGGCCTCACTGTCACTCTGCGCCAGGTAATATTGAGTTCAATTTTCGCCAGGAGTGTGTTATTATTATCACCGATAGCACATTGCAACATTGCAACATGCCGATACTGCGTGCGGTGCGGTGGCGGATGGAGCCACAAGCAAAATAAATGACGGGAAATCGGGAATCTGCAAATCGGGATCCTCCCCTTTTTCTCGCACAACGGTACTCTAGCTAGCTACGTAGCTACGTAGACTCTAGACTAGAGTAGTAGGCTACGGCACCGTATCGGTCGTTATCAAAACGCTCTCCTAGCTAGAAAGACTAAGTGTAGATCTACCGGTAGACTCTAGTCTAGCGTAGCTCTACATGATGCTAGTAGGTACACGTGCCGTAGATCTACATGTACGAGGTCGACTTCGTACATGTACATGTATCTCCACAAGCGGTCGTATTGGTGATGTGCCCCGAGGTTTCTGTGTCTGGTAGACTCATCTCATCATCAACGTGGCTGTTGAGAAAATCCGATCCGACATCCTCCTCAGGTACGTCGTCGATGAAGAGGGCCCCGACGATAGCCACAACTCGACCACCTCCTTCGGGCAGAGGCGGCAGGTCCGAGTGCCTCACTACACTCTCCCCCGACGCCACCTGTGAAGCCTGCAATTGATGGGTAATAGGACCCAAAGGAAGATGGCGAACCCTTTCCTGGATCTCCCGTCGCCTTCGATGTTGACGGCGGAGGAGGAGATCCCGTCGCCTCTGGCGGCGCTTCTGGGCGGAATTGTTTACCCGCAAATCCATCAGCATCGTTGCAACTGCCTTATCCTTGTTGATTCTTCGGAACGAGTTCCGCAAGCGTCTATTGACATGACGACTTTCGCGATTGGATCTTGACGAAGGTGACGATCTTGTACCCCCCAGACTCACACGAAAGCGGGGTGTTTCAGAACTAGAAATGAACGTATCGGCAGGGCGCTCGCTTCCGAAAAGAAAATTGAGCCGACCCCTGCTAAGTCGTCTATCCCCGCTGCTTCTGTAGGCCTTGATGGCACCCATTCCACCAATCCCTGCACCCAGGACAACCACAACGCTGATGGCAAGAAAGCCGATCACATCTCCAGTGCTCATTGAGGAAAACACTCGAAAGGTTCGCGTCAGAATGTCGACCGGAGAGTTTTCGAGATGCTTGGCGCGTTGGACATAGATATCGGATAATGGCGGCTTCATCCAAGGCAAGTGAGGTCGGTCCATATCTTCAGAGTTGACTAAGTAGGCACGTTGACACGGCACAAATTTGCGAGGAATGTTATCCTCTTGATCGACGTCTTGCTCGTTGGTTCGATCTTCTGGCATGGACTGGAGTGCCTCGTCAGACGTCTCGGCACTTACTAGTGTCGATAAATCATCACCACCTTCTGCGTCGCGAACGGCAGCTCTTGAGGTGGATTCGGCAGTGGCATCGTTGGTAGGTGCAGCACTTGGCGTTTCCGATAACTCAAGACACATGCATTGGCCTGATTCCCTATCACAGACACCATCGATGGGCTTACCTTCGCCGTCAGTTCCACCTGCACCAATACAATCACGGGGACAATAGAATGTTGGGCACATGATTTTGATATCTGGACAGATAATGTTATCGTCGTGCGGCCAACAACCCAAAACCTGTCCAGGAAACTGGCACTTAGTCCAAACTCCATCAAGGTTTATCCGAAGCGATTGATCGGACAAGACGCAGGCGACAGAAACACAGAGGGCTGCCTTCTGACCGTCGACGCGACCAGTAACGCATCTTGCACCCGGGTCAAAGTCCTCCATGTCCTTCAAACGGTACCTGGCGGTCTTGGGGCTTGTGCAGAGAGTGATTTCCCTCTCATCGTCCTCTTGGGGGAAGTTATACACAGGGCAATAATCTAGCGACATGTCTGGACCCCCCACCGATTGTCTTTCGGATGGCGACATGTCTTTAAGCAAAGAGGGTGCTAAAGAGAAGTATGAATATTCTTCGGGCAGTGATTTGGCATATCGTACCACATCACAGGTTGACTTTCGAAGACTATCGTCGGAACAACCGGTCCATTTGATTGCGTCGGACTTGGGTGTGGAGAGTGCCGACCCTCGCATCGAGCCGGAACCTAATTCGCCAAGATCCGGTTGGGAAGTATCTGAGGTGGGAAGTAGAGCACGGGGATCATTGCAAAAAAAGGCAGAATTGGACGCCCGAACCTCTCCGTTCGCCATGATACACTTTTCATTTACAAACGAACAGCCAGCACCTCTACCCCAAGGGCCGCTACTAGTAGACGCCTTACTAAATTGAACCATGTACCAACCGGAATCGGAAAAATAAGCGAGCGTGAGGGGCGATATTGCAGGCAAAAGGCTCGCGGTTGTCTCCGAGGAAGAGAGAACTAGGGACTCTGGGCGAGGCAAGGGAACGTCTGTAATGACAGGATTCATCAAATCGTTTTTAAAGATCCGTCGGCTCTATGGCAATGATTTGAGAAAGAGAAATAAGTGTGTTCCTATGAGATTGGAATGAAGGGCAACGGCACAGCACACAAACGATCGTGGTACACTGCGCATCGCATGCTGTTTTAGTCGCTCGCACGCGAAGGTCCTAAGCTTCCCGCTAGACAAAAAGTCAGTTATTATTCTCGGGCTTTAAATGACCACTTTTGGGACGAACAGAACCCAAAGCGGTAGAAACCACCCTTTACTCTCCCCCCTCACGGCATACGTACGTAGTACATGTAAACAAGCGGAGTACTCGTACGTGTAGGAGGACACAACAAATTCGATTCAATGAGAAAACTTACCCAGTGATCTCCGATACATGCTCCAACGTCAGCGTCAGCATTATAATATTGAAATTCCTCCGTATTGCCAGCTTGATCGCCTGCCGCATTATCGAGATAGTCGTAGTCACCCCTACGGTCGCGGCCATCATCTAGCTCGTGCTCATTGTGATCATTGTCGATATCACTGAGAAGACGCCTATTGTTGCCTGCTGATAGCAAGTCGTTTTCATCCTCGGCGATGCCTTCGCTCTGTCTCAGTGTCAGTGGTGATTCTTTCAGCCGCTTCACATGGTAGGAATTACCCTCCAATTCGGCTCCCTCCAAAGAATCGCATGAAAAATGATTCCGGACGACAGCTTGAATCGTTGGCGTTACAACATCGGCAACTCGGACACCGCCGCGGATCGTGCGGAATTTGAGCGTGGTCTCGGCAGGTAGCGGGATGGTCGCTCGCTTGCGCCTTTTGTTCCGCTTATTCTTTATCCCCGTGCACTCGACGTTGACATCGGGGACATCACCAACCGCCCAAGGTGATCGGTCGGTTTCGTCGCCGATGGCTACGGGAGACACCGGCAATCTGGGAGTTCGCGGTTTTCCATTTCGTTCCCGGAAATGGGCGAGACTTTGTAAGTTAAATCCAAGTACGTGCGCAATCTCATGCAGCAGGGTGAGCTGTGTCAACTGAAGATGTTTGACGTCGTCAGTATCAGAAGTGAAGAATGTGTCAGGATTAATGCATAGATGGATCATTCCGTGAGTCGGCCTGTCGTACTGGTCCGTTGAGCTGAAGAGGAAGTGGGAGTGTATGTGGTAAGGGGCGAATGGTGAGATGACGATTATTTTAGATGAAGAGAGGGAGATGAATGTTTATAATTTACAACGTACATGTAGAAGCAAACAAAAGGATCTCATTCAGAAGAAAAGACTCACCAATGTGTAGCACTGGCCAAATAGGCCGGGGAACATTTCGGATGTTCCATAGCTTCCGATGCTGGTGCCTTGCTCGCTAGGAGCGATGCTGTGGATGTTTCCGCTGGGATCAAATCGCCAAGAGATGGGTGAGTTGCGTTAGCCAAGCTATTCGCAGGGCTCAAAGCTGTCTTGGGATTGTTCTCTATGGATGCTGAGGATTCGGACTCCTCCACTACCTCCTGCGGAATGGTCTGGAACCCCGCGTCCTTGTGGAGAGAAGCAGACCCACGGATGCTTCCAGTCCCTAAATAGTTGCTGCTGTTGGCGGCGGTGGCATCAGCTGGATCGTCTTGCGCCTTTTGCTGCTGCTCTCGAAACCCGAGCTCAACGTAGAAGACCAAATCGGCATTCGGCACGCCGACACCACCACCCCCATTGTCCGCGGCGGCACCAGTTGATGCATTCAAAGGCCCCGAATCAAAATCATCAAAGTGATGCTCGGGAACGAGAGCGCTGGGATTTCCGCTGCCATCCAGCCCGGGCCCACAGCTAATCCCGTCCCACAGCTGATTCCTATCCAGTGTGAGGTTGCCCTCGACCCGGATGAGACTAATGACAGCCGACCACGCCTCGATGGCAGGGCGGAGGACAGCATCCAGGAGGTAGCGCTGCTGCGATTTGGTCAGATGGCGCTGCGTGGTGGCTGTAAGGATGGGGACTATCCGTATCGGTTCCGGCATGGGCGGTGCAGGCGTCGGTGGGGCGGTGGGCCTACTACGAGTAGGCCTAGGCGCTTCTCCGTCCATCTCGGCCTCCGCCTCACCGGTCCGCCCTCCGTCCTCGCTATCATCGTCAACCTCCGCCTCTTGCGAAAGGTGCCGGCTCAACGGATGGTCGGCAGGATACCGCACAGCCCGTATGGGCGTACGGATGCGGCGCTGCGGTAGCCGATCGATAGATGGAACTGCGACTGCGAAGCGGCCACTGCTGTTGCCGGAAACGTGAAGAGAGCCCGCAATTAAGCAGATCGTCGTCGCTGTTCTGCTTGGGTTGGTGTTGCGCCGCCGCCGTTCTGATGCAGCAGCTGCGGCACTGGTGGGTATGCCGCCTTCCCCTCTCCTTCTTTTCATGGCCAGCGTGCTCGTCGGAGGTGAGGGCTTTGATGAAGGTGCTGGTGGCAGTGGGTGTGGCGTCGGCTCGGCGGTCGGCGCAAGAATACGAGATCGTGAAGCCGGCAATCGCGATCGCAAGCGCAAGCAACGCAAGGCTACCTAGCTAGGTAAGCAATTCGAGG
>Ga0115006_10003862_pt1 | contig 10315 bp, 8 predicted proteins | sample ArcOceMetagenome_3_FD_88943 | JGI IMG/M metagenome (GOLD analysis project Ga0115006, IMG submission 88943) | Marine eukaryotic phytoplankton communities from Arctic Ocean - Arctic Ocean- Svalbard ARC20M Metagenome | ecosystem: Environmental > Aquatic > Marine > Oceanic | place: Arctic Ocean...
CCAAGCATGGTAGGTGGCCGGCCTACACGTCCATAATCAACTCTGTCCGGTGGAGCAAAAAAAACTGTAAATTGGATTTTTGTTGGGCCCCCACACCACAAAGACCCTTTAATTTACAGTGTTCTGTGCATGTGAAACACGAATATCCCGACTATTTTTTTTTGAGGGGGAGGCACAGGGGAGCTCAAGGAGGCCCAGGAGGCCCAGGGTTTCAGGGGGGCCCAGTGAAGCCCAAAAATAGGGATCAATCTCTTTTTTTCATCTGGTGGCACTGAAGTCTAGTTTCTAATACTACAAATGCAGGCCATTTATGTCTTTTTTTGTTCTGATCCCTCCATAGACCATTGATGCCCTGACTATTTTTTGATCCCTAAGTATTTTTTTGGGTCATCACCCACAACGCGTTGGGCCAACATTTGAGTATATCGCAAATTTACAAGATTCGAACCACGTATCTGCATAGGTGGTTCGTTTTTTGCATCACCAATGTACGTGCTAAACAACTTTGAAGACCATATGACTGTGGCAAACTGCAGACCCAGCCATGTCATTAGTCATGCCTAACGCTTTCGTCGCTGCAGAAACATAGTTGAACTCCTCAACATCTGTCAGTGTATCAAGCTTGGAGTTCAACACCGACTTCCAAACTTGGGAAACGCTGTCATTCCTTCGCAAGCGCACTGAGTGCTGACAGAGTCCATGCGCATGTAGATAGAAAATCATGTTCTTAGATGTGCGCGTTCGTGTGCTACAACACGTAATTGCAAAGCAACTGGCCTAATGGCATCCTTACGCGCATCACAATGGATAAAACGCGATTTACATTTCGTCGCCCGTGCACACTCGTGTTCAAAAAAACACGTCAGGCAAAACAGAAACAAGAGATGACAGTTCTAGCTTCGGACGTTCTCATGCATCACAAAATGGTCGTAGATGTGCACGATCGTGGGTGCATGCAACTTCGGAAAACTTGTGACTGGCACACAGAGAGCAACAGCCATACACAATGTGCACAAAGCTCCCCACAGCTGTTTGTAGCGCAAGATCAGATTTCCTGAACAATCGCGAGGCTTTGCAAAACATCAAGCGAGCATCCTCGACCAGGTCAACTTCGCTGAAAGCAATGAGTGTGTGCACGAATCCCAAGAAAGCACGCAGAGCCATTGTGTGTCGCCATCGAAAAGCAGACCTCCAAGAGATAAGCGTCATCAATTTGGACCCCCAGAGCGAGCTGCACCCTTAGATGTTCTAGGCAAACACTTGTTCCATCTCGCATCCGAGTGTGACATTGTTCGTATAATCGTGATTTCTTTGTAGCCGAGATAGACAGTGCTTGCTGCAGGCAACAACACATTGCATGATATCCATTTGAAGGGAAGTTGAAACGACAAACAAGCTTCTAAGTAAGGTTAGCCATGGTACCTCCTGTTACCGACTCGTTGACTTACATTGTGTGGCAGCACATGCTCAAAGAATTCAACGTGTATGTCACGGCAAGAGGGCAAACCAGAATCGAAAAGGATGGCGGGACTGCGATTTGGTTTTCTTGCTGTGCTTGCCCTGAAAAGCCTGCATCAAAGGAGTCTGTAGCCAATACAGCAGCACCACCTGACAAGGCGAAGGGCGCCAGGCAAGAAGGCGAAGCCATGGTATCAGCACCATCGGGCGATGCTCAGGAAGCAGAGGATGCAGACAGCGATGCTGACAAAGGCATGGAGGTCAAACCAAGCTCGGATAAGTGACATCAACTTAGCGAGTTGCAAGTCTTCGTGTAGTCGTTACTCGTTGTCACACACTGCATTTGTTTGTAAGGTAGTCTGCAAAAACGATGTTTGGCTTCTAGCAATAGCCTGTTAGCATGTACAGAGTCATCTCAGGTCGGAAGAGATACAAAGCGGTTCTCAAGGACACCTTCGTGCGCATGTTTTCTTACAATGAAGTCGAGCACCTCTATCGGGAGAAGCCACAAAAGGTTGGAGGTTTCACTGTGGCCCAATGGCAAGTCCTCGAAAAAACTGCAGCTCCAAACGTCGATGCGCTCGTGCTTGAGTTCAGCAAGGCAGAAGTGGAGAGTCCATCGAGATCGCTTTGCGCTTCCTACCTCGAACAAGATGATGAGTCTGAGGCCAATCTTACGTCGCAGATCATCACTTTGTCGGTAGGTGCTTTGCGACAGTGGCTAGAAAGTCGCAAGAGACCAGCGCTTAGGGAACAAGGCATTCTTTCGCCAACTATCTATGTTTGTGCTGGTTATCGTGGCCTGGACGATGACGATGCTGAAGAGCTCCAGGTGGTGTGGGTCAGGGAGTCGAACATGACTACTATGGGGAAACTTGACCCAAACGACGAAGACTTCGACATGTACACTGATGGGACCCATAAAACCACAGAGAGGAGGCTTTTGTGGTGCAACGAGAATGCCCCCCTTCCAAAATCGAAGGCAGAGAAGAAAACGAACGCGTTGCTGATGATCACCCATGGCTGGTCGTCGGTCCACTTGCGTGCAGGAGCCGTTGAAAGCAAGCGTGGCTGGCTGAAGAAATACAGAGCCTCGTTCAACGAGATTTCAATTTCCCATTACCGAGGAGGTGAAGCCACACAGGCCTTCAAATTCCAATTCGAGACCGAACTTGAGTATGTTAAGGAATACCATCCTGACCTTGTTGCACGACTGACGCGCCCAACGACGGTAATGGCTGACTTCTCGGACGGTTGCATCGCTGCCTATGCTGAGGTGTATGGGGCAAGGAAGACGGACGATTATACCTTCGAAGATGGACATTGCATTCCAAACGCCCAATGCCTCTTGAAGAACTGCGCCCTTCACGCCATCAGGGACAGCACCGACAAAGCTCATGCAGGATACGGCCACCTTGTCGGTGACAACAAAGCTGCTGCCGCAGAAAGATTGGCAAACTTGATGAGGATCAGCGGCCGAAGGTTTCCCCTACAGCTTTTTGATTTTTTCTGGCGAACTACTGGCTCTGAGCTGGAAGCAGGCACAGTGCCTGGTGTGGGGGAGCAACCAAACTGGAAGACTTATTTCTTCAAGGAGAAGCTATTGGAAGAGATCGTCGATGGCGTGCCCTTGCTGAACGCTACTTGGAGAGTTGGTCCTGACAGGAAGAGAGGTCCAGGAGACACGAACAATCTCTCAGAGGGTCGGCACAATTGGTATAAATCGCGAAGCCGCCAAGTGGCCATGCACTTGTTTCAGAAGAACAAAGGCCCTGGGTCGCGGCCAAATCTCCCACAGTACATGAGACACTTGGATTACAACAGCCAGATTGACTGGGCCACCAACCCCAAAAAGGACTTGGTAGTTTTCCACACAAAACCAATTAGCATCGACGACGTGCACAGAACAGGACACAAGTCTGTAGCCCTGCATTCCTGGAGATTGCCAGCGATCAACTTCGTACAAGAGTACGAGAAAAACACCGAAGTAATCCAACGCATAGACAAAGGCAAAAGGCACTACTTCGTGATGGCTTTCGGCTGCGACGACGAAAACGAGCATGCGCCAAAGCCGGTGTCGGCAGGAAAAGCCAATGAACTGGTAGAGTTATTGACTATGCCATTGTCCTGGGAAGAACGAACAGCGTGGATGCAGAGGCACGGCTACTTGAACAATGGGCATATTTCCTCCACCAAGTTACAGGACGTGTATGACAATTATGCCGTTGTTTGCGTCGAGCCGGACAGAATTGCGCATGCCAGGTGCTTGACTGCTTGTGATGAGTCTTTGAACCACTTCGGGTGTGAGCACTGTGTAGTCGCCAGACATTTGATGGGAGATAAGGATGCCAACCCACAGCCATCTAAAATCACATCCGAAGCTGCGAAGTCCAGGATGCCAGGCGCGCCACAGAGGCTGGTGCTTGGCGGGCCACTCACATCAGAAGCGTCGGCAGAGATGCAAGCAAGCAAAAAACGTAAGACCAGCGCAGAGCAGTGGAGAGGTAGGCTCGGCAGTCCACCACGCGATTTTCTGGAAGAAGCAGCAGCGACGAGATCCCAGGATCGATACAACGAGTTGCATGACTTATCCAAAGTGTTCCTGAGCGCGCCGCCCGACCGCAACAGGGTAATGGTACCTCGGCAAGGCAAGACTGAACTGCGCTTATGGACGGGTAGCCAGAGTGTCGCGATGTGGAGGAAATGTCTTTCTAGTCTGGAGGCCGCAAGTGTCTTAGAAAAGCGCACATTCAGGTGGAAAGACTGCGTCGACAACCTGGCGCTTGGTAGGCTGGCTCGCGTTTACAAAGAACACCACCCTCTCAAGGCGATTGCAGGGCTCGCGTCTGATGTGCTCTCAATATTGGAGGACTTGGTACGGTTTGAAGTCCATCGATCCAGCGAGCAAGACGCTACAATTGGCGATCACCGGTGCGCAGGGCAAGAGGGCTTTCCCAGTATTAGCTTACCAGACGGATGCGTCCAAGCAGTACAACGATATTTAGCCAAGGCTGAAAAAGCTTTCTATGGACTTTTGTTAGCCAAGCGCACCGACACAGGATTCATAGTGACGGACATTCGAGTTCCAAGTTGTGAAGAAGATGAGACGGGCCGTGTAGCCATCGTCCTCAAGAGTTTCCAGCAACAGTTGGCAGACGCCGACCTCAGCCTCGTGGGCTTGATTTCAGGAAAGCATTCCTTGCCAGAGCCATCGCAAAATGATGCTGAAGTGTTCGAACAGTTATGCTCTCAGTACTGCAGCTGTTGCTTCATGCTGGTCTCAGGTGCTACGTCCTGCAGGCGGTTTTGCTTCCCAGCCAGTCTTGCAAAGAAATTAACAAACAAAGAGTGTGGTCATGGTGAGGTTGCACTTGCAGAACTAGCGCCCACCACTTTTGTCCAGAGAGTATTCGATGGCTCCACTGCCAGCCTGTTCCCGATTGAGAAGTGGGGTGGTCATGTTTTCATGAAGCCAGTACGAAAATCTGAGGCAGCTGCTAGGTGCAACACCTGTGTCTGGCGAAAACTTGAGGATGCGTACCACATTCCCTCGGACATCCTGAATGCACTCGTGGATGGCATCGAAGCAAAATTTGGCAAGGACAAAGCTCTGGAGATCATGCAAGAGGAGTGGTTGGCAGACCTTCACGAGCGCTGGGTGCCGTTCGTGGCTACCATCCTCGAGCATCGCCCACAGGAAGACGGCGCAGCTGCTCTGTCTCAGCCAGAGATTTTGAAGGAGTTCCAGAACCTGCTCTTTGCGATTGTGAGACTTGTAATCAAGGGAAGCAACGAAATAGCTCCGGTGAACTTTAAACGGACCGACAAGCAACAGCTGGCCAAGTTGAAGTCTGAAGGCTTTGTGTGGAGGGAAGCATCTGGGGTCAATTGCAACTGTTTGATTGACGGTCTTGTCATTGGTCTCACGCATCTAGGGTACATCGAGTTTCCAGCAGCTAGGGATGCAGCGCTCCAGGACATTCGGAGGTATTTGGTCGACACGCCTGGACTCCACCCGAAGACAGCTCAGGGCCAGAAGAAAGCAAGTGCTTACCTTGAACATGGACTACATGCTGACCCGATTGTCCGTGAGCTACACAGGAAGTATGAACTGCACCCGCTCCCCCCATATGGTTTTTGCCTGCAAGTACATGCTCGGTTCGATGAAGAAGGCCAGGAGCTTTGCCAGTCGGAAAGCACAGATGTATCAAGCAGTGTAGTCAGCGTTGTGTAAGGTTTTTGAAGATTGCGTCTAGTAGACTTCTGTAGATACCACACACATTTTTTTGCAAGAAAGCTACACGTTCAGCTTTTCTTCCTGGAAACTAAGGAAGTCTTGACAGGTTGCAGGTTGCAGGGCCGCGGCGCTGTAACGAGTGGGATAAGATGCCACAGCTTCATCTCTTCAATCTCACCGGCAAAGAAACAGTTGGCTTCCATTATGACGCTTTGTTATGGATGGGCAAAGGCAGCAGCAATCTTTGATCGTCGAGATCCCGGAAGGACGTCGAGCTCATTGTTGGAGATATGAACCAGTCTGATCCTATGAGGATGACTTTGCGGGTGTAGAGATGTTTGCATCACACCGACATGGAGGCTAAGTCAGTGATAAGAAAATGCAGAACTGTGCGTGTGGCACGGATTACTCATACAGGTTCTTAGGGTCAGGCGGCATGTGGGTGTACGTAGCTCGCCTTTCAAGAAATAAAGCAAACATTTGGGTTGCGCAAGGACAAAAGGTTGTTTATCAATCAATTTGATTCAAATCCGCATCCTGACCGGCGGAGGTTCGAAATGGGGGGGGGGGCAAATGTGCATGAGATCTGGAAAGATTGTATCACTGCTAGAACTACAACTATCTTTACATGCTTGTGTCTTACCTTTCAATTTCTGGGGGGGCCAATCTTTCTGGTGAGACGACCCTACCTTTCCGATTCAGGGGGCATCCGATTCAAGGGGGAGAGGGGGCATCTGAGAGGGAAGTTAGAAATCCTAACCAAATCCGACGAAAAAATATTTCCAACTCAGGGCCGATCTCCGCCGCCCATAGGGAGGCCTTGAGAATGTTCTTGCATGTGGTGGTGCAGATAGATAACAGAAATCTCATGTTCACATGTTTAGTAGGACAGCATCTAACAGGAATGAACTTGACTAGAGATGTCGATCACAAATTTCAGATTTCCAGACATGTTGAGGTCGTAGCTTTTGCATCAGTAGTGTCTCACATCAGTAAGGAGCCAGGACACGTAACGAAAGGTAACTACCACTACAGTTTCTTGAGCTTATGTTGCTCGAAACTTTCAGCTGGTGTCGTCTTCGTAGGCAGTTGCAGTGCAAGCCGTTGCCATCATGAATCTCGACGAGCAGGAGCCCGTGCCCGTTGTTGTGGCCAGCCCAACAGATATGCCTCCTTCTCCCAGGGCAGAGCTTATCGAATCTCCACTTCCCGATTGCAGCACACCCCAAGCTGCAAAGCGCCGCAGGCGTCGAGCACCCAACAGTCCAGCATTGTGTGATTCTCCAGGGATGGGTCAGGACTCGCTTGAGCAAGAAATTGGCACGCCAGAGGCGCTGGTGAACTCTGCACAAGTGGACGCTAACCCAGCCTCGCCTGGCGCACTGGGGCGCTTGAATCTAGGCGAGATGGTTGGCGATGATGAGTTGACGCAGGTCCCTGCCTCGCAGCCGCGCTCGTGTCTAAACAAGCTGCAGTCCCAGCAGGCAGCGTGTGAGCCCCATGCAGATGCGCCTGAAGATCGCAGCGGTGCTAGTTTGTCTCCCACGCTTTCTTGGCAGGTGACTGTTCACGACGCAAAGCTGCCAGACTGTGAAGATATGGCAGTTTCGCAGAGGTTTCGCGCTAATGGAAAATCAACGGATTCTTATCAACAGGGCATGGGGGTGCCTAACAAGGACAAGCCAAGCCATATTAAAGCAACATATCCCCGTCCGAGCCTTTTCCAAGCACTCCCCAATGATTCCCCAATGACTCCCTCAAAGGCCTCCAAGGGGGACATCGTGAACAGCAACCGATGAGAAACTGCCATGTGAGGCTTCGCGAAGATGTGGAACCAGCAGAGGCAGTAGAGGGCGAGTCTGGATCTCCAGATGTGATTGAAACATGGTCGGGGGAAGAAGCTGATCATCGCGAAGTAGATGATGCCATCATGGCATCGGCTTCAGAACATGATCACGAATCTCTTCCGAAGGGCACTGAGCAAGGCGCAAGAGCTCGCAGTGGAAAGAAGCCGAAGGAGAAGCAGATGCAGAAGCAGGGGAAGGCCAAAGTCACGCAAGCATGCGCTCGTCAGTCCAAAGCGATTCAGGGCTGGCGAGCCGTCAGGGAATGTGCTGGCACTGAAGGTCACCGCTTACTAAGTAAGATCAGCAATAACAGCGACCCAAGTCGAGCGAATCACAAAGAAATCAAAGCAGCTATGGAACAAACGCTGCACGAGTGTGGTCCGGATCCTGACCAGGAAGCCGTTTACAGCACATTGACAGAGAAGTCGTACGACACCGAGAAGCTGATGGGATATTATGGCCTTGAAGACTTTGACGCAGAAGGTGCCTCTCTACATGATTTCTTGGAAAACTTTTTCTACGAGGCATTCAAGGAGCTGGTTTACAATTCTCGCTCACCCGATGACGTCGTGGGAAAGATGAAGGCAATTTCGCTAGAGATCTGCGCTGACAAGTGGACAGCCAGGGCTTGCAAACGAGTCTCGCAGTGCTATGGTTTGCCAAAGGATGGCCACGTCGTGCACTCGCTGGTCAGTGGTCGAACTGGCTTTTTTGCGCGAGGTCCAGAGGCTGAGGCAAAAGTGAAAGTTGTGCAGAACTCTGAAACTAAGTGGGACATGGCAGCACATCGACTTGGCGTCTGGCTAGTTGCTCACAGCAGCTTGGGCAAAGACAATGCCCTGGCGATTCTGAAGATCCTTGAGAAAAAACTCCAAGAGCGATTCCCAGGCCTGCCTATCTTCAACAACCTCGAAATCGGTCGTCTGACTTACGCAGGGTTACTTGAAGCGATGAAGAAAGGCAAGTCGGCGCAAGGCGACACTCATTGGCTGTCGTGGAAGAACTCCGAGATTAAGCAATGTCTTGGGAAGAGGGAGAATGACATTCAGGAGTCAGACTTCTGTCAGCTTTGCGAGGGTGTCCCCATTGGGAAGCGTATCAAGGACGAGATGGTTTCCCTCGTTGGTAACTTTTGGTTTGCCATTGGCGCTCATCCACGTGCCCTTCATGATTTCTTTGGTAGCGCGGAGAACGGCCGACTGCGGGGCTTTGTGGCTTATCTGGATAAGAGCGACGTCATGGCAGTTTCGCTTGCTGCCAAGGTGAGCGAGCAACTGCCATCGATGACAGCTCTCGAGAATGCCATTGCTTTCGTGATCGATGCACAGCAGCGTCATAGTGCAGTCGTACAATCAGTCCACACCCCAGAGGCCCTCACAGTCTTCCATGCGCTGCATGAAGCTGCCCGCAAACTTAGCATGGAAATTGACGACCGCGATTCTGTGGGGATGGGCAGAATTCTCGCAGCTATGTGGCCAGCCATCGTCAAGTTTGTTGGTAAGGGTCACAGCAGCATTTGCAATGCTAATTTGTGGGCGCGCAATGGCGTCTGGAACTCTTGGCGCCCAGAGGGACCAGTATACGATCACACCTCCTGGCTGGACGAAAAGATTAGGTTCGAGGATGCCCTGGCAGCTGGTGCAAAGCTATTGCTGCATCTGCATGGCCAAATGCTTTCGGAAATTCTAGTTGAAATCCACAGATCAGGGGAGTCAGACTTCTTACCCGAGCAGCCCTACGTCCCAAACTTCGTTATCCACAAGGACGACCAGGACAACGAGCTGGAGTGCGCGCGTGCAATCCTCTTGGCGAGTTTGGCTCGGGCACCCTTGACTCTTTTCAAAGATGGTCTACGTCTGAGGTACACAAATTCAAAAAGACCAGACCTCCGATCCCTTTGTGGTGCTGTTAAGACGACAGACCAAAAGGCTTGGCAGATCGGAGTGCAAAAACTGATTGACTTGAAGATCATCCGCCCTACTACGACGAATGGAAATTTCACAGCCCAAGACAGTTCAGCTCCGAAGGAGGCGCTGGACATGGTCTTGAAGCATATCGAAGAGGTGACATGGGCTTGTCAATCGTGGCGGGATGAGTTCGATCAGCACGGTGGCTGCGCAGATGGAACGAAGTAGGGATGAGGCTGCAGGAGCATATGCGCAGCATGTTTTTGGTGAGTGATGTCATGACACAACCTAGTCAGGAAATATTTGTGCAAACAATGTGTTCTGCGCGAAAGACAAAAACATGGAAATGCTCAGTGTCGAAACTGCAATGCATGGCTAGAGCAACAAAGTACAAGAATCAGCACAGGGATGATAATCAAGTGCAAACACAGAGAAGCAATGGCTGAGAGAGAGGGGGAGGTGCCGAAAAGGGAATGCGACATAGCAGAAGGGATCACTTTTGGTAGAGACAGACATGGTATGACGCAAGAAGGGGTCACAGATATACGACTTCATGTAGAGATCTCTTCGAGAGAGTCTCCTCCAGAGACCTCTTTCAAAGATACCCCTTCTAGAGACCTCCGCAAGAGGCCCTCCTCTAAAACAAATGTTCGTTTGTCCAAGACCCCAGTAAATGCAACTCGCCTGTAATCCTGCGGCCTCAAACTTTGGATGAAACAAAACGATCTCGCAGATGCTCGATTGAAAAATGTTTGACCAGTACGAGCGTGGCCCCTAGAGCCATTGCTATCAGTGGCTGCACCATGTGCTGCCAGTCTCACCAACCCCCTAACCCTAACCCTAACCCCTAACCCTAACCCTAACCC
>Ga0115006_10003864_pt1 | contig 10315 bp, 16 predicted proteins | sample ArcOceMetagenome_3_FD_88943 | JGI IMG/M metagenome (GOLD analysis project Ga0115006, IMG submission 88943) | Marine eukaryotic phytoplankton communities from Arctic Ocean - Arctic Ocean- Svalbard ARC20M Metagenome | ecosystem: Environmental > Aquatic > Marine > Oceanic | place: Arctic Ocean...
CCCCCCCCCCCCCCCCACGACGATCATGTTCCTCTCCGGCGACGGGCTCCTGCCCCTTTTCTTCATCCCCGGTTGCTCCTGTGCCATCCCCGCCTTAAGCCCCTGCACAGCCTTGGCAAAGTTACGGCCCTTTGCCGCAACCTGTTCCCTCTCCCTCCTCATTACCTCCTGCATGAGGTCCTTCGAAGGTTCCGAGCTCTCCTCTCCACCCCCCGCAACCTCAATCTGCGAATGAGCGAAGCGAAGAGAAGAGCGGGGCGAGGAGTGAAGCGACGAGCGGAAGGTTGTTAGTTATGCAGGTAGGCAGTGTGTTGCGTTTGCTGTCGCTTCGCTCCTTCGCTCCTCACCTCCCCCAGGGTGACAGTCTCCTGATTCCCGTACTCCGGGAAGGTAACAAAGTACTTGGGTGTCTCCCACTCCTGCTCTGGCTCCACGACCTCCTCGATTATCGCGTCGTACCACGTGAGTGGGTTGTCCTCGTCCTCGTAAAGCGCCCTGATCCTGGCCCCCACGTAGAAGGAGGTACCTATAAGGGCTGTGTTCCTCTTGGATCGGGAGTTATTCTCACCCTCCTGAAGGCACTTTACCTTCATGCTCCTCTGTATCGGTACCGGCAGCCGGGGAAGGATGGTACCGTGGTAGTCTATGTTGTCAATGAGTCCCCTAACGAACTCCCCTATTGTAATCTTGCGGCTGTTGTAACCACCCAGGGAAGGGCTGAACTCCTCGCTGTCGTAAATATACGGTTTGAACCACTTCCAAAGCTCTGCCGGCTCCGTTACGTACCTGAGGAAGAGGAAGCCGACACATCGGATGTAGGGGGAGTCTAGGTGGTTTAGCATGGAGTGCATCTGCTTGGTTGAACACTGCATTGTGAAGAGACGCATTAGGAGACAGAAACAGGAGGAGGGGATCTTGTTACCACCTGGGGCCCAGGGCTGGGGAGGTGAGAAGAAGCGAAAGCGCGAGGAGCGAAGCGAAGCGAGGAGGGAAATATGTTAGTATAATAGTTCTAGCTGTCTCTTCGCTTCATCCCTCCTTCTATCCATCCTTCCGTCCTTCCTTCTCCTCCTCCCCCCCCCTCCTCACCTCCACATGCTCAACCTTGTAGTAAATTTCGTCCACCAGTCCCTTCCAGTCCCCAACCTTCTCGCACAGCCTGACAAAGTAAGCGCTCTGGTTTATATTACCCGCCAGCATTGTGTTCACGTTGAAAGTATCGGGGTTGCCCACTAGGGGGATGGCGCCGAGGACGGAGGAGGAGGTACGGGCGGACGCTATTATGGACGCGTTCTGCTGGGCGTGGAGCAAGCGGGCATTGGAACCCTTGTTTAGGGCGGAACGGGACATTCTACGGGGATAAGAGGGTGAAGGGGAAAGAGAGTTTTGTTAATTACATGGATTTATTACATTTATGGATTGATAAATTGAGAACAGAGGTAAGTGTGCCGTTGGCGAGGGATAAATATTCATATATAGATAGGATATAGATAATATAGATTATATTAATTATATATACATTTGTATAGATATTGGAATAAATTACCTTTTATAATAGATGTATTATCCTTTTAGAGTATAATAAAAGGATTTATTTGACCTCATTTTCCATTCCATCCATTTTTGTGTTATTTATACTCATTATAATACTTACTATAATATATCGTTAATATTATTATCAATATCATACGATATCATACATTTGATAATAAATATTGGAAATAAATACAAATATAATATCTAATAACCCTCATATTATCCCACACAATGCCTACCCTCATCCCCAAGCCACCGTCCTCCCCTTATATACCACTCCTTGAAATCATACGTTCTAAATCACCGGATCCAAGGATAGTTATATATGATTCTGTTGAATTATTCAGTTATTTACGTGATATTGATTCATTAAATGTGAGTAAAATGAGTAAAATCAACATTAAATCAATCCCCCGCCTCCCTCCAATCTCACCATTATCACTATTATATCACTATTATTGTTCTTAACCCTCCCATCTCCCCCTAACTTCCCCGCAGACGACCCTGAAACTCCACGGCGCAGTCGAAATGAACTCTCGTCTTCACTCCCGCGTTGCAATAGCCTCCCTCCACCAGACAGTGTGCAAGATGGACGCCTACTACCCAGGGAACGACAAAATGGACCAGGAATACGAGAAGAACCCAGCGGGACACGTGGGTTTTAAATGTCCGGAGCTGAGACAGGTGAGGTCGTGTGTAGGGGGGGGGACTGATGGGATGTTTACGGACGCTTTTCTTCACACCCTTGTAAAAATTCTCCACCCTCTCATCCATACAAATACCCTCCTCCTCACCCTCCCTCCCCCCTCCGCCACACTCAGGCGATGAATTGCACCCGTCTGGACGAGCAGATGTCCCTGATCGATTCAATGTCCCACACCCAAACCTTTGACGGTATGCTCCCCCTCCAGTTCACCGAGGCTCTCACCGATTTTGAAAACCTTACCGAACAGCTGAAGAGGAAGGACGCTGGGAGGTGGATCATGCCGAAGCTGGGGGTTGACAAGGAGGTATGGAGGGATAAGGCAGAGAAGGACCCGAAACAGATTATGGATGAGAACATAAACGACCAGGTTGTTGAGGGGAGGAAAGAGGTGAGAGGGGGGAGGGGGGCGAACGGTGGGGGGAAGGGCTTGTTGTTCCTGTGATTGAAATATACCCTATGACCAAGATTTATATGATATGCGTCTGCACTACGGCAACAGGCGCAGTGATTAAACGCCAGTCTACCACACGGCTGCCAAAAAACTATCCTGAGGAACAACAATAATCCCCCGTCCTCTAACTCTCTTCGTTCTTCCCCCAGTCCCCCCTCTTCACAAGCGAAGCCACAAAATTTATAAATGACCTAAAGATCCTAAAGTGTCTCTCCCACCTCCGCGTCCAGGACCCTGAAGACCCGACAACGGGGAACAATTTCCTCAGATCCGTACTCGAGGAGTTCCTCGACTCGTCCGACCAGCTCCGCGGGATGCTTATGGAGTGCGTGAAGGAGGAGTACAGAAGCAGGATGCCTACCTGCAGCGGCAGCTCCACCAACATCCTCGACCTAAATGCCGTCAATAAGGTCCTAAGAAATGACCTCTTTCACCTGGGGAATGTGGCGAGGAGATTCGAGGAGTACCTGAAGAGGATGGAGGACACTGTATTGGGACTGCCTGCCATGATCAAGGCAGGACTTTACGCGGCACCTGTGGAGGGGAGGGGGGGGGAGGAGGAAATTAGGGACGATGCGATGATGGAGCCGCAGGCGCCGAGGGAGGTGCCGGAGATGGTTGATATTGTTATGGAGGAGGAGGGGGAGAAAGAGGAGGAGCTGGAGGAGGAGGGAGAAGAGGAGGAAGAAGAGGAGGAAGAGAATGAGCCCATGACTCAGGCACCTGATGGTTTTGACGAGCCCATGACTCAGGCTCCAGACGGTAACGAGGGCATCGATAATGACGACGAGGAGGAGGAGGAAGGGGAGATGGAGGAGGAGGGCAGCGGATGGGAGGAGGAGAGCAGCAGTAGCGAGGAGGAGGAGGAGGAGATTGAGATTGAGATTGAAAGCGGAACGAAGAGGGGGGAGAAGAAGGTTGAAAAGGAGGAGGATGACAACAACGATGAGGAGGAGGAGAGCGGTAGCGACGACGATAGCGATAGTGATAGTGACAGTGACCGTGATAGTGAGACTGATGATGAAGATGAGCAAGAGGAAAAGGAGGAGAAAGTTGAGTCGCCAAAAGAGGAGCCCAAGTCCGCGAAGAAGACCCCCGCCCGCAAGTCCAAGAGAGTCGTCAGGAACCAGAAGTCCGCTGTCAAGGACCTTGCGAGTGCCACAAAGAAGGCAACCAAAAACATGCCCACTTCCGACCCTCTCAAGTCAGCCCTGAAGGGAGCTAAGAACGGCGGGCTCAGGAAGAAGCCCCTAAAAATCCAGAAGATCGCGTTCGACGACTCCGACGTCTCCTCCTCCGAGTCCGGGTCGGAGGTCTTCCCCACCCCAGCAGCGAAGAGCAGCGGAGGGGGGGGGAAACGAAGGGGTCCTAACTTTACGAGCCCCAAGACGGCCATGTCGCCGATACAGTACGGACAACTCAAGAGGCAGAAACGGAGGCCGTGGGGTGACGAGGAGGTGGCGTGCGTGAGAGCGGGAGTCGAGAGGTACGGGGAGGGGAACTGGGCGAGGATCCTACAGGTGAGAGCGAGGAGCGAAGCGACGAGCTAACAACGCAATCGATAGCGACTCAAACCTCGCGCGCTTTTACCTCCATTCAAGGTGTGCGAGTTCCATAACGACACTATAATTCTAACTCATCTTCCCAACCCCTTTCGCGATTCGCTTCGCTCACTGCAGGATTACAGCAAGGTACTGGTGGGAAGGACATCCGTGAACGTCAAGGACAAGTGGAGGAACATGAACAAGTAGCGGGGAGGGTGAGGGAGAACTTTTGGGAATCGTAACGTAGCGAGCTAGTGACAAAATATGGTTGAAAGGGCAATTCCAGTTTTTTTTGGAGCAAGATTTTGATTTCCACCGCACTCACCTTCCTTCAACCAAAACGCAATTAAATATGAGCTCGGGTCCCGTTACTTTGGCTGACCTCGCAGTTATGGATGATGCTTCGTTTGTTGCTACCGTAGGTGGCGTGTATGAGAACAGTCCATGGGTTAGCGAGGGTGTTGTCGGATTGTCCAAGCCCTTTGAATCGATCACGGCCCTTCACGCGGCCATGGCGGGTGTGGTCGACGGAGCGACGGAGGAGATGAAGCTCGAGCTAATTAACGCGCACCCTGATCTCGCGGGGAAGGCTGCCTTGGCTGAGGAGCTTACGAAAGAGAGCAAGGAGGAGCAGGGGAAGGCTGGACTGGACACCCTGACGACGGAGGAGCTTGAAAAAATCACCAAGATGAACGAAGAGTACAAGGCTAAGTTCGGGTTCGTGTTCATTCTCGCTGTCCGCAACGCCACCAAGCACACCATCCTCTCCTCCTTCGCGGCGAGACTTAAAAACACAAGGATGAGGGAGTTCGAAGAGTGCATCACGCAGATTCACAACATCGCGTGGATGAGGCTCCTTACCGTTCTCGAACCGGCTGATACTGGCTTTCTTACGTGCCACGTGCTTGACACAGCATCTGGAAAACCTGCTGACAACATGAGGATCACCTTGAAGAGGATCAGCGGGTCCGGGGAGCTGGGTATGATTGGTTCATTTGTCACCAACGATGATGGGAGGCTGACTGGTGGTCCGGCTCTCAAGGGCAGCAAGCAGGTGGGAGTGTGCGAAGGAAGGGGGGGGGTCACTGGAACAAGCGACGCATGAATTTTGAACCTCCACACTAACCACGCACGTCCTCGCTTCCCAGTTTACCGTTGGCGTGTACGAATGGACCTTCAACGTCGGGGATTACTTCGCGAAGGAGGGTTCGAAACTTGCAGGTACCCCCTTCCTATTAAACGTACCTCTAGTCTTTGGAATCGACAACCCGGAGGACCACTACCACGTGCCACTCCTGTGCAGTCCGTATGGCTACAGCACTTACCGTGGCAGTTAGTTTTTTTAATTGATTCTGTAATGGTAGAGGTAATTTTTGTATTTCAAAAACGAATTATAGCATATCTCCCTCCCCCTTTCTCAGAGTTTCGATGTCCTCATCCCCACAAGCTCAACTTTCGGAGGTTTGCCATAGCCCTTCGGGTAAAAATGTCCGTACCAGTGCCTCGCGACCTCGTCTCTCCTTGCCACCCAAACTTCGCTCCCCTTACTTCTCACGTAGTCTAGGAACTGAACCAGTCCTTGTGTGCGCCCCGGCTTCCCTGCAATCCTGCAGTGTAACCCAATCGTCATCATCTTGGGCGCTCCTGCCCTGCCTTCCTCCAGAAGAGTGTCGAGGGCGTCCTTCAAGTACTGGTAAAACTGCCCTCCGCAGATGAAACCGTTGTTGATGTTGTACCTCATGTCGTTGTTGTCGAGGGTGTAGGGTATGATCAGGTGAGGGCGGGGGAAGTTGCAGTCCCAGTAGGGAAGGTCGTCGTTGTAGGCGTCATTGTCATAAAGGAAACCCTGCGATCGGCGGTGAGGAGCGAAGCGACGAGCGGAAGGAGGAGCGAAGCGACGAGCGGAAGGTTGTCAGTTATATAAGGATGGTATAATGATTTTGCTGTCGCTTCGCTCCAGCCTTCGCCACTCGTCGTCTCTCACCTCCTCAACAACTATCTTCCTTGTGTCTTCGTTGGGCTGTAAAATTGTACGTGAGCGTAGGCGTTGGCGTGGGTGTGGGTGTGGGTGTGGGTGTGGGTGTGGGTGTGGGTGTGGGTGTGGGTGTGAACGACGCGAGCGCAAGTAGAATCGTTGTTAGCTATTAGGACAGTTGGCCAGGAAGAAGGATGTGGGGGGCGGCCGTTTTCTCTCACCTTGCCCTGATAAATTCCAACTGGCCTGTGTCCGACCATGCGCTCGTGGATCTCGACAGTCTTCTTCACATGGAATCTTTCCGTGTCGGGGTCTACGTTCTGGTAGTCTATCCAGCGGTACCCGTGAGAGGACACCTGCGATGAGCGAAGCGAAGAGCGGGGCGAGGAGCGAAGCGACGAGCAAGAGGGGTACGAGCAAAGCGAGGAGGAGATCTGTTAGTATATTAGTTCTAGCTGTCGCTTCGCTCCAGGCGTCCTTCGCTCCAGCCCCGCCGTCCCTCTGCCTCACCTCCCAACCAGCGTTCATCATGGCAGCGCAAGCCTGGGGATTGCGCTCTAGGGCCATTCCTACGGCATACACGGTCACAGGCATTTCTCTCTCCGTCAAAACGCGGTGGAGCCTCCAAAAACCGGCCCTTGATCCGTACTCATACAAAGACTCCATGTTGGTGTGGCGCTGATCAGGGTAAGGGGTGCAGCCAATCATCTCACTAAGAAGTCCCTCGGAACCAGAATCTCCGTGAAGAAGGCAGTTTTCCCCACCTTCCTCGTAGTTGACAACAATAGAAAGGCAAACCTTCGCATTGTTGGGCCACATGGGGTCAGGGGTAGCTCCAGCAAAACCGACCATGTCCCTTTGCTGGTTTGGTGGACCATAAATAGATTTTCCATCGTTAATGTGAGAGACCATGGTTTCACGTGTGATAGGTTGAAGGGAAAGGATAACAGAAATGAATTCTGGCAAAGCAGAGCTGGTAGCAAAAAATCAAACGACAGGTGACGGTCTTTCTTTAAGACAGGGCCAGAGGGTTGTTAAGGTGTTCTAAGAGCCCTCTTTTTGGGGATGAAACGTTTTCTAGTTGTCAATTTATTGCTATTCTGCACAAGATTGTCGAGGGGGTATGTCGCTCAGCCTAAATTCTCCCGTATGGAAAGGATACCTGGGGGATTAAAGGCGTCCTGTCTCGTTATGTCGAATGATACTTCGAATGAGCAACCGAGGAGATTGAAAACGTCCTGCCTCGGCATGTCAAATGATCCGTCAGATGATCCTTCGAATGAGCAACCAACCCCACCTTCCCCACCATCGCCTTCTCGTGCTGAAGGACAAGCTAACTTGCAGCTTACCGATAACAATCCAGAAGCCTCCTTTTTTAAGTCATTTGCAGCGACGACCCTTGTCGGTCCTTCGATATCGGCGCTCTTTGTTGAGATACAACCCTTCGACGAAGTTTCGACTGTGCAAGTTGCCCTTCTCGTTTTCATAAACGTGATCATTTCGTTGCCAATTGCTCTAGTACTCGCGCCTCTCGCTGCTGTCTCCGCAGTGACGATAAACTCCCCTTCTTTCTTCTCCACATTGGTGAACGTATACGAAGCGGCTGTGCCGGAGAGCGTGCGGGAGAGCAAGAAGACAGCCCTCTCGGCATTCCTTGCCAAACTTGAGAAGGTTGGCCTGAGTGGTATTCTCGTCAAAGACTCTTCGTCGTCTATAGTCTTTTCGATAATCGAGTTCGCGCTCTTCTTCCTCACTCCCTTCTTTGCTATTTTCCTTAACAGCGTGGGGAAACTGTGTACGACGATCAAGGAAGACGACAACGTCGAGATGGGACCTGCTATCGTGGATACTGTCTTGGACGCTGCCGAGGGAGTGATTTTCGATTTTCTGGGATTTGTTTCTTCTGGGTATGTGGCAGTGATCACTCTGGTGACGATAGTCTTCTGTGTTTTAAATCGTGTCTTTTAATGTGTCAAATATATATCTTCTTCAAATTAAACTTGAACGGATCGCCGATCCCCCCCTCCCCTGAATTCGGTACTAAAAGGCACGCGGTGAGCGCGTCCGAGTCTACGATGAGCAAGGGGGTAGCGAGCGAAGCAGGGGAGAGAGAGAGAGAGATGTTAGAATATGGCACTAGCTGTCGCTTCGCTCCGGCTTGCTCCTTGTCCAACCTCACCTCCTTGGTGCTCAAACTTCTGCCCACTGTTACCGCCCACACAATCCAGGTTAAATATCCTGCACTTGCACTTTCCGTCGTCTTTGCTGTGCACCAGCGTAGTCTTGCTTCTGCCCGCGCTGAGCTTACAATCCACCGCTACAAACGTAAAGTTGTCGGTGCATCTCTTTAGGCATTCGAAAAGGTTCAACACATCTGTGGGGCCATCGTCGCCTGTGCAGAAACCATCGTAGCCCACGGTTAGGCAGAGCTACGATGAGCGAAGCAAAGCGAATCGCGAAAAGGGTTGGGATGAGGGATGAGAACTATTGCGGTAGTTACGGAGGAGGCTCGTGATTCGTTCCTCGTTCGATCTCACCTTACGTTCCGTTCTATTTGCCAATATCGATCTACACCTCTCCACGGCCCTCCGAACGTGTCGTATCCCCAAGACAGAGATGGGATCATGATGTACGAACATGGCCCCATCAATGTTCTTCGTTCGAAGGCACTCGCTCCGGTATATGCGGTGAGATACTCGAGGATGGATACCCTGTTGTCTGCTGCCCTCGTATGCGTAACAGTCTTGATCGAGAAGCTTTTCAAAGTTGTCTTCCAGGATGTCCTTTATGAGTTTCAATGTGGTATAGGTCCAGTCGAAGGGAAGCGCGTGGATTCTTAGAGATACTGACTTAAGTGTATCAGAGAGGGAGCATCGAAGGCCTAGCGGAACGATATAGCGCATAGGCTGCTCCTCCATGTCTTTTGGCCCTCTTCCAGATTTATTATTTAGCTTTGAGAGAAGGATAAGAGACTCTATACTCGAATAATACTTGTATTAAGGTGGCCCTTCTGACCACGTCCCAGGATATTCTTCCAGTTTTGAGATGAATTTCGACGCTTACACCTCTTTCCAACCTAATATACTGTCGGACTTCCCCTTGACAATCCTAGTTGTGGCTCTTTTGTGCTTGGCAGCCTACCAATATTGGTTGCGTAATGTTGTAGCTTATATTTCACCCGCGAAACGGGACTTTATTCGCCGAAATCCAGACTACGGTTACAGGAGTTCCTCAAAGGGACCAATAGATAGCTGGCGTAGTCAGGAGTTCCCGGCCTTGATGAGCGACAAGGGCGATAGCACTAACAGTTCTCGGGGGGTAGTTTATGTGGATCACGCGGGGGCAGCATTGCCGATGCGTTCGCAACTGTTGAAAAGCCATGAGGAGAGTATCAATACAGTTCTGTGCAACCCTCACAGCAACGGACCGGGTTCAGGGAAGACGAAGGAGCTGTTGGACGATGCGAGGCACGTAGTTCTGAACTATTTCTTTTCCCGGCCCCAGTCCTTCAACCTGGTATTCACTTCTAATTGCACTGCCTCTCTCAACATTCTCTCGTCAGCGTTTGCATTCGAGAAAGGCAGCTTCTTGGCATTTGCGAAGAACAGCCATACTAGCGTCGTAGGGTGCAGGGAGAATGCGAAACAAAAGGGTGGGGCGTTCGTCTGTTTGACTCTTGATGAAATGGAAGATGCCAAGAATTGGCCAGTTCCGACAGTGCCAAGTTTGGTCGTAATACCGGCGGAGTGCAACTTCAGTGGAAGGTTGGCGAAAGTTAGAAGGATTGTCGATGTCGTGAAGGGTGTGAGCGAGAAATATTACGTGGCTCTGGATGTTGCAAAGTACGCAGCATTCCATGAAATGGACTTGGGAAACTTGGGGGTCGACTTTGCCGTCGGTAGCTTCTATAAGATGTTCGGGTCGCCGACAGGTTTGGGGTTTTTATTCATGAGGAGGGCTGTGGCTGAAAAAGTTTTGAAGGTGGGGTACTTTGGGGGGGGAGGAGTCAACGCAGTTCTGCCGGAGGAGGACTTTGTCGTGATGAGGGAAAACATAGAGGAGGTTTTGGAGCCCGGAACTTTGAATTTCCGGGGGATCGTGGA
>Ga0115006_10003866_pt1 | contig 10314 bp, 4 predicted proteins | sample ArcOceMetagenome_3_FD_88943 | JGI IMG/M metagenome (GOLD analysis project Ga0115006, IMG submission 88943) | Marine eukaryotic phytoplankton communities from Arctic Ocean - Arctic Ocean- Svalbard ARC20M Metagenome | ecosystem: Environmental > Aquatic > Marine > Oceanic | place: Arctic Ocean...
AATATCTCAATGTATGCATTTGGCTTGGAGGCCGCCTGCGAAAATTCCAATGCCGCCCTAGCCGCCTGGTGGGAGGTCTTTTTGTTGTGCGCCTCCCGCGCGGCGGCCGCCTCCGGCGTCTCGGCCAAGAACCAGGTGGGGGTCTGGTACATGGCTGCTCACGCGCCGAGGCGGGCAGCGAGCGGGCCCCGTCACGATAGCCTCAGCGCCGCTTTAGCTACGTTTGTCCCAAACTCGCCGGTCTTTGGGTTGCAAAGCCAAGGATAGATTCCTCGCTCTCACGGCGCCCGACATGCGCAACGGTCGAGGCTCATGTGATCAACACGGTAGCCCCGGGGAACCCGCCCCTCCTCCTCCCCCCTCGGGGGTCACTGGGGCCTCACGCGTGGACCGTCCTCACCCCAGGCCTCACGACGAGGCCCTGCTGACCCGGTCGGTGAGCGGCGTGGGAGGGTGGGTGGGGGTCTACGGTACTGTGTCGATCACATCAGGTAATTTGCACAAGCGCAGCGAAAAAAGTTCATTTATAAAATACTTGGAAACGGTCGACCTGGTACCTGGTCTGCGTATCAGCATCAGACACTTACTCCTATTTTTTCGTACTGCTGGCGACCTCGGGGCTGCCTACCACGTGCGTCCGAGGCACGCGCTCGGTGCACCGATCACCAGGCCACCAGTTAGTCTCGGCTGCAAGCGAGAAGAGCGCAGGCACCAGCAGGGGGCGCACCACGAACGTGTCGAAGAGCACGCACGACACGAGGTAGAGCGAGAGCTGGTTCATTGCAGCTGAGCTGGAGAAGAGGAGCGCACAAAAGGCAACGGCCATGATCACGCCCGCTGCGCTGATGACAGTTCCGGACTTGTGCAGGCCGCGGCAGATGGCCTCGCGCGTACTGTGGCCTTCGGCCCAGTACTCTCGCACACGCACGAGCAGAAAGAGGTCGTAATCGATGGCGAGACCACACTGGATGGCAAAGCTGGAGGGCGGGCCCAAGAAGAAGAGAGAGCCGTCCCCGCGCAGCCCATAGAAGTGCAGCCAGCCGAGGCTCTCGTGCACATACACGAGGCTGACGAGACCGTAGCAGAACAGGAGCGTGATCGCAGTGGTCACGAGCGCGCGCAGCGGCACGACAACGGAACGGAAGGCAACTCCCGTGAGGACCACGATAGCAATGGCAACGACCAGCACCATGTCAGGAAAGTGCCCAGTCACCACGTTGACGTTATCCGCCATCTCAAAGGCCGCACCGGCGAGGTAGGCATCCTCGATCACGTCTGCTTCCGCCTCGACGGCACGGTCCAGAACCTCAAGCGCGGCGGCATACCAGTCTAGCCCATCGGGCGTGAGCGGGTCAAGCTGCAGCGAGATGGAGAAGCGAGCGGCCGCCTCGAGGGGTGGCATCGGGTACGTGGTCATCCACGCGCATTTTTCATCGAGGTCGGCACGCGCGCTAGCTGTTATGCTCTCGTTGAGAGGCGGTCGGTCAGCCTCAGATTGGCGTGCAGGCGGCGTGCCGCCTTGCTCCTGCCGGAGGTGCAGAGCATGGATGCCATGCTGCGGTAGATGGTGGGAAGATCGTGATGGGCGCGGCAGCATTGCTGCTCCTCCATTGAGCACGAAGAGAGCAGATCCTGCGCCGGAGAGGGCAGTCGACGGTGGTGGGGGCGACGATGACGACGAGGCGTTGGCATCGGAGAAGGAGAGGAAGCCGTATTTGTACGCGGTGCCGCAGCCCTTTGCGGCATCGAGTGGGATCTCCTCGCACCGCACGAGCGAGACGCCAGCAAAGTCGGAGCACGACGAGTGCGGAAGCGCACTAAGCTGGTCGACAATTCGGCGCGACGCGTCAAAGAACTCGACCGATAGCACCGTGACGTTGCTCCCTGCGCGTGGTGTCAGCACCAGCGTCGACGCCTGCGCGCCGTAGCCGTATCCAAAGTCGGCGAGCCAGCGTGTGCATGCTTCAGAGACGGGTGACCATCGCGAGAGCATCATATCGACGTTGGCCGCGAGGGGGAAGTCGAAGGCGTTCAGGGCAAACGGCAGCACTGCGAGGCTGAGCACCGCCACGATGCCAACGTTGACTGGGGCCGTAGTCACCACACGTCCGAAGCGATACCACCGTGACGCCTGCACCGCTGCCTCCTCTGCCGCAGCCAGCTCCTCGCGTCGTGACGCATTCTCATCGGCTGGCAACAGCGCGTCCTTCTCCGTCTTTTGCTGCACCGGCTTCTCGTCATCCGCCACTGCCGCCGCTGGACCTCCGCCGCTAGGCGATGTGTTCCGCCAGAATAGAAGTGGCGGCGTGTCAGGCTGAGGCGGCAACGCCGCGCAGAAGCAGCCCGGAAAGGTCAGGAGCATCGTTGGGACGTACGTCAGGTTGGCGAGCAGCACGACCAACACCGCCACGCCGGCGCCGAGGCCCATGCCGCGGATGGCGTCCTGTGGGATTGTGAGCACCGACAAGCAGGCAACGCCCAGTGTCAGCCCGGAGACCAGGATCGTCTGCCCCGCTCCCGCGAGCATCTCCGCGACGGCCTCGAGCGGTGTCGCCGCGCGGTATCTGATCGCCTCCTGCAGCCGCGTGAACAGGAAGAGCCCATAGTCGAGCGACATGGCGACGAGGACCGTCATCATCACTGACATGGTGGCCGACATGATGGCAAGGTTGAGCGATGCAAAGTACATGAGCCCGAATGCCACGCCGCACGACATGCCGAGCGAGGCGAGCGTGAGCAGCAGCAGCCGCGCTGAGCGCACCACGGTGGCCAGCACCGCCAGCGCGATGGGCAGCGCGATCAGGTCCGAGATGCACATGTCGATCTCGACCCCCTCTTCGATGGTCTGCATCACGATTGGCTTGCCAATGACCTGGGCCGAAGCGTCGGGCATGCCGTTTTGACGAGCACGTGGCAAAAGCTCGTCCTCCAGGAGGCTCTGCAATGCATTTGCAAACTGCGCGCCGCTATCTGCGCTGTCCTCGCCAGCCTCAAACTCCACGTCTGTTGCCAAAACCGTCGAAGTGCTGTTTGGTCCGACATACGCCTGCGCAATGTTCGACGCGCTACCGTCGCGTAGCGCATTGAAGTAACCGGAGAAGCTGTAAACACGGCCTGGGGCGAGTTCTTTCACCGACGCCTCAATGTCGAAGGAGAGCGCCGCAACCGCGCTCTCGTTGCCTTCGGACAGGTCCCACAGCGCCTGTTCCGGCTCTGACGTGCTCCATAATAGTATCCCGTAGCTCTGGCGCTGCTCAGCCGCCTCGTAGCTCGGGTCTATGCCACGCAGGAACTCGGCTGCGCGTTCAGATGGTGAGCCGGGAGGTGGCAAGAACTCGTTGGTCGTGTTGAGGACAAAGAACGGAGCCAGGCAGCCGAATGCGGTTGCTGCGCACGCCCAGCAACCTATGACAGCAAAGCGATATCGCTGCAATCGTACCGCATAGAGATACGCCCAGTCACGGCGGGCGGCCGTGCCAGGCGCCATCGGCACGCACCCAGTGGCGAAGGTGCGGCCGTCTGGGTCGCCCAGTTTGGCAGCTTTGTTCGTGGCGTGGTGGCTTCGTTGCTCCGACGCCATGCTCGCCATTGCCCTCCTCGGACCCTCAGCCTCTGATGAGAGGGCGCTGCAGCCCGGTCACGTGACGCTGCTCGGTCCCAACAGCACGCATGCGCATGCGACGCAGAATTTCACGAGCCAGCAGAATGCAAGCTTTGCAAACTGGACGATGGCGCACGCCACGAGGCTCAAGGCCAAGGAGGGTCGGGCATCGGCTGACGGCCTCGACCCAGAGGATTGCGTAAAGTGCGAAGCAGGCGGTGAGTGCGGTTCAATGTCGTGCTGCGACATGTGCATCACAAACATCTGCTCATACAACGGCCAGGGCATGCTGCCCTCGTGCGACGCGTGCAGCGCAACCAGCGAGGCGTGTGCATCCTGCCAGGAGTGCACGCACTGCAGCGAGTGCGACGACGCGGACAAGGAGGTGCCCGGCGCGGCCGTCTTCAGTGCATTCATGGCGCCTGTGATGCAGCTTCCGCGTCAAGAGCATGCGGATGCGTTGGACGACGCGGTGGCCGCCAATGTGCCGCTTGCTGCGTCGGGCGATGCTACCGACGCCAAACGCCGATCAAGAGCAATGCGCCAACGTGCCTGACCGAGCGGGCAGACACGCACGTGTAGGATGCGAGGGTCAGCTCGCACTGCGCATTCTTTTGTACCGTACAGGCTAGAGAGGACAGGAGAGTAGCATCGTCCTTGTGGCGGTGCATCTCTGTCCTCGTGCCCTATTTTGGGGGGACCGTAATCCGTATGCGTACCATGTGCCTTTTCTCGCATGTTTTTGTTATCACAACGTCAAACAAGTCGACACCCTCTACTGTAGACGCACCTGGACACGGAGCAGACCATCTCGTGAAGTCTCCCGGCGAGCAGCACAGACCAACACAGCCCAAGCCGACGCACCGCGACGCGCGCGCCTCCGATCAGAGAGCGAGCGACTTGGAGCAGAACGACTTGCTCGGCGAGTACTTCTGCGGGCCGGGGTTCTTGAGGTTTGTGTCGTGCGAGTGGAAGCGCTTCGTGTTGCCAAACGAGTAGAGGTAGGTGGTGCGCGGCTGCACGACGTTGCCCGAGCAGCCCTCGACGACGTTCTTGACGAGGTACGAGCCGGGCCCCGGCGTGCGCGACGGGTGGAGCAGCCCGACGAGGCCGTGCGTCGACGCCGCCGAGTGCGAGCGGAAGAGCTCCTTCTCGGCGGGCGACGCGAAGGCGAAGGCGGGTGTCGAGCGCATCCGCGTGAACTCCATGATCCGCTTCGAGACGTCGTACGTCGTCGGGTTTGGGCTCTGGTCGGTGCCCTTGGGCTCCTTGAAGCGCGCGCCCGTCGCGTTGCCAAAGCCGTACGCGGGGACGCGCCGCGCCAGCGTCGTCTTCTCGATCGGCCCGCCGACCGAGCCGATGGCGCTGTGGGCGGTGGCGGGGCCGGGCGAGTCGCGCCCGAGAAGCTCCACCTCCATCCCCTTGTCGAGGAAGCGGGGCGCCGCGAGCTCGGAGAGGTTGCCGAAGGAGTACTGCGGCGCCGAGCGCTTCGGCTTGCCCGCGGTCGCGATCGATTTCGTGCCGGTGCCGAAGAAGCGGTTGTCGAACTGCGCGGGGCCCGGCGCCATGCTCGTCGTCGACATCTTCTCTCCCTGCGCCTGCTTGGCCTGCTTCTCGGCCTGCACGTGGTTGGCGGCCATCCGCTCCTTGCGCATCTTCTCCAAGGTCTCCTTCTGGTGGAAGTAGACGGCGTCGTCCGCCTTGAACTGCCGGTCGCGCTCCTTGGCCTCCCACTCCTTTTGCTTTCTCAGCCGCTCGACGGCGTCGAGCTTCTGCTGCATCCGGTGGCGCTGCTCCTCCTTGCGGTCGGCGCGCTCCTCGGCGCGCCGCTCGAGCTCGTTCTGCCGCCGCTCCTCGGCCGCCTCCTGCGTCTCCATCGTCGTGCGCACGCGGCTCTGCTCGCGCGCCTCGGCCGCCGCCTTGCCCCGCTCGCGCTGGTCCGCCTTGGCCTGCAGCCGCGCGTGCTTCTCGGCGAGCTGCGCCTGCCGCTGCGCCTCCTGCGCCGCCTGCGTCTCGGCGCCCTGCAGCCGCACCATCGTCCGCGCCGCCGCGAGGTCGATCATCCCCTCCAGCTCGAACTGCGACTGCTCGACCTCGCGGAACTTGGCGAGCCCGCGCCGCACCGCCTCGAGCCGCCGCTGCTCGCGCGCCTCCTCGAGCTCCTCCATCCGCTGCTTGTCGCGCATCACCTGCCGCGTCGTCGCGGCGCGCCGCTCGTTGAGCGCCGCCGTCTCGTCCGCCAGCGCCTTGGCGATCTTGGCGCGCTTCGCCTCCGCCTCCGCCTCGCGCCGCTCCGCCGCCTCCTTGCGCTCGCGCTCGAGCCGCTCGTCGCGCGCCTCCTCCCTCGCGTCGGCCTCCTGCTGCCGCCGGAACGCCTCCTTCTCGTTGGCCTCCTGGTTGGCGGTCACGCGCTGCAGCCGCCCCTCGCGCTTGGCGAGCTCGGCGTCCGCGCGCCCGTCGAGCGTCGCCTGCCGCGCCTCGTCCATCAGCTTCTTGCGCATGTCGTGGTTCTGCGAGCGCGCCTTGGCAAACTCCTCCATCTCGCCACGCTGGCGCGCCATCTCCTCGGTGCGCTCGCCGCGCCGCAGGAAGGCCTTCTCCTGCTTCTCGGTGCGCGCCTTCATCTTGGCCACCATCCCGGAGTCGGCCGCCGCCGCGCGCGTCTCCTCCTCCGTCGGCGGCCACCCCTCCGCCACCAGCTTCTCCCGCGTCGCCTCGACCGTGTCGAGCTTCTGCAGCCGCTCCTCCTCGTGGCGCTTGTGGCGCAGCTTCGCGTGGCGCTCGCGCACCATCTCCTGCTTGCCGCCACGGAACGACTCGAGCGGCCGCGTCACCAGCTCCTCGCGCGTGTACCCCTCGCGCGTCATCGCCTCGACGGAGCGCGGCGTCAGACGCGAGACGGCATTCTTGCCCTCGCGCACCATCTCGAGCACGTAGGCGCCGTCCTCGGCTTCGCCTCCGCCGAGCGAAGACCTGGTCGCGCTGATGCTCTTGGTCTTGGCCAGCGACGGCGGCGACGTCACCACCGGCCCATACTTGCCTGAGCCGGTCGCCGGCTTCGCCTCCTCCTCCTCCTCCTCCTCCTCCTCCTCCTCGCCCTCCTCCTCCTCGCCCTCCTCCTCCTCACCCTCGTCGTCCTTCTCCAGGAAGCTGCTCGACGACTTCTCCGCCATGGTTGGCGCTGGGGACGCCGCGACGCTGGGGACGACAGACGCACCTCCTCGCGCGGCTCCGCGAAACGCCACGCGTGTCCGCTGATCGGCCGGCTGCAGGGCAGCGCAGCTGATGGCCAAGAGCATCAGCGGCGCGTTCGCCTCCTTCGAGCGGGCGCTCTCGCCGTCGCGCGAGCGGTTAGAGCGTGCCTTCAGTCCCTCGAGAGAGCGGGCCCGTCCGTGCGCACCGCCGCGCGCCCGTCCGTCCGCCCCGTCGACGGCCGCACCCCTGCGCCAGCAGCCTCCTCCTGTGGCTAGAAGCACGCAGAGTGGCTTCTCGATGGCCTCCATCGAGCGCGCATTCTCACCCGGCAGAGAGCGCTCTCGGTCACGAGTCGATCCAGGAGCTGCAGCTGGTGCTCCCGCTCCCGAGAGCGCCTTCTCGATGGCCTCCATCGAGCGCGCGCTGTCACCCAGCAGGGAGCGGACACGAGTCGATCCTGGTGATCATGCTCCTGCTCCTGCTCCTGCTCCTGCTCCTGCCCCTGCCCCTGCTCCCGCGCCCTCGACGATCGATCGCATAGGCAGCGGCTTCCACACGCTGCGCTCGAGCGTCGAGGCGGTCGCGTCGGAAGTGGCGTCCGTCGTCTCGGTCGCCGTGTCGGCGCCCAAGGACTACGAGAACGCCTCCTACGTGCCCTATGTCCCGCCCGACGAGAAGGCGGTGGCCGAGGAGGCCGGGCGTCGGCGAAGACGAGCCAGCTTCGAGAAGCTGACCGGCCCCGTCGAGCGGCACATGAGCGTCTCGATGCCGCCGGACGAGCGCTCGTACGCGACGTACGCGGCTTCCGCCTCGTCCTCGACTCGCGGGCCGGTGGCGCCGCTGCGCACGCCCCCCGGCTCGCCCTACACCTCGCCGCCCGCCTCGCGCCCCGAGCAGCAAACCCGGGCGGCGGCGGCGACGGCGGCGGCGGCGGCGGGCGAGGTGGCCGCGGTGGCGACGCCGCCCCGCTCGTCGCTGGACGCGGCCCTGGGCGAGGCCGTGGGCGCGCCGGAGGACTGTACAGGTCCGACGACGATGGCGTCGGTGGCGTCGGCGGAGGCGCGCGTGGCGGAGCTGCCGCGGGTGATGCGGCGGCGGCGGCGCGAGCTCGAGGAGCTCGAGGAGAAGTGCGCGTCGCTCGGCGCCGAGCGGATCGCGCTCGAGCGCGAGGGCGACGAGGCGGCGGCGGCGCTCGCCGTCTCGCAGGAGTGGCTGGGTGCGCTCGAGGCGCGCAGCGAGGAGGGCCGCGCGTCGCGCGCCTCGTCGCTCGACGGCAGCTGCTGCGGCGGCGGCGGCACCGAGGGCGCCGCCCCGCCCGGCGGCACGGCGGCGGCGGCGAGCGAGGCGAGGGCGAGGGCGAGGGGCGAGGCGGGCGAGGCCGCGGCGACGGCGCGGCTGATCGCGGTCGCGTGCGTCGAGCGCGACCGCGCCGTCCTGGCGCAGCGCAGCGCCGAGCAGAAGCTGCGCGAGCTCGCGCGGCAGCGCGACGGTGCGCTCGCGCGGCGCGACGCGGCGGCCGAGCGGCTGCACGCGGCGATGCAGCAGACGCGCGCCGCCATGGAGGCGATGGTCCGGTTGCACGACGAGCACAGACGCCGGGGTCGCACATGCTCCCCGCCGCGCCAGGGCAGACCTCAGACCGCTCGACTGTGACCCGAGGCCTTGCCCCCGGGACGCCCCGCTCCCGGGCCCGCAGCACGCCGCCACCCCGAGCCCGCCTCTCACTCTCTGCTCATGCCGTCGTGGCACGGACCGTGCCCTCTGTCTCGTTGCCTGCAGGCACCGGCGCGAGCGCGACGAGTCGGCGGTGGCGTCGGCCGCGGCGCGCGTCGAGCTGGCGCGTCTGCGCGAGGAGCTGCGCGTCGAGACCGAGGCGAGGGAGACGCTACAGCAGCAGCAGGCCGCCGCATCGGGCGCGGGCGGTGCTGGCGGTGCTGGCGAAGGTCCGGAGCTGGGCGTAGCATGGTTGGCCGCGCCAATGTTGGGGCATCGGCCGCAATCGCCGCCACCGCGCGGGCTGCACGCCCCGGCGCCAGCGACACTGCCCCGCGCGTCGGCCACCAAGGGCGAAGGGCGGAGGGCCGCGCGGGGCAACCCGTCGCCCCGTCGCTCCGTCGCCGGAGTTGAAGAAGCCGATGCGTGAATCCCATGTATGCACACATGCTGTGCGCATGTGGCCAGTGAGTGAAGCGACGCGCCCGTGACGCGGTATAGCTCAATATTATGCATAGGTGCTGTTTCAGCTTTCAGACAGAACGCACGACATTAGCGCCATGCGGTTGTCACGTGCAGGCGACAGTAGAACTGCGCGAACACGCAACCCAGACTCTTTTGCGAAAGGGGCGACGCAGCATCGATGGCCACGCCGTGCGGCGCCTCTCATCAGGCGGCGGGGCTCCTCGCTCGCGAGGGCGAGCCCCGCGCCGTCACTCGGGCGCCACGACCCCCCAGAGCTCCTTCGGGTGAACCACCAGAGGCACGCGGCAGGGCGCCGCCTGCCGCCCTACCTACCTATTGGCCTGATGTCAGGCCGATCCCGCGGTGCAGCCCTCGTCGGCGCAGCCCTCGTCGTCGTCGTCGTCGTCGTCCTCGCCGGGCTGCAGCGTGCGCACCCGGCGCGTCGCGTGGTCGACCATCTCCAGGCCGCCCGCGTCGGCCCGAGGGCGCTTGGCGAACCGGGTCAGCGCGCGCACTCCGTCGGCAGCCACGCGCGGCCCCGCGGGCTGCAGCGCGAGCTCGCGCACGAGCCAGTGCTCGTCGCGATGGGCGAGGACGGTGCCGCCGCCGCCGTCGAGCTGCACCTGGTACGGCACCGTGCCGCCGACGCCGCCCTCCTCGAGCGGCTCAATCGGGTGGTCGACTGAGATCACGGTGCCGGCCGCCCAGTCGCTGAAGTCGGACGTCGCGTCCTCGACCGCGCACGCTACGCGCTCGCCCACGGCGAAGCGACGCGCGCCGCGCTTCTTCGAATGCGATGGCAGGCACATGCGCGTGAAGTGGAGCGCGCCCGCCCTCGCGCCGAAGCAGACCTCGGCGCGCACGACGTCCTGAATGTCCTTTGGCACCGAGACGAGCCGGGCGCCGGGTGGATCGACCTTGACGAGATACGGCAGCGTGGTCTGTCCGGTGACGTCGGACGGGTCGTCCTCGTCGAGCGCCTGCACGGAGCCGGCCGCCCAGCTCGGCTCGCCGCCGACGAAGCACACGACGCGGTCGCCCCGCCCGAAGCGTCTCGCTCTGCTGGGCGGCCTGGGCAGCCGCGCCCTGGTGAGCTGCCGGGTCTGCTCCCTGATGAAGCCACGGTCCTGGGCGTTGAGCTCGAGCCGACCGGCGTCCTCCATCACGGCATACACGAGCGAGGCCACCTCGTCGACCATGTCGTCCATGTCCTCGGGGCTGAGCTGCTGCCGCGGGTCGCAGACCACTATCCCGGCGCCCACCGCGTCCTCGATTCGCTTCAGCACGGCGCGGCTGTTGCGGCTGAACTCGGTGCGCTCCTCCGAGCTGCCGGAGGCCTC
>Ga0115006_10003867_pt1 | contig 10312 bp, 10 predicted proteins | sample ArcOceMetagenome_3_FD_88943 | JGI IMG/M metagenome (GOLD analysis project Ga0115006, IMG submission 88943) | Marine eukaryotic phytoplankton communities from Arctic Ocean - Arctic Ocean- Svalbard ARC20M Metagenome | ecosystem: Environmental > Aquatic > Marine > Oceanic | place: Arctic Ocean...
GGTGCAGGGGGGGGATTACCAGGGAGGGGGGGGGGCGGAGTTCACGTTGGCGAGGTGCAGGGCCGGGGGGGGGGGGGTTGAAAAGTGCTATAGTGGGGGAGTGGGGGGGGACGGACAGCACGGGATGAACAGCCATCTACACCTTAGGACACCCAGAGAGAACCAGCACATAAAGTCTATAGTTAAAGGTGAGGCGGAGAGAAGCGTCAGCGCCAATGCGATTCACATCTGACCAATAACTACTCCCACCCTCTCTCCTCGCAGGTTTGGATACGGGGTCGGCCATTAAGGTGTGCGCAAGGGGAACAAGCGCTGGAATGATACTTAGAGGGCGAGGGGGGGGGAGTCTGTACACTTGGGGATGCAACGACAAGGGCAATATCGGGCATCAAAGAGCTTCTAAGATGGAGGAGCAAGGGTTCGAGGAATTTGAAGGTCCCCCTGGACCGGCGGCGTGGGAGGGGCGGAGCTTCGAGTCGGGTCACAACCTCTACTACCCCAAGCTTGTTAACTTTGACAGGGCGTTGGAGGAGCACTACGTCGGCGAGGTCCCAAGCGACGTAAGAGTGGATGTTGTCGGGTGCACATTGGGCGAAACGAGCATTCTTGCCGTACTTGACATAGTTCAGGGGGAGGGAGCGGAGCCTTACGAGGTCTCTCCTCCTGCGGAGGAGAAGATGGAGGACGACGGGGTCGACAGCAGACACCAGTACAAGGTGGCATCGCCGCTCCGATCATCGAGGTCTGCAGATTTCCTTTCGGACTCTAGCATTGACCTAACCAAGCCACCTCCGAGGGTCGTGGAACAGGCGCACAGCTGGTGCAGGAACGGAAGGATCAAGGAATTGAACGAAATCTTGGAGAGAGACTACAACGTGAAGGCAAAGGACGCGAGCGGGAACGATCTCTTGATAGTTTGCTGTCAGAACGGGAGTGTCGCCATTGCGAGGAATGTGATTAGGAGGGGGGGGGACGTAAACTCCTGCAATAAGGCGGGCAACACTCCGCTGCATTTCGCAATGTACTTCAAGCACGACGAAGTTGTTAGTCTGCTTCAGAGAGGGGGGGCGGACGACGAGAAGGTTAACGGCGAGGGGCTGACATGCTATGAGGGGCTTAGAAGGGCGGACCTCGAGAGCTTCAATTAAAGCGCCAAATCAATTACTTTTTTGTCACTAAAACGGTAGCTGGTTATAAAATCTCCTTCACTTGGCCCCGCAAACACTGAGTCCCCTAATTCCAAGGACGGTTGCCATCACAGTCCACATTCTGTTCTCTGCCTCGTCGAAAACGATGCTTCGGGGTCCGTAGAATACCTCGTCATCAACCTCCTCCTTGTGCCTGGGGAGGCAGTGCATGAAGAGGGAGCCCTCGTTGGCGCCCTTGAGGAGCTCCTCGGTCACCTGGTAACCAGCAAACTCCGTCACCTTCTTCTTGTAGATGGCCTCCTCCCCCATGCTAACCCAGGTGTCCGTAACGACAACGTCGGCGCCCTTAACAGCCTCACTTGCGTTCGTCGTAAAAAAGAGCCTGGATGCCTTCTCGGGTCCCAGGAAGTCCATGCAGGTCTTGACCACGCCTTCGTTGCACTCGTAGCCAGGGGGGGTGGCAATTCTAACACTCCCGCCGAGGAAGAGCATGCCGAGCATGAGGTCGTGGATGACATTGTTCCCGTCGCCGACCCACGCCAGGGTCTTGCCCTCGACGTTCCCCACGCCCCACTTCTCCTCGAGGGTCATGAGGTCGGCTAAAGTCTGCAAGGGATGGTAGAGGTTGCAAAGGGCGTTGACGACCTTTCCGGGGGCACCCTGTTCGAGGGCTACTATGGTGTCGTTGCTGAACACGCGGGCTAGAATAATGTCGTTGAAACGGGTTAGCACATTGGAGGTGTCCCTGCAAAGAGTGAAGCGAGGTGATGGGTGACGAGGAGTGAAGCGACAAGCAGAAGGTTGTTAGCTGCGTAAGTAGGTGGTATATTTCTTTTGCTGTCGCTTTGCTCCAACCGTCTTCTAGTAGGCAATGTGCTGTCGCTACGCTCCAGCCTCACCTAATGCTCTCATTGACGCCAAGCTGAATGTCCTGAGAGGAGAGAAAAAGACCGTGGGCGCCGAGCTTGAAGAGGCCGGTCTCGGTAGAAACCCTAGTACGGGTGGAGCGCTTCTCGAAGATCATCGAAACGGAGACACCATCAAGGGGCTTGGGAGAAATTGGTACAGGAGACTCCTTGTACAACTTCTTCAGCTGGTGCGCCTCGGCGAGCACTTTCTTCAATAATTCTGGGTTCAAAGAGTTGATGGAGAGGAGCGAAGGGAGCGGTGTCGTTGGTGTGCAACCTGGGAGAGAGATACAGAGTCAGGAAATTCGGGAGGGGGGGAGAGGGGGAGGGAGGGGAAGGTGAGTGAAACGTGAATAAATAGCCAATACTAGATCGTTATATGGTTGCATATATCCCTTGACCAACTTTTGGTTTAGTTTTATGTACTCTCATAGGCCAAACAAGAGAGGTCCCTGCGCAGTTGCAAGCTGAGGGTAGTGGGATTTAATGCTAAAGTGCTTTAAATCAATGATTGTCCCTATAATAAATGTCTATGGGTATAATAGCTGCTGAACAGTGTACGAGATGCTTCTAACTTACTCATTATGTTTTTTTACAGGGTGATTGGAAATGACAATAATCTCGTGTGACACGGCCAAATCTTAAACCCTCCTGATGGCCGTAAAAGTTCGGTATATACGGGGGTTTTGATACAAATGAACTTATTGTTCCCTTCTGTCCCCCGACCTCCCCGATCTCTCCCCCTTTTTTGGTTCCCCCATTTTCTATCTCATCTGAAGCTTGGCAATGTCGATGCCCATCATCTCCGATAGGTACCTGTCGTCGATGCCCTTCTTTTTCATGTCGGAGACCATCTTGTCCCTGATGGCGAAGAGCTTGATCCTCTCGGTCGCCATCTCCTTCTTGATCATCCTGCCCTCCTCCTCTTTGTCGTTCCTGTGCATCATGCGGCCGTCCTCGATCTTCTGGATCTGGTCCCTGAGGATTTCGCGGAACTCCTCGTTCTTCTTCTCCTTCGCATGGCGCTCGCGCTCCTCGCGCTCCGACATGTCGTAGGCAAATTTCACGGCTGCCTCGTACTCGTCCTGCTTCTCGGTAGCCTGGCGCGCGATGGCGACCTCCTTCTCCGCCTGCTGCTGCTTGCGGGCCTCGTTCATCATGACGGCGTCCTGTTTCTGCTTGTGGGCCTTCCAGAGCTCCTTCTGGCGAGCGCGGCGCTCTCCCTCCTCCATGGCCCTCCTTGCCCTCAGCTCGTCAATCTGGGCCTGCTTCCCCTGGTGCTTGGTCTGACTGTCAAGCATTTTCTTCTGCCTCTCGTTCACAAGCCTCTTCTTCTCGTTCTCCTCGTCCTCCCTCTGCCTCATCTTCTCATCCTGCTTGGCCTGGTAGGCAAGGATCATCTCGACCTCCTCCTTCTCCCTGAGCTTGAGGTTCTTCTTCGCATCGATCGCGTCCTTGTTGGCCTTGATGACCTCAATCCTCGCTTTGGCGATGTTCTTCTCCTTCTTCTCGGCGGCAACCCTGTCCTCCTCCTCGTACTTCTTGATTGTCTGAAGCATCTGCTTGTTCTCCTGCTCCCTCGCCTCCTCCTGCAAAATCTTCATCTTCTTGCGGGCCTCAATCTGGTCGATGATGACGCTGCGGTCCTCGATCCTCTTAGAGAGCTTGGCGTTCTCCTCGGCCTCCCTCGCGGCGAGCTCCTTAAGCCTGTCAATTTCCATAGCAATGTCCATGCGCTTCTCATACTCTGCCTCCATGGCCTCGCGCCTCAGCTTGTCGGCCATCTGCTGGTCCCTGATGGTGAAGGCCATGGCGCGCTGGGAGTATGTGTTGAGGAGCTTGACAAGATCGTTCTGCTGGTCAATCTTCTCCACGGCCATCTTCCTGATTGCCTGGGCTCGCTGCTCACTGATCTCCTCGGACGCGCTCTTCTTAGTCTTGGCCTTGGCCATATCCTCCATCTGGATCATGCGCTTCTTACGGGCGCGGGCCACCTGCTCCTTCTCGGCACGAATGGCCTCAATCCTGGCAGCCTCAGCATCCTCCTCGGTTTGGGTGCGAAGGATGGAACGAACCCTCATCTTCTCGTAGTCGCTCTTGGAGATGCATATCGCGTTGCCAGGAAGTTGGTCCTTGCGAACGCGTGTCCTAGCAGCCTTCTTTTGGGTACTGCCAAAGAGGCTGGGGTGGGGAAGGTGGGGGTCGAGGGAGTTGGGGATAGGGAGGTGGTTTTGGGGGTTAGTGGGTGACAAACGGAAAGTCGGAGGAATGAATAGAGATAAATTCGGCACGAAGAACGGTTGGAACTGAACTTTAATCCAATATAATACCGAACCAACCCAAACTTGAGAGGTTGAGAGGGCCCAACGACCGAAGCCCATTTCACCACCAAGGATGAGCAGGGAGGGCCCTTCGTCCACTCTGGCCGAAGGAGCGGCCTTCAAAAACCTACCTCTCGTCGACGCCGCCATTGCCGACCGCGCGGTACTTGGGGGTAGCCTGTCTAGACATCAACACTTTTTGGCAAAAACTGTTAAATCGGCCTTACCAGCCCCTGGTTTTGAAGGGGAAAAAATAGTAATATTAAACACCGCTAACCGACTTTATTTTTTGAAACCGTTAGGCCTAATTTACAATTGTCACGGCTCCTCGCCGTCTCCGTCTGTCATTTTCTAAATATTCGCAGGTGGTCCCTTCCCTATGTTCCGACTGAATGATATCCGACTTAAGAGTAGTCGTCGTCGTCGGAATCCCCGTAGTCCTTGTAGGAGCTGATGCCCTCCCTGATGTTGTCTGCCCCCCCGTACTTTCCGTTGATCATGGCGACGTGGACGCTGTTGACGCCCTTGCCCTTGAAGTATTCCTCTGGCATGTCCCCGTCGTAAGTGAGGACGGAATGCTGAGAGATGACCCACGCGAGGAGCTGGGTCGAGAACTCGTCGGTTCCCCCGAGCTCGTCGAAGCCCTGGATGTGGTGGACGACCTGCGATTAGCGAAGCGAATGCGAGGAGCGAAGCGACGAGAGATGGGTCGGGGTAGCAATAAGTAAGGGCTGGAGCGAAGCGACAGCAAAAGCATTATACTACCTTCTTACATAACGAACAACCTTCCACTCATCCTAACCCTTTTCGCGATTCGCTTCGCTCCTCGCTCCGCCTCACCTTTCCGTCCTTGACAAGGACCATGGTGGGCATGATGACAATGCCAAGCTTCTCCACAAGGTAGTCTGACTTCTCTGCGTTGATCTTGACGAAGCGGGTCTCCATGTGCTTCTTGCAGAGCTTCTCGAAGTGGGCGTCGACGTTCTCGCAGTACCTAGTGGTGGGACGGTAAAAGTGGACGCAGAGGCGCTGGGAAGTCTTGGCGGCGTGGAAGAACTCCTTGGTATCCGAGAGCTCCATGTAGCGGCCGTGGCCCTGGGCCGACCAGTCGAGCCTCTGCCTCTGTTCGGCCATGAGCTTCTCCTTCCTCTTCGCCCTGAGCCTCTCGAGGGCATCCTCGTCGTTCATTAGCTCGTCGTACTTGGCCATGTCGGCGTCTATCTGCGCCTCCTGCTGGGCAGCACCCTCAAGCATGACCTTGTTGACCATGCTACCAATGATCTGGTTCTTATCTCCGAAACCGATATCCATCTTGCTCTGAGAATGAGGAGAGGGAGCAAGGGGGGGAGGGTGAGGGGGATGGGGGGCAGTGAGAGGATTGATCTGACAGAACATCGATTGTATTGTGTCATCAGCTAGCGCAGGATATGATAAGGGGGTCAAAATGGATTAAAAGGACATAAAATTGACAAATAACCATTGAAAATTCCAAATCGCCGAACTCTCAATTTGAGTTATAGGCCGTTTTTAATCATTTAATCGTAGGAATCACAATAGCAGTGCGTGAAAATGTCGAAATAGATAATTAAAATTCTCTCAAGACGTCATTTAGGGCCTACATTTCAATTTTGACGTTGCTAAGTCCCAGTCCTCCTGCTGGACTCAAACTTATTACATCTCCCTCTCCTGTGACGATGGCTTCGTTCGAGGGCGGTTCTACTACTGAGCCTATGATCCCTGCGTACAACACTAATGAGGACTCCTACCAACCAAATAGCTATAGCGACTCACAAATGTCTGCACAGGAGGAAGCGAAGGATGATGCCCTAGTAAGTTTCTCTTTTTTTAACGAGTTGTCGAATTTATTTGGTTACTGTGGTGTTGATGTGGTCATTTTTTGTCCTATCGTGATTATCATGCCCTTCTAGTACCATCAGAATATGGTTATCTTGAGTGGGAATCTGCATTGGACGATACCTCTCTAATGCACTTCTGTTGCACTTTGGTCGGCTCACCCTCTTTCCTCCCTCTCTCCCACTCTCCTCCTTCCAGCAACTTCTCCTGGCGTTCGGTCCGGCCTTTGCCCGTGAGTCTCGATTTTGGAAGTCCTCTGCCTACTCCTTCATCCTTGGAGGGGTTATGGGTTTTGTGGCGCTCGCCTTCTTCAACGGCTTCAATTACATTTTCGAGACTTGGACGGACTGGACGATTGGGGGCGTTGAACCTTACTCTGAAAAGTTAGACGACGGGCACAACTTGAACTTTGGGGAGGGGGAGTGGTGGTGGTTGGGGGTTACTGTTTCCGGCGGATTCGTGGTTGGTTTGATCAGATGCCTCCCCTCCTTCCCCGACCACGTTGACGGTCTCTTCCGGGAGGTCCGCGACCTGCACGTCGATCCCTCCCACGCCCCTTTGGTTTTCCTGACTTCCTGCATATCCCTTGGTCTCGGAGCCTCCGTAGGTCCCGAGGCAGCCATGGGGAACGCAGGGGGGGCCATTGGAAGTTTGTTGGGGGACATCAGGGACCAGTCGGACAGGCGGAAGGCTATCTCCGCGTTCTGCGGCATGGCCGGTGCTATGGGTGCTTTGTTCCCCTCCCCTATGCTTGCCGTGTTGCTCATGCATGAACTCTCGGTAACGAGCAGACCGGGAGACTCCAGGTTCAACGCGGCCGTGACCGCGCCGATCGAGAGCTTCGTGGACGGAGCGGAGGATCCGAGCCTCGCGCAGCACGACTTCATGGAGCAGGTCACTCTCGGAGGCATCGCGGCTACCGCTGGTTACGCGGTATTCTACGGGTTCGCGGAGTACACTTTCATCGATCCCGTCAATAGGGTGAACCACATAACGCCTGGTAGCTACAACCACACGGAGTACGACCTGTTCGACCTTAACGGACTGGACGAATTCGGGATGATCATAAGCGTGAGCAAGGTGAGACAGGCGAGACTTGGAGCGAGGGACGGCTTGGTGGAGGGCTGGAGCGAAGCGACAGCATATTGGCTATCAGGAATATTCAGCTTCTCGCCCTCACACATACCGCCTATCCATATAACTAACAACCCTTCCTGCGCTCATCGCAGTATGAAACTTGGCACCTCTTAGCGGCGGTACCCCTTGGTATATTCGCGGGCATCATCGGTGTCGTCGGCCTCGTGCTCCTGGGCGCGTTCAGGAAGTTGAATGTTAGGATCAGGGGCAGGTTGAGGGACAGGGGATTGGGAGAGAAGGCAATCGAGGTCATCATGCCAACCCTGGGGGGACTGCTCTTCGGACTTATCGCGGTCGCATACCCCCTGACGCTCGGGGATGGGGCTCTCCAGCTCCCCCACGTAATCAAGAGGGCCTACGAAGGGGACTGGATCAAGGCAATAGACGGGGGCATGAGGAACGGCGGCAGCATACGGGCCGTCACAGCTGTGCCTACCATAACGGTCGGGACGCTTTGGGGGACACTCGTCGGGAAACTACTTAGCATGGCGATATGCCTGGGATTCGGGTTCGTCGGAGGTCAGATATTCCCCTGCATCTACGCCGGTGTCTGCGCGGGCATGATTGTATGCAGGGTCGTGCCCTCCCTTCCTGTCACGCTCGCCGTACCTTGCATGATGTCTGCCGTGCCTGCGTCGTTCGCTCCCATTCCTTTCACCCTCGTAGGGCTGACTGCGCTGGTGCTTGTTATGGACGGGTCCATGGCAGCGCCGGTTTTCGTTGCCACATTTGTGAGCTTCCTCACCAACTGCGGGTTCGGGATTACGCAGGGCGTACTGGAGAGGCAGAATAATCTCAAAGGAGTCATGACGAAAATGAGGAACAACAACCAGCACAGCGTACTCAAGGGCAGACACGGGGGGGGAGGGAAGGGGAAGAACATCGAGGATGTCAGCGCGCTGCAGGATGTCAGCGAAATTATATTCGCGAACGAACCCAGTGAGAGCTTCGCGGCTGGGAAATAGGGAATTGCAGGATAGGAGTAGAAAGTAGGGGATAGAGTTTTGCATTTGATGAGGCATTTTTCGGTTATTGTATGTGTTGGGGTCTGATTGTTATTGCTGCTTGAACTTGTCGAGCTCTGGAACAATGAACTTGTAAGGGACTCCTTTGTCCTTAACGCTCCTAATCACAAAAGCCGGGCTTGACCATCCCTTGCTCTCCTCCACAGGATAACCTGAGGGGTGCACGTGAAGGGTGAGGGGTAAAGCGATGAATTGAAGGGGTGATATGCAATATGTTTGCCTTGGTTCAATGCTCACCTTTGCCGATCCTGACCCTCTTGGTGAACCCGTCATTTCCCGGTACCGTGATAGTCGCGTAAGCCTTATCGCCGTTGGGGGCGAGAAAATCCACGTTGTCGACGTAACCGTTGGACAGGAATGTCAGGAACTCAGAGTAGTCAATGGAGAACTCGTCGAGGGGCTTGGGGGCTAAGGGTAAGATGGAGGGAGGAAGGGATGAAGAGGTGGGGTAAGTATGAGTCGCGTTAGTCGTAAAGAAGGTTCGAGATGAGCAGTCGTCGCTGAGACTCCTCCTGCCGGCCTCACCTCCTCCCATCTTGTCTGTACCTCTGTAATTGAAGGTTAGGGAATTCGTAGGGTTCAACTCTACGTCTCCGCGCATCTCTCCAGCTAAGGAATGGGAGGGAGCTAGGGTTGCGAAGGTGACGAGCGTCAGCGCGGAACGTAGGAAATCATTCCTTGTTGATACGCTGCAAGGACCCTGACTCAGCTTGCCAGTTTGCGGTAATTTAGAAGTTGAAGGGAATTTTAGGGAGTATGCTAGTGTTTGAAGCCACAAGAACAATAATAATGTCAATCGATGATGTCTAGAGGTCATATTACACTGACTGTCAAAATGAATTCAGCAAAACTTGATTTCCTGCTCTCCATTTCATCTCCGTCATATTCCTACATTTGTTGATTAAATTTTCATACGTGCGCATCATAATATAATATATTAATAACATAAAGTATATTCTAAGTGATTAAAATCTTCGAGCTCTCGAGCTGTGCCCTTCATCACATTATTATAACCCTTATTACATTATTATGAAGAGAATATGTCACATCTCGTCTCTATCTCCAACCTCCGATACATCAACATCGTCTTCTTCCCCTCACTATACACCCCTAGTTCTTTCAACCCCAACATCTGAGATTCCTCCAACCTGCAAGTTGGATAAGTTCATGAAGCTTCTTGTACCACCTCCAGCCAACCTCTCTGTCTTCTGTAAGACCTTCCGCGGTGGTGGTGTAGGCGTTAGACCGATGACAGAGGACGATTACAACGATATTGTTGATTTCATGGACTTGAAGGATGAGGAGAGCTTCAGCACAGGTGAGGATGGAGGACCAAAAAGGAGAGAAATGACGAATGATCAAATCGAAGTCCCTTTCGAGTCGCTGAGCTCCCCCCCTCACTCGCCCCGTCGCTCGCCCAATCGCTCGCCCAATGACTAACGACCTTTTGCTCCTCGCTTCGCTCATCGCTCAGACTTCACTGGTGAGGGTTACCTTCACAAGAAGGGAGGTGTTCGGACGAACTGGACAAAGAGGTACTGTAGGGTTCTCGGCGGTTACCTGTTCTACTCCGCTAACCCCACCACCGCCCCTCTGGGTTGCATCCCATTGGCCGAGTGCACCGTGACTGTACCAAGCAGGGAGTTCAAGACCTTTGGTGAGAAGAAGCACCGCGAGGCCGGACGTGGGTACGAGATGATCGTGAAGAGCGGGGAGGGGGGGGGGAGGGGATTCAGGGTCGTGACGGGGACGGAAGAAACCAGGAACGGGTGGGTCAACATGATCAGGAGTAGGAGCGTTAGCACGCTAGGGAGGGAGACAATCGTGGACAGGTAAGCGATTGTGCAACGGAACGAATGCAGGGCTCTTCGCAAACCTAACCTCGACACCCCTCCCCCCTCCCTCCCTTCCCAGCAACA
>Ga0115006_10003869_pt1 | contig 10312 bp, 6 predicted proteins | sample ArcOceMetagenome_3_FD_88943 | JGI IMG/M metagenome (GOLD analysis project Ga0115006, IMG submission 88943) | Marine eukaryotic phytoplankton communities from Arctic Ocean - Arctic Ocean- Svalbard ARC20M Metagenome | ecosystem: Environmental > Aquatic > Marine > Oceanic | place: Arctic Ocean...
AGGTCGGCACCCAGCTTGAGCGCCGAGAGTGCTGCATAGTACGGGGCGCCAGTGTAGTCGGCGCAGCCGCCGAGGACGCCGACCTTGCCCGCCTGGCCCTTGTAGCACGTCGGCGCGAGCGGTAGGACGAGCGAGCGCAGAGCGGCGAGCGAGGGTGGGTTGGTAGCTGGGACGCGCATCGTTCGCTGTCTTTTCCTCGTCGCGACCTGTGTTGTGCAGCGCCGTTTGCGCGATCTTGATTGTGACGCGAAAATCTATATCAAAAAAAGTTCTTGGTTGCATTCTTTTTGCATAATTACGTTATAAACGTGTTGTGTTTATCATTACGGTGCACAGAGTACATACAGGAACACCCCTTTGAACTCACACGCCTTGAGCGGCTGACTTCCTCCTCAACCGCTGCTCGCCCCGCTCGCCCCGCTTGCTCCCCTCAGCCCTTTTCCGCGGACTCATCGTGACTGACCTCCCCCCGGGACGGACTCGCGGTTGACGAAGCGAAGAAGACGATAGCGAAATGACCCCGCTCTGCGACAAGACGCGTCAGACCAGCCGGCGTGAGCTGGCGTCCACCCGCGCACCTTCGCCTCGATGGTGGCTGCGGCGGTCGCGGTCGATCCCATCTTGAGCGAGGATGACAGGATCGGGGCGGCCAACAGCAGACACATCTGCAGCAGCCTATTCGAAGACGAGCAGGACTGGAGTGGCATCCTCTCAGCTCTCGAGGCGGTAATACATCGCCTGCAACCCAACGCCACTTGCCGCGCGACCCGTTCCCCGCTTATAGTGCCTTGATCTCGCTCGCAGACTGGTCTACGCAACGAGTCGGCCGAGCAGGCGCCCGCTGCCGTCGCGGCGGGCTGGAACGGCGTCCCTTCTGCGGAGGGCGCCTCGGGGACGGTGACACCCAGCACCTCGGCTGGCTTGCACGTCACCCCGTCGGAGAATCACTCGGGTTTTTCGTCGGCGGAGAAGCGGGCCTCCCCGACGAATATGGGCGCACAGGGAGTCTCGCTCCCGCCCGGGCTCACCCCACGGCCCGCGGCCGACTTCCCTGAGGACCTCGCGCTAACGAACGCCAATCAAGTGCCGCCGTCGTCGTTTTCGTCTCTCTCGCCGATGCCGCAAGTGCCGCTTCAGTCGGGGTTGCCGGTGGAAGGGATGCCCTACGCCAGCACGCCCCAGCCGCCCCCCCTTTCGCAAACGCCGCAACCTTCGACGCAACAGCAGCCTCCACCTCCTCCTCCCACCCCTCCACCCGCCTCCTTCCAGTGGGCTCAGTCGCAGGCGCCGCCGCAGCAGCAGCAGCAGTGGCAGCAGCAGGCAAACATGCAGTGGCCTCAGCAGCAGGCCACGGGATCGACGCCGCCGCCCCCACCGCTCGCCCCCGCGCCCCAGGGGCAGCAGCAGCAGCTCCTGCAGCAGCAGCAGCAGCTCGTGCAACTGCAGCAGCTGCAGCAGCAGCTCCTTCAGCAGCAGCAGCAGCAGCAGCAGCAGAACCAGCAGCAGCAGCAACTGCAGCAGATGCTCCACCAGCTTGGCGGGCAGCCGCAGCAGCTTGGGGGGCAGCCGCAGCAGCTTGGGGGGCAGCCGCAGCTTGGACTGCCGCAGCAACCCGGACTGCCGCAGCAGCCCCAGCAGCAGCAGATGCTCCAGCAGCAGCTTCTCCTCCAGCAGCAGCAGCAGCAGCAGTTCCAGCAGCTGCAGCAGCAGCTGCAGCAGCTGCAGCTGCAGCAGCAGGCGGCTGTCCAGCAGACGGGCCAGCCCCCGCCGCCGCCGCCCCTGCCTCTGGCCTCCGGGCAGACGTCGCCGCCGCAGTCGTTTGTACAGATGCAGCAGTCGCAGCAGATGCAGCCCCCTCCCCCTCCCGGCGGCGGTCTGCTCGGGTACGGCGGCCTCAACGGCGTGGGGATGGGCGACATTGGTGGCATGGGCGCGCCCTTCCCGACCGACGGCGAGAGCCTCGCCGAGATGGCGCGCGACCCCAAGGGCTCGCGCCAGCTGCAGCTCGAGCTGCCCCGCTGGTCGGCGCAGCAGCTCAAGCGCGCCAGCGAGGAGCTCGAGCCGCACCTGTACGAGCTGAGCAAGCACACCTTTGGCAACTACGCCGTCTCCAAGCTCGCGACGCTCCCGCCGATGCACCCCGCCCTCGCGCGCGCGATGCGTGGCCGCGTCGTCGAGCTGCTGCAGCACCCGCAGGGCTCGCGCGTCGTGCAGGCGGCGATGAGCGCGCTGCCTGCGAGCGACACGCTGGCGCTCGTGCACGAGATCGACGGGCACATCCTCGAGTGCTCGCTCGACACGCACGGCTCGTTCGGCGTCTGCGTCTCCTTCCGCCACACGCACGCGCCGTTCATCCTCGCGCAGCTCGCGCGCCACATCTCCGCCCTCTCGACACAGCAGCACGGCTGCCGCGTCGTCCAGTCGGTGCTGCAGGCGGCCGCCGCCGCGGGCATGGATCTGCACGCGCCCATCCAGGCGCTCATCGACGGAGAGCTGCTCTACCTCGCCGCCCACCCGTGAGCGCCCCGCCGCCTCCCCTCCTCGTCGACCCCCCATCACCACCGCCACCCCAATCCCCCGCCCACACAGACCCAATCGCCATGCCCAACCGACGACCCCGTTACCATACGCCTCGCAGGTATGGCAACTACGGCGTGCAGGTGGCCCTCCGCCACTGCTCGCAACACCAGCGCGAGCAGATGCTGACGCGGCTGCTGCCGCGCTGCCTGTCGCTCTCGAGCAGCAAGCACGGCTCCAATGTGGCGGAGCTGCTGCTGGTGCTCGCGTCGCCGCAGCAGATCGAGGAGGTGCGCAACACAATCTTTGGCGGCTCGCCGGCGGCGCGGCACACGCTGCGCCAGCTGCTCGAGTCTCCGTTTGGCAACTACGTGCTCCAGACGCTGCTGCGCCGCCTCACGCCCGAGGGACGCGCCGCGGCAATTGAGCTCGTGCGCCAGGAGACCACCGCAACCAATTTTGGCCGTTCGATTCTCGCCCGGCTCTCGCCTGCTGTCGATCAGCGCCGCGGCCCTGGCCGCTGATGCGCCGACGAGACCAGACCCTTTTCCAGCAGCGACGAGACCACCCCACAATACGCACACGCCATTCGACATGCCGAGCAGATCTCATGACCCTCCGCCCAACACAGCCGCACGCCCATCCCACCCGACTGTCGTATTTCCGCCCTTCGCCGCTGCTTCACCGTCAAGTCCCACCATTTCGACGAGGCTCAAAGAAGCCCGTCCGCAGCAACTGCGCCTCATTCTGCTTTGGGGCGCACGATCACATGCTTGGCTGAGCATGGGCTGCAAGGGTGCAGCCCACTCTGCCGTTTCATTTCCCATGAAGATCGAGCCACGCACTGATGGATTTCGGCCACGGACGCTGATGCACCGTCATCTTTCCGGTAGCAAGAACACGCACGATTGCAGTATGTACGGGCCTTGGTCCACGCAAGCTTGTCAATAAGCCCAGGTATAGCGGGTCGCAATTGGTCATATGATTCACCTTTTTACATTAGTTGCCGAGACGGTGTGTCCGCGCTAGGTCTTGCGCGCATAGTTCCACATCGTGTCGAGTGGTTCGCCTCCCTCGCATGCCAAAGTTGCATGACGAAGTTGTTGTTGTTGTTTTCCATGGGTCGAGCCACCAAGTCGTCGTCCTGGCTGCGCGCCGAGCGCGTGCCCGTCTGGCCGCGACCACGCACTGTCTCTTCCAGCGGCTCGTCGGCAGCTGTCGTGCGGCCGCAGGCTGACCTTCTCGTGCATGCGGAGGGCTGCTGCGGCACGCTGCTCGCAGATGCTCTGGTTCGCTACTTGCAGCTGATATTTTGGGTTCCGTCCTCTGGCCGCCGTCCACTACCATACCTGCGCGTCAGAGCGCCTGGTGGGCTGCGTGACGACGCACGGCCACCTGAGCTGTGCGATGCCGACGAGTCGCCGGAGACCTTCCGGCAGCTGCGCATCGTGGTGCAGAACTCGACGGAGACGCCGTTGCAGCTGGGCGTCGACGAGTCGTACTCGCTGCAGCTCGATGCGAGCGGAGGCACGCTAACGGCGGCGAGTGAGTGGGGCGCGTTGCGCGGCCTCGAGACGTTTGCGCAGCTCGTGCAGTGGGACGGCGATCGGTACGTGCTGTGCGGGCTGCCGCTCACGCTCGCGGACGCGCCGCAGTATGCGTGGCGCGGCCTGCTCCTCGACACGGCGCGGCATTTTCTACCCGTCGAGACGCTGCTCTCGATGCTCGACGGCATGGCCGCGCTCAAGCTCAACACGCTGCACTGGCACCTGACCGACTCGCACGCGTTCCCGCTGCGGCTCGACGCGGCGCCGCGGCTTGCCGACGGCGCGCTGCACCCGACGCTCGTGTACACGCCGGCGGACCTGCGCGCGGTGGTCGAGGCGGCGCGGCTGCGCGGCATCCGCGTCGTGCCCGAGCTCGACATGCCGGCGCACACGGCGTCGTGGGGCCTCGCGCGGCCGGAGCTGGTGGTGGCGTGCCCGCGCCGCGTCGCTGACGATGCCGAGGGGCTCGAGCACGGCGTCAACAAGATCGCGCTCAACCCGCTGCGCGAGGAGGTGTACGAGCTGATCGGCGCGCTGCTCGCCGAGCTCGCGACAATCTTCCCCGACGAGTACCTCCACCTCGGAGGCGACGAGGTCGACGCCGAGTGCTGGCTGGCGGCGCCGGAGGTGCTGCAGTGGGCGCGCGCGCACGGCGGCGGCGGCGGCGGCTACGGCGGCGGCTACGGCGGCGGCGCGGCGTGGAAGGCGCGGCTGCAGGCGCACTTCACGCGGCGCGTGCTCGAGGTGGCGGCGCCGCTGCGCAGGCGCGTGCTGCTGTGGGACGAGGCGCTCGAAATGGGCGACGAGCTGCCGAGCGGCGTCGCCGCCATCGACGTGTGGCGCGACTGGCTGCGCAACGACTGGCAGGGCGAGCTGCGCGAGCAGGCGCTCGCGACGGGGCGGCAGGTCGTGCACTCGGCGCTCGACTGGTACCTCGACCTGCCGGGCAACACGTGGGAGATCATGTACGGCCTCAAGCTGCCGAGGGCCGCCACGGCGCCCGCGGCGCTGCTCGGCGGCGAGGCGTCGAGCTGGCACGAGCACGCCGACGCCACCAACCTGCAGCAGCGCGTGCTGACGCGCGCCGCCGCCGTCGCCGAGCGCCTCTGGAGCGACAAGGCCTCGTCCGTCGACATCGCACGCCAGCGCCTCGCCTCGTTCCGCTGCCGGCTGTTGCGGCGGGGCCTGCAAGCGGCGCCCGTCATCCCAGACGCCTGCGACGTGCCCGCCGCATCGTCGGCGGCGGCTGCCGCCCACCTCAGTGTCGACGCGCCGCAGATCGTCGCGGCGCAGCCGCTGCTCGCGCCGCTGCCGTGCGTGCCGCCCATCCCGCGCACGGCCGCGGGTCCGGAGCGGCCGTCGCCGGGCCTCCTCGTGGGCTCCCAGGGCGCGCTCGTCGCTTGCCTGCTCGCCTCGCTCGCGCTCAACCTGCTGCTGGGCGCCACCTGGATCGGGCGACGCGCCGCGCGTCCCAACGGGAGCGCAGCGAGGGCGAGGGCGAAGGTCGACTAGCGATGGGCGTTTACAGTTAGTTACACAGGGTTTCTATGTGTGCGTTTCAGCAACGGGCGGTTTCTACGCATGTGTCTGCACTATGTTCGCGCAGTGTGCACTAAACAGCCTAAACGGCGCGCAGCCTCAATCAGCGAGCTTCTCATCCCCGTCGAGCGACTCGGCACCGAACAGAAACCAACGCCGCTCCCACTCGAAGGCCCAGCGGGCGAGGGCGAGGTACAGCGCGCCGTGCCGCAGCAGGTAGAGGCCCACCACCGCGACCAGCTCGGCGGCGTCGGTGAAGATCGAGCCGTCGCCCTCAAGCACGATGTGGATCAGCGTGCGCACCGTCTCCACCCAGTCGGAGCCGTCGACGAGGAGCAGCCCGGCCGTCGCGAGCAGCAGCGTGCCGACGGGCGGCGCGATCGAGCCCTGCGCACCCGCTGCGCCTGCATCTGCACCTGCATCTGCGCCTGCGCCGCTGCCGCCGCGGACGGGGATGGTCCACGCGGTGCGCCACTCGGGATCGTCGACGCCGACGACCTCGAAGGGGCCCTGGTCGAGCCGCGCGCGCAGGTCGCGCATGTGCAGCGCGCCGTACAGCAGGCAGAGCCGCTCGCACCCGCCCGCCACCGCCGCCTCCACCTCCTCGAGCGCGCGCCCGTTGCGCGCGCGCACGAGCTCGGCCGCGGCGCCGCCCCACTGCGTCGCCTCGCCCGACGCGAGCGTCTGCGCAAACGAGAGCCGCTGCGCCGTCGGCAGGTCGAGCGAGACGAGCGCGCGCGTGAGCGCCGAGAGCACGGGCGCGAGCGGTGCGCCGCCCGAGGCGATCCAGTCGTCGAGCAGCAGCGCCGCCTCCGGGGCGGGCAGCACACACAGCACCAGCCGGAAGAGCAGCGAGCCGGCGCCGCCGCGCCCGCGGCTCGCCGGCCCCTTGGCGAGCACCCGCAGCGCGTCGCTCACGGGCTCGGCGAGCGAGACGCTTGGGTTGAGCCGGCTCTGCACCTCGAGCAGCTCCTCGCGCGGCATGTCGGCCACCACCCAGTTGTCGCGCTTCGCGTCGAGCGCGTCCATCTGCGCGCTCAGTCGGTGCCTCGCCGCCAGGGCGCGCTGCTCGGGAGTCGCCTGCAGCGCCACGCTCAGCCGCCTCGCGCCGTCGTCGTCGCTGCGTGGTGCGAGCTCACCGTCGGCGATGATCTCGAAGAGCACGCGGTCGTACTCGTCGCACGCCTCCTGCAGCCCACTGTAGTAGGCCGGCTCCGCTAGATGCACCGTCGAGAGCAGGTCGAGCGTGAATGGCCGGCCGCTGGCGCGCTCGCGCAGGCGGTAGCGCACGCCCGCCGTCTGTAGCAGGAAGGTGGACGAGTCTTTCGATGGCAGGTTGACCAATCGCAGGAACTGGAGGACCATGGTGTGCAACTGATGGACGAACTCGCGGGAATCGGTAGCAAACTTTGCGCACGGTGCATGCTTGCATGCACGAGAATCGGCCGACTAACCCTGAAATGACGCCCGCGAGCCGCCTCTCCAGGCTAGATGTGCTCCTGCTCGGCCTGGAGGACGCCTCCAAGCTCTCCCGCCCGTGGGCCGCGCTCCGCTCCGTGCAGCAGTCGGCGTGCGCAGCCACAGAGCAGCGCGTCGCGCAGCATACCGACGAGCTGCTGGAGGCGGACGCCACGGTCACGTCGAGGCTGCTTACCAATCTGCGCGCCGATCTGCGCGACATGACCCCTGTGGCCGACCCATCGCACACCGGTCCGACCGCCGCGCGTGGACCCTGCAACGATCAGCTGCTGGAGCACCAGGCGTTGCTGCGTGCGGCCGCATGGCAGGAGCAGGCGCAGGCGGCGCAGCTGGCACAGCGCATCGTCGAAGCCGGGCAGCGGGTATCGGCGGCGCACGCCGCGCGCAACGACGAGCTGCGCGCCGCGGCGGCGCGAGCGGCGGAGCCCGCCGAGGCGGCTGTCGAAGCCCGCCAGACGATGAGCGTGGTGGCAAAGGAGGCGAAGACGCTGCACGGCGAGCGGCACAAGGCGGTGGAGCAGGGCTTCGCACGCATGCAGAAGCGCATGGCCACCGAGGAGGCGGCGCTGGGACCCGCGTGCGAGCGGCTGCGCAAGACGGCCGTGAGCGCGCGCCAGCTCTGCCGACGGCGCGAGGAGGGCCACGCGGCGGTGCTCAACAAGCTCAGGCTGCCGATCGAGGAGGCGGTGAGCGGCATGCAGCAGGCGACGGATCGCAGCGCGCTGCGCCGGCAGCGCGAGCAGCTCGAGCAGGAGACGCGCGTGCTCCGCCGCGAGTGCCGCGCGGAGCACCTGCGCTGGCTACGCCTCGCCGCTGCGCAGTCGGCATCAACCGCCGAGCTCATCGACGCCCACCTCGACGAGGCCGAACGGGCGCAGGCACAGCGGCAGCCGGTGCCCGATGATTACGCTCGCACGGAGGCACGCGTCGACGCCCTCCTGGCCGGCATCGAGCAGCTGCGCCTCGAGGTGCCTGCGCTGGCAACCACCGCTCAAGCGTCAAGCTGAGACGTGAGAGCGGGGCCGTGTCGAATCGTTTTCTTTGGTTTGAGCAGGTATCTTATTGACAGCGCTGATGCAAGAAACGCCACCTATACAGCTACACTCATCATCGCGCGCTCAATTGCGGCAGTGCCCATCCGAGTGCAGTCTCTCAGCTCGCTCGCCATCGCCATGCAGGCGCAGCGAACGGCCGGAGGGGTGTGGGATGGGGTGGTGGGGGGTTGTGGTTGGTTGCTATACTACCATGGCATATCGACCGCTCAGCGGCAAGCTGGGCGGGTGGGCGGGGGTTGAGGCGCCTCGAAGGCCTCTGCGGAGTTTGGCCATCATCGGGCACGGGATCAAAGGGACTCGTCGCCCTCGTCCTCGAAGGGCTGCTCTTGCGTCTCGTCTTGAAGCTCTTGCGTTTCCTGGGCCCCAAGCAAGGCATGGGCTTCGGCGATGATGGCCTCGTGCTCGGCGTAGCTCAGCGTCGGTTCGTTGGTGCCCTCGCGCGACGGCGTCGCGGGCTTTGTGTCGGAGGCGAAGCGCTCCGCGGAGCTCGGCGGCGGGAGCTCGTCGGGGAGCGGCGAGTTGAAGGTGAAGATCGGGAAGTTGTTTGCGTTGTTGGGCGAGCGGGGGGCGCTCTCCTGCGGGAAGACGAGCTCGATCCGGTCGCCGTCGTGCAGCCGGCGCTTCTCGTTGCGCCCGACGAGGTTGCCGTTGATGAAGGTGCCGTTCTGCGAGAGGTCCTCCAGCCACGCCTCCAGCCGCGGCGCGCCCGGCGCACCGATTGGCGACGCCGGCGAGGACATCGAGAACGAGGCGCCGGGCGACTCGGCGGCGGCGGTGGCGGCGTCGGGCCAACGGATCTCGTTGAAGACGCGGAAGTGCTGGCTGCTGATGTACGGCATCGGTGCATTGTGCCCGATGCGGATCGTCGACTTGCGCGATCGGCCGATCATGTACTCCTTTGTGCACTCGAGCCGCCACGTGTCGCCGCCCTCGGGCAGCTGCGGCGCTGCCGGCGGCTCGGGGTTGCGCCCCACGAGCGTGCCCCACGTGTAGTGGCGCGGGTGGTGCTTGGCTGGCGGCTCCCCCTCCGCAGCGGGCGGGTGCTGCGCGAGCAGCCGCTCCACGCACCGCTCAAGCTCCTTGACGCTGAGCTCCTGCGAGGCCTCGGCTGCGTCAGCAGGCTTGGCGCCCCCGGTGGAGGGGGCCTCCTCCGTGGACAGCGGCGGCGGCGGCAAGGCCTTTACCGCCAAGGAGGCCTCCGCGCGGCGCGCCTCGGGAATGAAGGCCCAGCGCACGAGCGGGAGCAGCTCAAGCAGCGCGCCAAGCTTCTCGGCGGTGGGCTGCTGCCCGTACCACTTGAGGAGCGCGCCGTAGACCTCGAACTCCTCGGCGCACACCAGCCAGTCGCCCTGCAGCAGCGACTGCACCATCGCGGGGTTGAGGTCGGGGAAGCCGCTGTCCGACTCGACGACGGCCACAAAGTCGAGCGTGAGCGTGTCGATGCACCGCTGGGTGAGCGGCTCGCAGTTGATGTCGTGCGAGCGCATCAGCAGGCTGCAGCAGTTGTGTGGGCGCAGCGCGTCGAGCAGGAAGCGGCAGCACGAGTCGCGCAGCGGTAGCACCTCGTAGTAGTCCGCAACGTGGTGGAGCCGCACGGCCCGATCGACGTCCAGTCCAATCTGACGGCCGTGGATGAACTGCAGCATCAAATCGAAGCACCAGGGCTCGGTGCCGCGCAAATGGAGGATCCGCTCCCGTCTCGGCGCGTCGGGCCCGACGGACGCCGGCCGCATCGGGCCGAAGAGCATCGCGGCAAGGGGTCGCGACGCCGACGCGAGCAGCGCTCCGATGCACGGGAACTCGCTCGTGCCCGTCTCTCCCTGCACTGAGACAGTGATGTCCCCCTGCGTTGGTAGCAAATCATGCAAATTCTTGAGCGACTTGCGAATGTCGCCCCCGTCACGCTCGACGGTGGACCATGCGAGGGGCGTGTCGTCCTGCTCGATGCGGCGGCGCTTGTGCCCGGTCGTGGGCGGCATACTCCTGCGAATGGGGGGTTGTATCGAGGGGATCGGTGCCAAGCGGGCGTCGGGGGCCGGGGTCACGGTGAAGGCAGGCGGGGAGAGGAGCCCGCCCTGCACTCGATGCTGCACGAGGCGTGCGACGGGGAAATGAGCACGCACCTCCTAGATGGGGCGTGTGTCAGTGGCTACTCAGAAGTGATCACGAAGCGCC
>Ga0115006_10003872_pt1 | contig 10304 bp, 9 predicted proteins | sample ArcOceMetagenome_3_FD_88943 | JGI IMG/M metagenome (GOLD analysis project Ga0115006, IMG submission 88943) | Marine eukaryotic phytoplankton communities from Arctic Ocean - Arctic Ocean- Svalbard ARC20M Metagenome | ecosystem: Environmental > Aquatic > Marine > Oceanic | place: Arctic Ocean...
CCCCCCCTGCACGTACGCGCACCGCCGCCGCCGTCTCCCCCGCACCCTCCGCGCCCTCCTGGACGCCGCCGTCGCCCCTGTCGCCCGCCGCCGGCGACAGCAGGCTCGCGACGGTGGAGCGCTGCGCGCGCGTGGTGCAGCGCGCCCTCACGCGATGCTCGGCCACCGCTGCGACCATCCCAGGGCCACACCGCCCCTCGGCAGCGAAGACGTACCCCAGCACCTCGCACGCCGCGCCGCGTGCGTGCGGCGGCCCGCCCTTGCCGAAGCAGTCGGCCTCTCCGAAGGCGTGTAGCAGCGCTGCGCGGTCCGCCCAGCGCGCGAGCGACGCCACCGCGCTGCGCTGCAGCAGCGGCGCGTCGGCGGCGCCGAGGAGGCAGCTAGCGAGCGCGGCGAGCGAGGCGGCCGACTGCATGTGGTGCAGCGCTGAGGCAGCGGCCGCCTGCACCTGCTCCGACGGGTCGCGCAGCCGCATGATCACGTAGGGCGCGAGCTCGGCGTCGCCGATCTTGCCGACCGCCAGCAGCGCCGCCTGCCGTACCTGCGCCTCGCGGTCAGAGATGCCGCCGATGAGCGCAGGCCACGCCTCAGCGTCGCGCAGCTCGCCTGGGGAGGGGTCGGCCTGGTGAGGATTGGAAGTAGTCGGCCTCGGGTAGTGGCTCGGGGTTTGAGCGTCGTGCAACTCGCCCAGCGCGTTGAGTGCCTGCACGCGCACCGAGGCGTTGGTGTCACGCGCGGCGACACGCAGCGCGGTGACAGCTGCCGCGTCGAGCCGCACGCCGAGTAGCTGCGCTGCCAGCCTCCGGTCCTCGGGCTGCTGCACGGTGAGTAGGTCGACCAGCACCTCGAACACCTGGTGAGCAGGGCCCAGGGCTGGGGTTATGGGGCAGGCTTCAGGCCAGAGGTAGGGCCCTGGGCCTAGGGCTTGGGCCAGGGATTCAGAGGCTGAGGCTGCTCTACCCCCAATAACCCCTACCCAACCCCCTTCCCCTACGCCGCGGCCCCGTCTCGCGCGCCTCGGGACGATCCATTCCCTGCAGCACCAGGCCGCACGGCGCCTCCTCGGGCAGCGGGAAGGCGGCCATCCACTGTTCGTCCCCCAGCAGGGCAAGACAGCTCGCCGCCGCATGGCGCAGCGGCCTGGTCGTGCGGAGGGCTCTTAGGCTCAGGGTGGGGAGCATCAGCCAACCGATCAGCTTACTCCAGGTAGCCACCCGGCCTCCCACCCGTCCATCATGTCATCAGCCACTAGCCCACCCACCAGTACATGCACATGCATACAACATGCATACAGCGCGACACGTACATATATATATATATATGTGCGGCCTCTCATTATCGGCGAGCGTCCCCATCAGCCGCTGCACGATCTCGTGGCGCAGATCAACGTGCGCGTGCGGGCCGCCTGCGCCGCCGCCCGCGTCGGCGGTCGCCTGCCTCCCGAGCACCTCGGCGTTGCCATCGAGCACAAGCGTCTGCATGCCTTCGACCGCCACGAGGCGCACCTCGTCCGACACGTCAGAGAAGGCGGGCAGCAGCAGCCGCGGTGCGCGCAGCTTGACAAGGTGGTGCGCCGCGCTGCGTCGGATCTCAAGGTTGGCGTCCTGCAGCGCGATCTCCCCCAGGGGCTCCACCTCGCCCAGACCTCCCAAGATCTCGACGGCGCGCGCGCGGATCCGCGGCGCCGCATCGAGCAGCGAGCCGTCGACGATGGGCTCCGCCTGCCGCAGTATGTGCATGGCATGTGCGTGCGTGTGGCAAGTACATGGCCTGTGCACGGCCTGTGCACGGCCTGTGCATGGCATATGCATATCAAATGTATGCTGTGTGCAGCGTGTGTGCAGCGTGTGCATGGGGCCTGCATGCTGCATGCTGAATGCACAGAGCATACTCACCTGCTGCAGCTCGCCAAGCGCCTCGAGTGCCGCCTCGCGTACCCGCACGTCGATGTCGCACCGTGCGGCCTCGGCGAGAGCGGGCGTGGCACGCAGCCTAAGCAGCTGCGCCACCGCCTTGCGTCGCACCTGGCTGTCTGCATCCTGCAGCGCCACCTCGTGGAGTGCGCCCACCGCTTGGGCGAGCGCGGCGGTGAGCTCGTGAAGTGGGGCGCACTCCACGAGGTCACCAAGCTGCGTCACCGCAACCACACGCACCTGCACGAGGTCGTCGCCCAGCGCACCGCGCAGCGCCTCGGCAGCTCGCAGCTCGCCTGATGAGGCTCGGGCTCGGGCTAGGGCTCAGATTTGGGATCGGGGCTCGGACTTGGGCTGTGGGTGAGCTCAGGGCTGGGTTGGGCCTCTCGGCTAGGGTTACAGCAGTGCGCGGCGCACCCAAGGCCTCGACAGCACGCAGCCGCACGGCTTGCTCAGGGTCGTGCAACGCGACGCGTGCGAGTGGTCGTGCAGCGCCAATCTCGGCGAGTAGCGTCACCGCGTGTGTGCGTAGAGCCACGTCCTCGTCGAAGAGTGCCACCTAGGTACGGGTGCATGGGTTGGGGATGCACTCACGTGCCACACACGCGCCACACACGCTGCATGCAAACTACATCTCGCTGCACCTCGCCGAGCAGAACGGCGTCGCCGAGGTCACGCACCGCCTTGGCCGCCGCGAGGCGCACCGGGCGACGGCCGCAGCCGAGCACGCGCGCCAGCGGTGCCGCGGCGACGAAGGCGGGCCACGCTGCGCCGCGCTGCGCCGCCTCGGCACCGACGAGTCTTGCCAGCGCGCTCACCGCCTGCACCGCCGCGGCTTCGCTCGCGCTCGCGCCCTCGCTCGCGCTCGTGCCCTCGCCGCCGTCGTCAGCGGTACTGAGGCCGAGGTCGGCCGCACGCAGCAGCATGCACGCGGGGCGCAGCGCGGTATCGACGGCGGAGGCGGGCGAGGCGGCGACCGTGGCGGCGGCGACGGCGGCGGCGACGCGAACCGCCTCGGCGGCGTCGCTCAGAGCGAGGTCGAGCAAGCTGAGCAGCCGCGCCGCCGCCGCGCACCGGACTGCCGCCAGCCGCACTAAGACTGCATCGTCGGCGAGTGCAGCGCACAGCACCCACGCGACGCCCACCGCGAGCGGCGGCGCGGCGGGCGCGGCGGCGACGCGCGCGGCCTGCGCATGAGCTGCGAGTGTGTCGACCGCGGTCTCGCGCTCCGCCTCATCGAGGCCCTTGAGCGCGCTCCAGCACAGTGCGGCAAAGGCGGCGGCGGCGGGTTTGGCCGCGGGGTCCTGCACGACCTGGGAGCTGGGAACTGGAGACTGGGGACTGGGGGCTAGGAACTGGGGACTGGGGACTAGGGGGTGAGAGTCAGAACCAGAGCCATAGTCGAGGTAGGGTCAGGGCACATTTGGTTCTTGGGCCAGGGCGATGCGGCCTCTATAGGTGCTGCATCACCTGGCTTATGCTGTCTCCCGCCACCAGCGGCAGTGGGGGGCGGCGCGGTACCACGCTCGCGGCGGCGGCGCGCGCCGCCCGCAGCGCCGCCACACGCCGCTCGCGCGCCTCGTGCCACTCGGCGCGCTCCTTCCGCTTCCGTAGCATTGCGCCGATGCCTGCTAGCTCTGCCGCCGAGTTCATGCGGGGCAGCATTGACCATGGCACCTTCATCTCCTCTTGCTCCTCTTGCTCCACCACCTCCTCCCTGTCCGTGAGGGGGGAACGCCCCCTCATGGATAGATTTCCCGCAAGAAAGGAATTTGTCCTTAGGAAAGGAAGTTCCACCGCCACGCCCTCCACTCCCATCGTATCGCCCCGTGTGCTCACTTTGGCGCCTCCGCCGAGCAATGCCTGCGCGCCGATGGGGTCTAACGGAGTGAAGACGCGTGGGGGTGCGGCCGACACCACTTCTTTCTGCGCGCCCTTTGCTTGTTTCACCTCCTTCTCCGCCTGCTCGTCGCTTTCATTGCTGCGCAACCACATCTGCTGCGCAGCGAAGGCACTGCCGCCGCCGACGACGACGCCGACGCCCCCCTTCGCCTCCTTCGCCGTTGGAGCCGCCGTTGCCGCTGCCGCCGCCGCGGATGAGTTTCGCTCCAGCTCAGCGTAGTAGCTCATCTTGCGGTGGATTTCCTCCTTGTTCATCTTGCCGAGCAGCGGGTTAGTGAAGTCCATAGCCACACTGAAGCTTGTCATCTCTTGGCCCATTGACGGCGGGGTCAGCGGCTCTGAAACCGTTGGTCTTGTTGCAGGCGCAGGCTTGGGCGTATGCTGAGGTGCAGACTGCGGTGCTGACATGGACATGGGCCTGGGCTGGGGTGTGAGCCGTGGCGCGAGCGTCGGCGCGAGCGTCGGCGCAGAAACAGGTGCACACTTGGGTGCGGCTTTGGGCCCAGTGGGTTCGATGGGCTGGGTCGTCTTGGTGGGTTGGGTGGGTTTGGTGGGCGCCGGCTTGGGCGTGGGCTTGGGCGGAGTGGTGGGCGCATGCCTTGGGCCCGGCACGGGTGGGGGCTGCTGCCGCGGTGAAGGCGGCGGCGCAGGCGCCGCCTCTCTCAGCTCCGTCGCCCGCTGCTCCGCTGCATACTTGGTCGCTCCGCGCTCCGCCTGGCGGCGGGCCGCCGCGCTCTCTCCGTGCCGCACCGCCGTCGCCAGCTCCGCGACCCGCGCCGCCGCCGCTGCGTCGGCTGCTGCACCCTGCGCCTCCATATCCACCAGAAAGGGCAGCAGGCCCGACGCGATCTCAACCCTGGGAGATCCGTCTTCGTCGCGCATCCGCAGCGTGTGCGGCGGTAGCCCCAGGCAACCGAGCAGCGCGCGCGCAAACTCGACGTCGTCACAGTTGGCGGCGCCAGCATCACGCAGCTCAGCGGGGAGTGCGGCCGCGTGCGGTGGCCGCCGCAGCCGCGCGAGGGTGGAGACCTGCAGCTCACTGCCGCCCTGCAGCTTCTTGGTGAACTTGAGCGCCGCCAGTGAGCCCGCCGCCGCGATGCGCGTGCGCACATACGGTGCATCGAAGACGTTGGGCTGCATCGCGAGGTTGGGCTTCATACCTTGCAGGGCGAGCAGGCCCGCGTGAGCGAGGTGGGGATGTGTGAGTGTGCTGTGTGTGGGGTTGCAGGGAGATGGGCGTCGCACAGCGGATGAAGTGGAGCTCGGTGCGGCGCAGCGTCGAAAGCAGCTCGGTCAGGTCTGCGGCGAAGCGCTGGCCCACAGACGAGAAGGCGCCGCCGGACCGACTCTGCTGCACGGCGGGCTGCAGCTCAGGTGCCGAGAAGAGGTGCTTGATGTAGGCGTTGGTCGCCTGGGTGAGAGAGAGGAAGGGCTGCATGGAGCGTTGCGTGATGCATTGCATTGGTGCGTTGGATGCATACATTGCAAGTTGCATTGTGTATTGTGTGGTCCATTGCATGGTGCACTACGTCGGCCACCTTGGTGAGGAAGCGGGAAGAGTGGAGCGTGTCGTTGTTGGTCTCGAGGAAGTGCCCCACAGAGTAGGTCACGTCCCCCGCGAAATGGCGGAGGATAAACCCCGTGCTCTGGTCGTGTCGGCAGCCCTTTGCGAGCTTGGGCACCTGCGCGCATAGGGTTGCAGTCTAGGCACAGGGTTACAGCCTGGGTATAATAAGGTTGCAACCCCTCTATGCGGACTTGTGCACCGTGAAGAAAGCGTTGTCGCGGTGCTTGACGTTGACCGCGATGCAGAACGATTCCTCGCTCGAGGCAGGCGCCTGGTACGGGGTAGGAAGGGCTTGGGGCTATAGGGCTTGAGATTGGGGGATGGGGCGGTGTGGTTTGATGGTCCCCTCCGTTGAAGGCGGCGCGCCTTGCACTGGTGGTCGAGCAGGTGCAGCACGCCGTTGGGAGGCGCCTCGATGAGCGCGAGGCACGGCCGGTTGTCGAGGCGGCCCGCGTCCTCGCCGAGGAGAGACTCGATCAGGTGGTCATCGAGCTCGGAGCCCTGGAAGACGTGGCTGAGGTAAAGTGCGTGTATGCTCTCATTTGCGTAGTTGATGCACAACTGTTCGAGGCTGTTGGTCTCGAGAGACTCGAAGCCGAAGACGTCGAGCAGCCCCACCTACCAGAAAGGGAAGCGGGTGTTTAAGGCACGTGAGCAGCCTCCACCTGGTGCGTCGCATGGCGTCACAATACGCAACTACATGCCATGCACATGCACATGCACATGCACATATGCACATGCACATACTAATATTAGACACTACTAGATCGAGAAGGACAGCGGGCGATCCCCACCGTGCGCATACCGCCCGTCGGGTTGCCCTGTTGCCGCCCGACGGCCGCGGCCTGCTCCCTGGCGCGCATGGCGGCGCGTTGAAGCTGCTCCTTGCCGCCTGTCCGCTGCAGGGTGCCCCACGCCCGCTGCGCCGGCGGGCGGCCGCTCTCCCTGTAGTGCGAGCTGCCGCCATCTGGATGACTGTCCGCGCCGGCACACGGCTGCGGCTGGGCGGGATCGGCCTCGGGTACCCTCCTCTCCTCGTCGGCGGCGGAAGCGGCGTCGAGTTCGCCGTTAAGGCACTGCACGACGTGCGCGAACACTCTCTGGTACAGCGCCTTGCTTAGCGCGTCGCGCGCCGACGACGCCGCCGCGGGCTCGAGCGGGATCGTCACATCGTCGCGCCCTACGGAGATGAGCCTCTGCGTCAACCTCGCACCCAGCTCCCCCTCCTCGATGCCCATCAGCCCGCACGCGCGTCGCAGCGCCGCCGCGCCCGCGTCGGTCGGCGCGCAGCCACCGCCCTCGTCGCCCTTTTGGCTGTCGCCGCCCTCAAAGGCCACATCGCCCAAGTGCAGCACGGCGCCGAGTGCGCCGAAGAGACTCGCTGCGAGCGCGTCGCCGCCGCCGCCGCCCGCCTGCGGCAGCGCGGCCTGCAGCGCGGCCTGCAGCTCGGCGAAGCGCGCGCCGTCGTCGCCGGCGCACTCGGTGTGCGCGCACGTGTACGCGTGATCGTCGGCGGCGCGCACCCCGAGCGGCGCCCTGAGCGCGGCGGGCGCGGCGGCGAGCAAGTAGAAGACGTGGTAGTTACGCTCGGGGCCGGCCTGCCGCACCACGCGCGACTTCTCAAGCAAAAAGGTTTTGAGGCGCGCCCCCTCGAAGGCGGCGCTGCCCCCTGCTGACATGCCGCTCGAGAAGGCTAGCTCGAGGTACTTGCCGAAGCGGCTGCTGTTCTTGTTGTTGGTCGTCTTAGCGTTGCCCAGCGCTTCGAGCAGCACGTTGGCCACGCCGAGCACGCGCGAGATCCGCTCGCCTCCGCCCCCTCTGCTGCCGCCGCCACCGCTGCCACCGCCAGCGCGCCAGCGCAGGTAGGAGATGAGGTGCTTGTTCGTCTCCGTCTTACCCGCGCCGCTCTCGCCGCTCACCTGTTTAGGGCTAGGGATAGGGCTAGGGCTAGGGCTACAGGGCTAGGACTTTAGGATTTGGGTTAGGCTCAGGGTTAGCTAGGTCAGCCCGCGCCGCTTTCGCCACTCACCACGACAGACTGCGCCGCGCCGCTCGACGCCTCGAGCAGCGTGCGGTACATGCGCTCTGCGACGGCGAAGGAGTGCGGCGGCGGCTCGGCCTCGCGCGTTGCGTCGCGGTAGCTGCGCATCGCCGCCTTCGCACGGCATATATATATATGTGCACGGCATATGTGCATGGCATATGTGCACGGCATATGTGCACAGCATATGTGCACGGCATATTTGCACGGCATATGTGCACGGCATATGTGCATAGCACATGCACGCACTGCACACGCATGGCACACGCACTCGCACACGCACGGTGTGCGCATGTGGTAGCTGCGCATCGTCACCTCATCGTACAGCTCGGGCCTCGCCTCGTACGGGTTGACGACCAGCAGCTCGAGCTGGCCCGTGTGCGTGTAGATGTGCCCCGCCTCGAAGCGCGCGCGCACGTTGTGCAACAGGTTGGCTTCGTTGAGTCGCAGCAGCTGCAAGTTGTTCACCTTGGCGCCGCCTTGGTCGGACACCGAGACGCACCGCCGCGGCACCTCGGTCGGCTCGCCACCTCCGTCGCGCCAACGCACGACGCAGCGGCTGCCATCGTCGCCGAGCGAGACCACGCGCGCCGCCGCGAAGGGCTCGGCAGCTGGGGTGGCCGCCTGGAGCTCGATCCCGGGGATGACCGTACCGTTGGGTGCGCGAACCTCAACCCACACCTCGACGTCGACCACCACCTGCTCCGCCTCTTCGAGCGCCTCCACCTTGACCCGTTTGTGCACCAGCACGCCCGACTCAGCATCGACACCTCCTACAGCGCACATAGTGCAGCGCGGCTCAGAAGGCGCCTAGAAGGCGCCAAGCGTGCATGTGGTGCCCGAGTGGGCGCCTCAGGCTCGTGCCGGGTTGGATAGTCAGGGGAGCGGAGCTCGCCCCAAGCCAGAGGCACACAGCCCGTGATTGGCCTATGCGCTGGCCCGTTAGTGTAGGGGAAACTGTGTAGAGCCGGTGTGACGCCGCGCGCGACCGCGTCGATGCCAGCAGCCTTGGCCATCTGTTCGTAGTGGACCTTGCAGTAAAGCCGGCCGGTGACGGCGTCCTCGCAGTAGGTAGACACCTGGAGCCCGCGCTTGCACTTAGTGCATGAGAAGCACTTTTGGTGGTAGACGTTGTCCGTGCTGGTCTTGAGCTTCTCTGCGGGATAGACGGTCTTGCTGCAGAGGGTGCAAGGCTCGCCACCGCCACCGAAAGGCATGTGGCGTTTTTGTCGTCACAAAGCCCAAAGGACAACGCCGAGAGTCCGCCTCATGCGTTTTGTCGTTACAAAGCCTCTAACAGCAACTAGGGGTAAATTCAGCGGACACAAACTCCAGGTTACTAACTTTGTAGCACGCACGAACCAGGCCCAGGCATGACGCGCCCGCTCTCCTATACGGGCTTTAGAGCTTTTCGTGTGGCAGAGACGGGCGCGTCCGGCTGGTGGAGACGATATTTTGTCGAGGCGTTCAAGACACCACCCCCCGGGTAGTGGCACCGGTACATGATGCTGCAAAGGCGCCCGGCCTCCGAAATCATTGGTTGCGCGAACTTGAGCATGCACAGTCCCCGGTAGAAGGTTGCGCATTTGGTGCAATCGCTACCTCGCACGCACGTGTCAATGACGGGTTTGGCTCGCAAATCAAGCTTGGCCATTCCATATTGGTCCGGATCCCAGACATAGCGCAGTACGGCGGAGGGACGATTGGCTGCCGTGCGCTGCGCCAGCACATGGTCGCCCCAATGGCTACCCGCTTCGACTACGAAGAGCGCTGCCTCCACAGCGTTGATGCGCGCACAGCTGTTGAACTCGAAATCTTCGACGACCTGGCTAACTCGAGAACGTCCTAACCGGGGCCTCGGCAGCTCGGCTCGGCTTAGTGGGCTCGAGGGGTGCGGAAGGGAGATGTTGGTTCTCTCCCTTTGGTGAAGGGCGCGTTCTTCGGCGGAAAGGTACACCTTCATATCAACGGGCACGGCCTTCTCAAGAATGCGCAATGCCTCAGGCACGTCGCGTTTGTCGGACACCAGTGCATTGAAATAGATGCACTTGATTCGACTGGGCAGTGCGCGAGCCACATCCCTTGCAAACCGCTCGAGAGGGTACATATTCTTCACCTCCCTATCGAGCTCCTCCCTCCAAAACATCGGCCGAGAAGGCTTGCAAGAGGCATCGCACGTGAGATCGGGCCAGCGCGGAACATGCGAGCCTTTGCACCCCTCGCACGCGGGCATGAGTGTGCGTGACACGTTGAGGCCGCGGTTGCGCGAACCATTGATGCCGTGGAAACGTACTATGCTGCGGACGGGTTCTCGCACATGGACGTATGCGCAGCGAAGCCTGTCCCGCGGGCAGGGTCGCGTCGCCTCCAGCGTACTGCGCGTTTCAAACGCGAGCAACTGAGAGACCAGCGCGGTCTCCTCGGGAAGAACCACGCTGGCGTGCGACAGCGCGCTAGCTGTCCAGTGCATCATCAGCAGCGAGACGCGGAGAGGCCCTGCACCCGGCCGCCATGCGGACAGACCGTCGAACTCGGCTCGAAGATAGCGCCAAATCCCCTGGACATAGGTAGGGAGGTCACGGCGGAATGGTGCAAGTCCATAAGTGATGCTCTTGTCGAGCGCCCGCCCTCGGTGCAGGTGCAGCGCGTCACCCACCCGAACGTCGCTATCGTAGTAGCTGCAGCTGCTGTCGCTCGGCTGCAATGACGTCTGCCAAACGAAACCCGCCGCTTCTGCGAATTTCACAAGCGAATCCGCCGAGAAGGGTGCGGCAAGGTCGAACCCAAAGCCGTGGCCGCCGTCTGCGATGCTACCCTCAGGGATCATCGCCGTGACGGGGATCGGCGCCAGCACTTTGGCGGCTCGCGCGATGAGGCTGAG
>Ga0115006_10003874_pt1 | contig 10301 bp, 5 predicted proteins | sample ArcOceMetagenome_3_FD_88943 | JGI IMG/M metagenome (GOLD analysis project Ga0115006, IMG submission 88943) | Marine eukaryotic phytoplankton communities from Arctic Ocean - Arctic Ocean- Svalbard ARC20M Metagenome | ecosystem: Environmental > Aquatic > Marine > Oceanic | place: Arctic Ocean...
CTGGCGCTCGCGACTGCGATCACGGGGGCAGACCGTTCGCACCGCAAATGAAAGCGCTCGCCGAGACGCATCTGCCCATGCCAAACATGCGCGGCAACCCTCCCGCGCGCGAGGGCTGCCGCCGGCCAAAGGAACTTTAGCGAAACTGTTCTATGGGCTGAGCATAACGATTCGCTCGCGACGCTGCGCTGGCATCACAGCAGGAGGGGACCAAGGACGCCGAAACACTCTCACGAGGCTAATCCAGCCCGCGACCGGCATGTTCACGTCGCCGCAGCAGTCGTCGCGGGATGGGTCCCTCACCTCGCCACAGAGAAAACCGTCGAGCTCGCCTCCCGAGGTCTGCTCGCCACTCTCACTCTACCTGACGATGCCCGGCACGTTTTCGCCTGAGCCGGCCGCGGCTAATCCGACGCCCGCGACGGAGGAGGGCGACACAACCGACGAGCGACTGGCTCGCCGCGTCAACCTCCGGGTGGGCTCCTCGCCGTCAAAGCATCTGGGCAGCGCCAAGATGCGGCTGCAAATGAGCGTCGGGAGCGACCGCAGGAGCCCGATGACGCGGTCGAGTCCCGGGAAGACGGGCCAGCAGCTGCGCGAGGTGAACATGGCTCTGACGCGCCGCGGCTCCTCGGCCGCCGGCTCGCCCGATACCGCGCCCTCGGCTGGTCGCCAGCGTGAGCTGACGATCAACATCGCTGGCGGCGCCACCGAGGCACAGGAGCAGCAGCCGCATGGCGGCCTGCTCCGGCGCTTGGAGCAGCTGCAGCAGGCGCCGCTGCCCGAGGCCGCGTCGTCGTCCACGTCTACCCCGTTGCCGGGCTCGATTCCGGCCGCCGCGAGGCAGTCGCCCTCGTTGCTGGCCGTCGAGCAGGCCGCGGGGGGTACAACTGCGCCGGCGCCGGCGCGCACCCCGCCCGTGAGTGGGGGTGGCATCACCATCGTCACAGGTGAGCCACCATCGTCACAGCAGCCCTGGTCCGTTGCACGCGCTCCTGCACCCTACCGACCCCACACTCGTCGGCCTCGTCTCGCGTCGCAGGCACGAGCGGCAGAATCCGCTTCACCACACGCCCCACGTGAGTTCGTGACGGCTGTTGTGTAGATGCGAGCGGAGCGAGCGAAAACAATTTGGGGGAGATCTTAGAGAGGAGTTGATTTGAGGGGTGGAAGTTGTTGTAGGTGTTTTGATGGTTTTGGTGATGTGAGTGAGATGGTAGTTCAGGACCCCCCACCTGCGCGCAACGGCAACGGGCCCGCGGGGTGTTATCACACAGGCTTCAATCATTTAGCACATCACATGCACCCAACGCTCGAACCCGAATTCGCACTCCCTACAAAAAGTGTTGCGACCGCTTGCCAGACACTCGGAGAATCACGTGGAGCCGATGAACTTGTAGACCTTCTTGAAGTCCTCCGTCTCAAAGACCAGCGTGCCCACCATGCCCTCGGTGGGCGCCTTCGGATTGTAGCGCACGGTCACCTCGATCGGGTCGCCCGAGCGCCGGTTCATCGAGCCCTCCATAGGAGAGACCGAGAACTCGGGCGGCGAGTCGGGCGTGAAGCCGCACTGGTACGGCGCGTACGTGTTGAACATGTTCTTGACCATGATCGTCTCGATCGAGACCCCGCGCACGGCCGTCTTGACGTGGAAGGTCTCCTCGACCTCCTCGATGTCGGAGACCTGGAGCTCCTCCCACTCCTTGCCGTCGAGCCGCGCCGCGGGCTTGTTGCGCAGGTCGTCGAGGTGCTTGGCGAGCTGGCGCTGGTTGAGCTCGACGCCCTCCTGCGACCCCGTGCGCCACGCCTCCGACGAGAGCGCCTCACGCGCCTGGTACGAGCCGCCCGGGCGGGGCTTCTCGCCAAACACGACGCCCTGGCCCTGGGCGCGGTTCTGCTTGGAAATCGCGCGCTGGTTGTGCCAGTTCTCCAGCTGCTGCGCGCGCACACAGTCCATCTGCCCCTTGTAGACCTGCTCGTCGGTCATCTCGGAGATCTTCTTCTCGCGGTAGCCGGTGGAGCGACCAAAGTAGTTCTTGCCGGCCGAGGCGGTCCTGGCCTCGGTCGCCGGCGCGGCACGGACCGTGCCGCGCCCGACGTTCAGCGATCCCTCCCCACCCCCGCCCTCGGCGCCACCAAACCCACCACGCACGAGCGATGCCGAGTTGTGCTGGTCCTCCAGGTCGCACTCGCCGTCGCCGACGACGCCGCCGCCGCTGTCGCCGCCATCGAAGTCCATGTCGTACTTGTTGAACTCGATGAGGCCCTCCTGCGCCGACTCCATGGTGCCGCCCGCCACCGCGCCCGAGTCACGTGCCCGGGTGTACGCCTCGTAGTCGGTGACGGCCGGATCGTCCGACATACGGATCGCCGAGAGCGACCCGCGCGCGCAGTGCGGCCGCAGCGGCGCGTTGAGCAGGAGGGCGCTGGCGCCTGTGCCGAGCATGAGAACAGCCGTCATCTCGAGGATGAGTGGGGCTATCACGGAGCTCGAACGAGGTTGCTTTCTCCAAACTCCCACCGCATGCATGCGGTCGACCGCTGGACGCGGGTTGCTCGAGGCGCCAACGGCCCGGCGAAAGGCTGCTGCCTCCACAACCTTTCGCAGCACCTCGGCGCGACCGCCTGTTGCCCCAGTGAGCTCTCGCAGCGCCTTAGCGCGGCCCGCTGCAGCTCCAGCAACCTCTCGCAGCGCCTTAGCGCGGCCCGCTGCAGCTCAGGCTAGCTGTCGCAGCACCTCTGCACGGCCCACTACTGCTCCGCCAACCTCTCGCAGCACCTCGGCACGGCCCGCGAGCATGCGACCAACCTTGGCGGCGACGGCATTCGTGGCAGCCATGCGCGGCGGCGGCGGTCGCGGCAGCGGCGGCGGCGGTCGTGGCTGCAGCGGTGGTCGTGGCGGCGGCACTCGTGGCGGCGGCAGCAGTCGTGGCCTCGTTGGCAGTCGTGGCGGTGGTCGTTGCGGCGGCAGCGCTGGCGCTGGTGGCGCTGGTGGCGCTGGCGCTGGCGCTGGCGCTGGCGTCGGCGCTGCCATGAGTGGCCGCAGCAGCGCTGGAATCATCAGCAGCGCTGCCATCAGCGGCCGCAGTAGCGCTGGCCTCACCAGCTTCGCTTGCATCAGTGGCCGCAGCAGCAGCCTTGGCATCAGTGGCCGCAGCAGTGTTGGCGGAGGCGATTGCAGCAGCGTTGGTGCTGGTGGCGTGGGTGGCGGCGATGGTGAACAGACCACGCGCGCGGCCTTCCAGCTGATGGACACGAGCGGCAACGGCAAGCTGAGCCGCGCCGAAGTGATCAAGGCGGCGCGATCCGACCCCAAGGTGCGGCTGCTGCTCGATCTGCCCGAAGCCATCCGGCAGGAGGACGGCAGCCGCGACCGCTTCGAGCGAGTCTTCCAGGCGATGGATCAAGACGACTCGAAGGAAGTCGACTATGCAGAGTTCGCGCAGTTTGTCGCGCAGCTGCAGCGCGCCGGTGGCGTCGGCGGCGATGGCGGCGGCGGCGGCGGCGGCGGCGGCGGCGGCGGCGGCGGTGGCTGCAGCGGCGGCGGCGGTGACGACGACGACGACGACGACGACGTCGAGTTTGATGGCGTTGGCGACGTCGACGGCTGTTTCGATGGCTACGGCGGTGACGGCGGCGACTTTGGTCTCGGCGCGTTCGCCGCACCGCCGCCGGGGGCCGCCTCGCGTCCGTCGTCGCGCCCGTCGTCGAGGCCGTCGTCGCGTCCGTCGTCGCGTCAGTCGGGTAGGGGCGTGACGCGCGGTGCGATGCCGCGTGCGGCGCTCGAGGAGACGGCGCGGCGCCAGGCGCAGGACCTGGCGCGGATGCAGCGCAGCCTGCGCGTGCTGCAGTCGGAGCGCGATGAGCTGCGCAGCTTCAAGCAGAACGCAGACGAGATTGCGGAGGCGGCGGATCGCAAGGCGCAGCAGCACAAGCGGAAGCTGGCGGCGGAGCGCGACGGCGCGGCGGCCAAGCTGAAGGAGGTCGAGCGATCGGTGGGCGAGCAGCTGGGCGAGCTGCGGCGCGAGGCCATCGAGGCGGCGCGACTCAAGCAGACGGCGGAGACGCTGGCGCTGCAGCTCGCGGCGGCGCACGCCCAAGCGGAGAGCGAGCGCGCGGCGCACAGGGCGCGGCTCGCGGCGTGCGAGGAGCAGCTGCAGCTGACGCTCGAGACGGCGCGACGGCGCTCGACGGAGGCGGCGGAGGCGAGGGCGGCCGAGGGCGCGTGGCGGCTGCGACACGACGAGCAGCAGAGGGAGGCGGCGACGCTTCGCTCGGAGCTCGAGGCGATGGCCGCGCACGTCGCCGAGACTTCCGACGGCGTCGCCGACCTCGTCGATCGCTTCGGCCGTCAGCTGGCGGCGGCGCAGGCGCGCGAGGCCGATCTCGAGCGCACGCTGCAGCTGGCGCTGGGGGGCGCGCGCGCCGCGAGCCGCCGCGCCGATGCCGAGAGGCGCGTCGTCGGCGCCGAGCTGGCGTCGCTCGAGGAGGTGGCGGTGCGCGTGCCTGCGACGGCGGCGCACCTGGTGGCGGTGCACGCGCATTCGCTCGAGCTGAGCAAGGAGGAGGCGCAGCTGAGGGACGGCGTGATCGGCGCCCTCAGCGGCGCCCTCGAGCTGAGCAGCGCCGCCGACGCGAGAGGCGGCGCGAGAGGCGGCGGCGGCGCGATGATGGGCGGCGGCGGTGGCGGCGGCGGCGCGACCGCGGGCGGCGCGGGCGGCGCGGGCGGCCTCCTCGGCGGCGTGCATGGCCTCGCCGGGCCGAGCGGCCTCGCGGCGCATGCGCAGTGCATGGACGCGCGCAGGCACGAGCTGGCGCAGAGGATGGCCGCGATGGCAGACGAGGGCGGCGGCGTGGCGGCGCGGCAGGACGCGCTGCTCGCCTCGCAGCGCTACGTGCAGCGCTCGCTCCGCAGCGCCCTCGTCGCGTGCAACGCCGACGAGGAGTGGCGCAGCGGCGTCGAGCGGCCGCTGCGCCCGCCCGAGGAGCTGATGTGGTCGGAGATGGTGACCAACGTGAGCGGGCTCACCTCCGCTCTGCGCAGCGCCATCGCCGCCAACCATTGAGCGGGAGGCGCCGTTCCGGTGTGTCGGCCTATTTTGTTTGCTTGTCTATTTTACAACGGCACGACTCGGTCGATCTTTACGCTCGCCAGCGGTGTCTGGTCGTAATTGTTGACGGGCAGCTGGTTGAGGCGGCCGAGGACCTGCATGCCCTCGTCGTCGAGGATCTGGCCAATGACGATGAACTCCCGGTCCAGCTCGGCGTTGGCCTTGGGCGTCAGCACAAAGGAGAAAGCCCCGCCTCCGCGCCGCACGCTGAGCAGGCCGGCCCGGTCGTGGCTCAGCCCGTTGTCGGCGTCGTCGTTGCGCGGCGGCACGACCGGGAAGCGAACCGGCTTCGTTCTTCCGGCCATCAGGCGCAGCGAGCCACCTCGATTCTTCAGGTCGCCCAGCTCCACAGCCCGGTCGCGCTGGATCCTGACCGCCGCGCTCCGCTCGAGCTTGGCCGGCTCGTCGCCTTCCTCCGTGATGAGGACGCCCCGCGCCAGCTGGCTGAAGGCGTCGCAGCTCCCCGGAGCAGACTCGGCCCACAATCCCACAACCATCCGGCCGACGCTCTGCCCACCGACCGAGACGTCCAGCCCAAAACGCTCGGTGGCCGGCTTGGCCCGTGGCGGAGGGACCGTCTCGATCGCAGGCCCGTCCACCTCGACGCCACCGGCCTGGCAGGTCGCGTCGGTGGGATCGCACCGGCTCTTGCCGCCCCAGACGATGCCCAGCAGGCTGTCGGTCGTCACGCCGACGGTCTGGGCGGTGGTGCGCCCCTCGGCATGCGCGCGCAGTGGGCCGCTCGTGGTGGTGGCGACGGCAGCCGCCGCGAGGAGCACCGCCCTTCTCGCGGGAACGGTGGCGTCGAAGGAGAATCGCATGTACTCGTAATTACCTGATTACGCTCGTCGCGTAAACAAGCGAAGAATGCAGCACGCCGCATTTATGCGCAGGAAGAGTTGAGTACGAGGTCGAGGTTGCTGTAGGTGTTTGATGGTTTTGACGAGGGGGAGTGGGTGGAGGGTAGGGATCTTGAGGATTTTGAGGTGGTGTTGGCGGTGAATTTAAAATACGAAGTGATTGGCGGGGTGCGGTTGTAGTAGCAAGAGTGTGTCGGGTGCTAAACACCTCTGACGCCTGACGCTGTGACGGACGACTGAATTGGGCGCTGGAAGTCATTTTCTTTCTTCGCGGGCCGATCGTCGCGACATGAAGCGCGGCAGCGCGCGCGCGGCGACCGCCGACGGCGAACGGGTCGGTGCGGACGCTCCGGCCGACCGCGCCGGCAAGCGGCAGCGGGGCGCCGCTGGCGGTGACGATGCGGCGGCCGACGGTGCGGCGACGACTCCGCCTCGCGGCACGGCCCTGGCGGCGGCTCGGCTGTGGTCTCCCGCAGCCGCTGCGGCGCGGCAGGCCGCTTCCGACGGCGGAGCGTCCGACGCGGAGGGGGCCGAGCAGCAGGCCGCGGCGCGCCTGGCCGCGGAGAAGCGGGCCCGATTCCTGGCCTCTCCACATGCCCGCCGCGCTGTCGCAGCAGCAGACGGGCAGCGGCAGGAGGAGGGCATCCCCGGCGAGATCCGCGTGGGCGGCGACTACCAGGTGGACGTGTCCTCGTACCAGCCCGCGCGAGGCAAGGGGGCGGCTCCTGCCGACTCGACCCGCGAGGGAGAGCTGGTGCACGAGGGCGCGCTGGCGGCCAGCGGCGTGGCCAAGCCGGCGCAGCCGCGCAGCGGCCGCGACGTGCAGCGCAAGCCGAAGCCCGGCGCGAAGCGCCGAGGAGGGCCCGAGAGCCCCGGCACCTCGTTCGCACCGGAGCCCAACCCGCCGGACGAGGAGTTCCGCGGCTTTGCATTCCCGCTCCCGGCGAGCGGCCCGCCGACCGCGAGCCAGGAGCGCTGGCTCGGGTGGCAGCTGCTCAAGCTGGGATGGAGCCGGAAGCGTGAGCTGCCGCCGGAGCTGGTGGCGGAGCCGCCGCGCGAGTGGAGCGCCGCCGAGCGCAGCGCCTTCACCACGGCCATGTCGACGCACGGCAAGCACTTCCGCGAGATGCTGCCCGCGCTGCCGGGGCGCAGCCTCGAGGAGCTCATCGAGCGCTACTACGTGAGCAAGGCGCACAAGCGGATGGCGCAGGTGGACGCCGAGCAGGCGACGCGCAACGTGCGGCTGGGCCCGTGCGGCACGATGGGCTGCCTGCTGCACGACAACCACGCCGGCCCGCACCAGTTCAGCGCGCCGATGGGGAAGCGCGAGCGAAAGCCCAAGATCAAGGGCGAGAACGACTGAAATCTTCGAGTTGGTGCGTATTATAAGGGTCCTGTCTCGTCTAAGACAGGCGAGATTATAGATGCAGAGTATATGCAAGGTGCAAAAAAAGAAACCGTTTTTGGGCCCACTTTTTCTGTCTGCTAACTGTCCCAATACTATCAACCCGCAGCGTCCGGCGGCGTCACACCCCTCAGCCCTTCATGTCTGCTATCGCCGCGCTGGCGACGTTGGTGATCGCGGCGCCTCCGCCCTTGGGGATGTAGTGGTACTTGCCGCCGGCGGCCTTGGCGATCTCCTTGGCCTGGCCGGTGGAGACGAACTTGTTCTCGGTGTCGAGCATCAGCAGCTTGAAGCTGCGCAGCGAGCCAAGCACCTTGGCCGTTTTGATGACCTCCTCCTTGAGCTCGGCCTTGTCCATCGGCGGCGCGTCCGGGTCCTCGTTGGGCCCCTCGATGCTGACGGAGAGCGGCACGTTGGCGCGGCCGTCGGAGATGCAGATGACGAGGACCTCGCCGACGTCGCCCGACTTCTGCGCGTTGAGGCCCACCTGCGCCGCCTGGTTGAGCGCGTGCGCGAGCGGCGAGCCGCCGCCGCACGGCATCCGCTCGAGGCGGTTCTTGGCCATCGAGATCGAGCGCGTCGGCGGCAGCAGCACCTCGGCGGACTCGCCCTGGAAGGAGATCAGGCAGATCTTGTCGCGGCTCTGGTAGGCCTCGGCGAGCAGGTTGATCGCGGCGCCCTTGGCGGCGTTCATCCGGTTGAGTGCCATCGAGCCCGACGCGTCGACGACGAAGATGACGAGCGAGCCCGCCTTGCGCGCCATCTTCTTGGCGCGCACGTCGGAGCCCTCGATGTACACGTTCTTGAGCTTGACATTCTCGCCCGCCGCGGCGCGCTCGTTGGCGCGCTCGCGCCGCTTGCGCTGGTACGGCGCGGCGGTGCGCATCGTCGCGTCGACGGCGAGCTTGCGCACCTTGCCCCTCGGCAGGATCGGCTTGATATAGCGGCCGCGCTCCTCGGAGAAGATCATGCCGCGCGAGCCGCTCTTGCCCGCGTTGGCCTTGTTGGTGAACTTCATCACCTCGGGGTCGAGCGCGACGCCCTCGACGTCGAACATGAACGTCTCCGGGATCGGCGGCGCCTGGTCCTCCTGCTCGTCGGGCGGCTCGGGCTCCTCCTCCTGCTCGGGCTCGTCCTCCTCCTTCTTCTCCTCGTCGTCCTCCTCCTGGTCCATCGGCGGCGGCGGCGGCGGCGGCGGCGCCATCATGTCGTCGTCCTGCTGCGGCGGCGAGATGTTCGTGCCGCGCGGCGCGATGCACAGCCTCACGCCCATCTGCAGGTCCTCGGGCTCGACGCGGTCGTGGCCGTTGAGCGCGGCCGACGCGCGCGCCACCTCGATGGCGAAGAGCTCGCCACGGTTGCCCTGCACGCCGGCGCGGATGGCCTCCTCGCACAGGTACTTGATCTGCTCGCGGCTCGGCTTGAGGTCCTTCAGGTACTCGCGCGCGAAGACGATCGACGTGCGCATCGAGTCGCTCGTCTCCTCGAACTCCTCGATGAGCGACGGAGGGCTCGTGCCAAACTTGAGGGCGCGCCGCACCGCCTCGAGGCGCTCCTCCTGGTCGAGCGGCGCCGCGTCGGCGGAGAGCGCGACGCCGATGCGGTCCATCAGGTGCTCGCGCAGCTCCGCCTCCTCCGGGTTGTACGTCGCGATCAGCAGCGGCCGGCACGGGTAGCGCACCGAGAGGCCCTCGCGCTCGACCTTCACCCAGCCCGTCGAGAGCGCCTCGAGCAGCAGGTTGGAGATCGACTCGTCGATCAGGTTGATGTCGTCGACGTACAGCACGCCGCGGTGCGCGCTGGCGAGCAGGCCCGGCTCGAACGTCGTGATGCCCGTGCGCACCGACTTCTCGACGTCGACGGAGCCGAGCAGCCGGTCCTCGAGCACGTCGAGCGGGATCTGCACGAAGGGCGTGTCGATGATCTCCGTCTCGAGGTCCTCGAGCTTGGCCTCGCCGCGCCCGAGCTTCTCGAGCAGGAACGAGTCGAACTCGCCCGAGCCGATGTCGATGTTGAAGTCGCTGCCCTTGATCACCTCGATGGGCGGCATGAGCTTGTGGATGGCCCTCGCCATCACCGACTTGGCCGTGCCGCGCGAGCCGGAGATGACGACGCCGCTGATCGACGGGTTGACGCCGCACAGCAGCATGCCCGTCTTGATCGCCTCCTGCCCCACCACCGCGGCGAGCGGGAAGGTCGCCGGCCCGCTCGCGATGTCGGTGAAGGCCATGCCCGCCGCGCCGGCCGACGCCTCCTCCTGGTCCATCGCCTCGATGGCCAGCCTCGCGCGCTCCTCGGCGTCGGTCGCCGGCGCGCTGGCCACGAGGGACACGCGACGGCACCGCTGCGCCTCGGCCGCCGTCGCGCCCGGCACCCAGCTCGTCGCGCCGCCGTGCATGGTGAGTGATGAGGCCGTGCGCACCGGCTGCTGCAGCGCCGCGGACGCGGCGTGCGGGGAGACGGCGCCGCCAAAGAGCGAGTACGCCGGGCTGGCGTACAGGACGGAGAGCATCGTTTGTCCGCGGAGCTTGGCTTGCCGACGGGGGCTGGCCTGCGCTCGCAGGTCTGCTCGGGCTCCTCGCCTGAGCTCACGCCACGTCGGGATTGCGAATGAGTCAAGCTAATGGAAGTAAGTGACGGCGATCGGAAACTCAAACCATCTTCTTACAGACCCCACCTACGTCAGCCTTTCTTTATTCCCCCAAAAACTTCTCAACACTTCACCCCTCCCCAAACTTATTTGATACAATTGCTTCTATTAAAAACGTATCATCAAACAAAGCTGGTCACTTTCTCGTGGACGTCCACGCGGTCACTCCCCTCGAGGCATCATCGCAGCGGGCCAGGCTTGTCTCGTTCGACTTGTCTGTCGCGTCGCAACCCAGACACATGGCCTGCCTGGCGCTGCTGTGCCACGCGCAAGGC
>Ga0115006_10003877_pt1 | contig 10300 bp, 4 predicted proteins | sample ArcOceMetagenome_3_FD_88943 | JGI IMG/M metagenome (GOLD analysis project Ga0115006, IMG submission 88943) | Marine eukaryotic phytoplankton communities from Arctic Ocean - Arctic Ocean- Svalbard ARC20M Metagenome | ecosystem: Environmental > Aquatic > Marine > Oceanic | place: Arctic Ocean...
ACGCCCTCCGCCGCCCCGGCGAGAGCGAGCACCTCTGGCTCTTCGTGGCCGCCGACGATGAGATGGCCGCGTGAGGCCTCAGAGGCGCTACTTTACGCGCGTAACGCGTAAGCATTCGTAGTTCAAGTGTATCAGTTTAGAATCCAGCCTAAGTCTGATGAGACCTATAGTAACAGTTTTCCCTCAGACTCTCCCCATCTTCTTCGCCCTCCCTCACCACCTTGATGCCTCATTCCTGCTCCAGCTTTGGATCAGGTGCCGTCGAGTGGGCCGGAGCGGCAGCCGCCGCCGCCTCGGCCCTCGGGGCACTCGCCCCGACGGGTACGATGGAGGCGGTGGTGTGATAGCTGGCAAAGGCGGCGGCACCGGCGGACACTGGCACGAGGGTGGCTGCGCTAGGCACCAGGTAGGGCGCCTGAGCCGCCGCCATCGGGATGGCCATGGGCGTCTCGCCCATGGCCATGGGTGGCTGCGCCGGCCCCAGCTGGTTGGTCTGCCGCCACACGCACGCGCCGCCGCCCCGGCCGCCCTGCGCGGGCGGCGGCTGCCCCGCCACCACACGGCCCACCTGCGTCGCCCGCGCATGCGCCGCCGCCGCGGCCATCGCCACCCCCGCCGACGCGGCCGCCCGTGCCGCCGCCTGCGACGCCACTTGCGCCTCCGACATCTGCACGTGCGGCACCTGCGCCGGCCCGCCCGAGATTGGCGGCGCCATCGAGCCTGGTGGTGCCATCGGCAGGCTGCCAGGCATCATCGGCCGCGGCATTGACCCGTGGCCTCCTTGCGGCATCGCAGCGTTGAACGAAAACGGCGCCGCGAACGAAAACGGCACCCCGCCCTGCTGCTGCTGCTGCATCTGCATCGGCATCGGCATCGGCATCGGCATCTGCTGCGCTCCTGCTGCTCCTGCTCCTGCTGCTCCTGGTGGTTGGGGCGTCGGCACCATCATCATCGGCATCATCGGCGCCGCCGCCGGTGGCATCGTCTGCATCGTCGCGTGCGCACCCGGCGGCGCCATCGGTGGCGCCACGGCGCGAGCAAAGCCCGCCACTCCGGGCGGATGCGGCGCGGCCGTGGCACCGCCCGCCGCTGCGGCCGTGGCGGCCGTGGCGGCCGTGGCGGCGGAAAATGCAGCGGCGGCGGCGGCCGCCGCCGCCGCCGCCTTGCCCTCGGTTGCTCGCTTGTCGATGGCGAGCGGCTTGCCGATTTGCGCGCCGTGCGCCGCCGGGGCCTTGGCCGCCCGGCCACCCGCGCCCCTGCCACCGGCGCCCCTGCCCGTCGGGGGCGTGATCGTGGTCGCCACTGGCGCCGGCGGCGCGGGCGCGGGCGTGGGCGCAGGCGGGGGCAGGGCACGGACGGGCCCGAGCGCCCTGGCCGCCTCGCTGAGCTTCTTGACGTGGGCGTCGGCGCACTTGGCGAGGGCCTCGAGGTTGTATCCGCCCTCGAGCAGCGACACCAGCCGCCCCCCGCACAGCTCGGCCGCGAGGCCCGTCGCCTTTGCGGTGAGCTCGGCATAGTCGTCTTCCGAGAGGCGCAAGAAGCCCGAGAGGTCGGGCGCGTCGTCCTTGTGCGCGTCGAAGCCGCACGAGATCAGGATGAGGTCGGGCGCAAACTTGCGCACCGCCGGGACGACGTGGTCGTCGAAGGCGGCCAGGTAGTCGGCGGCGGGCGCGCCTCTCGGCAGCGGCACGTTGACGATGCGCTCCTCGAGCTGCAGCTGCTGCGCCGTCTCGGGGAAGAATGTGGCCTCGGCGCCGTGCACCGACGCAAAGAGGATCTCGGGCATCTCCCTGACGATCTCCTCGGTGCCGTTGCCGTGGTGCAGGTCCCAGTCGATGATCGCGACGCGCTTGACGTCGGCCGCGTGCTGCAGCAGGGCGTACCGCGCCGCGATCGCAATGTTGTTGAGCAGGCAGAAGCCCTGCCCGCACTTGTCCTCGGGCGGCGCCGCGGGGGCGGCCGCGGCGGCTGCAGCGTTGGCAGCAGTGGCAGCCACCGCGGGGCCGGCGCCGCCGGCGGGGGTGGCGGGGGTGCCGGGTGTGCCGGGTTCGGAGGGCGAGTCGGTCGCGGAGCCACCGCCCTCGTCGTGGGTGCGCGGCGAGTCGACCGACGATGCGACCGACGCGGCGTCGTCGCCCTCATCGGCGGAGGAGCTGATGCCGCGCGAGGTGGTGCCGTTGGCGCCGGCGTGGTGGCCGGGCGGGCGGATCGCGCAGAAGGCGTTGCGCCGCCGCCCGTCCATGACGACGTCGATGGCGTGGCACGCGGCGAGCACGCCGCACAGCGCGGCGGAGAGAGAGTTGCGCGAGGCGCTCGTGTCGCCCGAGACACCTGAGAAGTTGCGGATCAGCCGCACCGGCCGGCGGCCCTGCTCGGGCGCGCTGCTGAGGCGCTCCATCGTCGCGCGCAGCTTCTCGAGGTACGATCTCGTGTGGATGGCGCGCACCGCGGGCAGCACGAGCCCCTCGAGGTACGCGACCGACTGCGTGCGCTGCAGGCGAGGCAGCGGCGCCGACGAGGAGGCGCCGCCGCCGTTGCCGCCGCCGCTGCCGTCGATAGCGCCGCCGCCGCCGCCGCCGCCGCCGCCGCCGCCGCCGCCGCCGCCGCCGCCGCCGCCGCCGCCGCCGCCGCCGCCGCCGCCGCCGCCGCCGGGCTGCTGCGGCGCCGCCAGCATGTTCTGCTGCTGGCTGCCGTCGACGAGCATCCGCAGCTGCGCCTGCAGCTGCACGAGCATCGCGGGCGACGTCTGCAGGTCGAGGATGGCAAACGGCTGCGACGTCGGCTCCGGCTCGGCCAGCGCGCGCCGCAGCGCGTTCATCACGCTGTGCACCCGCTCCGGCCGCTCGGGGCACGTCGAGTGCGTCTTGTGCTGCGTGCACTGCGCGTGCGTGATGACCAGCGTGCCCGAGGTGTGGTCGGTCGGCTCGCTGTCGCGCTTGCGCTTGGGCGCGGGCTTGGAGAAGAGGAGCGAGTCGTCCTTGGCAGGGTCCTTGGGCGCCGTGGCGACCGGCAGGTCGTCCTTGGACGCGGCCGGCGAGCGGTGGCGCTTGCCCGTGGCATTTTCCGACGCGTGCGTCGGGCTCTCCGCTTTGGTGGTAGCAGTGGTTGTCGGAGCGGGTTGGTCTTCGACAGCGCCCGAGCGGCCAGCCCTGGGCCTGCCTACCCACTCGCCGATGGCCGTGCCGGTGGGCACCCACTCGCCGGTGCTCGTGTCCCAGTCCTTGCCAACGGGACCGCGCCCTGGCGGCCTCCGGTAGTGACGCTCCTCCGCCGCCGCGCCACCATCCACAGCGTCGGGCGCCGCCTCGCCCGCGAAGATCACCCGCTCCGTGGCGCCGATCGGGTCCTCGGAGGCGAGCGGGAGCCCGTCCGGGTTGTCCGACCACGGCCGCATGCAGCGTGTTGCGTGTTGCGGGGTATTGGCTCGATCGAGCCAGAAGCCAGATGTTGTTGCTCTGTCAAGTTTGCCGTGAGTGAGGTGTTTTGCATCGGACGACTCCCTGACCGGCGGTTATGCAAAGCTAAGATCTAAAGTAATCTAAAGCCAGGTTAACAGCCACCATTCCACTCGGGCTCCGCCCGACTGCCCCGCCGTGCGCCTCCGGCGTCGACCCTCCGCCCTCTCTCTCTCTCCGCGCACATTAACGTCGGCCGAACATTGGACTGCACGCATGAGAGTGTCTAGCCTAGCCGTGTCCTAAACCCCCCTTCTCCGGCGCAAGCTTCAGCCTCAACGTGCGCTGGCCACGCCCCCCCGGCCACGGAACCCTAATCAGTTCCGCACAATGATTCGCCTGTGTTTCGATTGCGTTCCGTGTTGCATTATAACCCCTCCGTACATCAACCCTGCGTTGCTGGCATCTTCCCAAGAACGCGACGCGACGCCCACGACCCGCGGGCGCACGAGCACACGCGCCCACCCCTCACCATGCTGGCCAGCGCGCTCAGACGCGTCGCCGCCGTGCCGACGCGCGCCGCACCGACGACGCTGCTGCTCCGCAACCACCTCTCCTACTCGGGCGTCATGGGGCTCAAGCGGCTGCGAGCGCTCGAGGAGGACGCCAACCGCAACCCGGGCGACTCGGCGCGGCAGCAGGCGCTGATGGCGGCGTGCAACCAGCACAACCAGCCGAGCATCGCCGTGCGCCGCTTCGAGAGCGGCAACTTCGCGAGCGACGATGCCGTGATGCGCGAGTACGTCAAGGCGCTCGCGCTCAGCAACCAGCTGTCGCGGCTCTCGCTCAACATGCTGGCGCAGCACCACCCGGCCGGCGGCCTGAACGCGGGGGGCGCGGCGCCGGCCTTCGCGCAGACGCTCGACCCGCACGCGGCGGCGGGCGCCGGGATGCCCGGGAGAGGGACGTCCGACGAGCCGCTGCACGTGCAGTGGCACGAGTCGCCGCGCGCGCAGCTGTGGAAGATGCTGCGCATGCTCGCGTTCGCCGGCGTGACGGGCGCCGTGCTGATGGCGCTCGTCGACGAGAAGTCGCTGCCCAAGGGGCTCGGCTTCTCGGCCGACGTGCAGCCGGTGGCGCAGTCGACGAAGCGCTTCAGCGACGTCGTGGGCGTCGACGAGGCCAAGTCCGACCTGCAGGACATCGTCAAGTACCTGCGCTCGCCAAAGTCGTTCACGCGGCTGGGCGGCAAGCTGCCCAAGGGCTGCCTGCTGACGGGGCCGCCCGGCACGGGCAAGACGCTGCTCGCGCGCGCCGTCGCGGGCGAGGCGGGCGTGCCGTTCTTCTACATGTCGGGCTCCGAGTTCGAGGAGGTCTTCGTCGGCGTCGGCGCCAAGCGCGTGCGCGAGCTGTTCGCCGCGGCGAAGAAGCGCTCGCCGTGCATCATCTTCATCGACGAGATCGACGCGATCGGCTCGCACCGCAACCCGAAGGACCAGCAGGCGATGAAGATGACGCTCAACCAGCTGCTCGTCGAGATGGACGGCTTCCAGCAGAACCAGGGCGTCATCGTCCTCGCCGCGACCAACTTCCCCGAGGCGCTCGATCACGCGCTGGTGCGCCCCGGCCGCTTCGACACGCAGGTCGTCGTGCCGCTGCCCGACGTCAAGGGGCGCGAGCAGATCCTCTCGCTCTACGTCAAGCCGGTGCCGCTCGACGACGACGTCAACCTCGGCATGATCGCGCGCGCCACCAACGGCTTCAGCGGCGCCGACCTCTCCAACCTCGTCAACGTGGCGGCGCTCAAGGCGTCGCACGACGACAAGAAGGCGGTGGGGATGGGCGACCTCGAGCACGCGTCGGACAAGATCCGGATGGGCGCCGAGCGCAAGAGCGCCGTCATCTCGCCCGAGAACCTCAAGCTCACCGCCTACCACGAGGGCGGCCACGCGCTGGTGGCGCTGCGCACGCCGGGCTCGATGCCCATCCACAAGGCGACCATCGTGCCGCGCGGCAACACGCTCGGCATGGTGGCCTACCTGCCCGAGAAGGACCAGATGAACATGTCGCGCGAGCAGCTGCTCGCGCACATCGACATCTGCATGGGCGGCCGCATCGCCGAGGAGCTCATCTTCGGCAAGAGCGGCGTCACCACCGGCGCCGGCTCCGACCTCGAGCAGGCCACCAACACGGCGCGCAACATGGTCACCAAGTACGGCATGTCCAACTCGCTCGGCCCGATCTACCACAAGACGTCGGAGCTCGAGCGTCTCTCGTCGGCGACGCGCGAGGCCATCGAGACCGAGGTGCGCGAGATCCTGCAGCGCGCCGAGAACAACGCGCGGCGCATCCTCTCCGATCACAAGGACGAGCTGCATCGGCTCGCCGAGGGGCTGCTCACGCGCGAGACGCTCACGCTCGTCGAGATCAACGAGCTGCTCGCCGCAAAGGGCATCGCCGCAAAGGGCAAAAAGGTCAAGAAGTGACGCTCGCGGAGGGGTGTGTGTGCGGGCATGTCGACGACGACGATGGTGATGAGAGAGAGTGAGCAAGCAGACATGGCCGCCTTGGTGTAGTTGTGTGTGGGGGAGAGAAAATTTTGTGCTAAAAATGTGTAGCAGGCCGCAACACTTGAGGCGCTCTTGTGGCGCTCGCTTTTGGTGTGCGCTCGCTTCGTCGCGCTCGGCGCGCTCGGCCGAGTCGCCGACCGCCCACGACTCGACACGGTGCGTCCGTCCGTTCCTCCGCGTGTGCTCGACGTGCGTGCACCGCGCGGGCACTCGTCGGCTCCACGCGCGCTCCGAGCAGCCACACACACTGGCGGCCGCGCAAGCTCTGTCTGAGATGTGCGGCGACCCACCAGCAGAGACAAGCACCGCCGACTGAGCTCGAGGATCGCCGATCGCAACATGACAGCATCGCTCCGTGCACTGACACGTTCGCCGTCCTGTACATCACGGCTGCAGAACGGGCTGTCAGAGCTCTGGCGCCGGTGGCCGGGCGTGGGCGTTGGGCGATTGTGCGCGCGCGGCGGCGGCGGAACGGCGAGCAGCGGCGCACGCGTGAAGCAGCGGATCGTCACTCTGAAGGATCGCCACACCTGCCGAGATCCCGCCGAGAACCGCGGCACGGAGCGCTCGAAGATCGGTATCGGCAGAGGGTCACCCACACACACCGTACGCCCACAAGCTGTCCGCTCGCATGTCGTGGTCGCGGACCGCACACACTCGATCGTCACCAGGACGATCTCCACCAAGCGACGCGCCACAACAACGCGCCAAGCCTCGCTACAAATACTTTGCACAAAATTTTCTCTCCCCACACACACACCTACACCAAGGCACTGCTCACTTCCTCGCGGGCGGCCCCTGCCCGGCCCTCGGGAAGGTGAGCGGCACGGTGAGGATGGCCTTGCGCTCCTTCTGCTCGCCGCCGCCCGGCGTCACCTTGATGCTGCAGCCGAGCTGGCGCAGGAAGAAGCAGACGCGCTCGGGCGTCAGCTCGAGGCACTTGGCGACGCCGTTGACGGGCAGCGTGCAGTCGGCCGCGCGGAGGGCGAGCGCGAGGATGTGCATGATCAGCTTCTGCCGCAGCGCCTGCGTCAGCTCGCGCTTGTGCACCGCGCCCGCGCCGCCGCCCTTGCCCGGCCGCCCCGGCTCGGTAAAGTCGGCCATCAGCTGCGCCCACGGCGCAATCTGGATCTGCATCCGGTCGGCCTCCGGGTGCGAGTCGGCGTCGTCGTGCGGCCGCAGCGGCCGCCGCACGCCGAAGAAGCGCACGAGGTACGTCAGGTAGAGCAGCTGCTTGGCGGCGGCGCGCTTGGCCGGCTTGGCGGGCGGCAGCGACTGCAGCATCTGCAGCACAAACTCGGGCCACAGCAGGTTGCCGTCGCCGCCCTTGGCGGCGAGCGGCTCGTTGTTCTTGAGCGAGCGGAGGAGCGGCTCCGCGTCGATCGCCTCCCACACGCGCGGCGGCACCAGCCCCTCGCGCGGGTAGGCCTCGAGCGGCGTCGCGGCCGCCAGGTTGAAGAGCGGATGGAGCGGCCGCTGCTGCTGCGGCGTCAGCGGCTTGGGCGCCTCGATCTGCGCGAGGCCCGCGAGGTCGGCGGTGAGGTTGGCGCTGTTGAAGACGGCCGCCGGGCTGATCTGCTTCGCCAGCTCCGACTTCTGCTTCTTCTGCGCCTTGGCCGAGCCCAGCTCGCTCACGAGGCTGCGCTTGGCGACCGCGCCGTGCACCTCGACGCGCGCCTCGGGTGGCTCGAGCGGCAGCCGCGGCTGCTTGACCGCGGGCTGCATCTGGTAGAGCTGCTGCGCGCTCACCAGCCGCACCGTGCCGCTCCCCTTCTTGTGCACGCCGACGAGGTACCGTGGGCCCTTGTTGCGCGGCAGCAGCTGCGGCCCAAAGTTGTTGCCGGCGTACGACATCTTGTCGGTCTCCGCGCGGAGCTCGTACTGGTGGCGCTTGCGCGGCGCCGTGTTCCGACGCAGCTCGACCCGCATGCCCGTGTCCTCCTCGTTGCTGAGCTGCTGCACCGGCAGCAGGCCCGGCGGGAAGGCCACTGCGAGCGGCGCGGCGTGGCGGAGGTGGGTGTGCGAGTGGTGGAGTGTGTGGTTGCTGGTGGTGGTGGTGGGCTATTGCGGCGCGTACTCAGGAGCGGGCTGAGCAGGTCCTTGTCCTCGGCGACGTACTCGAGGCGGACTTTGGTCTTCGGCATATTGTTGGTGTGCGGAATGGGTTTGCGTCACGGACTGGCGATTGTCCTGCTGTGTTACCAGCAAGTTTTCGCGGGAGGGGTTGAAGTACTTACACCACAGTCTCGCTAAACCTTGCATTCGTCGCCGTGTCGTCGGCTTCTGAGCAGGTTTGTCGGCCGTCTCCGGTCACTGTCTAAGAATGGCACTGGGATGGATGGTATATGCATGTATGTGCGCGTGTACTGGTCAGTGGGTTCTCAAGCGACCGTTGACCTACACTCGATCCGCACTAACACTACCGTACTGACTCTGATGCCGCCGCCACCGCCGGTGCCGCCGTCGCGTCCGCTTAGCCTCCTCCTCCTCCTCCTCCTCCTCCCCCTCCTCCTCCTCCCCAACCTCCTCCTCCCCAACCTCCTCCTCCTCCCCCGACAACGGCGAGTCCTCGTCGCCGTCTGCATTCTCAGGCTTGAGGCGATGATGGCGCAATTGCTTGCGTGCGCTCTGGCTGCCCTGGACGGCACCATGGACCGGTCTTGAGGGATCGGGCCTGGCGGCGTCGGCGGTGTGCCGAGGGCTGGCGCCGCACCCGCGGTGCAGGCGGTCGTTCCTGGGCCTTGCGACGCGCATGGCGGTCAGGTCGAGGCGCGAGCTGGACTTTCTTGCGGCGAGCCGCGGCCGGCTGCAGCGTCGGTGCTCGAGGAAGCACGCAGCGCAGCAGCAGCAAACGCCGCTTAGCAGGAGCACGAGTGCGAGCGCACGGGCCAGGGCACGGGCGAGCGACAGGCCTGTGGCCTCCTCCTCGTCGCTATACTCGTCGCCATCCGTAGGCTGGAGGCCACTGGGCAACGCGCCTCGTGCAACACGGCCGGCGTCACGAACTCTGGCCCCCTCTGTGGCACTGATACGAGTGTCGAGCGGTGACAGCACGGACGAGGTGGGCACTGGAGGCGACGACGGCGGTGGCGGCGGTGGGCGCGATGTCAGGCTCGGCGGCGGAGGCGACGATGGAAGTGGCGGCGGTGGGCGGCTCGGCAGTGGTGGCGGCGGCGGCGGTCGCGGCGGCCGGCATAACGTGAGGCTCGGTAGTGGAGGCGACGATGGCGGCGGCGGGAACGAGTTGAGGCTCGGTGATGGAGGCGGTGGCGGGGGCGGATAGAGGCTTGGTGGCGGAGGCGGCAGCGGGGGCGGCGGCGCCGGCAGTGGGCACTCGGCGCAGGCGGCGCAACCGAGCCACTCGCACTTCTTCTGCCACGGAGAGAGGAGCTCACTCTTGGCGCCGCACCACCCAAGGCACTGCGCCTGGGGAGGCGGTAGCGGCGGGGCCGGAGGCGATTGCGGAGTCATGTCAGGCAGCCAAGCGTCGTATCCGAAGGTCTCGAGGTCGTTTGCCGCCCAGCGGTTGACGAGCTCGGCCAGCTCGACCGTGTAGTATCTGCTGAGCAGCGCCTCGGAGCCAGTCGCGTGGAAGGTGCTCGTCGCGCTCAGCTGCGCGGTGGCCTCGGTGGCCCCCGCGACGCCGGTGGTTGCGCACGGTAGGGGCGCACGAGAGGCGTGGTCGCAGGAGAGCTCACAGCCGCAGCTGCTCTCCGCAAAGCATGCGCTCCCGCCGTGGTTCCACGTCGAAGGCGTCGCCCAGCCCCTCGTGAGCGCCGCTTCGATGCGCAGCTCGCAGGCGAGGCGCGCGTACCACTCGGCCTCCTCCTCGAGCCGCAGGTACTCGTACCGGATGCCCTCTGGCAGCCCGCACTGCTGGCTCTGCAGCTCGAAGTGGCCGTTGAGGTGCGGGTCGGCAACGACGGCACGCACAAAGCCGCCGAAGCCGTCCACCTCGGCGAAACCCGCTGGCCACAGCTGCGGCTTTGGCCAGTGCACCACCTTGTCGAGATAGCCGGAGAGGAGCCTGGTGTGCGGGCTTCGCACGATCATGAAGCGGCGAGTGCTGCTGCCGTGCGAGAGCCTGGCCCACTCGGCCTCCGACGGCGTTTCAAACGGCAGCACCGCGCCGTGTGGTGTAGTCTGGAAGAGCCCGTCGCCGTCGGGAAAGCCGTCTGCGCCAATCGCCTTGAGCAGCGCGAGCTTCCACGTGCTGCTGCCAGCTTTATGCATCAGGCACAGCACAGAGGTGTCGTCCGCCTCGGGAGCACGATAGATGAACGGCTGGCCGTCGGCGAGGCAAGTCCGTGAAGGATGCGCGAGACTTGTGCCGTG
>Ga0115006_10003878_pt1 | contig 10300 bp, 10 predicted proteins | sample ArcOceMetagenome_3_FD_88943 | JGI IMG/M metagenome (GOLD analysis project Ga0115006, IMG submission 88943) | Marine eukaryotic phytoplankton communities from Arctic Ocean - Arctic Ocean- Svalbard ARC20M Metagenome | ecosystem: Environmental > Aquatic > Marine > Oceanic | place: Arctic Ocean...
ATGCGCACGCACCCACCCACCCACCCACCCACCCACCCACCCACGCGCGCACGCGCGCACGCACCCACGCCCCACTCTCCCCCTCCATCGTGCACACACGTGCGCGCGCACACACACACGTGCGCACTCACATTTTCAAACCCAACGACCGTACGCACACAAGGTGCATATCACGCGCGGGGCGGCAAATGCGCAAGGGGGCAGTGCGGGCGCTGGGGCTTGCGGAAAGCGGGTAACCTCCATATTATTCGTTGACCTGGCTGGCTCTGAGCGCATCTATCGCACGGGTGCTGAGGGAGCGGCCAAGGTTGAAGCGCAAAGCATTAACAGGTAGGTTGACGCCCCAAGCATGCACAGGTGTCTGCGTGTGTGCGCGCACGTTGGTGCAAGGTAGTGCGTCCAAGCGCCGCGCACCTGGATGGTAGCCCAGAGGTATGGCCCCTAATAATGGTAGCGCAGAGGTATCGCAGAGGTAGCGCAGAGGTATCGCCCCTAATATTTCAATCATGGCCTGATGCGGGCTTGGGGTAACGCTTGCAGTAACGCTTGCGGTGGCGCAGCTCTCTCAGTGCGCTAGGGCGCGTGATCAAGGCCCTGGGGAGCAGCACAGGCAAGGACAAAGGCAAGGGCTCCGACTCGCAGACGCACGTGCCGTACAGAGACGCCACCCTGACCATGCTGTTGCGCGACTCATTCGGCGGCAAGTCGAGCACGTCGGTGGTCATCAATGTTGCTCAGGAGCCTGAACACGCCGAGGAGTCGCTCTGCTCTCTCAAATTCGGCGAGCGCATGTCCATCGTGCGCAACTCGCCCACGGTGGTCACGGACAGCCATGCTGTGGACGCGGGGCAGGTCGGTGCTTTGCTCCAGAGAGCCCGCCAAGAGCTGGCCCAGATGGCGGCTGGTGGGCTCGGCGGAGGCTTTGTGGATGGTGCGGTGAATACGGAGAAGCAGTCTCTGGCCAACAACATGCGCAAGCTGGCTGACGCAGAGCAAGAGGTGCGGAGCCGCCGTCACTTGCATGTTTCCCCGCTTTTGCGTCCGTGCGCCCGCCTCCTAAGGGCGCGCTGTCCTCTAAAATGCGTGGTAACGCAACCAATGGCGTCGAATGCAATCTGGGGAATGCAATCTGGGGGGCAGGTCCGCGACAGCATGGCGCAGATGGCAGAGGCGCGCACGCTCGGAGGCGACGTTGTAGCGTTGGAGAGCAAGCTCCGCTCCTCCATCGCTCAAAGAAAAATCCTGCTGGAGAACGTGGAGAAGCAGCAGAGCATCAAGAAGCTGTGGGTAAGCTGTCTTTGCCCGTGCCAGCACGCCTTCTCCGTCTACGCATGACTCATGGCTTGGATTAGACTCGTCCTCACCCAGATGCCTGATGCCTTGCATTCCACTCGCCCAGCAGAGTGTCGCCCAGCAGAGTGCTCACTGTCAGATACAGACTCAGATTTGGCTGAGCAGAAGGCTGACGCAAGGCATTAGCTGGCTGCTCACTTCCCGAGTTCTGCCTATGACCTGTGCTGGCAGGCCCTGCCGACACCGGCATTCAAGCGGAAAGAGACGGAAGTCAAGGAGCTCGAGGGGCGCGCCATGCTGGCCCTGGGCTTGTGAGTACAGCTCATAACACGGCTGGCGCCGTGTTATGAGGAGGCTGTGTCTCTCAAGTCAAGAGTGGGCAGCGAGGCGCGCGCGCCCTGGCGGTTACACCGGGCTTGACGGGCCCAGCTGCTGCCCTCGCTTTGTCCGCTCTGTCGCTCCCAGCGCACCACCACGCTGTATTTCAGGGTTGAGTCTTTGACTTGAGGTTCAAGTTGATTAAAGCGTGAGAGTTGTGAGCACAGCTAGCCCGGCGCCCTCGCCTACACAGCGATTAAGGGGTTTCCAAGCCCTTAATTAAGGACAGACTACATGTCCATTTGGGCACTCACGCTCGAAAGACAAGCCTCGCGAAGCGAGGCGGTATTAAGTTATGCCCTTCTATACACCTCGCGAAGAGAGGTGGTTTGGGAAATTGTAGCAAGTCAACCAGGCAATTAGTACCGTTGATAATTCCCCTTCTCTGATCGCTCGAGCTTAAGAGGGCCATCGTCAGAGGAGGTGGGCTTGCTTGTTCCGTTGCATTAAACGCACGTTTGAACCCATTTGCCATGCCGAGTGTACGCTAACTCGGCTCAACCCCGTTAGGGTGATTCGCTTACACTATCGCATACCGACCCTGTGCCCCGCGGCCTACTGACCCTGGGCGTGCCCCATGCTTAGCTAAGCATGCGGCAGAGTGCCTGACCGCGTGGTGCCCGAAACTGGTTGCTCGTCGCGCCGACTACTTGGGCGATGTCTGTCCGAGAAGGGTCTCGAACTCGAGCGTGAGGCGCTGCTGCAAGCGGCGAACCTGAAGGCATGTGATCAGCATGAGCAGTGGCAGCCATGCGCCGTGCCAGGATGCGCCAGGGGTGGTCAGATAGTTAGGGTCAATCTTTGAGCGCTGCTTCTTACGAGCTGCGTGCAAATCTAGTCTGTGTCAATGTGGCACAGACTCCAGAACACATGTGAAGCACCAAGGCACGATGGCGAGAGATGCAATCACTGCATGCAGCGCGTTGAAAAGCAACAAGAGAGGGAGCATGGTGTGTGTGTGCGCACATGCCTTTTTTCGGTCGTGGTGGCGGATGGCTTGGTCGACACACAGGACGACAAAGGGCCAGATGGTCATGAGAGCTATGACCGACGGCGGCACGTGCTCCAGCGTGGGCCGCATTCCCTCGAAAGACTGCTGCATAGCGACAGCCGAGAGCAGGCTCTGGATTGCGGCGGCAACTAGCACGGCGCTCAACCAGATATACTTGCAATGCCTCCACAGATCCAGCAGCGACGCAGTGCGGTGGAGGCTGCCAATGGCAAGGATGGCCATGGTGACCACCACCGTGATGTCCACCAGCTGCCGCGCCTCTACCAGGGCTAAGAGGAAGCGCGCGTTTGACGCCGTGCACCTCTGGTGCGTGGCAAGATACGCTGAGAGCTGGAGGATGTTGGTCAAGCTCAACGAGTCGTGTTCTTTCTGAAAGATGATGCAGCCGGGGCCCGTGGCGTCCTGCCCTAGCCCCTCGGGCACGAGCGAGTCGTAGCGGCCCAAAGCCTTGGACAGCCCGTCCACGAAGACACCTATGAGGGCGCAGCTGGTAGGGACGAAGCGGAAGAGCATGTAGCAGCCCTGCCGCCGCATTTCAGGCCGCTTCCAAAAGGATGCATTGTTGTTGCCGCGGAGGAGCTTGAGGCGCATGGGGTCGGCAGACTTGACGCGCGCGCTGATGCGCTGGCCGGAGAAGAGTATGGCGCAGAGGAAGCACGGCGCAATCAGAACAAGGTGACTCATAATCTGTAAGGGCAGCAGGACGTGCGGGAGCATCATCAAGTTGCTTATGAGCGCCACGGACATGAGGAGCAGAGATACTGTCAGCCCATACAAGGACGCTTGCCGCATGGCCTCGAGCAGCGTCCGCGCCGTGGAGATAGACCCGATGAGCTCCTCCATGCTGAACTTGCGTCGCATGTTGAGGGCGCACGGCACCGAGGTAACGCCCTCGGCCAGCTCCGTGTGCAGTCCCGAGTACAGCACACGCGCCGCGTCGCCATATGCATGCGAGTACTGGCGCGACGGGGGCTGTGGAGCGATGGACATGGACAAGTCGGCCGAGGCGAAGAGCCCAATGTTGTGCACGTTTCGCGAGGAGCCGCACGACACGACGCACTCGCCGTTCTCCTGGAGAATGGAGACCATGGAGGTGATGGTCTCGGGCGAGGAGTCGCAAAACATGGACACGCGCAGCGGCACGTCGTCAGCCTCGGTGATGTGGCGTCGAATGGCGCGGATGCCATGGGGCAGGCGCGGCCCAGCGCCGGCGTGCGAGTAGTTGGCGTTGCGCGAAAGCCGCCCCGAAATGCCCGAGCCCGGCGGCGATGGGGGCATACTGCGAGGCGGTGGCGGAAGATCGCGCAGGCTGATGCAGCAGTTCCAGTCGGACCACAGCCCGAGCTGGTTGCCAAAGGCTACCGTGGGGGCCTCCTGCATCTCGGAGAAGAAGACAAAGCGGATACCCGCCTCCGAGAGAATGTCCATGACCTCGGTGATTTCGCTGTAGGGCCGGTACCGCAAGGTGAGCATGCCGATAAAAATGTGCTCTTGCAGCAGTTCCTCAGAAATGCTCGACAGCGTCTTGGCAGGTTGCGTTTTCGGCCGCCTCCATGAGAACGCCCCGGGCCCTGCGTGCGTGTGCGCGCATGCGCAGGTGAGCGGGGCGTGGGTTGGAGGCAGGGAAGGGGCGGACGGGGAGAAGCGGGCCAACGCAAGGGAGGGGAGCGGGCGGGCGGACCGGCAACGGTTTCGGTGCCAGGAGGTAGCTGCCAGTCGGAGGCGCCGAACATGGTGAGCCCGCCCATTTCATCTTGATCAAGGAAAACGCTGCGTCCGAGCTGCGAACACTCTTTGATCAGCTCTCGGCGGTCGGCCCCAAGGGACACGTAAGACAACGCCACGCACTTGTAGTGCTTCTGGTAGCACTCGGAGCAGTGGCGCAGGATGAGATGCATGTCCTCGGGCTTGATGGGACGCAGCTCTTGCCCGTCCCACACCTGACTGCACTGGCGCAGCACCGAGTCCACGTCCCCCTTGACAAAAAGCTGCAACTGCTGCTGAGAGTCCTCCACCACAACGCCCATCATGTGCGGGCTGGCCTCAAATCTCCCGGCGTGCTTGGCCTCGCCCCCCTCGCTGCCTGCGACACGGCGCGCCGGCACCAAGAGTGTCCCAGAAGTTCCCAGCCCCAGCCCCGCAGCATCCCTCTCTCTGTCCTCGGCGATGAGGGAGGCTTCGCGCGGCGGCCTCAGGCTCTCGGGGCGGTTCTGACTCATCAAAAACGCCGACGAAGGCAGGCCGGCAGGCGAGCCGCCGCCGTGAATCGAATTCGCACCGCCCGGCGTACCGCACGCAGAGGACCCGCGCCGCTGCTGCTGCTGCATCTGCTGCTCTCGCAACTTAGCGGCTGCGGACGGGCGCACCAGGATCTGGAGCTCGAGGAGTCTGTTGAAGGTGCTGGCGACGCCTGGCGAAAACCCGATGACGGGCGCCAGGAAATGCGAGGCATCGCACGAGTCGCACGACACCATGTCCACGTACGCGTCACTCCGAATCCAGTCTCCTCCGCCACCCCTTTCCGCACCGCCGCCTCCCTCCGGCAGGCCTGGCAGCCCGCCTGCCGCGCCCGACAACGCTCCCCGCAGCCCGTCCCGGCCTTGAGCTTGGCGCTGCTGCACGAGATCGCGGAGCGTACATTCGATGAACGTGGTGTACGCGTCCGAGTGTGCGTTGGTGTTGAGGAGGCAGTTGAGACCGAGCGGCTTCAACTGCGACAGGTACAGCTCGATGGCACCGGCATCCTGGAAGGAGCACGCGCCCGCGGGCGCACCCTTTTCCGCCGACAGCAGCTCAATCACCTTGACCGCCGACGCGCCGCCATCGCTCCCGGACTTGGCCGGCGGCGACAGCAACAGAATCTGCTTGGGCGATAGCAACGGCTCGCAGACGATACCATCGACGTCCGGAAAGGACAGGACGGTGGCGCTCCCGAGCGTATCGACCAGGTCGGTACAGGGACTGATGATGCTAGCTCCGGCCCCGCGTTCAGAGTCGGGCTTGGGTATCATGAGCCGCTGCAGGAGATGCGCCAAGACACTACGCCACTGGAGGGCCCCGGAGCCCTTGCGCGCCTCGCGCAGGCGCTGAGCCTCCACATCTTCTCCCAGCATCGCCACATTGTCTGCCTCGGGGCCATCCCCAAGCCCAGCACGCGCGCGCAGCGCAAACATAGTTTTTGAAACGAGGCGCGACACTTGCTTTAGGGAGGAGCTGTTGCACACGCCTCCGCTTCCTCCTCCTCCGCCCCCCTTGCCTAGCGACACCTCATCCTCCTCCTCGTCTTCCTCTTGTGCGCCCGCCCGCAACGTGAACCTGCGTTGGTGTGTGCGTGCGTGTGTCTATGTGTGTGCGTGTGTCTATCGCTCGGTCGCTCGTCTCTGTCCGGTACATGCGCGCACACTCCAAGCTTGCGCATTCCAAAGAGCGAGGGGGGAAAGCTGGAGGGAGAGAGTGGGTGCATGTTGGCACGAGAGTGGGTGCATGTTGGCGTTGCCTCTTATGACACCATATGCGCGCAATGCAGAGAAAGAGCCAAGAACACTGGGAGGAAGGGAAGAAAAACGGACGCGGGGGCACGAGAGGGAACGGGGGGGGGTGCGGGAGGAGGCGGACGGGACGGAAAGGGGCAGCGGAAGCGCGGAGACAGGCACGCTGACAGCGCGCCGACAAGGCAGCAGACAGCGGGGTGACAGCAGACAGCGGGGGGACAGCACGGGGGGACAGCAGAGACACCAATCCAGCACCTGTGCTGGATTTTGGCGGCGAGGTACGCGTTGCACAACATGTCGAGCACCACTGACGACAAGAAGACGGAAATTGGTAGCAGAGGCAGGCACACGCATACGTGTCTGACGAGCAGCAGGTTGAGCATGTCTCCGTATGCTGCCTCCTGTCCACCCGCCCGCCCCCGCGCAGGGGCAAAGAGGAAATGAAGCAAGGGGGGAGGGAAGGAAGGTTGAGGAACTGGGCTCTATTCCTACTACTCGGCTCTCTTCTTACTGCACTTGCTTGCTTTCTCTTCTGGCAGGGCTCAAGAGACACCCACATAAAAAATCATATGTTCCCACACACACACACACACACACACACACACACACACACACACACACACACACACACACACACGAAAGATACCGGTGAGATGAGAAAGAGAATAGCAGACGAGAGCAAGGAAGTGAGAAGAGCACCAACAACAGCCCACTTGATCATGCCGGACACCACCTGCAAAGACACAAGACCGCTCCCGCCGCTCACGCCCCACCCGCCCGCCCGCCCGCCAGAGAGAGAGAGCGAGCGAGCGAGAAAGAAAAAGAGAAAGAGACAGAGGAAAGACCGTGTGCGAGTGTGTGTGAGAGAGGACAGACGGTGCGCGAGAATGAGGAAAGACCGTGCGAAGGGAGAGAGAGAGGAAAGACCGTGTGCGAGTGTGCATGCGTGTGCGAGCGTGTGCGAAAGAGAGGCGAGAGGGTGAGAGGGAAGAAGGAAAAGAAAGGAGAAGTGGGGGTATGAGGGAAGGGGGGGGCGGTGGGGGGGTGGACAACCAGAGTCTGATCCTCCAGCTGTGTCTGAGGCCGCCGCGTCTGCGAGAGAACCTGATTATTTTTTTGCATTTTCTCAGTACGGCGGTGGGCTTTTGCTCAGGGCCGCGCTTCCTGCGCTGTCTGTGGGCTTTTGCTGAGGGCGGCGCTTCCTGGGCTGTCCGCGCTAGTTTGCTCTCCTCTCTCGCTCTCGCTCTGTATTGTGGTCGGAAGCACACCACACCACACACACACACACACACACACAACCTTGCTGAGCTGGACGGCAGAGGGCGTGTCTCTGCAACCAAGACCTCATCTCGTCATGTCAGATTGTGCGCCCGCAAGTATATATATATATATATATATATATATATATACATATATATATATACATACATACATACATACACTGACACTAAGGGCCAGAGCTGGCCCCGGGGCACAGGGTCAGTAGGCCGCGGGGCACAGGGTCAGTAGGCGATAGTGTAGGCGAGGGCGCGCGGCTGCGTGCTCAACGGAGGCATGAACATGCAGCAACACCTTTGCCATGCACAGCACCACATACACGCATACACGTGCAGGCAGGTCACTGGGGTGGGCAGAGGTGGGGAGACGGGACAATGGAGCAATTCATGTGTGAAGAGAGAGAGAGAGGAAAGACGGGACAATGGAGCACTTCATGTCACACACACACGAGACCGGACAATGGAGCAATTCATGTCACTCCGCTCGCAATACCCGTTGACAAGCCAGTGGTCTGTGGGGCCTGCTCTCGCGGCATACAGGCGCACGCATGCATGGTGAGGCATCGTCAGACGTGGTGCAAGTGGTGCAAGTGGTGCAACATGGTCAAGCATATCCAGAGCCGTGGTCAGGAGCTAGTGCCCCATGCTCACATATACAGATAGATGCGTGTGCATACGCGCACGGGGCACGAGGCAGGGAGGCAGGCTGGGGATAGCCTATTCTCGTGCAATACAACAGGTGCAATACAACAGGCGGAGGACAGGCTATTCTGGTCCCTAGCCTAAGCTGGTGCATAGCCTAAGACCAGCTTTGCCTTTGATAGCCTAAGCTGGTGCATAGCCTAAGACCAGCTTTGCCTTTGCCGTTGCCGTTGCCGTTACCGTTGCCTTTGCCGTTTAGTTTAAGCCTCAGGTGTGTGCGGGAGGCAAGAGGGCAGGCGGCCACCTTTGATCCGATCGCCAGCGACCAGCAGCTGTGTTGGCAAGGTCACCTGCCCGCCTGTGTCCGCCGACACCTGTGTGTGCGTGGGCGTGTGTGTGTGTGTGCGTGTGCACCCCGTCTGCCATGTACGCACGCACCCCCCCACAAAAAAACACACACCCTCGCGCGCGCGCGCACACACACACACACACACACACACACACACACACACACACACACCTGCACAGCAGAGATGGGACGAGTGGTCTGGAGCCAAACATTCGCGCCGCCCGCCACCGACTCTCCCAAGGTGGACGCTTCCAAAGGGTTCTTGATGTACCTGGGTGTGTGTGTGTGTGTGCAACAAGTGAGGAACAGGAGGAGCAACGTGAGGAACCGGAGGAGCAACGTGAGGAACAGGAAACCGAGAGCAGACAGCCATCCAGCCAGACAGGGAGAGATAAGGAGAGCCACCATTCGAGCCGCGAGAGGAATCGGCCGGCGCGCGTGCCCAAGCGCATGCTTTCGCCCTGGAACGACGCGTGCTGCACCCACAGCAGCAGCACCAAGGAGCCGCAGAGGATGAATGCTGTCACCAGGTTGCTCATCGAGTGCCCTGAGTCCGGCTGGGAGAGGGAGAGAATCATGGCCACGCTGCATAATGCCTGCAGCCCATTGCCGAGCGTGCAGAACCCCCACAGCCACGCCCACCAGCGCTGCACCGACGCCTTTTCCTGCTCGTGCCGCTGCACAACGCGCTCGAGCTCGACGTGCAGCTTGCGCAAGCGCGAGTAGTTGTCTTGCCCCGCACTAAACCGCACGCCTGTGCGTGCCATGTTGTTCTCTGACGGCAGCTCCTGCATCTCCAGCTCGCGTTGACTCCCTTGCGAGCCGAGATCACGCTGCGAGCGCGATCTGAGCGCGCTGTGCGTCGCCTCACGCGGGTCCTGCACGGTGTCGGCGGACACCTCAATTGCCCCGGGCCCCGCGCTGGAGCCCGACGCATGCGCGGCGTCGTCCTCGTCGCCGCGCTCCGCCTGCCCCTCCTTCTTTTTGCCGAACCTAAAGCTCTCGAAGAGCCCGCTCTTCTTCCTCTTCCTGCTCTCCCCCTCCTCGTTCTCCCCCTTGCGCTCGGGGTCGGCACCTCGCTCCTGCGGGCCATCCTCGCCGTCCCGCGCCCTGCTTCCGCCCCCGGGTTCGTCGACACCGCCCTCGGCGCCGGCGAGCTTGCCCGGCGACTTCACCTCTCTGCCGTCGCTGTCGGGGGCCTTGCGCAGCGCCGATAAGGGCGAGGTGGCGGGCGGCGAGTCGTCGCTGCCGGGCTCGGCGGGCCTCTTCTTGCTGAAGAAGGAGCCACCAAATAGCCCGGTCTTCTTTTGCTTCCTGCCGTCGCCCTCCTCCTCGGCCGGCCTGCGCTCGGCGGCCGCGTGCTCTGCGCCTTCGGGCGCATGCGCCCTTGGCGCAGCGTCCTGCTCGTCCCCCGGCCGAGCCCCAGAACCCGTTTCCAGGGCCGCCCCCGTCGCCCCGGCACCTCCGGCAGCGACGCCGTCGTCCTCAGCCTCGGGCACACTCGGCAACCCCTCTGGCGCTCCTACCGCCTTAGTCTCCATCACCGCTGCCTCTGCCATTAAGTGCCTTGGTCGTCCAACCCTCGGAAATATCGGCCACATGCTGGAATTCCCAATCATTTACGCTGGAATTCCATCAAATTTCCCTTCGTTATCCTCCAGTGGTTTTGCTGGATTCTGCTCTAAGCGCTTTTTGCGTGCGGCTGGAGCGGGGGAGAGAGGGAAAAAGGAGGACATGTGCTAAGGTCTTTGGAGGGTGTGCTTTCCCCCCTGTCTCGTTAGGCCCGGCAGGCGACTGCCCGTGCAAGGACTAAGCGAAGGGAGTCTGGGTTGCCTTGACAGGTTACCCGCGTGACGGG
>Ga0115006_10003879_pt1 | contig 10296 bp, 6 predicted proteins | sample ArcOceMetagenome_3_FD_88943 | JGI IMG/M metagenome (GOLD analysis project Ga0115006, IMG submission 88943) | Marine eukaryotic phytoplankton communities from Arctic Ocean - Arctic Ocean- Svalbard ARC20M Metagenome | ecosystem: Environmental > Aquatic > Marine > Oceanic | place: Arctic Ocean...
CAAGGGCAGTGCCGGTGAGCTGGAGAAGTGGACCAAGCAAATAGGCGGTACGGAGCTCAAGGAGATGATTGTATAGTTATAATTGTACTCTAGAAGTCATCACTGTTGTGTATGTTAACGATATCTTCGAGCGGGAAGCTTTCGAATTAGAACATGTTTAAGTCGGGGGCTTCCAGTCAATCCTTGGATCGGGTCTACGGCAGTGCTCAATCTCTTTGGAAACATCAACACCCGCATCCTCCGAGCTGGCCAATCCAACAGCCGACCAATCGAGGTCACTTCGACCCTTCGCAGTAGCACCGGAGAACCGATCGCCCAGCAGCGCCGCCACCGGCATGGGAACGTTGACTGATGCAGCAGTCTGTCGCACCAACTCGATATCTTTTCGTCCCAGATCGAGAGCAAAATGGGCATTTGGATAGGCGGCGTGATCTCTCCTCGCAACACGTTGTCCGTAGCCCTTGTAGATCAGACAATCGAATATAGTCTCAGTGAGCAGCGAGCGAACGGCCTCCCGATCCACGCCCTGCGCTTCGGAGAGAGCAAAGGCCTCGCCCATCGATTCAATGGCCGATGCGATCAGAAAGTTCCCGGCGAGCTTGACAACATTTGCCGCCCCTGGATCAGATCCAAAACCAGTTCTGACTTCTGTCGCCGTTGCATTCAGCAAAGGCAACACGCGCTGGACAGATTCATCAGCACCGGACACCGGGATCGTTGCATGTCCCAGGGCCATCCCATCGGGCCTCGCAAAGACTGGAGCGCATACAAACCCTGCGCCGCGGTCGACGTGTTCCTTGGCGATCGCCCGGGATGTATCGGGGCTCACCGTGGAACAGGATACATGGATGGCACCAGGCTGAAGAGATGAGATGATCCCACCCTCACCTCGAGATACAGAGAGGAGAATGGCATCGTTGGGAAGGGCAGTGAAGACAATATCGGCATTTTCAACGGCATCGGCGACCGACGCTGCCGACTTCGATGGTGTATCTTTGGCCAATTCATCACATATCGATGTGTTGATATCAAAATGAGAAAATATCGTGGAGGAGGGGAGCGATGATTTGGTACCGGTAATGATGTTCTTTGCTATTGCATACCCAATCTTTCCGAGACCAATGAAGGCAACACCTTTGATGTCACAATTGGAAGAGGATGAGCTCATCTTGACTGAATTGGGGAGGTATTGGCACATGCAGTGCTGCTGGACTATGCCGTCATGTCGGGTTCGTCTCCACGGCTCCACGGCTATTTGACCGTTGCGTGAACTCGTAGGGTTCGCACACCGAGGGGTTCGCACCCCAAATGTGTGATTTTCGACGGTGACACGATGCAATCGGCGATCTCTACATCAATTTTAATTATCAAGTGTGGTAACAAAGGTACAGAACAAAGGTACAGAATTTATCAAGATGCTAAATACCACAGTAATACCATAGTAGTAGCTAAAAGGAAGAAATATCGCCCGCATTGTGTTGAAAGAGCTATTGGTGAAACTGGGTTCCCTCGGGCTTTTACGACGTATCGGTGTCAGCCTGAGCCTGAGGTGTTATTTCGGAGAGAACCAATTTCGCCTTGGCTTCATCTCCAGCCTTGTTGTAAAGGAAAGCGAGGGCGTTAATCTGGCTCACCACTTCAGGGTGTTCGTTGCCAAACCTCTTTCGACGTAGCTCAAGGGCTTCTTTCACGGGCTGAGCTGCTTCCATGAAACGACTCTGCTCGATGAGGGTCATTGCCAGAAGATCTAGCGTCTTGATGATTTCTTCGTGTTGCCCACCGTAAGCTCGTTTCTTCAGAACGAGAGTTTCTTTGTAGGCGTCGCATGCCTGATCCCATTCTCCGAGATTTCCACAAGTTGATGCCAAGCTATCCAACGCACGTGATACGTCCGCGGGATTCGAGTCCTCCTGCAACTTGCGAATTCGAAGACTCTCTCGAAACGCCTCAACTGCAGCTCTTGGGTTGTCCATTTTGACGTGCAAATCTCCAATGTTTGATAAAGTTGTTGCGACAGCCAGATGATCCGGCCCAAACTTGTTTCTTCGCATACGCAGTACTTCCTTATAGGCCTCGAGACATTCCTTGCTTCTCCCAAGGGTGAAAAATAGATGGGCGACATTATTTTGAGTGTTGGCAACCTCGTCATGGGCCTCTCCAAGTTGCTCTTTCTTGATTGCCAGAGCTTCTTGGTAGAGCTTCATCGCCCGGTCCAAGGTTCCGGCAGAGAAGTGGACGTTCGCGACGTTGTTAAGTGTTCTCGCATAGTCCAACGTTTGGGTTCCTTGCTTCATTTGCTTGACGTTCAGAGCCTCTTCAAACGCAGCCAGTGCATCGCCATGATTTCCACGCTTGAAATGAAGCATGCCAATCGTTTCGGCAGTGAGAGCAACGGCGGTATGGTCAACAAATGGCATGGACTTCCTCACAGTCAAAATGGAATCATATACCTCTAGCGCCTCGACGATGTTCGACTGATCTTGTTTCACTAGGCCTATGTTGCGCAAAGTCGAAGCGACATTACTAAGAGCCATTTGGATTCGCTCCATTTCATCTCGATCGTCTCTCAACGCCTCAATCTTTTTGATTATTCCTTGCAAATGCTTTTGGAAATCAAACTCTCCCTCGTGCTCGACTTCCTCCTTCTCGCCCTCGTCTCTAGGTGAACAAATATGGTGTACTTGGCACTGGACCGACTGTTCATACATATCCAGTGCTCCGTCCAGATCTCTGACCTTGTACTTCGCGTGACCCAGATTGTTCAGAGTCGTGAAGAGAGATGCATGGCCATTTTTGAGGCAGGCTCTTTTAATTTTCAGCGCCTATAAATAGAGGAGAAGCGCAATTGCACAGAAACGAAATAAGGAAAAACACGAGAACAATGGTTTCATTTGAAGCACGCCTTCTTCTTACCGACTTTTTCCTTCTACCCTTTTTGCTCACCTTGGTAAATGCTTCCTCGGCACCTTGGAAATCCCCTTGCTTGAACTTGGCATTTCCAACATTATTGTACGTATCTGCGCACTCCAAGTGTGAATCGCCAAGCCATCGCTCCTTGATTCGAAGGACTTCGTCGTACCCTTGTAGGGCCTCGCCGAAATTTCCCTTTGCCTGCTGCAGGTCAGCAACGCTCTTCAAACTGTTCGAATGCAGAATGTGATCAGGATCCAAAACCTTGGCAGTAATGCGCAGAGCTTCGTTAGATGCAACAGTAGCTTCGTCGACTTTCCGCAACTTGAAGTAGCAGCTTGATAGGTGGATCTGCGTCTCGGCAACTAATGGACTCTCTTCACCGAGCCTGGACTTTCTTACCGAGAGACTCTTGCCCATCATAGCGATGGCTTCTTCAAACTCGCCCTCTTCCCGCAGAACAAGCCCGATACATTGAAGGGCTTCGGCTGAAGCTTCGTGGCCAAAACCCAATCTCCTTATTCTATCCTCACATACCAGTCGAAATAGTTCCATTGCTTCGTCAAGTTTTCCGCGATGACGGTGGACTTCACCTATGGCAAGGCGAGTATTGAGAACGGATAGGTGATGCGTTGAAGCCGCAGACTCGCTCAACTCTTTCTGGCGAATTCGTAAGGCAGTTACAAGACACTTCATGGCACTGTCGAATTGTCCCATTGCGGTCAGAACAATACCGAGGAGATGATATGTAGACGCGATGTCCAAATCGCTCTGCTGGGCCCTTTTGATCTTGAGAGCTTGCTTGAGAGATGTCTTGGCCCGGCTGTAGGGGCCAACGCGGAAGTAACACAGACCCAGATTGTGTAGCATAGTAGCTGCCTGGGGGTCATTCGCATCTGCCCCTATTTTCTTATAGGTGCTCAAAACTTCATTGTAGGATCGCAAAGCACGGTCGTATTTGCCCTGTATGAAGTATAGATCTCCCATCCGATAGAGTGTTGACGCCTTGACGAAAAGTGGGAAGAACACGAGATTCTCTAGACATGAGAAAACAAAAAGGAGGAGATACTAGTACTTGGAAATTGCTTCTGTGCACATTCAAGGAAAATTACTCACAACAGATAAGTCGCGTTCACCACATTTTTCGACACGCAAGCTTAAAGCCTGCTTGTAGGCCTCTTCCGCCTTGCCGTGCTTCTCGATCTTTTGGCGCAATTGGCCAATGTTGGTAAGGGTAGTGGTAATATCGAGCACAGCATCTTCCTTGGATAGTAGAGTAGAGTCCAGGACTTCTTTGTCCTGCTTCAGCAGTGATCGAAGGGAGCGGCGCTTCACGCGAAGAGCTTCGGCATACTCCGTCGTCGCATGTTGATGCCTGCCCGTCGATGCCTCGATGGCAGCGAGATTGTTCATAATCATGCCCCCCATCTTCGTTTTGGATAGCATGGCGGCTCGATTGGCCGTCGACGGATCCTTTTCAGATCCCGAACTCGAAGCGGGCTTGATCAGGAGAAGATATCCATTGGAATCGTGGTAGGAACGTCGCGCCTCGTTCCATTCGCCCATGCGGAAGAAGGCATTACCCTTTCGCAAATACATAGACGCAAAGGCAATAAGCACCACATCGGATTGGTCAGCATCTATCGAGGTGCCAGAGCCAATCCGCATGAGAAAAGATGCATTCGGCTTCAGTGGGTTTTCATCCTCGAAGTCCTTTTCTTCCGGAGGCCCTCCTTCTTCGTCGGAGGGGATGTCATCGTCCAAGACACTCGACGAGGACGCCGACGTACGTGACTGCTTAGTCATGTTGTGCAAGGAGGTGTAAGCAAATTCCAAACCTTCCTCATAGCATTCAATGGCATCCTCGTATCGTTGCTTGAGGTAGTTCCGATCTCCATGCTCGGCGGCCAGGATGCAATCGGCGGAGTCGACGATCGATCGGAAGGCAGCGCTTGCCCAAACATCGCCCTTAGAATCGATTGCCCTGCCCGTCGGATCGATCATTCTCGATTTTGTCCGGACGCCATCGCTTCGACCACCAGTCGCATCGTCAGTGACCTTTCTCGCAGCTTTTACCGCCACCTCAACGGTGGGGGTAAGCTCAACAGCGTCCGTCATTGGGGTCAGTGGTGGCAGGCCGGGCGCCCCGCTGAACGGATCAAGGAAGGCACTGGGCGTTTCGGACGGGGTGATAAAGTCATATACGCCCTGATTATTGGCAGCCGGCGAGGATAGATTCGTTGCGACTCCCTCGGTTCGTTTTCTCGCCGCTTCCAATGCCTCCTCAATGCCATCGTCCGAGGAATTGTTGGGACTGTAGTCGGCCGCGGTACCGCGCGGCGACGAGAGCATCCCGCCCGAGCTGAACTTTCGGGGCCGAATAACGTACGTCGGGGAGGAGGATATGCCACCGGAGCCGGAACCACCCGATTTGCAGACCGGGAACGAATCGCCCAAGAGAGGCGAGTGCTGAACGGCCAAACCGCTCAGATCGTACGCAATCGACTCTCCGTGAAGATCGTTCTGACCATCCACCGCATCGTCACCGCGCACGCTTGTGTCGGCTCCATCAGCAGATGGCGATCGATTCGGGCGCTTTGTGGGAGATGTTCCAGGACTGGACGTCACAAAACGCAAGCTGTACCGCGTGGAAGAGACGTTGCTGGGCCCGCCGCCCGGTGACGCAGCAGCAACCGTAGCAGGTGCAGGCGGTGAGCGAGGAGATAGTGGGATGCCGCTCTCGTGCTGCCTTGTTGTTGGTGAGTGAGGGTGGCGGTCACTGGTTGGGTCGCTCATGTTCTCTCAATGACTTACAGTCTCGGAGACGAGTCTGCAATGCGAGCGAGAGTTTGGCCCCCCTTGCATTCCACGATGTTGCCGGTTCCCGGTTCCACGCTCGTTCAGTTGCGGGTACGGTAATAGCTACTTTTTCAGAGGAGAGTGAGGCTGTCGATCAGCCATGCAGCCAAAACACTTGATGTGCGTCAAAACAACTCAAACTCTCGAGTTGTACAGTACGACCGTAGCTCTTCCCCCCACATTCATTCCAAGGAGAAGGAAGCAGGTAAGTAATAGGAAGTTCCTATGGATCGTCTGCGATGGATGATGGAATGATGGATGGGTTTATTTTGCCGATGCAAGATGCAAGCGATGAAGCGATGCTCTGTGTGCTAGGATGCCGACGCCGAGTAGCCGACGCCGATGCGATGGGCGCGGATGAATGAAAGGCCTTTCTTAATGACGTCGTCCCCATCTCATTCACCATAAACCATAAACCACCATGGCGACAGATTCCACTCCCAGCAAGGCCCTCATCGCGAGTGCTACGACCATAGCTGCCGGCGCCGCCGTCGCTGCCGTGGCCATGTCGAAAGCCAGATCGGATGAAAGGGCCGTAGTCGAGGCTGCCAAGAGAACCACCATTGCGCGAGATGTGACGCCCGAATCCTTTCCGGATCTTCCCAGCACGACCACCTTTGGGACGTTCGAGAATAAGAACGGGGTGACCATCCACACGCTTTCGGTCAAGGCTTCCACTGCCAAGCCCGTCGCTACTGTGCTTTGGATCCACGGCGTTGGCGAGCACTGCCATCGTCCTGGATATTGCAGGCTCTTCGAGGCCCTCTCCAAGGCAGGCGTTAATGTCTACTCCTGTGATCATCAGGGTCATGGACTCAGCGGCGGCGAACGAGGCTACGTGGAGCGGTATGCCATGTTCCTTGATGATCTGGAGATGTACGTTCGTCGTATCGCGGAAGAACCGTCGTCGGGTGGAAGCACCGCTGGGGCCATCCCCAATCTATACCTATGCGGTCAGTCCATGGGCGCCAACTTGGCTGCTCATCTTGCTCTACGTCTTGCCGCTGCCGATATTCCCGTGGCTGGGCTATTCTTCTCGTCGCCCATGTTTGGAGTGGACATGGACCTAGTGCTCAAAGTTCAGAATTTTTTCGGTGGAGTGCTGGACAAAGTCGTGCCAAAGGCTAAGCTGGTAGATGCGGTGAGGCCAGAAGATATGAGCAGGGATGAAGCCGAGGTTCGGCTGTACGAGGCCGACCCTCTCATTCAGCACGACAACATGAAAGTTCATTTGGCGCTTCAGCTCAAGTGGGGCATTGAAACTCTCAAAAAGACTCGAAATGGCATCGTCGCCCCGGCCCTGTTGGTGCACGGGAGTGACGATAAGACCACGTCGCTCCCATCGGCCCTGGACTTCTTCGACAATATCGCCACGCCCCAGGAAAAGAAGCGTATGATCCGATTGGTCGGTATGAAACACGAGGTTTTCAATGAGTTCGGAAAGGAAGCTGTCGTGGCCTTGGTGGTTGACTTTGTGACGAAGCTGAAGCTGCCGGAAGGCGACAAGCCTCGTTCGGAGGGATCTGACATTGATGGCGTTATTGAGATGGATTTGACCCCACCGTCCGAGTAGCGAAAGCGAACGAATGTTCTTTCAGTATTTTGTGGATAGAAAAAGCAAAGAGGCGTACGATAAATGATTTAGATTTGGGAACCTCAATTTATTTATTTATGCTGTTGGAGTTTCCATGCATGCTTGTAAGCTAGGACGTTCACGACGGATCTATACGACGTCGCATCTTTGTCTTCATCGTCATCATCTCCCGCCTCAGCCACTTGGGATTTGCTTTCAAGATGTGTTAATATGCTCGAGCATGCTTTTATGTTCAGTCGATAAATATCTGCGTCGACCCTGTCAAGATATTGCAGCAAAGAACGATCGCAGTAATCATCCATCTTCTCCACCCTCTTCTGGCCCAAAATGCGTTCGATCCAGGCTTGTCCGTCCCAAGATGGTGGCATTCCAGCAAACCCATGGCAGAAAAGGTATCTTTCCGCAGAGGCAGGTCTTGAAGATATAGGCTTGAGGAACGTTAGACGATCAAAGTGCACCGAAAGATATCCTACCAAGTTTCTCATTGCATCAGTTTGGCACCCGAACATTTTCATAATGAAGTTTCCTCCGGGCCGTAACAACTCCATAGCAGCAGCTGCCTGAGAAGTCACAAGTTTGTGGGCAAGGGCCTCTTGTTGCGTCGAATTTCGCTGCTCGTCAAACCCGCCATCCGCAACGACCAAGTCCACAAAGCCAGATTTACATTCAGCATTCTGAGTTTTCGCCGTAGGGTTCATGATTTGTTCGTTTTTCGCAATGAGACTCCGCAGCGAGACGACATTCCTCCAGCTGCACACGTCCCCCGTGCCATCATCACCCTTGTATATTCTAAAAAAAGAAGGATCAGAACCATTTCCATCCGTCCCAACGTTTTCCAGCTTCCAATTGATACCATGGCCATCGACATTTAACGACATGCCATGACCGTTGTAGATGACTCCATTTTTTCGGCACCGGAACAAAACATACTCGCTCCAACCGCCCGGTGCCCCGCACAGGTCGACAAAGGTAATGCCATTGCCACGTACCAACGTAAAATCCAAAAGAGCATCTATGTTGGTCAGCTTGATAGCCGAACGGTTGACGAAATCTTTGTTGAGGCCACCTCTTTGACCCTCGCCCAACCATTCAAAATGATTGCACGCTCTCCTAGCCTCGACGAATTCAGTTTCCGGTGTCCGATGACCAAAATTGATTGCATTGTATGCCGCAGCACACCGAAGAGCAGCTGGCCACATACGCTCCTTCAGGCTATCCAGTTGTTCCGCGAGAGCCCGAACGTGCTCGTCGTGGGCACGTACGGGTTGACTTGAGGACGGAGTGTCAGTCTTTTCATTCTGACCGAACCAGCTCAACTCATTGATCCAACTGTGAAACATGGCATGGTTATGTGATGATGCGGATTTACTTTCGTCGTAGCAATCCCTTGGACGTGGCGTTGTCCTGCTCCCTTTCTTGCACTTGCCAGTAGGAGTAGATGGCATCTTTTCTGTACATGCGTCGCTGTGGCACCAATTATGCCAAGTATGGGCCGGCGAGAACGAAAATTCCTCAGTGATTTGTCCAGTATACGAATTCTCCTTTTGTCGTTGCCTCTTCTCTTCCTTCTTTCGGTTGGCCTTCTTAATTTGCTTCTTCTTCTTCTTCTTTGCTCGAGCGCGCCTCCGACAGTTGCTTTTGCTTGTTGTCTTGCGGGCCGAGCTTGCTTGATCCTCTCCACTTGCCATGGTGCCCGATGGCGATCCTATGTGGCTGACGCTACCTCCCTCACCGTCTGCATCTCCTTGCGAGACGCCGGCATCCCCGACGCCCACCATGCGCCGCTTTCTCTTTGGTCGTCCCATCGTCGTGTAGGTGTGGCGCGGCGGCCGCGGGTTTACGTTTTGTGGATGTGACTCATCATAACCGCCAAAAAGATGATGTAAGATGGAAACACACGCATTCCAAAAAAGAAGAAAAAGTTTCACAATCTTCCAGGACCAACTTCATTTATTTCTGGCGCAGTATTTCTGGCTCTACATGTACCTAGTAGGGATCCCTGCTAGCTAGCAAGAGTAGGAAACTGCATTGTTGCTTTATTGCGTAGAATTCTTCTAGTAGAGTACCTCTACCGATAATTGTAATTTTGATGTAATTGTTAATTTTCTCCGTCGTAGATCTTAATCTAATTTCTTTCAGTCAGTCAGGCAAACAAAAGGAGGACGAGAGACTTTTAACTTTTCTGGTTGGTTGGTGGCATGTCAAGTCAATAAGTTCAAGAGATGAAAGTCGTTGCTACCTGGTAAGTGTTGATGAAGCATCGGACATTATAATATGTGTGTGTGCACCGGTAGACAGATATGGCACCACCACCACCACCACCACCAATCAAACGCCATCTATCTATTAATCTCAGCTCATCCATGAAGTGGGGTGAGTTGTGTCGGTGTCACGGCGTTTGAGATCTCGAACGACGTCACGGAACTTGTAACACTCCATAGGTAGCGCCTTCTCGCTCACCAAATGCTTGCTCAGCTCAGTACAGAATTCTCGGGTGTATTTCTTGGGAGAATCATCGAAGGAATCATCTTCAACGAAAGATTCCTCTGTGAGTGTGTGAGATAAATGACGCCGATACGTTTTCGCATGTGAGGAAGATTGCAGAACGAGAAAGAGGGCAAAGAAACATAAAAAGAGTAGATATCACGCACGCATCATGTCAGGCTCGTTCTGAACAGAAAAACGTCGAGCGAGATTCACAGCTTTGGAATGGAGTGTCAGCTGAACCATCGTGAGGATGTCTTCTTGCTGGAGTCTGAGAGATGATGCCTTGCAGTAGAATAGGGAAGAGAGTCGAGCGCTGTCGTAAGTGGCGCGGTATTCGGGGATAGAGCTGTCGTGGCGACACAAAAGATATGGCACTTTGCAACTAACTTGCTTCTCGCTTGGTCCACGGTCGGAAATTTTGCTGAGAAAAAACGTGTCAAGCCACA